>Ga0098069_100016_pt1 | contig 172719 bp, 154 predicted proteins | sample 27_taG_FD_92584 | JGI IMG/M metagenome (GOLD analysis project Ga0098069, IMG submission 92584) | Marine viral communities from Cariaco Basin, Caribbean Sea - 27_WHOI_OMZ | ecosystem: Environmental > Aquatic > Marine > Oceanic | place: Caribbean Sea: Cariaco Basin | collected 2014-11-09
ATGGCTGTGATCATGGTCACTGCAGCAGCTTTTCGCTGGCGCTCCCAAGCCCGCAGCGATTTATGCGATGGCTGGTTTGCAAACACCTGCAACAAGTCAATCACGTCACCAAAACCTAGGTTTGCTCCCTGCCCTGCCAGGGGGTGAATACTGTGCGCTGCGTCACCGATAACCATAAGCCGTTGTTGCAACCAGCGCTGGGCATATTGCATACGTAGTGGAAACCCGGCGCGTTGCGAAGCGAGCTGCAATTGCCCAAGGCAGCTATCACTCGCAGCCTGTAGGCGCTGCATAAAGGCTTTGTCGTCAAGCGCTTGCAGTTGTTCTGCTAGCTCAGTGTCTGCCGACCACACTAACGACACTTGATGCGGATTATTGAGCGGCAGCCATGCAATGGGTCCGCTTGGTAAAAACACTTGGCGGGCAATGCCTTGGTGCGGTAACTCGGTGTTAATAACAGCGACAATACCCGTTTGCTGGTAGTCCCAGAAGCTCAGTGGCAAGCGCGCTCGCTCGCGAATGGTCGACCGATTGCCGTCAGCGGCAATAAGATAGTCGCCATAGAATTTTTGCCCATTAACCAGGCTAATCGACACCTGCTGTTCGGTAACGTTATGTTCGGCAACCGCTGCGCCGGCGTGAATGCTAACCCCCGCCTGTAATGCAGCGTCCCACAACACCTGTTCTAACACCCGGTTCTCAACAATGGCGCCTAAGTCATCGGCGTTCACTTCGTTGGCGGCAAACTCAATACGCCCGAAGCTGTCGTGGTCCCACACGTCCATAGCGGTATAAGGGCCTAAACGTTCACTTGGTAACTGCTGCCACACGCCAAGTTGCTGCAACAAGTCGCGGCTGTGATGTGCTAAGGCACTCACGCGTAATTCAGGTTCTTGGCCATACTCAGGGCGTGAACCACGTTCAATCACATCAACTTGATGCCCCTGTTGGCGTAGGCCCAAAGCCATGCTGAGGCCGATCATGCCGGCACCGACAATGATGATTTTTTGGTGATTCATGTGTTACTGAAACCCCATGGTTTGTCTGGCGAAAATGTCACGCAAAGGCGGCAAATTATCGAGCCCAAATAAAGCGATATTGCGTCCCATGACTAAGGGCACATGTTGGTTCGAGAAGCCACGCACTAAGCTGTCAGTTAGGCCAATAATTCGTTGGTAGTCACTTTGGCGCTGCTTGTTATAGGCGCTCAGAACCTTGTAACTGCCCGGTTCTTGCGCGCCGGTTAACTGCTCAGCAAGCGCAATGGCGTCGCGCACGCCCAAGTTAAAGCCTTGCCCGGCTATGGGGTGTAAGGTGTGCGACGCGTTGCCAATAAGCACGGTGCGGTGCGCAATGCTGGTTTGCGCCAGGTGCAGTTGCAGTGGGTATTGCACTTTGTCTTTCACCGCAACAAAGCGCCCTGCCCGATAGCCAAAGGCCTTTTGGCACTGTGCTAAAAACTCGTGATCTGGCAGCTGCAATATGCTGTTAGCTTGCTCTGGTGCAAGGCTCCACACCAATGAGGCTTGGCGTTCTGCCATGGGTAATAAAGCAATGGGCCCGGTGTCTGTAAAACGCTCATAAGCCCAACCTTGAAGGTCTTCTGACAAGGTTAACGTGGCAATAATACCGAACTGCTGGTAGTCGGTGTGCGCCATAGCAATACCGGCGTCTGCACGCACTTGCGAGCGCGCGCCATCGGCCCCCACCAGCAACTGCGCTGCCATGGTGTGGGTTTGTTCGCTGTCGTTGTGCTTAATTTGATAGTCAACGTTAATATGATTGGCATGGCGTTCAGCGCTTTCAAACCAAGCGCCACCATGCCAAGTAATATTCGTTTGCGCTAAACACGCTTTATACAGTGCAGTATTCAATGCTGCCGCAGCAATCACTTGACCCATAGCTGCAACGTCATGTTGCGAGGCATGCAAGCGCGTCATACCTAAATGTCCGCGATCACTCACATGAATATGTTCAATTGGGCTGGCTAAATCAGCAACCTGTTGCCATACGCCAATGCGCTCTAATAACCTCACTGTGGCGGCCGCCAAGGCAATCGTGCGCTTGTCCATGGCTGGGCCATTCGCTTGTGGTTCAAGCACGTGAATGGTCCAGTCAGGTCTACCACGGGCTATCAATAGCGCAGTTAAGGCGCCAACCAGCCCGCCGCCAGCAATAACCACCGGCGCCATCTGCGGCTCAGCTGCGTTTAACCGGCCATCCATTGCTCTATCTCTTCGACCGTTTTGGGTACCTCGGCGGTCATGTTTTCATGGCCCGTTTCGGTAATAATGACGTCGTCTTCAATACGAACACCAATGCCGTGCCACTTACTATCCACACCTTCGGTGCCGGTTGGAATATAAATGCCAGGCTCAATAGTTAACACCATGCCAGGTTCAAACTTACGCTTTTTACCGGCTTGGGTGTAAGTGCCCACGTCATGCACATCAAGGCCTAACCAATGGCCAAGGCCATGAATCATAAAGGGCCGGAAGGCGTGGTTTTCCATTAAGTCACGTGCGTCGCCCTGCAATATACCGAGTTCGTGCAAGCCGGTTGTCAACACGTCGCCGGCGGCTTCAAAGGCTTTGGCCATGTCACTACCTGGTTTTAACGTGGCAAGCGCCGCTTCTTGGGCCGCAAGCACCACGTTATACAGGGCTTTTTGCTCGGCGCTAAAACGGCCGTTGACTGGGAAGGTTCGGGTAATGTCACCGGCATAACCGGCAAATTCTGCGCCCGCATCAATCAGCAATAAATCGCCGTCGCGTAATTCACTTTCGTTTTCGGTGTAGTGCAAAATGCAGGCATTTTCACCGCCACCACAAATAGTACCGTAGGCCGGTGACAACGCACCGTGCATGGCAAATTCATGATGTATTTCTGCTGCGACCTGGTACTCAAATTTACCGGGCTTTGCAAAACGCATAGCGCGTTTATGGGCGGCCACACTAATGGCTGCCGCTTGGCGCATTAGGTCAAGTTCTGCGGCGCTTTTAATAATGCGCATGTCCGCCAACCATGGGTTGATATCTACCCAAGCGGTCGGCGCTTGATGGCCCTTTTTCGGGGCTGCGCGAAGCTCATCTGCAATCACGCTAAGTTGCGCTGCTAATTCGGGTTTATCATGCGGATAAAACACCTGCTCGGCGCCATCGAGCAAGGCAAACAAATAGTCGTCGGCGTCCTCAATACTGGCAGCAAAGTCTACGCCAAGTGTGTCGGTTGCTTTATCGACACCAAGCCGACGGCCATGCCAAACTTCTTCGCTGGGGCTGGTGGGTTGGCAATATATTTGCACTGGGTCGTCCGCATTAGGTGCTAACACCAACAAGGCGTTCGGTTCGTCAAACCCAGTTAAATAAAAGAAGTCACTGTCTTGGCGAAACGGAAATTCTGTGTCACGGCTGCGTGTTTGCAGCTGCGCGCCGGGAATAACCGCCACCGCATTTGGCGATGCCTTGGTTAACTTTTTTAAGATGTGCGCACGGCGCTTTTTGAACTCGTCTAACGGCAGCGAAAGCTTCATATGACCCTACAACTTATAGCGTGAGTTAATGCAGAACTTTGTTGGTTTTACAGTCAGCGCCCGATTTTAGCCCTAACTCGTTGAAACATAACATAGCTGAAATACGTAAGTACTCGACAACCTCAAAGAAAGCACGTTCGGCTTCTTCGTCTTCGTCGACCGCAAAATCAAGCTTGGCAATTTCAACCATGTCGTCAATAACTTCGCGAACATCTTCTGACAAGCCAGTTAGGTTGGTTTGATTCACCCCAAAACCGACAAGAAACGACTGCACCCAGCCAATCATACTGGTTAAACGTTCACCCAAAGATTCATGATCACTTGGTAGGGTTAAATTAAAGCCCAGATCGGGGTCGCGCATGCTCGCACAAATATCGGCTGCAAGTGCTTTTAAGCGTTCCGCAACGGCGGGCTTAAACGATTGCCCTTCGTGAATTAGGTCGCTGAGCAATAATAGCCAGTCGTCACCCTTAAGGCTTGCACCGCCGGCAATCATACCGGTTAAAATACCGTGCACTTCCGCACCATTGGAGAGCATACCGTTTTGTTCAAAAAACTCTGTCAAACGGTCATAATTTAGTAAGTTAGCGTCTGCGCCACCGGTTTGTTGCATAGCTTTTGTTCTCTTAACGTTCTTTACGCACATCCTACCATTGCAAAGCTGCTCAGGCTAGCTGACAAGTACCGCTTACCCGTGCCATAATAGTGGTCAGCTACACATAAGAATAGTACAAGCACAGAGGAAGCGGCATGAGTCAGCAGACTATGCAGAAAAGTATGGACATTCGATTAATGGATCGTAACTACAAGGTTAATTGCCCACCGGGGCAAGAAATAGCCTTGCAGCAAGCGGCTGATCGACTAAATACCAAGCTTGAAACTATTCGTGGTATGACAAAATTGTCGAATCCGGAGCAGATTGCAGTCATGGCGGCACTTAACTTGTGCCATGAGTTTGCTCAGCAAGAGAAACAACAGCAGCAACGTATTGCTGATCTCGAAGAAAAACTGCAATTACTGCAAGCCACACTTGAACAAGCGATGGCTGATCAACGCCCCGGACGTTAATCAGCAAATTATGACTGCCTGGGATGTGCGCCAGCAAGCCGATGTCCCTGAGCCGATGCTAGCAGTAAAGGGGCTCACTGGGCGACTATTGAGCAAGCTCGACTCGTATCGAGAAGCCTGCGGTCGTTTCAATTGCGCCCCGCCTTGAACCAGTGGGTTCAAGGGCCAAGGCACGCAGCGGCATTCTGGGTGGTCACCCTTTTTAAAGTGCAAAAGCGATATTAGATATTGGATATTGGATATTAGAGAAAAGCCCGATGCGTTCGGGCTTTTCTGATATTCGATAGCTATTAGCTGTTAGCGTTTTTGCTCTTTCACCAAGCGGCGGACGTCGGCGAGGAGTTGTTGGGCGTCGTAGACAATACCGTCTTTGATGGTGTAACGAATGCCCTTGGTGCGCATTGGCTGATTATTCTCGTCAAGCTTGTAGTGACCTGTGCCGTACAGCACCTTAAAGTTTGCCAGTGGGTTTTCGTCCACCACAATCAAGTCGGCTTTTTTGCCCGGCACAACACTACCAATCTCATCTTCCAGGCCAAGCGCTTCAGCACCATTCAATGTGGCTGCCTGAATGACTTCCAACGCGTTAAAGCCCGCTTCACGCAGCAACTCGAGTTCTCGAATATAACCAAAGCCGTAAATTTTATAGATATAGCCTGCGTCAGAACCTGTCGTTACACGACCGCCGTGGTTTTTAAAGTCGTTTAAAAAGGCCATCCACAACTGGTAGTTTTTACGCCACGCCACTTCTTCATCGGTGGTCCAGTCAAACCAATACGAGCCATGGGCATAGCGGCTTGGTGTGAAGAAGTCCCACAGTTGCGGCAGGGTATATTCTTCGTGCCAAATCGCTTGGCGCTCACGCATTAAGTCGCGGCTAGCTTCGTAAATAGTGAGCGTGGGATTAATGGTAAAATCGAGTTTAATCAACTCGTCACGAACTTGGTTCCACTTTTCTGAGCCTGGCTGTGCCGCTTGGGCCCATAGCTTGCCAGCTTCACGGAAACGATCTTGTTCGTTGTTGTAGTTGTAATTGGCCGGATAGTTTTGAATGCGTTGGCCGGTAAATAAGGCTTCTGGCAAGCCATACCAATGCTCCATGCTGCCTAAACCTAACCGTGCAGAGTCAACCACATTGGTTCCCACCACGTTTAATTGGGCGTGGTGCATCATGGTGCCAAGGCCTTGCTTATTGGCTTCATCTAGAGCCGCAGCCATGACTTTTGGGGTGGCACCGAAGAACTTGATACCCGAAGCTCCCTGCTTTTTAATACCTTTCACCCAGTCGCGTGCTTGCTTAGCTCCGAAAATAGGCTGCTCAGAGCCCATACCAAAACCCGCATAAGGAATAATTCGTGGCGATACGATGGCATTTTTTGCCGCTTGTTGTTCATGCCACTTGGTCCAGTCTAAACCATTGAAACTACCCGGTTCGCGCACTGTGGTAATGCCATGCGCCAACCATAGCTTCAGCACATATTCGGCCGGAATACCTTCTGCTGAGCCGCCAATATGGCCATGCATGTCAATAAAACCAGGCAACACGTATTTGCCTTCAAGGTTTAATTCGCGGTCGTTGGCGCCCGCAACGGGGCGTTTTCCTGGTTTAATCGGAACCCCAGGGTTGCCCACGCTAACCACATTCACAATTCGGTCGTTTTCAATGACAATATCCACCGGCCCTTGGGCTGGTGCGCCTTCGCCATTAATTAAAGTCACCCCACGCAAAATAAGCCGCTGATAAGGCCCCTCCCCTTGCTCACCTCTGGCTGGTGCTTTCGGTGGCGCGGCAAGTGCCGCGGTGGAAAGCGCTATAGTTAGGGTAAGCGTGGTCAGTAATTGGCGAATCATGATATAACTCTCTTGTTTTTATGATTTAGAGCAAGCATTTACATAAGGTATCAGCACTGTGTCGCAACAGCAATTACGCCAGCACCTATTGAACGCGCGCGCCAGCATGTCTGCCGCACAACGTGACGACGCAGCGCAGGCGGTTGCTGAGCATTTAATGCAATTGCCCCAACTGCAGCACTCGGCCCATATTGGTAGCTATTTTAGCATTCGCGCCGAACTACCCACTCAAGCCTTGAACCAACAGCTGCTAAACGCTGGGCACCAGCTTGCTTTACCGGTGCTGCACCCGATAAACCAAGGCCACTTGCTGTTCTTAAGCTTATCGGAGAGCACCCGCTGGGTGCATAACCAATATCAAATTCCCGAGCCAGAATTGCATGCGCAACACATTGTGCCGCTACAGCAATTACAGGTGCTACTCGTACCATTGGTTGGTTTTGACCAGCACGGAAACCGCATGGGCATGGGCGGCGGGTTTTATGATCGCACCTTAAGTGGCTGGTACAAAGGCCACTACCCGCAGCTACTGCCGATTGGCTTGGCGCTTGACTGCCAACAAGTTGAACAACTACCTAGACAACCCTGGGATGTGCCGCTTCCCATGGTCGTAACCCCGTCTAAAGTGTGGGACTTTCGCGGCTAAAACTGTATACTGAAAAGCCATAGACCACTGACTATGGAAGCCCTTATGTCCACCTCGCAAGACCAACTCAAAAAGCAAGCCGCAGAAGCCGCCCTGAAGTATATTCAACCCAATAGCATTGTGGGTGTGGGCACCGGCTCAACCGTCAATTTTTTCATTGATGCACTAGCAACCATGAAAAATGACATTGAAGGTGCTGTTTCAAGCTCAGACGCTTCTACCGAGCGCTTAAAAGCTCACGGTATTGATGTGGTTGAACTCAACAATGTTGCTGATTTGCCGGTTTACATTGACGGCGCTGACGAAATTGATGAGCACATGCGCATGGTCAAAGGCGGTGGCGGCGCTTTAACCCGTGAGAAAATTATTGCCGCGGTGGCTGATCAATTTGTGTGTATTGCTGACCAAAGCAAAGTGGTTGGCCGCTTAGGTGGCTTCCCTATTCCGGTGGAAGTGATTCCTATGGCCCGTTCGTACGTGGCTCGTGAAATTGTGAAGTTAGGCGGCGACCCAGTTTGGCGCCAAGGCTTTGTCACCGACAATGGCAATGTCATTTTGGATATTCACAACTTTGATATCTTAGACCCTGTTCAACTTGAGCAACAATTGAATAGTATTGTGGGTGTTGTTACCAACGGTTTATTCGCCAAGCGCGGCGCCAACATCGCAATTATTGCAAGCCCAAGTGGCTTGCAGTTTATGGAGTAGTCATGAGCCACCAACCCACTTCGCTGGCCAAAGAACGTATTCAAATTCTGTTACTTGAAGGCGTGCATGAGAGTGCCGTTGAAGTACTGAAGCAACACGGCTACAGCAATATAAAAACGCTGAAAACGTCGCTCAACGAAGACGAGCTGTGTGAAGCAGTCAAAGACGTGCATTTTATTGGCATACGCTCGCGCACTCAATTAACAGCGAAAGTATTTGCGGCAGCGGAAAAGCTCGCTGCAGTGGGTTGTTTCTGCATTGGTACCAACCAAGTTGATTTAGCGGCCGCACGCGACAACGGCGTGGTGGTGTTTAACGCTCCGTTTTCAAACACCCGTAGCGTGGCTGAATTGGTATTAGCCGAAATTATTATGCTACTTCGCCGTATTCCCGAGAAAAACGCAGCTGCCCATCGCGGCGGTTGGGACAAAGCCGCCAAAGGCTCGTTTGAAGTGCGCGGCAAAGTACTCGGTATTGTGGGTTATGGCCACATTGGCACGCAATTAGGCATTTTGGCTGAGCAACTTGGCATGCAAGTACGTTATTACGACATAGAAACTAAATTGTCGTTAGGCAACGCGCTACAAGTGGGCAGCTTGAATGAGCTTTTGAAACAAGCTGACGTAGTGACATTGCATGTGCCAGAGACACCGCAAACCCAGTGGATGATTGGCCCGAGCGAATTGGCTAAAATGAAACCTGGTGCGGTATTTATTAACGCTTCACGCGGTACGGTGGTCAAAATTAATGCGCTCGCAGATGCACTCAAGTCAGGCCACTTGGCGGGCGCTGCGATTGACGTATTCCCAGTAGAGCCCAAAGGCAACGACGAACAATTTGAATCGCCGTTACGCGGTTTAGATAACTGTATTTTGACCCCGCATATTGGCGGCTCTACTGAAGAAGCTCAAGAGAATATAGGCATTGAAGTGGCGGGTAAATTGGTGCGGTACTCAGACAATGGTTCGACCTTGTCGGCAGTGAACTTCCCAGAAGTAGCACTGCCAGCGCACGAGGGCTCGCGTCGCTTGCTGCACATTCACCACAATCGCCCGGGTATGCTCACGCGCATCAACCAATTGCTGGCTGAGCAAAACATCAACGTTTCCGGTCAGTATTTGCAAACCGACACCAAAGTTGGTTACGTGGTTATAGATATAGAAACGCCGCCGAAAAGCACCATTGCCGACAACTTACTGGTCGCAATGCGCGCTATCGACGGCACTATTAAAGCCCGCGTCTTGTATTAGTTAAAGGCCCTAGCGTGGGCCTTTAACCGTTTGCTCCATCGACTCAGGCGAGACGTGACGTACGTCTTTGCCTTTCACGAAGAAAATAATGTACTCGGCAATGTTCTGACACCGGTCACCAATACGCTCAAGCGAACGGGCTGACCAGAGTACGTTCATCACCTTTGGAATGCCGCGTGGGTCTTCCATCATGTAAGTCATTAATTGACGCGTTAATGCTTCGTATTGACGGTCGGCTTGGGCATCCATTTGGTGCACTTCAAATGCCGCGTCTAAGTCCATCCGCGCAAACGCATCTAATACGCCGTGCAACATGGCAAGAACTTGCTGGCCAAGGTTTTCTAAGCTCACTAAGAACTGCTGCTGGTCATTGTTGAAGCTTTCTAGCGCCACACGTGCAATACGCTCGGCTTCATCGCCAATGCGCTCAAGATCTGAAATGGTCTTGAAAATAGCAATAATCAATCGCAAGTCACTGGCCGCAGGCTGACGCTTGGCAATAATTTGCACGCAAGCTTCGTCAATTTGCACTTCAAGCGCGTTAATTTTGTAGTCGCGCTGCAAAATCTGCTCAGCCATTTCATGATCAGACTTTTCAATAGCGTGCAACGAGTCACGCAATTGTTGCTCAACCAAGCCGCCCATATTCAGTACTTGGTTACGTACCGCTTCAAGCTCTTCGTTAAACTTACCGGAAATGTGCCGGCTCATATTTAATTTATCCATTGCCTGCGCTCCTATTAACCGTAACGACCAGTAATGTAGTCTTCAGTTTGCTTTTGAGCTGGCGTGGTGAACAAGGTGTTCGTGTCGGCATACTCAATTAGCTTACCCATATACATAAATGCGGTTTGGTCAGACACACGCGCTGCTTGTTGCATGTTGTGTGTGACAATAACCACGGTGTATTGTTCTTTTAGCTCGGTAATCAACTCTTCAATGGTTAACGTCGAAATAGGATCAAGCGCCGACGTCGGCTCATCTAACAACAGTACTTCTGGCTCAATGGCAATGGCGCGAGCAATAACCAAACGTTGCTGCTGACCACCTGACAAGCCAAACGCTGAGGCATTCAGACGATCTTTCACTTCATCCCATAACGCAGCGCCTTTAAGTGAACGCTCCACCACTTCATCTAAGGTGCGGCGATCGTTCACGCCCTGCAAACGCATACCATACACCACGTTCTCGTAAATTGATTTCGGGAACGGATTTGGGCGCTGAAACACCATGCCAACTTGACGGCGCAGCTCAGCCACGTCGACATTTTTGTCGTAAATATTTTTGTCGTGCAAACGAATTTCACCGTTTACCTTACAAATTTCGACCAAGTCGTTCATACGGTTAATGCAACGCAACAACGTTGACTTACCGCAACCCGAAGGACCGATAAACGCAGTGACACGATTTTTCGGAATGTTCATCGAAATATCGTGCAATGCTTGCGCATCCCCATAATGTAAGTTGAGGTTGCGAATTTCTAACGCGGTTTGCTCTGGCGTTAAGTTTGCTAAATCTAATGATTCGACATTGCTAGTGTTCGGAGTAACCGAAATCATAATGTTTAACCTTAATGTTCAAGAGAGCGATATTTTTCACGTAAATGGTTACGCACGCCAATGGCGGTTAGGTTTAACCCAACAATCACGGTAACCAGCAAGAATGAGGTGGCGTACACTAACGGTCGCGCGGCCTCAACGTTCGGGCTTTGGAAACCAACATCATAAATGTGGAAGCCCAAGTGCATAAATTTGCGATCTAAGTGGAAGTACGGGAAGTTTCCGTCCACCGGGAGCATGGGCGCTGACTTCACGACCCCCACCAACATAAGCGGTGCAACTTCACCGGCCGCACGCGCAACGGCAAGAATCAAGCCAGTCATAATAGCTGGCGACGCCATCGGCAAAATAATGCGCCACAAGGTTTCAGCTTTGGTGGCACCTAAGGCCAGGCTGCCTTCACGCAAAGTGCTAGGAATACGCGATAAACCTTCTTCAGTAGACACAATAACCACCGGCAGCGTCAAAATAGCGAGCGTAATGGCTGACCACATAACACCCGGCGTACCAAAGGTTGGGCTTGGCAAGGCTTCTGGATAGAAAATTTGGTCGAGCGTGCCGCCCACCATGTAAACAAAGAAGCCAAGACCAAATACGCCGTACACAATAGACGGTACACCGGCTAGGTTAATCACCGCAATGCGAATTAAGCGTGTAATCGCATTTTTACCGGCATATTCGTGCAGATAAACCGCAGCAATAACCCCAAATGGCGTCACAATGACCGACATTAACAGCACCATAAATACGGTACCAAAAATAGCTGGGAATACGCCGCCTTCGGTATTGGCCTCGCGAGGGTCTTCGGAGACAAACTTGCCAATTTGCACAAAGAAGTGACCTAGCTTGCTAAGTACCCCCATGTCATTTGGGAAGGTTGCGTCTAACACACGGTACATGGGTACAGTCACTTCCATACCACGCATGTCACGCATAACCACGCTGTCGCGGCTAGCCGCTTCACGATAGGCAAAGAGCTCTTTTTCAAGTTCTTTGTATTGTGCGTTCAGCGCTTCTTCTTCCGCTGCTAAGCGCTGCTTTTCAGCCTCGGTTAGGTTGCCTTCAAGATCTAACGCTCGGGCTTCTAAGCGCAACTGATTCAGCTGATAGTTAATGGCACCAATTTCGCCTTGCTGCAAATCAGACGCTTGCTCATTCAATTCAACCGCGCGCTCAATGCGTTCAAATAACACGTCGCGCACGTTTTCAGGCGTTGCTACCGACTCACCGTTTTCGAGTACATCAACGACGTAACCATAAAAGTTACCGTCTTTTGAGCGTTCAAGTACGGCTAGGTCAGCAGGCGTTTCGTCGCGAATAATTTGCGGCTCCATCACCCACATAAAATCAAGTGGCACGAATTCGCGGTTACCTACTTTAAATAACTGACGCTCTAGAAACTCACCGTCAAAACCCTCAAGGGTAACGCCAGATTCCTGCAAACGGCGAATAGGTACTTCTTCGCGGTCGTACACTTCACCAATAATGACGCGTGTTGAACCGTCATTTGCTTGTACTTCAACCTCGTGAATGGCTGCTGGCCAAAAAAATGACAAACCACGCCATGCAATTAAGGCTAACAACCCAAGCACAGCAATTAAGCTGACACTTACCGCGCCCGCAGTAAGCCAAATATAAGGTTTTCCTGACTTAAACCATTTATTCATGGACATCCTCACGCTTACATCGAGCTATATTTGTCGCGCAGACGCTGACGCACAAGTTCAGCGACGGTATTAAACGCGAAAGTGAAAACAAACAGGACAAAGGCCGCTAAGAACAGAATGCGATAGTGCGAACTACCCACTTCTGACTCTGGCATTTCTACCGCAATATTGGCAGACAGCGTGCGCATGCCTTCAAAAATATTCCAGTCCATAATCGGCGTGTTACCGGTGGCCATAAGCACAATCATGGTTTCGCCCACGGCACGGCCTAAGCCCATCATCACTGCTGAGAAAATACCTGGGCTAGCGGTTAACAGCACCACTTTAGTTAAGGTTTGCCACGTGGTTGCACCAAGCGCCAACGAGCCATTGGATAAGTGTTTCGGCACGCTAAACACGGCGTCTTCTGCAATCGAGAAAATCGTCGGGATAACCGCAAAGCCCATGGCAATGCCCACAACCAGCGAGTTACGTTGGTCAAAGGTAATGCCCAACTCATTGGTAATGTATTGACGCACGTTGCCGTCAAACAATACTTGCTCTACCCACGGTGACATTTCAAACGACAGCCAACCAACGAAAGCCACAATAGGTAACAAGACTAGCGCGGCACGGCCGTCAGTAAAGCGGTTACGCCAGGCTTTTGGCAACACGCCGCTAAGCGCTGCAAATGCAATAATTGCAAGCGGCACGAGCACAATGGTGGCAACAATACCGGGTAGGTATTCTTCAATCAGCGGCGCGAGCCACAAGCCTGCTAAGAAACCTAAGATTACCGTTGGCAACGCTTCCATAATCTCTACGGTTGGCTTCACCACTTTGCGTACGCCTGGCGACATAAAGTAAGCCGTATAAACTGCGGCGGCTAAGCCAATGGGTACCGCAAACAACATGGCGTAGGCAGCAGCTTTAATCGTACCGAACGAAATGGGCACCAAGCTGAACTTGGGCTCAAAATCGTCTGAGCCTGAGGTTGATTGCCATACGTACTGCGGCTCTGGGTAACCTTCGTACCACACTTCTTGCCAAATACCGCTCCAGGTTACTTCTGGATGCTCGTTTTCTAACTTAAACGAATGCAGCTCGTTACCGCTTTGCATTAACAAGGTATTGGCACGCGGGTCAATAACCACGCGTTCTGCTTTCACGTGATCAATATGCGAAAAATAAAGGTCGGCTTCCGAAGTGGTGTGAAACACCCCAACTTCGCCAGTTTCAGACACGGTATAGAAAGTACGGCGATAGTATTCAGCAACAATGTCTTTAATGGCTGAATTGCCCGCTTGGAACTCACGAATGTACTGGTACTGACGACCGTTTTCGCCCGCCACTTCAAACCATTGCGTCACCCGACCATTGGCATGGCCAAATAACACCGAGCTTGCGCCAGCTAGCAGCTGCATGCTGGTAATGTCACCGTAGCGGCGGCGGTCAATACTCAGTAACTGACGTTCACTCAGTTCGCCAGTGCGCGACACACCGTAAACGTAAAAACGATTACCTTGGCGCACAAACACTTGGGTTAAGTCTGGCGTTACCACAACATTATCAACCGGCCCAGTAATAGGCAGCTCTGCGAATTTTGACTTAAGTTCCACCGTGCCCGTTAAGAAGCTGCGGCTAGCCTGCAGAAAATTCACAATCACTTGGTTGTCGGCTGTAACCGCAGCAAACAACTGTGACTCGCCTTTGTATTCGTAGGCTAACTGGGTAAGCGGGCGTTGCTGTGGGTCAACTTGAATTATTTCACCGTCATTGGCAAAACCAACGACAGGTGTGGTTAAACGACGTCCGTTTTTAAATTGTGACCGAAACTTCGGTTCAACAATGCGCACTTGGCCATCGGCAACAGCGTAGGCGTAGCGTTTGTTTTGCGGCTGAGTTTTGGTAAATGCCGTCGGGTTGTCAGCAACTTGTTCAGTGAGCAGCACTTCGCCTGGTTGCCAGTCGGTGCCTGGCTTTTCCTTCAATGCAAAAAAGCTCAACTCGCCGGTGTTCGAGAAGCGATAGCCAATTTCAGACTGCTCCTCCATACCCATCGCGACGGTGTGACCTTGACCAGGCACAGCAAATGACTGCTGATGCTCAATCTCAACACCACGAAAAATAGGTTCAACCACATATAACAAGTAAAAGAAAATCAGTAGCAGTGCCATTAATACTAAGCCGCCGCCAAGAGTTACCCCCCAGCGAGCAGCTTTGTCTTTAACTAATCGCACATTACTGGCTCCCAACTCTGCACGTTGTGATGCCGCCATTGCTGCCTCTTCAAGTTTAAAAATGATCTAACATGAATTTACTGCAGCAGAGTATAGACTCATTCTATGACAGTATTGTTACAGTGCTGTCATATTCCTGACATTTTTCTGTCATGCAACGGCCTGTTGCGGGCTTAATTTTGACCGTTGCGGCCACGAAAGCTGGGGCGCTTGGGTGGCAGAAATGTGTGCCAACTGCAGCACCCACATGGCAACCCGTGACTGACCTATGCCACCACCAATGCACTCTGGCAGCTCGCCATGAAGGAGTTGTTGGTGCCAAGGTTGTTGCAGCAGGACATAACTTTTACGCAATGCAACTTGGCGCTTTAAGGCGTCACTGTTTACGCGAATTCCCATCGATGATAACTCAAGCGCGTCGTCAATCGGAGCGTGCCAAACCAATAAGTCGCCATTGAGCCCGGCCAAGCATTGGCCACTGGCTGGGTGCTTAACTGGCGTGCTCCAATCATCATAATCAGCGGCACGGGCATCGTGTGGAATGCCGTCGGCAAGTTCCCCGCCAATACCCATAAGAAACACAGCTTTATGCAGCTTGGTAATTTCGTGTTCGCGTTGCTTGGGCGATAATTGTGGAAACATTTGGCGCAGCTGCTCCGCATGAATAAATACCACTTCTGATGCTAATTGACCGTCAGCTTCCGGTGAAAACTGCAGGTATAACGCCCGCAGAGCTTGATAAATGTCACGCACCGTGGCCTTCAGCGTGTCTAATGAACGCTCTGCTGGTTGAATAACACGTTCCCAGTCCCATTGTTCAACAAGCACAGAATGACGCTCGGTCAGTTGCTCTTCGTCAGCACGGATAGCTTTCATTTGCGCCACAATACCTTCGCCCGGTTGGCAACCATAATACGCCAGCACGCTGCGCTTCCACTTCGCCAACGAGTGCACAATTTCATAATCGCGCTGCTCGGCCCGAATGTGCACGGCAACCGCTCGCTCAGTGCCACTGAGGTTATCTTGCACCCCAGAGTCTTTCGGCACCATCAGCGGTGCTTGCACTTCAGCTAACTGCAGTGTTTCGCAAAGCAACTCGGTGAATCGTTGTTTTAGTCTCGCGACATCTTGTTGTTGTTTTAGCATGTTTGAAATCTCCGGGGTTCGGTGTTCGTGCGCTTCGCTGTTCGTTGTTCGTAGCCCGGCGTTCTACGCCGAGTAGCGCATCGCGCTGTGATTGTTATTCAACAAAGTAAACCCTAACAGCTAATATATTCAATACCGTTTAACTAATAAATCAATACGTGATAAATTAACCAATAATATTTGGATTCTTTATGAAAAAAATCTAAAATAAGCGTGAATTCAGGTAGGGAAATTAAATGATCGATAATTTAGACAAAGCGATAATCAGCACGTTACAAGACAACGCGCGCATTTCTTATGCAGAAATAGCCAAACAACATAGCGTTAGCCCTGCTACTATTCACGTACGTGTTGAAAAATTAAGGCAGGCGGAAATTATTACCGGCACCCATGTGCATGTTGATCCGCGCAAGCTTGGCTACGATGTGTGCTGCTTTATTGGCATTAACTTAGCCCGCGCCGGCGACTACCCGAGTGCTCTTGTGCAACTTAACGCCCTACCTGAAGTTGTGGAAGCCCACTACACCACCGGCCAATACAGTATTTTTATTAAAGTGATGGTGCGCTCAATTGATGATTTGCAAAATTTGCTCATCAACAAAATTCAGCCCATTGAGGAAATTCAGGCCACTGAAACATTAATTTCATTACAGCAGCCAATTATGCGGCAAATTCAAGTTTAAAAAAAACGCCCTCGTAACTGTTAAGTCACGAGGGCGCTCTGAGCTGTTTAAGCGGTCTGAATTAGTTCAAGTCAAGCTTCTTCAGCTCTTGCTCAACAACCACACGTGGAACTGGAATGTAGCCGTCTTTATCAACAATTTCTTGACCAGTTTTTGATAAAACCATTTTCAAGAACTCAGCAGTTGCTGGATCTAGCGGCTTATTTGGATGCTTGTTCACATAAACGTACAAGAAACGTGATAGTGGGTACTTACCAGCCAAAGCATTTTCAGTGGTTGCGTCAACGTACTCAGCGCCTTCTTCTACGGCTAGTGGTACGGTTTTAACACCAGAAGTCATGTAACCAATACCAGAGTAACCAATAGCGTTCAAAGACGTTGATACAGACTGTACGACTGACGCTGAACCTGGTTGCTCGTTTACGTTGTTGCGGAAGTCACCGTCACATAGAGCGACTTCTTTAAAGTAACCGTAGGTGCCAGAAACCGAGTTACGACCATAAATTTGTAAGTCGCGGTTGCCCCAGCTACCCGTCAAACCTAAGTCACCCCAGCGGCGAACTTCTTCAGTAGCGCCACACAAGCGAGTGCTTGAGAAAATAGCGTCCACTTCGGCAATAGTTAAGCCTTCAATCGGGTTATCTTTGTGCGCAAATACCGCTAATGCGTCAATCGCGACGCGCACTTGGGTTGGCTTATAGCCGTGACGCTTTTCGAAAGCTTCAATTTCTTTTGCTTTCATCGCGCGGCTCATTGGCCCAAAGTTAGATGTACCTTCAGTTAATGCAGGTGGCGCAGTTGAAGAGCCAGCCGCTTGAATTTGCATATTCACGTTCGGGTACAAACGCTTAAATTCTTCAGACCAAAAAGTCATCATGTTGGCTAGCGTATCTGAACCTACAGAAGACAGGTTGCCCGATAAACCGCTGACTTTTTCATACTCTGGTAAGTCGTCAGTCGCTTTTTGTGCAACGGCTGAAAAGCTTAGTAAACTTGCAACGGCTGCGGTAGCTAAAGTTGCGGTAAAACGTTTCGCTGTGATTGTCTTGTTTGTCATGAGAAACTCCAATCGTAAGTGAGCTTGGCCGAAGCCAGTCGATTAATCATTAACTGGAGCTAAGTTTAGTGTGTCAATGTGACAGTATTGTGACATTTGTGACGATTCTGACATTTTTATTGCAGTCATATTTAACGCGTTGATTGCAAAGCGCTCGCTAGTCGCGAATAACGAGCTCTTCGGAAATTCGAAATGAAAACTTCGAGCCGCGACCAACAACCGAATCAATGTTCAAACGACTATGGTGGTGTTCTAGTGCCTGCTGGACGATCGCCAAGCCAAGCCCTGAACCACCTTTTTTACTGTTGCGGTCTTTATCTACGCGATAAAAACGTTCGGTTAAACGGCCAACGTGCTCAGCCGGAATGCCAGGCCCGTTGTCCTGTACCGAAAACTCAACGTCACCGCCAACAGCCATTTTCCAGGTCACTTTAATATTGCCGCCCGCTTGCGTGTAGTGAATTGCGTTTGCGACTAAATTAGAAATAGCACTGCGCATTTCGTCTTCAATACCATGTATTTTTATCGGTGCAATATCAAAACTAATGGTGTGTTGTTTATCGTGATTTAAGCGTTGCGCGTCTTGCTCAACTGCGGCAATAAGTTTGGGTATATCAGCAACACGGTCGAAAATATCGGTACGGTGTACATCCATGCGCGACAGGCTAAGTAGCTGATCAACTAGATTTCGCATGCGATCGCTCTGTGCTTGCATGTCGGTTACCGCTTTTTTCATCATAGTTGGCGGCAAGTCAGCTGGCTCATCAAGCATTTCTAAATAACCTTGCAATACTGTTAATGGCGTTTTCAATTCGTGTGACACGTTAGCTACAAAGTCTTTGCGCATTTGTTCAAGCTGCTTCAACTGAGTGACATCGCGCGCCATCAATAAAAACTGATCATCGCTATATGGCATCACCCGAATTTCAAGTTCAATGTCTTCACGCACAGGCGAAGGCAAGTGAATATCTTCACTGAAGTCAGCTTGCTGCAAGTAAGCAATAAATTCGGGGTAACGAATTAGGTTCGATAACCGAATTCCGGTGTCCGCAGGCCATTTTAAGCCAAAATAAAACTGGCCCAACTTGTTGCACCAAATAAGGCTGCCGTCTTTGCGAAACACAATCGCGGCATCGGGAATAGCTTCTGAGGCTTCACGAAAGCGGCGCAACAAACGCGCCAAGGCGCGGCGTCGTTGTTGACTGCGGCGCTGGGTGCGATAAATACCGTCGTAAATATAACTCCAACTACCAGGCGCACTCGGCGGAAGCATGGTGCGGCGGTGCCAAAGCCAGTCGACTAATTTGTACTGGTAGTAATAATGCCAAGCGGCAAGCGCTGTTAAGGCGATGGCCAACGTTGCCCAAAAGTAGCCAAACAGCCAGCCGACAAAGCCCACTGGCAGAATAAACCACAGTAGGCCTTTAAGAATAAATAAAACAGAATAACGACGGTCCATGTTTAACGCCCGTCGTTATTAATTCTTTGAGAAGCGATAACCCACGCCACGAACGGTTTGCACCAAGCGGTCATGGCCGTGAACTTCCAATGCTTTACGCAACCGACGAATATGTACATCAACGGTACGGTCTTCAACATAAACATTGGTACCCCAAACGTGGTCTAGCAACTGCTCTCGACTATACACGCGATCGGGGTGTGTCATAAAGAAGTGCAGTAATTTAAATTCCGTTGGGCCCATGTCTAAACGGTCATTAAATGCCGTAACACGATGCGACACTGGGTCTAAACGCAAACCTTCAATTTCTAACGGCTCGTCAAGCGCGGTTGGAGCCACACGACGAAACACCGCGCGCATACGAGCCATCAGTTCTTTTGGCGAAAATGGCTTGGTCATGTAATCATCGGCGCCGACTTCTAAACCGCGTACTTTGTCTTCTTCTTCGCCACGCGCCGTTAGCATAATAATGGGTATAGAACGGGTGAAATCATCGCCTTTTAGCTTTTTGGCAAGTTGAATGCCTGAGCCACCTGGAATCATCCAATCGAGTAGGATCATATCGGGGAATGGCTCAACCACTTTTTCTAGGGCTGCTTGGTAATCACCTGCTTCAATAGCTTGATAGCCGTGCTGTTCCATGACGAAGCTAAGCATTTCGCGAATTGGCGCTTCATCTTCAACAATCAGTATCTTTCTGGACATCTGCGTCACCTAATTTGTTTTTGGCACGGCTGATTATCACGATACTTTATGACACTTTTATGAAAACGACCAAATTTGTGTCATTTATTTTAACTGAATGTCTATCCAAACAAGACGATGGTCAGACGAAGCCTTACGATTTTGCACCAATTCAGCCTTCGGCTCGCCAGCTATCGGCCAAAAAACCCCGCTTTGAATGAGCGAAATTCCCGCCTTCGATGGCAGCACGTAGTCGGCACGCTTGCGCCACCCAGCTGTATGTTCCGCGGCTAACGGATTATCTGGCGTATGCAGCATACCGCCGCGGCTAGTGGGCGGGTTCAGTGCATTAATTAGCGGGTGGTTCAGTAGCTGCTGAATAGCACCCGGAACGTTATCCTTGCCATCAACAGCAGCGTTGAGATCACCGGCTATGACAAAAGCAGCGTGCTCAGGCAAACCGCCCTTTTCGCCCTTATCATCATAAATATAGTCACTTAAATGCGGCTGAATGTAATCTGCCCAAAAGCGTATCTCATCAAAATTGCGGCGGCCATTACGGTTTTCTTTGCCATCAAACACCGGCGGCGTTGGGTGGCTAACTAACAGGTTTAGTTGGTGGCCTTTCACGTCAATGGGCACATCCCAATGCGACTTTGAACTGAGTGGGAATTCTTGCCACGCCTGTTGGCTATAAAAGGGTTCGCTGGTACCTGGTTTCAACGGAGCCAGTGCTCCAGGCATGTCTTTCCATTTGAAATGTTGGAATGTGCGCACGTCCTCATGTTGTATCGGGTATTGCGACAATACCACCATGCCGTATTGCCCCGAATATAAGCCGTACCCCCAAGCATCATTGCCCGTGCCCGATGCCACACCATCGCCGCTTAAATCGTATGGGCTAGGCACACCGGTGTTCACTGGTGCAATAAATACATAAGGATAATCAATGGGCGACTCGCCATTCTGACTTACTTGCAGATAGTCGCGCTTAAAAACGTCAATACCCTGCGCTGGGTCAATATAGTCAAACTCATTGAGAACTAGCACGTCTGGGCGCGTGTGTTGAATAATTTCAGCGATGGCTTGAATTTGTGGGTGCTGCGAAGCAAGTGCAGAACTTAAAGCTTGTGCTCCGCGCTCCGGAATTGCTTCGTAAGCCAAATAATTACTTGCATCCATGCTGACATTGAAGGTGGCAACGCGTAATGCCACCGGTTCAGAAATTTTTTCTTTGGGCATATCGCACCCTAGTAAATAAAACGCAAGAACAGAGCAGACAAGGGCTGTATAGTATTTCATCGAAACGGCGAGTCCTTAAAACGGCATGCTATGACTGGCCGAAAGCATAAAGGTTCAATTTAACCGATGCAATTCAAATAAAAATTGCGTAAAATATTGTCATATTTTTGACACAGGGACGTGATAATTTCATCCGTCAATTTGTCATCAAGGCGTCAACACTGCGGTATCGCCTTGGCTCGATTTTTATTACAACCAACCAACCCAGGAAATAAAGATGAGTACATCTCTGCGATTAACGCGCACCGCGAGTGCCATCGCAGTTGCCTTAGGCTTGGCCTCTGCAACTGCAGTAGCACAAGATACCTCAGCAGCAATGCGTGGTTCTATTGTCGGTCCACAAGGTAACGGCGCAGCCAATACCAAAGTTGTCATTGAGCATATGCCTTCAGGCAGCCGCTTAGAAGTGACAACCGACGATTCTGGTTCATTCATTGCAAGTGGTCTTCGTGTTGGCGGTCCTTACCGCGTAACTATCGACTCAGACGTATACCGTGACGCCGAATACCAAGAAGTATTCTTAAAACTTGGCGAAACTTACCGTTTGAATGCACAGCTTGAAGATGCGAACGTTGAACGCATTAGTGTTACTGGCAGTGCGATTAACTATGCAGCCTTGAACAATGGTTCATCAAGCTCATTCGGCGAAGAACAAATTGCATCACTGCCTACTTACGGCCGTGACTTAAAAGAAATCGTTCGTTTGAACCCATTAGCCACTCAGCTTGGCGATGGCGACCAGTTGGTTGTTGCGGGTAACAACCCGAAATACAACTCAATCACTGTTGACGGTATCGGCCAGAACGATGACTTCGGTTTGAACAGCAACGGTTACCCAACTCAAGGTTCACCGATTTCAATTGACGCTATTGCACAATTAAACGTTGACGTAATGCCTTTCAACGCGAAAGACAGCAACTTTACTGGTGCAAAAATCAATGCGGTAACCAAGTCAGGTACGAACGAATTTAAATCTTCGTTGTTCTATCAGTACACAAGCGACAGCTTAGCTGGCACCCCAAGCGAGTCAATTTATGACGAAGGCGCTGGCGTACCGAACGTTGATTACTCTGAAAAAACTTTCGGTGTTGGCGTTGGCGGTCCAATTATTAAAGATACATTGTTCTTCTATGTAAACTATGAAAAATCAGAAGAAACTAACGCACCGTACCGCGGCCCTATCGGTTCAAACGCGTCTAACATTGCTGAAATTGACCCAGTATTGTTAAAGCAAATCACTGACATTGCTAAAGACACCTACGGCTTAACCGACGCACAAATCGGTGACTGGAACGTTCCAGCAGTAGAAGACGACGAGAAGTTATTGGTGAAGTTAGATTGGAACATCAGCAACGAACACCGCGCTGCGTTCACTTATCAAAACACCAAAGGCAACTCAATTCGTGGCCACTACGGTAGTGAAGACTCATTAGCGTTGTCATCTAACTGGTACAACAACGAGCAAACATTGAACGCGTATGCAGTTCAATTCTACTCAAACTGGAGCTCAAACTTCTCAAGCGACATTAAATTGTCGTACAAAGACGTTGAAGCGAAGCAAGACCCATTAGCGGGTCGTACCATGGGTGAAGTTACCGTTGAATTTGACCGCGGCCGTAAGTCAGTATCTTTTGGTCCGGACTACTCGCGTCATGCTAACGCTGGTGAAAACTCAACGTTAGAATTCCAAGCAAACGGTGAATACTTGCTTGGTGAACACGCATTAAGCTTTGGTTACATGTACTCTTCTACCGATATCTACAACCTATTTGTACAAAACGCGTTAGGTTCGTGGACGTTCGGTAGCGTAGAAGACTTTGCCGCAAAAAACATTGGCCGGTACGGTTCGTTCTATTACGCAGGTAGCTTAACTGGCGACATTAACGATGCCGCAGCTAACTTCACACAAGGTCAACAAGCTATCTATCTACAAGATACTTGGGCACCAACGTGGGATCTTGAGTTAACTTTCGGCGTTCGTTATGAGCGTATTTTCGCGAAAGACAAACCAACCTATAACCCATTGTTCGCAGAGCGTTACGGTTTTGCTAACACTGAGAACTTAGACGGTAAAGACTTAATTCTTCCGCGCTTTGGTTTCAAATATCAGTTAAACGACGATACTCAACTACGTGGTGGTTTCGGCCGTTACGGCGGTGGTCGTCCTAACGTTTGGGTTTCAAACTCTTACACCAACAGCGGTATGGCATTCGCGCAGTTTGACGAAAACAGCTTGCCTACTTCAGCTTACGGTGAAAACGTTGACCCAACTCAAGTACCACAGATCGTTAAAGACAGCTTGACTCAAGACGGTTACGTAAACGCTATTGACCCTGACTTTAACTTGCCAACTGACTGGCGTGCGAGCTTAGCGGTTGACTTCACTAGCTTTGAAATTCCGTTCTTGGGCCAAGACTGGTTTGCTAGCGCAGAATATATCTACAGCCGTCGTAAAGATGACGTGCAGTGGGTCGATTTAGCTCGTCGTCCGTTATTGGACACTGAAGGCAACATTCGTTACACCGCAGACGGCGGCCGTATTATTTATGTGGTTGATGACCCGTTAGATAACTACGAACCAGGTGGTGTTGGTGACGACAACAACGTTAACCGTTACGACTTAATGTTAACCAACGGCAACGGTGGTAACAGCCGCATCTTTACTTTCACTGTAGGTAAAGCATGGGACAACGGTTTAAGCTTGCGTACTAGCTACACCAACCAAGACATTCAAGAAGCGGTCGCTGGTAGTTCAAGTACTGCAACGTCTAACTTCCGTTACCCAGTAGCTGTTGACCCGAACAATGTTCAACCTGGTACTGCATCGTACATGGTAGAGCACCGTTTCATGGCTGACATCACTTACAACACTGAGTTGTTTAGTGGTTACAAGTCAACCTTCGGCTTGTTCTGGGAACGTTACTCAGGTCGTCCATGGGGTTACGTTGCTGACACGTACCTAAGCACGCGTGACGGCGGTCCATTTAACCGCTTCGGTGACCAAGACCAATTCGGTAACACCGGTCGTTACTTGCCATATATTCCAACTGGCGCTGACGATGCTGCGGTTGTATACGCTGATGGCTTTACTTACGAGCAGTTGTTAGAAGTATTACAAGCAACAGGTCTTGACAAGTATGCCGGTGGCTATGCGCCACGTAACACCCGTCGTGCTCCTTGGACAACTAACTTGGACTTCAAATTCTCGCAAGAGATTCCAGGTTTCGTTGAAGGTCACAAAGGTGAGGTTTACATCAACATTCGTAACTTGATTGCTATCTTTGATAAAGATGCAGGCCAGAAACACGTATTACCATACGGTGACAACGTGCGTCAGGTTATCAAGACAAGCTTAGACGACCAAGGTCGTTACGTGTATAGCGGTGTTGGTTACGACTACAGTTCAGGTCGTGGCAACTTAGCACCTACTCGCTACCAGCCAGAGCGTTCTACTTGGCAGGCGAAAATTGGTGTTCGCTACCGCTTCTAATCGAAGCTGTTACATAACGCCTATCAAGCCCTCGCATTTGCGGGGGCTTTTTTTTGCCCTTTCTATTCAAGTCGTTTAAAAATTAGCCAAAACAAAATTCCAAACTATAATTCGCATGACACCAAATTGTCACAAACAGTACTTAAACTTTCGTTCCTAAAGACAATAAAAAGCTGTGTTCCACTACAATCCAAGGAAAACAACGTCATGTTCCAAAGTAAACCAAATCGTATTGCCGCAGCCATTGCTATTGCGATCGGTCTGTCATCAACCGCAATAGCACAAGAAACATCATCAAGTATTCGCGGTGTGGTCACCAATCAAGCAACCGGTGAAGCGATTAGTAATGCCACTGTTACGTTACGGGACGAACGTACCGGCACCAGCACCAACATTACTGCAAACCAAAACGGACTTTTCTCGGCCCGTGGTTTGGCCGTTGGTGGCCCTTATACACTGACGGTCACCGATGCTTCGGGAAATACTGAGGTGATTGAAAATGTGTATTTAACCTTGGGTGAAACTGAAAACGTCAGTGTTCAGGTGGCTCAGCAAGACGTCGAGCGTATTCAAGTGAGCGGTCGTCAATTAACCATGACCTCTGGTGCAAGTGGCCCCACTGCCACCTTCAACTTGAGCGACTTGCAAAACCAGCCAAGTGCTAACCGCGATATTAAAGACGTGGTACAAATTGACCCTCGTATTTACATTAACGAAACCAACGCACGCGACATTCAGTGCGGCGGCGCAAACCCGCGCTTTAATAGTTTGACGGTGGACGGTGTACGAACCAACGACAACTTCGGTTTAAATTCAAGTGGTTACCCAACCGAACGCATGCCTTTTAGTTACGACGCTATTGAACAAGTTGCTGTTGAGCTAGCGCCGTTTGACGTTCAATATGGCGGTTTTACCGCCTGTAACATTAACGCCGTCACCAAATCTGGCGAAAACGAACTGTTCGGTAGTGTTTTCTTCGACTACACCAACGACTCGCTATCAGGAGACGAGCTTGAAGGTGACTCCATTAATGTTGGTGCCTTTAATGAACGCCGCTATGGTTTTAATGGCGGCGGCGCATTGATTAAAGATCAGCTTTTTGCCTTCGTTGCCTATGAAAAGTTAGAGGGCGCAGACACCTTTGATCGTGGTCCAGAAGACGGCAGCGTGGCAACACCCGTTATTGGTGTTACGCAGGCCGACCTAGACCGGATAGCCGATATAGCTCGGAATATCTACGAGTTCGAACCTGGCAATTTTCCTGCAAGCATTCCAGTTGAAGACGAAAAGTTCTTGGCCAAACTGGATTGGTACATTAGCGACGAACATCGTGCATCGTTTACGTATAACTACAACGATGGTTTCTCTATTGCCGAGTCAGATGGTGATGACAACGAGCTTGAGTTCTCCAATCACTTTTATGAGCGCGGCGCTAAGTTTCAGTCCTACGTTGGTCAATTGTACTCAGACTGGACCTATAATTTCTCAACCGAGTTGCGTGCTGGTTTCTCGAAGCTTGATGCGCGCGTTAACCCACTGGGCGGCACCGAAGTTGGTGAAGTTCAAATTAGCCACAACGGCAACACAATTTATTTAGGCGCCGATGACTCACGTCATGCCAATAAATTGAAATATGACACCACGTTCTTAAAGCTTTCCGGTACTTACTTGTTAGATGACCATACCTTTACCTTTGGTTATGAACAAGAAACCTATGACGTGTATAACTTGTTTATTCAAGAAGCACAGGGCGAGTTCCGATTTGCCTCAATTGATGCGTTTGAAGCGGGTGATGTCAGCCGTATTATTTATGAAAATGCCGCCGGTACTAATAACCCGCAAGATGGCGCTGGCCAATTCGAGTACTCTGTTAACACCTTATATGCTCAAGACGAGTACTACTTTATTGACCAGGATTTAACCTTAACGCTTGGTTTACGGTATGACTGGTACACCACCAGTGACGAGCCTGCGTTGAATCAAAATTTCACCGATACCTATGGTTTTGCGAACACCGCAACGCTTGATGGCGAAGGTTTGATACAACCACGTTTGGGGGTAAATTGGGTTGTTGATGACCAACTTGAAGTGCGCGGTGGTATAGGCTTGTACTCAGGTGGTAACCCCAATGTTTGGTTGTCTAACAACTACTCAAACAACGGAACCAAGCTTTACGAAGCGAACCGATTCAACGTGAATTTGTTTAATTTAATCCACGACGGTTCAGGCAGACCTATTATCGACATTCCTCAAGAAATGGTTGATGAGGTTCTGGCAGCAAGTGGTTCTGGCCCTGTCAATGCGTTAGATCCGAACTTCAAGCTTCCCAAAGAATGGAAGTTTGCCTTAGGTGCAACTTATGTGTTTGAAAACGACTATGTGTTCATGGCCGATTTTTTACACACCCGTAAAGAAGACGCAGCCATTATTCGCGACCTTCGTCGTCAACAAACCGGCACCGCTCCTGATGGTCGACCAATTTACAGCGGCAGTGGTGCAGACGCGTTCATGCTGACTAACGTGAACGGTGACTCGGGCGATCAAACAAGCATTAGCTTTGCTCTTTCTAAGTCGCATGACTTTGGCTTAGACTGGTCACTTGCGTATGCTTGGAACAAAGCCGAAGACGTCAACCCAATGACGAGTTCAGTTGCATATTCAAACTACACGAACTTAGCAACAGCGGACATTCAAAACCCTGGCGTTGCTACGTCAAACTATGAAATTCCGCACCGCTTCACATTCCGTGCAAGCTATACCACTGAATTTGTTACTGGCTATGACTCTATCTTTAGCTTGTTTGCCTCGGCCAACAAAGGGCGTCCGTATAGCTTTACCATGAACGCACCGGTTGGCGATATTACTCGTAATCGCCAACTGTTGTATGTGCCAACCGGAGTGAATGATCCGAACGTGGTTTGGGGTCCTAACTTAACAACCGCGCAAATTGACCAGTTCTTCGCCTTTATTAAAGACTATGGCTTGGACAAATATGCCGGTGGTATTGCACCACGAAACGAGTTCTATAGTGACTGGTGGCATAAAGTCGACTTTAAGTTCGAGCAGGAGCTACCTGGTTTTGCCGACGGTCATAAATCGAGCTTGTACTTTGTGGTTGATAACCTAACCAACTTGCTCAATGACGACTGGGGTGTTCTGTACGAAACCAGCTTCCCGCGCACAGTGTCGCTTGCCAACGTTAGCATTACCGACCAAAACCAGTGGCAGTTTGACTCGTTCACCAACCGCCTTACTTCGGTTCAAGGTCGCTCTGGTGCGCCGTCGTTGTGGAGTATTCGCTTAGGCTTCCAGTACGACTTCTAAGCCTAAATTCAAGCACAACAGTAAGCCAAGCCCCCGTTCACACGGGGGCTTTTTTTTAGCGCCAATTTAAATTTCTAGTTACAATGGCAGCTTGTGAATTGCCAATGACGATTAGGAACACTATGGAACAAAGCCAGCATGAGTTTTTTATGCGCCGCGCACTTGAGCTTGCGTCTGTGGCGGAACAACACAATGAGGTGCCCGTTGGTGCGGTGCTGGTGCTCAATGGCAAAATCATTGGGGAAGGTTTTAACCAGGTCATCACATTAAATGACCCCTCAGCGCATGCCGAAGCGCAAGCCATTCGGGCGGCAGGCGCTGCCATTGGCAACTATCGATTAGTTGATACCACGTTATACGTTACGCTCGAGCCATGTGCCATGTGTGCAGGCTTAATAACCCATGCCCGAGTAAAAACCCTAGTGTTCGGCGCTACCGACCCACGTACTGGAGCCACAGGCACGGCTATTGAAGTCATAAACCACCCCAGCATGAACCATCAGGTTGAGGTTATTGGCGGCATATTAGCCGACGAATGCGGCGATATTTTACGCCAGTTTTTTCGCAAACGACGCTAACAAGCCGGCTCTGATAATAACCCAGGATTCATAACAAAAAGCCCAGCGGTTACGCTGGGCTTTTGCTATTTCGGCTCATTTAGCCAAGATAAACACGCGCGTTGCGGAACATGCGCATCCATGGGCTATCTTCGCCCCACTCGTCTGGGTGCCAGCTATTCGCCACGGTACGGAACACACGCTCTGGGTGCGGCATCATAATCGATACCCGACCGTCTTTAGTGGTTAAGCCGGTAATACCTTCAGGCGAGCCATTCGGGTTGGCAGGGTAGCTAGCGGCAATGTCACCACGGTTATTGATATAACGCATAGTCACTAAGCCTTCTGCATTCACGGTAGCTAAGTCATTGCCTTTGAATTCAGCGCGGCCTTCGCCATGTGACACAGCGATTGGCATGCGTGAACCGGCCATGCCTTCAAAGAACAGAGAGTTGTTCTTTTGCACTTCAACCAAACTGAACCGCGCTTCAAAGCGCTCTGAACGGTTAGTCACAAAGTGTGGCCACGCTTCCGCCCCCGGAATTAACTCTTTGAGGTTGGAGAGCATTTGGCAGCCGTTACAAACGCCTAACGCAAAGGTTTTATTTCGTTCAAAGAACGCAGCAAACTCATCGCGGGCACGATTATTGAACAAAATTGATTTTGCCCAACCTTCGCCGGCACCAAGTACGTCACCGTAGGAGAAGCCACCACAGGCAACCAAGCCATTGAATTTTTCCAAGCTAACACGGCCGCTCAAGATATCGCTCATGTGCACATCAATTGCCGCAAAACCAGCTCGGTCAAAGGCTGCCGCCATTTCCACATGCGAGTTCACGCCTTGTTCGCGCAACACCGCAACCAATGGGTCTCGCCCAGTGTTGATATATGGCGCGGCAATGTCTTCGCTAACATCAAAACTTAAGTCAGCAAATAAGCCCGGATCATTGAGGTTCTGTTTCGCTTCAAACTCTTCGTCTGCGCATTCTGGGTTATCACGTAAACGCTGCATTTGGTGCGTCGTTTCAGCCCAAATTGCGCGGTAGTGGCTACGCAGATGCGACAGTACTTCTTCGCCATTACGATTAAAGCGCACCACGTCTTCACGTACGGGGCGACCGATAACGTGAACACAGTCTTCTAAGCCATGTGCTTTGTATGCTTCAAGTACAGCATCGAGCTCCTCAACGCTAACTTGTACCACGGCGCCTAGCTCTTCGCTAAACAATGCAGCTAAGTCGTCTTCACCTAAGGTATCAAGCGCAACTTCCACCCCACAATGACCAGCAAAGGCCATTTCCGCGACCGTCGTGAATAAACCGCCGTCGGAACGGTCATGGTAGGCCAACAGTTTTTTCTCGTGAATAAGCTGTTGAGTGGCATCAAAGAAGCCTTTTAATAACTCTGGGCTATCCACATCTGGGGTTAGATCGCCTAACTGGCGATAAACCTGCGCCAGCGACGAGCCACCTAAACGGTTTTGCCCACGGCCTAAGTCAATTAAAACAAGTTTGCTGTCACCTTTATCCATGCGCAGCTGAGGCGTCATTGTGCGACGTACATCACGCACGCGGCCAAATGCCGTAATGACCAAACTCAATGGCGCAGTGACTGATTTGTCACCTTGCTGGTCTTGCCACTGGGTTTTCATCGACATCGAATCTTTACCCACAGGAATAGTGATTCCAAGCGCCGGACACAGCTCTTCACCAACGGCTTTAACCGCTTCGTATAGGCCAGCGTCTTCACCTGGGTGACCTGCCGCAGCCATCCAGTTCGCTGAAAGCTTAACGAATTTTAAATCACCAATATCTGCCGCAGCTAGGTTAGTGAGTGACTCACCCACCGCCATGCGTGCTGACGCTGCAAAGTTCAACAATGCCAACGGCGTACGTTCGCCCATTGCCATAGCTTCGCCCGCATAGGTGTCGTAGCTAGCCGCGGTTACCGCAACATCAGCTACTGGTATTTGCCACGGGCCAACCATTTGGTCACGCGCCACTAAACCGGTAACCGTGCGGTCGCCAATAGTAATCAAGAAGGTTTTTTCTGCAATGGATGGCAAGCGCAACAAACGCTTCGCCGCTTCATTCAGCTTAATCTCATCACGAACTAATGCTTCGCCGTCGGCACGTTGTGACTTCACATCACGGTGCATTTTAGGTGGCTTACCAAGCAGCACATTCAGTGGCAAATCAATCGGTTTGTCACCAAAGTGCTCGTCGGTCATGGTTAAGTGTTCAGCTTCGGTGGCCTCGCCAATCACTGCAAACGGCGCACGCTCTCGCTTACAAATCTCTTCAAATACGTCCATGCGCTCTGGCGCTATCGCCATTACGTAACGTTCTTGTGACTCGTTACACCAAATTTCCAGTGGCGACATGCCCGGCTCGTCGTTAGGTACTTTACGCAGTTCAAATTTGCCACCACGGCCACCGTCACCCACAAGTTCTGGCATGGCGTTTGACAAACCACCCGCGCCCACGTCGTGAATAAAGGCAATTGGGTTTTTCTCGCCCAATTGCCAACAGCGGTCAATAACTTCTTGGCAACGACGTTCCATTTCTGGGTTATCACGCTGCACCGAGGCAAAGTCTAGGTCTTCGCTTGAAGTACCCGAAGCCATCGATGATGCCGCACCGCCGCCCAAGCCGATGTTCATCGCCGGGCCGCCTAATACGACTAACTTGGCACCTACCGGAATTTCGCCTTTTTCAACGTGTTGCTCACGAATGTTCCCCATACCGCCAGCAATCATAATTGGCTTGTGATAACCACGAATTTCTTCGCCGTTGTGGCTGTTTACTTTTTCTTCGTAAGTACGGAAGTAACCGGTTAGCGCAGGGCGACCAAATTCATTATTAAATGCAGCGCCGCCTAACGGGCCTTCAAGCATAATGTCTAACGCGGTGACAATACGGTCTGGCTTGCCAAAGTCTTCTTCCCATGGCTGTTCAAAGCCTGGAATACGTAGGTTAGACACACTAAAACCGACCAAGCCGGCTTTTGGCTTCGACCCACGGCCAGTGGCCCCCTCGTCACGAATTTCGCCACCAGAGCCGGTTGCGGCACCAGGATAAGGCGAAATAGCAGTAGGATGGTTATGCGTTTCCACTTTCATGAGAATATGCACAGGCTCATGAAAATAGCTGTACTCACCGGCAGCATTGCTGCCCGCCGGGTATGGATAAAAACGCCCAGCTTCTGAACCCACCATGACGGCAGCGTTGTCTTTATACGCCGACAACACGTTGTCTGGAGTCACTTCGAAGGTATTCTTGATCATTTTGAACAACGACTTCAGCTGTTCTTTGCCGTCTATAGTCCAGTCGGCATTAAAGATTTTATGACGGCAGTGCTCTGAGTTTGCCTGAGCAAACATATACAGTTCGATATCGTTTGGATTGCGCTCAAGCGCAGTAAAATTGTCATACAAATAATCAATTTCGTCATCGGCAAGCGCTAGCCCCATTTCAATGTTTGCACGCTGCAATGCTTCGCGCCCGCCACTTAAAATATCGATACTTGCTAACGGCGCGGGTTCCGCTTCCTTAAATAATACCGAGGCCTGCTCAAGACTCCCCAGTACCATTTCGGTCATGCGATCATGCAACAGTGCCGCGGCTTGTTGCATTTGCGCGGCGCTAAGCTCACCCGTTAAGTAATAGGCAATGCCACGTTCGATGCGGTGAATTTGGGTTAACCCACAATTATGTGCAATGTCGGTAGCTTTCGATGACCAAGGCGAAATTGTGCCCTGACGTGGAACGACAACCACTAATTGCCCTTGCGGAACATGTGGCGCGAGCGCTGGACCATAAGTGAGCAATTTCGCTAGCACCTGATTCGCTTCGCTATCTAGCGACTGCTCAACATCAACAAAGTGCATAAACTCAGCATAGAGTTCGCTAACAGGCAATTCTGCTGCACGCAGACGTTGTAGCAACTTTTCAGTACGAAAATCAGACAAAGCGGGAGCACCGCGTACTATTTCCACAGACAAGTCTCCAAAATTTTAGGGGGCTATTAATCTTGTTTTTCAGTCTTGCTTTTCAGTTAAGCGAAACCATTTTTGTCGTCGTTCGGTTTGCAAATGGCGTTGTTTGCGTAACCAAGCGCGACGGCGCTCAGGTGATACTAATCGACGGCTGCTTTTGCGCATGTTCAGGCTCCGTCACCACTCCCTTCGGGAATTGTGATCGTCATTGGTTTTGCTGGAATGCGTCCTCGCTCATCAAGCCAAACCAAAGTGTCATAGTAGCGACGTATGTTCCCTACGTATCGCACCGGTTCATCACCACGAGCAAACCCAAAACGGGTTTGGCGATAAAACTTTTTCTGTCGTAATAAAGGTAGTCGTTTTCGCACATCTATCCAACGATCGGCATCACCGCCTTGCTGTTGCGTTAATATACGTGCGTCTTCTAAATGCCCATAGCCAATATTATACGCGGCTAAGGCAAACCAAATACGGTCTGGTTCTTTTATGCGCGCTGGAATACGCTGCAGCATGCGCTCAAAATAACGGGCACCGCCTTCAATGCTTTGAGCAGGGTTTAACCGGCTGGTCACCCCCATGGCTTTTGCCGTTGGCAGGGTTAACATCATCATACCGCGCACCCCGGTAGGCGAAACCGCCCGCGGGTTCCAATGGCTTTCTTGATAGCTTATTGCCGCTAATAAACGCCAGTCTAAGCTGCCCGCGTGTTGCTCAAATAACTCTCGGTATTTAGGTAATACAGATTGTACCGCGTTGATAAATAAACTGGTATCGACATAGTTGAATGAGCTGACATGGCCAAAGTGTTGGTCAAGTAGCTGGGTTAACTGTCCCGACTCACGCAAGTCGCCAAAGTAACGAATAACCTCGGCATATAGCGAACTATCTACTTGCTGATTCAACATCCAAGCGATATCTACGTTATCTCGAACCGTGAATGCGACACTTAAATTTGGGAAATAACGACGTTGTATATCTAAGGTATTACTGTCGGCAATGGTGTAGGCAATATCGCCGTCAATCACTTGCTGTAGCAAGCCGGCGGTGTCTTGCTCATCAGTTGCACGCCACTGTAGGTCTGGATACTCTGCGGCAATACTCAGTAGCCAATCATGGTGACTTGACCCTTCTACCACGACCAGTTCGGCGTCAAGTTCGTCTAAGCTGCGAGGCCGATTACGCGACCCCTGCCGAAATACCACACGCTGCTCAACTTCTAAATATGGGGGGCCAAAACGGAATCGTTGCGCACGCGGTTCGGTGCGGTCCAAGCCGGCGGCTAACAGGTCAACTTCTCGCGTTGCGAGTAAATTCATCAGATTTTTGACGTTGTAGCGTGAAACCATTTCTAGCTCCACGCCTAATTCATCGGCGAAGTTTTTAGCTAGTACATATTCAATGCCGGCTTCGCCTTCAGCATCTAGGTAATAACTGGTTGGGCCCAATAGCGTGCCGACACGCAGCACGCCGCGCGCTTTAATCGCGTCAAGCTCACTAGGCTGCGGCTCTGGTGCGCAGCCTAGTAACAAACCTAATGCTAAAAAGCTTACCAACCAGCGCAGCACGCGTTATTCCCATTCAATGGTGGCAGGTGGCTTACCCGAAATATCGTACACAACCCGCGAAATACCATCGATTTCGTTGATAATGCGGTTCGATACTTTCTCAAGTAGCTCATACGGCAAATGTGCCCAACGTGCTGTCATAAAATCGATGGTTTCAACTGCACGCAGCGCAATCACCCAATCATATTTACGCGCATCACCCATAACACCTACCGAGCGCACCGGCAAAAATACCGCAAACGCTTGGCTAACATCATGGTAAATACCGGCATGACGTAGCTCGCTGATAAAAATATGATCAGCGCGGCGCAGTAGGTCACAGTACTCTTTTTTCACTTCGGCCAATACCCGCACACCAAGCCCTGGCCCTGGGAATGGGTGGCGATAAAGCATGTCATACGGCAAGCCTAACTCGAGGCCAATTTTACGTACTTCGTCTTTGAATAGCTCTCGCAGAGGCTCAACCAGACTTAACTTCATGTCTTCTGGCAGGCCACCAACGTTGTGGTGCGATTTAATCACATGTGCTTTGCCGGTTTTAGAGCCTGCCGATTCAATAACGTCAGGATAAATAGTGCCCTGCGCTAAGAACGACACATCTTTAATACGGCTTGCTTGCTCGTCGAATATTTCAATAAACACGCGGCCAATAATTTTACGCTTGGCTTCTGGGTCTTGCTCGCCAGCGAGGGCATCAAGAAAGCGGTTTTCAGCATCGACATGAACAATATTCAAACCATAGTGATCGCCGAACATTTCCATGACTTGCTCAGCTTCTTGCCAACGCAATAAGCCGTTATCAACAAATACGCAGGTAAGCTGTTCGCCAATGGCGCGGTGTAACAACATCGCGGTTACGGAACTGTCCACGCCGCCAGATAACCCCAACACAACTTTATTGCTGCCCACTTGCTCACGAATACGCGCAACTGCGTCATCAATAATGTGTGCTGGTGTCCAATTGCACTCGCATTCACAAATTTCGACCACAAAGTGCTCTAACATACGCATGCCTTGACGCGTATGGGTCACTTCTGGGTGGAACTGCACCCCATAAAAGTCGCGTTTGTCGTCGGCCATAGCGGCAATTGGGCAAGTTGGCGTTTGCGCGACAATGTCGAAACCTTCGGGCGCTTCAATAACTTTATCGCCGTGGCTCATCCACACATCAATAACGGGGTTGCCGCTTTCATGCACGCTGTCTTCAATGTGATGAAACAGTGGGCATGGTGCAATGCGCTCAACTTGCGCATAGCCAAACTCTCGCTCTAGTGAGCCTTGAACTTTACCGCCAAGCTGCTCGGCCATGGTTTGCATGCCGTAGCAAATACCAAATACCGGTACGCCTGCTTCAAACACGTATTCAGGAGCACGCGGTGAATTTGCCTCGGTGACCGACTCAGGGCCGCCTGACAAAATAATGCCGTTTGGCTTAAAGTTTTTGATATCGTCGGCGCTAACGTCCCACGCCCATAACTCACAATAAACCCCAAGTTCACGAATGCGGCGCGCAATTAACTGGGTGTATTGCGAACCAAAATCTAAAATCAATATACGATGTGCATGAATATCTTGCATGTTGGCTTAACCCATTCGATAGTTTGGAGCTTCTTTGGTGATTTGCACATCGTGCACGTGCGACTCGCCCATACCCGCAGCTGTTACTTTGACAAACTGTGGTTTGGTACCCATTTCTTTCATGGTGGCGCAACCTGTTAAACCCATGGCTGAACGTAAACCGCCCATTTGTTGGTGAATAATAGTCGCAATTGGGCCTTTATAAGCCACACGGCCTTCAATACCCTCAGGAACTAACTTTTCAGCTTCATTCGAAGCTTGGAAGTAACGGTCTGACGAGCCATGACGCTGGTTCATGGCGCCAATGCTGCCCATGCCGCGGTATGACTTATAATAACGACCTTGATACAGCTCGACTTCGCCTGGTGACTCTTCGGTTCCGGCTAGCATACTACCAACCATGACGCAGTCTGCTCCAGCGGCAATGGCTTTGGCGATATCGCCCGAGAAGCGGATTCCACCGTCAGCGATCACTGGAATGTTTGTACCTTTTAGCGCATCCACAGCGTCGCTAATTGCAGTAATTTGCGGTACACCGCAACCAGTCACAATTCGCGTGGTACAAATTGAGCCTGGGCCAATACCTACCTTCACCGCATCCACACCGGCATCGGCAAGAGCCTTGGCTCCGGCACCCGTGGCAACGTTACCAGCAATAATTTGTAGGTCTGGGTAGGTTTTACGAGCCCAAGTAACACGGTCGATAACGCCTTGCGAATGGCCGTGTGAGGTATCGATCAACAAGACATCAACCCCCGCTTCAACTAAGGCTTCAACACGCTCTTCAGTGCCAGGGCCAACACCCACAGCAGCACCGACGCGCAAACGGCCAAGCTCGTCTTTACAAGCATTTGGTTTATTTTCGGCTTTGGTGAAATCTTTGAGGGTAATCATGCCGCGCAAATGAAACGCGTCATCAACCACCAGAATTTTCTCAATGCGGTGTTGGTGCATTAAATTGAGAATCTCGTCGCTCTTGGCGTTCTCTTTTACGGTAACCAGCTTTTCTTTAGGTGTCATAATTGAGCTAACTAAACGCTGATCATCACGCTCTGCGCGGGTGTCACGGCCGGTGATAATACCGACTAACTCGCCAGACTTCTCAACCACCGGAAAGCCGTGAAAGCCGTGCTCTACCGCTAATGCGCGAATTTCGCCTAAGCTGGTGTCTGGGCTTACGGTAATTGGGTCTGACACCATACCGCTTTCATATTTTTTGACTTTGCGCACATGCGCGGCTTGTTCCGCAATGGTCATGTTTTTATGCACAAAACCAAGCCCGCCTTCCTGTGCGAGGGCAATTGCTAATGCTGCTTCGGTTACCGTATCCATGGCGGCTGAAACCATTGGAATATTTAATTCAATTCCACGGGTTAAGCGCGTGCGCAAATCGGCAGTATGGGGTAAAACAGTTGAATGACCAGGGACGAGCAAAACGTCGTCAAAGGTAAGGGCTTCTTGAGCAATTCGTAGCATGGCAACATCTCACTGGCTGACTTAATGTTGCGGGCAGATTTTACTCGCAAACGGCTTTTCAGTAAACTGTTTTTTCAACTTTGGCTTGAGGTTTTCGCATGCAACAACCCCACATTTTTACGGTTTACGGACTAAACACCGAGGTACGACAGGTACTTGAGCAAGGCTTTGGCTCAATTTGGCTGGTTGGCGAAATTTCAAACTTTGCCTCGCCGAGCTCTGGTCACTGGTATTTTACCCTGAAAGACGAGCGTGCGCAGATTCGCGCGGCCATGTTCCGCAATGCTAATCAACGGGTGCGCATTCGCCCACAACACGGCATGCAAGTTTTGGTGCGCGCTAAATTAACCGTGTATGAGCCGCGGGGTGACTACCAACTAATAATTGAGCACATGGAAGACGCCGGCGCTGGCTTGTTACAGCAAAAATACGAACAGCTCAAAGCCAAGTTACAAGGCGAAGGGCTATTTGACCCAGCGCACAAGCAACCGCTGCCGGAGTCGATCAAAAAAGTTGGGGTAATTACTTCGCCCACCGGCGCTGCGGTGCGCGACATTCTTGCCGTACTCAAACGCCGAGACCCCAGCGTTGAGGTAATTATTTACCCTAGTGCCATGCAAGGCCAAGCTGCCACCGGTGAGTTACTGCATATGTTGCAACGGGCTATAAGCCGTAATGAAGTCGACGCATTGATCATGGCGCGTGGCGGCGGTTCTTTGGAAGATTTGTGGTGTTTTAATGACGAGCAGCTAGCGTATGCATTGCACAGCTGCCCTATTCCAACCATTTCGGCAGTTGGTCATGAAGTAGACTTTACTATTTGTGACTTTGTTGCAGATGTGCGCGCGCCAACTCCCTCTGCGGCCGCCGAATTAGTCAGCCGCGATCAACGCGAAACCTTGCAGCGCATTAGCAATTTAGCTCACCGTGTAGAACAGGCATGGGCGCGCTATTTTCGCCAATATCAACAACACCAGCAGCATTTGGCGGTGCGTTTGCAACAGCAGCATCCACAGCGTCAACTGCAGCAAAATAATCAGCGTTTAGATGAACTCAGTGCGCGTGTGCAGCTAGCGATGCGCCGTTTGTTGCAACAACAGCAACGCCAACAAACACAGTTGGCAAGCCGACTAAGCACGGTTCACCCTGAGCGCCGTTTAGCGCCATTGCAGCAACAGCAACAACAATTAAAGCAACGTTTGCAGTTGGCTATGTCACAATTGCTAAAGCAGCAACGACAACGCTTTCAGTCGCTCAGCCAAGGTCTACACATGGTCAGCCCGTTACAGACTATCGAGCGTGGCTACGCAGTGGTGCGTAAAGCCGACGGTGTCGTTGTGCGCAACCCCGCTGAACTGGCAACGGGGGAGGCATTTCAGGTGAAAGTTGCAGCTGGTGACTTTAAGGCAGTAAAAACTGAATAAACGCGTACCACAACGGTAAGGTGACAAAGCACAACAGCACGCCGTAGCCAACAATGGCTGCGGATAAAGTGGGCGCTAACCCGGCCATAATTGCTAAAGCACCGGCCGAAATCATGGCGGGCATAGCCGCTTCCATTATCGTCACTTGCACAGCCAATTGCTCTAACCCAAACCAATACAGTACGGCCAGCGCAATAACTGGGGTTGCTACCAGCTTTAAACCTAAAGCCCAATACAACGGACCACGGTCTTCTTGAGGTAAACGAAACTTCAATTGGTACCCCACCGCCACCATAATCACCGGTACCAGGGTTATCGCCAATGAATCTACAAATTGGCTCATGGCCGCCGGATAATCGAAACCGCGTAGTAACAACGCAACCACTAACGCAACAAACGGCGGGAATTTAGCAATCCGCAACGCGATAGCGCCCGCGCTAGGACGCTGGGTATCAGTACCTGGCTCATGACTGTAAATGGCAGCAATAATAGTGGCGTATATAGACAGAATGAAGAACGAGCCGAGCTGGTCATACAACAATGCATACGGAATGCCTTCTGGACCAAAAAACGCTTCCACCATAGGAAAACCAACAAACGACGTATTTCCCAGTGGAACCACGATCAACATAGCGCCTGTGGTCCAGCGTGACCATTTGAGCCACTTGCTTAATGCCAGCAATACCGGCACCGTCAGCGCCAGCAGCAACCATGGCATTAGCGCCGGGTACAGCAGCTCTTTGCCAAAGGTTAAGCTTGGAATTTTTTGTAACACAACAGCCGGCAAAGCCACGTAAATAACGTAGGCGTTGAGTATTTGCCCGGTGTTTTGAGGAAATTGCCGGCTACGTTGTAACAACAAACCAATGACAACGTAACCGGCAATAAAAATGAAGTTGGCCATTTTGTCCGTGCGTCCATTCCTGTTGGGAAATTAGAAGGTGCAAAACGGCCTTAGTTTACCTTGCTTAGAACTTATGTTCGATACCTAGTGCAACATAACGCTGATTCACATCGATAGTGTCCAAATTACGCCCAGTATACCAAGTGTAAACTTTGGTATTGCTGCCTAATTTGTAATCCACACCTGCAGCAATCGAGTCTTGCTCTCCATCAACGCTAAAGTCCATCATTTGGTATTGCACTTTAAACGTGAAGTTCTGATACGGATATTTAACGCTGGCTACATAGCCGTCAGCTTCGGCGGTGCCATCTACTTGCTCTTGCTGCTGCCACATAAGACCAACTACTGCATCGGCAAGTTTGGTGTAACCCACTAGTCGCTCAACATCATAACCTTCAACTTCGCGGTCAATTGCAGCGCCTAAATAAAATGAGGTATCGTCTAGGCCTTCGTCACCGTAGCTAATTGCTGTTGAGATACCATCGTTTACTGCTGGGTCGTCACTGGCAATATAGGTTGCCCCAAAACGGAACTGATTAAATGACGGTGAATAATAACTAACTGTATCGCTGGTGCGGTTTTCGCCTTCAAACAAGGCTTTTACGTCGGCCTCGTAATCGTTGAATAAATCAATGTCGCCTTGCACGGTTTTCAGTACAGTGTCACGGCGGCCAATGGTCACTTCACCGAAGCTGCCTTTTAAACCAATGTACTGATTACGCGAACGAAGATTGTCTGAACCGCCCAAGTCAGCAAGGTCTACTTCCCATTCAAGTTGGTAGATAACTTCCAAGTCATCGTTAAGTTTAGCGCCGCCTTTTATCCCAAAGCGCGACGCGTTTGAGACCACATCAGTTTGCGAACCGTTGCCATCGTCGAGGTCGTTGCTTTGCAGTGACACATTGATTTTGCCGTAAATATCCCACGAAATCGGCTCGTCGTTGGCGACTGCTGCATGAGATGCAACCGCTAATGTTAGTGCACTTAATGCCATTGGAAGTTTGTTCATAACCTAGCCCCACCAGAAATTGGTTATCAGAAATATGTATAGCACGCAAATTTGCGTGCCGTACACATAGTTATCTGGGCGGGTATGTTATGTCAGAAATATGACAGTTTCATGACTATATGAAAGTTTTTTGTCTTTTTTATGACGTCTGCATGTCGTTTTAATGTCGCTATGATGACGATTGCATGTCAGCACGCAGTTCTTGTAAACGTGATTGCTGCTCTTGCTCTGCTTTAGCGTAACGCTCCCACTGACTAGCAGATTGTTTCGCTTCATCAAACTGCTTCGCCACAGCAAAGGCTTGTAGCGCTGCGTTGAAGTTTTCTAAGTTCAATTCAGCCATGCCAATCACTAAATGCATTGCACCAGGTTGCGTCAAGCCGCCTTTTTCAAGCGCCGCTCGCGCTGCATTAATTGCTTCTTGATTGCGCTCGGCATTCAATAGCAAGGTTGCACGTTGGGCATCAAACTCGCCGTTGTCACTTAAACTTGCAGCTTGTTGCAGTGCACTATTGGCTTTATCGGTTTCACGTGCAGCAACCCAGGCTTGGGCCAACAGTTTGTAGTTACGCAAATTAGCTTCCACTGCACCGGTTGTCAGTGCTTTTTCCATAACTTGCCCAGCTTTAAATGGCACGTCATTGAAAAAGTATGTTTGCGCTAGGTTGAGTAAGTCTTGGCTGTTGGTTAAAAAGCCCTGCTGAAACGCAGTTTCAAGCATAGCTAATTGCTTGGTTTCTTGTCCCAACTGACCAAATACACCGGCTAGTTGCACCCAATACTCTGGTTTATTGTAGTAACGCACCATCGCTTCAAGTACCTCGGCAACCTGCGCCGTTTGTCCAAGCTCAAAATAAATTGCACGCTGCAGTACCAACCAATTTTCTTCCGGAATTTGGCGCTTATCTTGCACCGTTTTAATGGCTTTACTTATCGGTGCCAAGGCCGCTTGATAGTCACCTTTTTGATACAGCGCTTGGGCTTTTAACACCCATGCTTTTTGCTGTTGTTCTGCTGGCACCAATTGTTCCCATTGCGCTAAGAAATCTAACGCTTGTTCAAATTCACCTTGGCCCAAAGCAAGCTGCGCTAAACTAAACAATGTAGTCTGTTCTAGTGCTTCTGGAATTGCTTCTTCTTTGACGACTTTGGCGAAATAGGTTATCGCTTTAGCAATATTGTCTTGGCCGTAATACATGTAACCATAGAAGTTCCAGAGCATGGCTCGCTCATAGCTATTCATGCTACTCAATTTGCTTTCCACGTTGGCAAGAACCTCTAGGCCCGCTTTCAAGTCACCATCATCGGCAAGCTGCTGAGCGCGTGCAAGTTGACTGTATACTTGCTCACGCAACGCTGGAGTTTTCTTACGCTCAGCACCAACCACGGGGCTGGACACCACAATACTGATAATTGCAGCAACAATGAGTAAATAACGCATATGCTTTCTCCTAACCCTCTGCTTTGCTAACCGTGTTGTGTTAACCGTCTATGGCAAAGGTTAACCGATTTTGTACACCTTCAACTTCAACCGGCTCGCCGTTGACAACACGAGGTTTGTATTTAAATTTCAGTACCGCGTCCATGGCAGCTTGATCAAAAATAGATTCGGGCTGCGCTTCAATGACATAAGGATCACGCACGGTACCTTGTTTGGTTACCGTAAAGCCCACCACTACATAACCTTCAATACCGCGCTGCAATGCTCGTCGCGGATAAACCGCCTGTACTTTTACAATGGGTATGTACTCACCATCGCTGGTATCAAGACCAATACCGCCTGACAAACTAGTATCGGCTTGTATATCGGCAGAAAAATCAAACCCGGCGGCGTCTGCTTCTGCTGCGTCATTTTGCATCTGTGGTTGCGGCATATCCGGCGGTGGCTGCTCTGGTTCAGGCGGACGCTGTGGTTTGCGTTCCTTCTGCTGCACCACCTCTTCCGGCTTTACCCGAACGAAATCAAGCACACTGCCTTTCGGCGGTTCCGACATGGCGCCCTCACCGCCGGCAATCAGCGACTGCATCAGGTAAAACAGCCCTGCTGTAATGGCAAACGCGGCAATAAGTGCGAGCAATAAACGTTTCATAACTAGTCTTCTTGCGTTGCAATTGAGACATCAAACACACCTGCCGCTCGCGCTGCATCCATCACTTTAATCAGCGTTTCTGTGGTGGCTTTTTTGTCGGCTTGAATAACCACCGAACCCTGCGGGTTTTCGGCATACAAGCGTTCAATGTTGGCTTGCACAGCACGCGCGTCCACTTGACGTTTGTTAATCCAAATTTCGCCACTGTCGCTAATGGCAACCAAAATATTGGCGCGGTCTTTTTGTACTGCGGTGGCTGCCTCTGGGCGGTTCACGTCAATACCTGACTCTTTCACAAAAGACGCGGTAACAATAAAGAAAATCAACATAATAAACACCACGTCTAACATGGGGGTCATATCAATTTGCGCTTCTTCTTCGTCAACTAAATTTGCAAAATGCTGTTTCATCGCGCTTTACCTTTATGATTTAGCAAGCTGCTGCTCGCCGGAGTGATCAAGTAGCAAACGGTCTTCTAGCTTCAACCGTTCTCGTTTTGCGGTACGCTGTAACCATGTGGTCGCAAACACGCCAGATAACGCACCGACCATGCCTGCCATGGTTGGAATAGTTGCCTTAGAAACCCCCGCCGCCATAGAGCGAGCGTTACCGGTGCCGGCTACGGCCATCACGTCAAACACTTCAATCATGCCGGTAACGGTACCCATCAGGCCTAACAGTGGGCACAAGGCCACCATAGCTTGCAAAATAGGCAGATTGCCGCCTAGCGCTAAGGACACGCGCGAGATCATTGCGCCACGTATTTGCTCGGCTTGCCACGACGACCTGTCAGCGCGGTTATTCCAACTGCTAAGCGCGGCTTTGGTTGCCTGACGGTGACCACGGAGGTAATAAAAAATCCGCTCAAGAATCATCAGCCACATGACAAATATGAGCACTCCGATAACCAGCAGCACGTTGCCGCCGGTTTCGATGAAGTCTTGAATGGCATTGCTGAATTCAAGCAGAAACATAATTAGTGACTCCGCTCAGAGCGCTCCGCAATAATGCCCGAGGCTTGTTCTTGCAAAATATGAACAATATTGCGGCTACGCGTATTTAGCGTGGCAAACAATAAGGTCATAGGAATAGCGACCACCAAACCAAGTACCGTGGTCACCAGGGCTTGAGAAATACCACCGGCCATGAGTTTCGGGTCGCCGGTACCAAATAACGTGATAGCTTGGAAGGTATTAATCATACCGGTTACCGTACCTAACAGACCCATAAGTGGGGCGACCACCGAGATAATCTTAATAAAGGTTAAGTTACGTTGAATTTTCGGTACTTCACGCAAAATAGCTTCGCTAAGTTTCAGCTCCAGCGTTTCGGTATCAACGTCTGGGTACTTGCGTTGCACGGCCATCACGCGACCTAACGGGTTGTTGTCATTTGGCTGGTCTTGCTTCATTTGACGCTTCACTTTGCCGCCCATAAGCGTCAGCGTAATAAAGCGTTCTAGCGCGATGATGAGGCCAATCGCTCCCAAGGCCAAAATGATGTACCCCACGGTACCGCCTTGATCGATGCGTTCACCTAAGTCGGGCGCTTGTACAAGTAGGCCAAGAATTGAGCCACCGGTTGGGTCCATGGCAAATTTAACTGGGTTGCTAGCGGCATTTTCTAGTGCGCTTACCGTGTCCAAGTAACGACCACTAGGCTGACGAATTAACTCAGCGACAGTGTCTGTGCCCGGCACCAATTCCAAATAACGACCGTCGGCAACCATGTTAAACGTGCCAACTCGAGTTACTTGCGTATTGGCTTTTTCGCCGTTCGCCAAAGTCACTTCGGTGTTGAACTTGCTTACCTTGCCCGACTCCGTCATTTCTTGCAGTAACGCCAACCAAACCGATTCAATTTCAGCAATTGACGCTAGTTTTGAACTGCTACCCATTTTTTGCGCCAGCGCACTTAACTGCTCGCTGCGGCCCGGATATTCGACCGATACAAACGATGTTTGCAGTTTGCTGCTAGTGTCTCCAGCAACTTGCTGCAGCACCCCGAACAACTCTCGTAACGACCCCATGCGCTGGGTTAAGGTGTCGGTTACTGCAGCGAGTTCAATTTCGTTTTTCTCAAATTGCGTTTCCAAGGTTTCACTGAGCTTTTCCAAACGATCACGTTCGGCAATAGCTTCACGTAAAATACGTGCTTGCTCATTTGCTTCTGCGCGAAAGCGCGCCTCACGCTGTTTATTTTCTTCGGTTTGCTCAAACTGACCTTGCTGCAATTGTTGCAGTAACTGGTCCAAGTTAATTGGCTCTTGCATCGCTGCATTTGCGCTTGCGCCCACTAGCAACACGGCAACAGCTGAAATACTGGTTAAAAGTTGCTTTAACATGGTTATTCTCCGGTGCTAGAGGTTGAAGTGAATACTGGCAACATCAGCAAATCTGGCGCTAACTGTTTACGCGCCACACGAATTGCCTCTTGTACATTGCTGGCGTAGCTTGAATCTAAAGCTTGCCACTCACGTTGGTCTTGATTCCACACGCCCATGCTCGAGCCATCACGAGTTTTGTAGAGCAGTACCGTACGCCCCATGCGTAAGAACTCAACGTCTTGTGGCTGCCCGGCAACCGTCATTTCACCGTTGTAGGCTTCAATGTTACGACCGTAATCAGCTTCTATCTGAAACGCTTCCATAACCCGGCGAAACTTCTCTGACACATCAACGTCGGCGCGGTCCATAAGCTCTCGCAAATTAGCTACGCGTTCAGTGCGCTCTTCGGGTAAAAACGGCACATCTAGCTGTACGAACTTATCTAGACTGTCAATCATGCGCAGCATCAACGGGGTAATTTGACGCTCAACAACACTCACTTCATCAATCGATGCGTTGAGCTCGTCTTTCTCTGAAATCTGAGCATTGATTTGCTTTTGCAGCTGCTGGGTATAAACCTCTAGGCCTTGAATTTGGCGAGTGATTTGCTTGTATTGCTGAATTCGCTCTTGCGTTGAGTCAGCAATTTTTTCAACTGTAAGCTGTGATGATTTAGCCGCGCTGTTTATCTTATTTGCAGCATCAACAACAGGCTCTAATGAGCTTTCTTGCGCAGCAAGCGAATAAGAGAAAAGCGGCGCGCTGCAGAGCGCGAATAGAACCACCGAAGAAATTAAGGAATGCTTCATAACAATACCTTGCGCATCTAATGAATGTTGATGCGCAAGATACTGCAGTTATGTGACAGCTTGGTGACTGAAAAATGTCAGTTATGTGTCAATATGACGGTTTTGTTTGATTTGTGTGACCATTTCGCGCATATCCACGCCACTTGGATGCTGGAAAACGCGCAGCCCAAACTCGGGAAGTATCGATATAAGATGATCAAAAATATCGGACTGAATGCCTTCGTACTCCACCCATTCTGTGGTTGTCGTAAAACAATACACTTCTAACGGTAAACCGTCAGCCGTAGGGTTCAACTGACGCACCATTAAGGTCATATCTTGGTGCACGCGTGGGTGGCTTTGTAAGTACTCACGCACGTAAGCTCGAAACGTACCAATATTGCTAATACGGCGAGTGTTGACCGGCTCTTTGCCCTCGTCTTTTAACTTTTGGTTCCACTCGTCTATTTCTTTTTGCTTGCTCGCTAGATAGTCCTTAAGCAAGCGAAACCGATTGAGCTTTTCGCGCTCGTCATCTGCCAAAAAGTGCACACTGTTTTGGTCAAGCATAATACTACGCTTAACACGACGTCCGCCCGACTCTTGCATGCCCCGCCAGTTTTTAAATGGGTCGGAAATAAAACGTTTGGTCGGAATGGTCGATATGGTTTTATCCCAGTTTTGCACTTTGACGGTGTGTAATGCGATATCAATCACATCGCCGTCAACACTTAGGTTTGGCATTTCAACCCAATCGCCAACGCGAATGATGTCGTTCGAGGTAATCTGCACACTCGCCACCAACGACAGCAGCGTGTCTTGAAACACCAACATAAGCACCGCTGCCATAGCGCCTAAGCCTGACAACAAAATCACCGGTGACTTATCAATAAGTGCTGCCACCACCAAAATGGTCGCGACCGCATAAATCGCAATTTTTACAACTTGAATATAACCCTTAATGGGCTTCTCATGCGCATCAGGTTGACGTTCGTATACGGTATTGACGACGGTTAAAACACCGCTAATGGCACGGCCGATGGTGAGAATAATAAACGCCGTACAAACGTTGTTCACCACTACCACGACTTCTTCGGGTAAGTTAGGCACAGAACTAATGCCATAGGTGATCACTAATGCAGGGACGACATTCGCTAGCCGCGCAATAATATTGCGCTCAAACAATTGTTTGTCATGCCCTGCTGGCGTGTACGAAATAACCGTTAACACCCCACGCATGAGAATTTTCTTAACCACAAAATTAGCTATCCATGCTCCAAGCAATAACAGCGCAAGCTTCACGATAGTGTCCATATCGGGGTGTTCTGACAGCAATTTCTGCCACTGTTCAAATTGTTCTTGCATAGGTGTCTTTGGTTTCCATATTTTGCCCAACGCGGCTTTTAACATAGCGGAATTATGCACTATTCACAACGCCGTAAATATTGCGCAACGCGCTAAATTCCAGTACCTTGTTTGAAAGCTTTCAAGGACCCCGCATGGCAACGTCGAGTATTTCAAAATCGCTGCTTACTAATGTACTTTCAGTGTACTTCGTATTGACACTGGTAGTGACGTCAGTGCAGGTGGTCGGTGAATACTACGATACCAAAAAAATGTTGGTGCAAGAGCTCAACAACCAGCAAAGTACCTTTAGCCATTCCCTAGCCCGCTCGCTGTGGGAATATAATACCCCCCAAATTGACGCCATTGCCGACGGGCTGATTAACATACCCGCTATTGCTGGTTTGGTGATTCGCGATGATACCGGGCGCATTGTCAGTCAACTTGGGCGTACGCCGCCGTTACGCACCTTTCCTTCAGTTGCCGCAGACAGCTACGAATTGCCCGAACGTGACGGTGTTTTCGGTTACTACGCCAAATTGGTTTTTGAATTTTCTGGCAATTCCACCCAAGTAGGCGACGTAACCCTGTATACAACCCGGGATATTGCCATTGAGCGTATCAAGGTAAGTTTATATTTTATTATTGGCTCAGCGATTATCAAAAGTACGTTTTTGATCATGCTGTTCAGTTTTGCCTTTCACCGCATGCTTAACCGCCCCATGCGTGATCTTATTGGGCAAATAAAGAACTTCCGGTTAGATGACCTAGAGCATTCGAAGCTTCATTTACGCAACCTAAGAAGCACCGAATTTGTCTTGCTTGAACAGGCCTATAACCAGCTTGTTGAAAACTTAAAAGAATACCAACAAAACCTTGAAAAAACACAAAAGCAATTGCTCCATGCCAACCAAAAACTGGATGAGCACAATAATATTCTTGAACAAGAAGTGGCTCGTAAAACCAGTAGCTTAAGCCGTGTATTGGTGGATATTGAGCGGCAAAAAAATGACCTAGAAGTGCGCCAAGAATCGTTAGAAAACGAAATTCGCCAGCGCCGCATAATTGAATCTGATTTACGTGAAATTAATACCCGTTTACAAGAGTCTTTAAGTGCTCTTGAACGTGCACAAGATCAATTAATTGAATCGGAAAAAATGGCGTCATTGGGTGGTTTAGTTGCGGGTATGACCCACGACGTAAACACCCCCATTGGTATTTCGGTAACCGCGGCAACCTACATTCGTGATCAACTTGTTGAAGCCGAGCAAGCACTCACCAACAAAAAGCTCACGCAAGCCCAATTGAAAAAAGTATTTAAATTGAGCAAAGAGTCGCTCGACCTGTTAGAAAGCAACTTAGCGCGTGCGTCTGACCTTATTAGTAGCTTCAAACAAGTCGCGGTTGATCAAACCTCTGAAGCGATTCGCGACATAAATATCAAACAATATATTCAAGGCGTTATTCAAACCTTAAAGCCGCGCTTTAAACCACTGAAACCGAACATTGAAGTGCATTGTGCGGACGATATCGATGTGCGTTGCCCAGCAGGTGCTGTGGCGCAAATTTTCACAAACTTAATTATAAACTCATTGATTCATGGCTTTGAAAACAAGCAAGATGGCGAAATTAAAATTAGCATTGAGCGCGATGATAACCGTCTGCTCATTACCTATTCGGACAACGGTAAAGGTTTGGACAAAAAGCAATTAGAACAGCTGTTCGACCCCTTCTTTACCACCAAAGTGCAGCAAGGCGGTAGCGGCCTTGGCACGCATATCATTCGCAATTTGGTGACCCAAACACTTAACGGCACCATTGACGCGCAAAGTGAACCTGGCGAAGGCCTAACCTACCGTATGGCTCTAGCCGTCACATTTATTTAGGGAATTTTTTCATGTGGTTTAAAAACTTGCGTATTTATACGCTGGCAGAAGATTTTGTAGTACCTGAAAATATTGAACAACGCCTGCAAGATAACGCTTTTCGACCTTGCGGCCGCCAAGAGCTGGCAAGCTTTGGTTGGGCGTCACCGTTTGGTGCACACAGCGAAGTGCTGTCGCATCAAGTCGGCTCGAGCTATTTGTTTTGTGCACGCAAAGAAGAGAAAGTACTACCAGCTGCTGTGGTTAACGCAGAGCTTGACGAGGCCGTTCTGCAAATTGAAGCAGAACAAGGTCGTAAAGTTGGTGGCAAAGAAAAACAAAATTTAAAAGAAGACATTGTGCACCGCCTGATGCCGCAAGCATTCACCCGCTTTCGTTCAACTTGGGGCATGCTAGACACCGAATTAAACATTGTCGTGGTTGACGCCTCAGCGGCTAATCGTGCCGAAGACTTTTTAGGCATGCTACGCAGCAGCTTCAGTTCACTTCCGGTTAAGCCGCTATTTAGCGAAAACCCATCCGAATTGTATTTTACTCAATGGCTAAAAGCCGGTCGCGCGCCTGGGCAGTTTGAATTGGGTGACGAGGTTGAGTTGCGTGATGGCGCTGAGGACGGCGGTATTGTTCGCCTGCGTCAACATGCATTGACAGGTACAGAGATAGAAACCCATTTAGAACACGGTAAACAAGCAACCAAAATAGGGCTAAACTGGAACGAACGCGTTTCGTTTGTACTTGAGCACGACTTAGCGGTAAAGCGCTTTAAACCCACAGATATTCTGTTGGATGATCAAGACAAGCTAGTCGATGCCACACCGGAACAAAAAATTGATGCTGATTTCGCCCTACTTGCCGGCGAAATTCACGCGTTTTATCCTCAACTTGTTGGTTTGTTTACCGAGTCAAATTAGAACCATAAGGATTACTCATGAACAACGCATTAAAAACAACGCTGTCTGCTGCTGCACTTAGCCTTATTTTGGCTGGCTGTGGCCAAGAGCCAGCGCCGGTTGAATCTGCACAGGTGGAATTAGCACCAACCAGCTTAGTGGCCAGTGCTGAATCGCGCCTTGATATTTATCACCCAGTCAACTTAACCGCAGACCTTAGCCACCTTTCTGATCGCCAACGCCATGTTATTGAGCTATTAATTGAGGCGTCTGAGATCATGGATAATTTGTTTTGGCACCAAGCCTACGGAGCAAGCAAGAATAGCTTGCTAAGCCGCATTGATGATGAGCGCGTGGCTAAATTTGCTGAAATCAACTACGGCCCGTGGGATCGCCTCAATAACAACAAGCCATTTCTAACTGGCTTTGACGAAAAGCCGGCCGGCGCCAATTTCTACCCTGCGGATATGACCAAAGCCGAGTTTGAGCAAGCTGACTTTCCTGGCAAAGTCGACCTTTACACATTAGTGCGCCGTAACGAGCAAGGCGAGCTATACGCTATTCCTTATAACGAAGCGTATCGCAGCGAGCTCGAGCGTGCTGCTGCACTGTTGCGCGAAGCGTCAGAGTTTGCCGAAGACGAAGGGTTTAAAAAATACCTCAGCATGCGAGCTGACGCGTTCTTAAGCAATCAATATCAGCCATCTGACTTTGCCTGGATGGACATGACCAACAACGAAATTGACGTGGTTATTGGCCCTATCGAAAGTTACGAAGATCAGCTTTACGGCTACCGCGCTGGATTTGAATCATATGTATTAATTAAAGACATGGCCTGGAGCGAAAAGCTCGCTGTGTATGCACAACATTTGCCTGAACTACAACAGAATCTGCCGGTTGCCGATGCGTATAAAGCTGAAGTGCCTGGTTCTGGCGCGCAACTGAACGCCTATGATGTGGTTTATTACGCTGGGCACTCAAACGCCGGTAGCAAAACCATAGCGATTAACCTACCTAACGATGAAGAAGTGCAGTTGCAAAAAGGGACTCGTCGCTTACAGCTGAAAAATGCGATGCGCGCAAAGTTTGATGCCATTTTGGTCCCTATTGCTGACGAGCTGATTGTGCCGGAACAACGCCAGCACATTACCTTTGATGCGTTTTTTGCCAACACCATGTTCCATGAAGTGGCTCACGGTTTAGGTATTAAAAACCTAGTCGGTAAAGAAGGCACCGTACGCGAAGCGCTGAAGGAGCATGCTTCTGCGTTGGAAGAAGGCAAAGCCGATATTTTAGGTTTGTACATGGTCACGCAGTTGCTTGAAGCTGGCGTTATTACCGAGGGCGTATTAGAAGATTACTACACCACCTTCTTGGCGGGAATTTTCCGTTCAGTGCGTTTCGGCGCTTCCAGCGCGCACGGTAAAGCAAACATGATTCGTTTCAACTACTTTGAGCAAGCCGGCGCATTTTCGCGCAATGAAGCAGGCCAATACTCAGTGAATATGGACGCCATGCGCGCCGCCATGAATAGTCTGTCAGAGAAAATTCTGACTCTGCAAGGCGATGGCGACTACCAAGGCGTAGGCGAGTTATTTGACACTATGGGTAATATCGGGCCTGAGTTACAGGCCGACCTAGACCGCCTATCAGCAGCCGATATTCCAGTCGATATTACTTTCCGCCAAGGTAAAGACGTACTGGGTATATAAGCTAATTGTCCGTACCCCTTAAATAAAATGCACCGGTGTATTGCAAAAATGCATCGGTGTATTTGTTCTCTTCTCGTATTGTTAGTTCTTCAAGCTCCAATTCTTGTTCACAACCTTGCCTGGTTAACTCAAGTAGCACCAAGTAAGGTTGCCGCTGTGGCACACTGCGTACGTTACAATGTCGAATGATCGCTAACGGCGTTTGCATGGCATGCGTGGCGTCAACAATGCTTGCTAATGCCTGTTGCGGGGCGACCAATGCAATACGCCCATTCGGCGCCAGTAATTGCACTGCGCGCGCCAACCACGGTTGCCATATTTCTTGTGCCGCTCCCTGCCGGGCTAATTGCCGTTGACTGTTGGCACTGTTCAAGTGCGCGGCGAAGTATGGCGGGTTCATAATGACCAAGTCATAGCAGTAACTTGGTTCCACAAACTTCAATACGTCGGCTTGCTGCACCATCACTTTGCTTGGCCACGGTGAATTATCCACATTTTCGATGGCTTGCTGTGCTGCCGCCCCGTCATACTCATACGCGTCGATATGGGCAGTATCATGGGTTCTTTGCGCTAGCATTAACGACAAAATACCGCAGCCACAACCAAAGTCAGCAGCATAACTTACCCCGTCGGTACGCACCCAACCACCTAACAACAAACTATCGGTGCTAACTTTCATCGCACAACGATCATCTTTCAGGTAAAATTGCCGACATTGAAAGCCCATAGGCTATTTGTCCTTTTGTGACAGTGCATTTTAAACAGGAAATAAGCATGACACCCGATTGGGAACAACTTGAACTCGATGACGAACTTATCGATGTTCTTCGCGCAGCGGAACTTAACAAACCCGCCAAAGTACAGCAAGCGGTTATTCCCGCAGCGCTTGAAGGCCATGACTTATTAGTCAACTCACCAACCGGTACGGGCAAAACGTTGGCATTTTTGTTGCCGGCGCTTCAGCATTTATTGGATTTCCCGCGTCGTCAGCCTGGTTCAGCGCGCGTGCTTATCTTAGCGCCAACCCGTGAGTTAGCCCAGCAAATTGCTGAGCAAGCGGATGCGTTTGGTGAAACCACAGAGCTGAAAACCGTGCTCATTACTGGCGGTGTGAATTACGGCTCACAACACGAAGCCTTACAAGCAAACCATGATATTTTGGTGGCAACGCCGGGGCGCTTGCTCGATCTTATTGGCGCTGACCAATACGAGCTCGAAAAAGTGGAATGGCTGATCATTGATGAAGCCGACCGCATGCTGGATATGGGCTTTAGTAGCGCGGTGAAGCAATTAGTCAACGAAGCTCGCAATTTGCAGCAAACTTTGCTGTTCTCTGCCACGCTTGATAGCACCGGTGTGCAACGCTTCTCAGGCGACATTCAAAAAGAGCCGCAAGCTATCACGATTGAGCCGCCAAAGCGTGAACGCGGCAAAATTCTGCAACGCTGGTACCAAGCAGACACGGCTGAGCATAAATTTAAATTGCTTGAACGCCTGCTCGGCCAGTACCCTGGTCGCCGGGTTATTTTTGTGCGTACCCGTGAGCGCGTTGAAGAACTGGCAAGCAAACTGCAAGCTGCCGGTATCAAGACCATGACTTTACGTGGTGATATGCCACAAGCCGATCGGCAGCGCATTATTGCGCGTATGGAAAAGTTTTCTGACAGCACATTAATTGCAACTGATGTTGCCGCACGCGGCATCGATATTGAAGATATTGAGCTGGTGGTCAACTATGACATGCCAAAGCAAGCCGATATTTACTTACACCGCATAGGCCGCACCGGTCGTGCTGGTAAAACAGGCCAAGCTATTGCCTTAGTTGAAGCCCACGACGCAGAACTACTCGGTCGTATTGAGCGCTACACTAAAACGAAAATTGAACGCCGCGTCATCGACGATTTACGGCCGCAATTTAAGTTTCCAACACCCGGAAAGTCGAAGAAAAAGAAAGCGAAGAAGAAAAAATCGAAGTAGTTCGCTACTTCGATTTTTTTTGTTGTCGCTTGTGCCATTGAAAACGCGCAAAAACATATGTGTAGTAACTTGCGGCGCCCGCTGCATCAGCAATTAAATCGCCAACGCTTGATGATCGATAAGGCAACATGTCTTGGACCCACTCAATCACGAACCCGTAGCCTATCAACAACAATAATGCGGCCCAGATTGGAATTGGGAAAGCTCGGTGAAAGGTCAACGCCAAGATAAAAAACGCGGCAAAATGTACTACTTTATCTAAATGCTCAAAACGTGGCACTGTGCCGGTAGAAATTTGCATTAAAAACGCAATTGTCGAACCGACAAGAACCACTAAAAACACTAATCGCGCGACATTTCTCGGCGTCATGAATAATCCTTATTCAGTGGCGGCTACTACTGATGGCTGATAAACCGCCACGTTGTTATAACCTTGTTCTTGTAAATATAAAGCTTGTAACTTGCTCATTACGCCTTTTTCGCAATACAGCAAATAGGTCTTGTTTGGATCAAGTTCGGCAAACGCTGTCGCTAATTTGAAAAATGGTATATGGCGCACAATGACAGCCGCGTTCGGCGCATTAAATGCTTTACGTTCCACTTCATCGCTGCTGCGAATATCAATAATTTCATGCTGCTCTGGCTGTACCGCAGCAACAGTATCTAACTTAATGACGCGCGCCTCGGTGGTCTCACCAATTTGGCTTACATCTTCCACGCGTGATTGGCGAACAACGTGTTCCAACAGCGCCTTGTCTAGCAATTGCTCTGCTTCAGCCAACACGTCACGTTGTGCTTTTACCGTTGGCTTGTTGGAAATAACGCCGCAGTATTCTGGCATGCTTCGGGCAAAATCCGCAGTACCAATTTGTTGCGCAATGTTAATGATTTCTTGCTTATCCATAGTAATCAACGGACGTAACACTAACTTATTGGTCGCTTCGTCAATAACACTGAGGTTACTTAACGTTTGGCTCGACACTTGCCCTAGCGCCTCGCCGGTAACAACAGCTGCAGTGTGTAACTTATCGGCAACCATTTCTGCAGCGCGCAACATTTGGCGTTTCAATACAACGCCCATTAAGCCGTTATCAATTTTGGTTAAGATTTCTTCCACCACCGGCGCGAAATCAACACTAATAAACTTCAACGGGTGCGAGCTTGCATACTGCTGCCACAGGTAATACGCAGTTTGCCGTACTCCTGTTTCGTGCTGTGCCCCGCCCAAATTAAAAAAGCAAAAATGCACACGCGCACCACGTCGTAGCATTTGAAAACTGGCCACGCTGGAGTCAAACCCGCCTGACAGTAGACTCAGCACGGTTTCTTGGGTGGGTAACGGAAATCCGCCCAAGCCTTGTTGCTTGTCACCAAAGACACGCACCGTGTCATGGTCTATCTCAACGCGCACTTCAACATCTGGTCGGCGTAAGTCAACGCGGGTACCTTCGCAGTGTTTTAAAATACCGCCGCCTAAGTAGCGCTCAAGATCAAGTGACCGAAACGGATGTGTTCCCTTGCGCTTGACGCGGACGGCAAATTTACGCCCGCCAATACTTGGCTGCCAAAGGTTCAAAACTTGCGCCATGATAGGCTCAAAGTCGGTTGGCTCACCCTCGGGCAACGGTAACTCATACGAGCGACTAAACCATGAAATACCCGGAATTCGCTGCAGCAACTCACTGACAAATTCAGCGCTTTTAGGCGCAAGTTCACTGTGAGCTTCGCCACTTAGTTCTGGGACAATCACTTCTATTCGATCCCAACACCAAATAACCTTGGCGTTTACTTCATTGCGGCGCAAGATACTTTTCAGATTATTTACCAGTACCTTACCGTAGCGTTTACGAACGCCTTTACTTTTAATGGTGATTTCTGCGTGGAGTCGAACAATAAATTTCATGAGATTTTTTGCGGCCGTTAGTGTTACATCGTATTTAAACGCGGCATTATACCTGATTTGACCGCGCTGCGGAATCAAGGTAACTTGTCCGCCATATCTCGGCACCGTACTGGATACACGACCCCTATGAGCGATTTATCTTTTGAACAAGCTATGCAACAACTCGAACGCATTGTGGTGCAGTTGGAGCAAGGTGAATTACCGCTAGAAAAGGCGCTTGAACAATTTGAAGAAGCGGTTAAGTTATCGCGACTTAGCCAACAAAAACTGCAACAAGCTGAACAGAAAGTTAGTCAATTGCTACAGCAACAAAATGGTGAGCAGCTCGGCACTTTCCAAGCCAACAATACGGGTGAGGACGAAGCGTGAACTCAACTGCGCCGGTAACCACGTCAATAAACGCATTGCTCAATGACTCTAAAGAACACATCAATGCGTTACTTGAGCGCATATTAGAGCAACGCAAAGCCGTAGCGCCGCGTTTGAATGAGGCTATGCGCTACGCGCTGGTACTTGGTGGTAAACGCGTTCGCCCCTTTTTAACGCTGCAAGTTGGTCAGCTTTGTGGAGCAAGCGAAACCAGTCTGAACCATGCCGCGGCCGCTATTGAATGTGTGCACGCCTACTCGCTTATTCACGACGACTTGCCGGCTATGGATAACGACACTTTACGTCGTGGCCAACCGACCTGTCACATTGCGTTTGACGAAGCGACAGCCATTCTTGCCGGTGATTCATTGCAAACCTTAGCATTTGAGCTGATTAGTCGCCCCGACGCGACGCTCAACGCAACACGCCAATTAGAAATGATTCATGTGCTTGCAGAGGCAAGTGGTGATCGCGGCATGTGCGGCGGCCAAGCACTCGACTTAGCCGCAACCGGTCAGCAACTACCTGAGTCCGAGTTAGCACAGGTGCACATTCATAAAACCGGTGCACTTATTCGTGCTGCGGTTCAGCTAGGTGTGCTATCCGGCCATGATAGCGCCCAAGCGCATCGCGCCAATTTCGACGCTTTTGCCCATTATCTCGGGCTCGCATTTCAAGTACGTGACGATATTCTTGATGTGATTGGCGAAACCTCAGCCCTTGGCAAAACCCAAGGCAGCGATATCAACGCCAACAAAGCGACTTATGTGAGTTTGCTGGGGCTTGATGGCGCACAGCAACGCTTACACGATTTACATCATAAAGCGCTTCATGCCTTAGCCAAAATTCCTTACAATACGGAAACACTGGAAGCTTTCGCAGATCATCTGCTGAATCGGGATCATTAATACATGTCGTCAAACCGTAGTCACTCAACGTCTTCGCCTGCATTGCTAGAGGCCATTCATACACCTGCAGACTTGCGCTTGTTAAACGAGCGGCAGCTACCGCAGGTTTGTGCCGAAGTACGTGAGTTCCTGCTTAATTCGGTTAGCCAAAGTAGTGGGCACTTGGCGTCAGGCCTTGGTACTGTAGAGCTAACGGTGGCCTTGCACTATGTTTATGCAACGCCATATGACCAATTGGTTTGGGATGTGGGCCATCAGGCCTACCCACATAAAATTTTGACCGGTCGTAAAGAACAACTGCACAGCATTCGCCAAAAAGACGGCTTGCACCCTTTCCCATGGCGCCCAGAAAGTGAGTACGACACCCTAAGTGTTGGTCACTCTAGCACTTCTGTTAGTGCCGCTCTTGGTATGGCGATTGCAGCCGAGCGTAACAATACCCAACAAAAAGTGGTATCTATTATTGGCGACGGCGCCATTACGGCGGGCATGGCCTTTGAAGCGCTTAATCATGCCGGTGACATAAAGCCTGACATGTTAGTTATTCTGAATGACAACGATATGTCCATTTCAGAAAACGTTGGCGCGCTAAACAACCACTTAGCACGCGTGCTTTCGGGCAAGGTATATACTTCCATTCGTGAAAGCGGCAAAAAGCTTCTGCAGGGCATGCCGGGTATTTCACACATTGCTAGCCGTGCCGAAGAGCACGTTAAAGGCATGGTGGCCCCTGGCACTATTTTTGAAGAGCTTGGTTTTAACTACATTGGCCCAATTGATGGCCATGATGTGAACTTGCTGGTTGATACGCTGCGCAACATGCGTAGCCTTAAGGGCCCGCAGTTTTTGCATGTTGTTACACGCAAAGGTAAAGGCTACGCGCCGGCTGAAAAAGACCCAATTGGCTACCATGGCGTGCCAAAATTTGACCCAAGCCAAACCTCGCTGCCAAGTAAAAAACCAACGACCCCTTCTTACTCTCAGGTATTTGGCGACTGGCTGTGCGACATGGCTGCGCAAGATGACAAGCTGATGGCGGTTACTCCAGCTATGCGTGAAGGCTCAGGCATGGTTGAGTTTTCCCAAAAGTACCCAGCGCAATATTTTGACGTCGCCATTGCTGAACAACATGCTGTAACCTTTGGCGCCGGCTTGGCGATTGGTGGTTACCACCCAGTGGTCGCTATTTACTCCACCTTTTTGCAGCGTGGCTATGATCAACTGATTCACGACGTCGCTTTGCAAGAACTTCCCGTATTATTTGCGATAGACCGTGCCGGTATTGTCGGTGCCGACGGCCCGACGCACCAAGGCGCATTCGATATCAGCTTTATGCGCTGCATACCAAACATGGTTATTATGGTGCCAAGCGACGAAAACGAATGTCGCAATATGCTTTATACCGGCCATATGCATCAAGGCCCTGCTGCAGTTCGTTACCCACGTGGCAATGGTACTGGGGTGGCGCTAGACGAAACAATGCAAGCGTTACCCATAGGTAAAGGACGTATGACACGCCAGGGTAAAAAGGTTGCGATTTTAAACTTCGGTACCTTATTACAAGACGTAGAAGCTTGTGCTGAGAAACTTGATGCTTCGGTTGCTGATATGCGTTTCGTTAAACCGCTTGATGAGGCACTGGTCAGCGAACTGGCGGCTAGCCATGACTTATTAGTAACCGTTGAAGAAAATGCCATAGCAGGTGGTGCAGGCAGCGCTGTGAGTGAATATTTGGCAGCACAAGCACTTTCCACACCGGTATTGCACATTGGTTTGCCTGATGTGTTTATTAAACACGGTAGCCAAGAAGAAATTCGCGCTGAATTGAAGCTTGATGCGGCCGGGCTAGAACAACAAATTAAAGCCCGCATGCAGCAGATGTAAAACGATGGCGCTGGCCGCTCCGGCCAGCAAGTCATCAACCATGATCCCTGCGCCACCTTTTAAATTTTTATCACACCAGCCAATTGGGCCCGGTTTATAAATATCGAAAAATCGGAACAATACAAACGCCCCAACTACGTTGTACCAGGTGAAAGGTAGCGCGATCATGGCAATCATAAAACCCGCAATTTCATCCCATACAATGGCTGGATGGTCATGCACACCAAGGGCTTTTGCGGTATAGCCGCAAAGCCATAATCCACAGATACTAGCGAGTGCCGTTACGGCCACATAAGTGGTTAGCGAGAAGTAGTGTTGTAGCAAAAAAACGATAGGAATAGCTGCTAAGGTACCAAATGTGCCCGGCGCCTTTGGCATAAGTCCGCTGCCAAATCCAAATGCAAACAAGTGCACGGGGTTAAGCAGCATTTTTTTCATTGGCTTAGCTCGGTTTTACGAAAATGCTCAAAACCAGCGAGACCTTCGGGTAGCTCCCACGCTTCGTCACCAAAGCGCAATTGCACAAGTTCTGGTTCATTGGTAATTCGGCCAATACAAACCGGTTTGCTCGGACTATGAGCAGTCACCGTGTCAAACAACCCACGTTGTGCTTCGGGCACGGTAAACAGTAGTTCGTAATCATCACCGCTGGTTAATGCATAAGTAATGGCTTGCTCAGCACTTAAACTTTCGGTAACCGCGAGCGACAACGGCAGTTCGTCAACACTAATACGAGCACCAACATGCGATGCTTTTAAGATATGCCCTACGTCAGCCAATAAGCCATCTGATACATCAATGGCGCTACTGGCTATGCCGCGTAACGACTGCCCAAGTGCAACCCGTGCTGATGGGAAATAAAGACGCTCGGTTAAACGGCGTTCGTAATCGGGGTTGAGTTTTTGCCGATGCTGACGCGCAGCTAAGGCGAGACCGGCGTCGCCTAGGGTACCGCTGACATAAAGCCAATCTCCGGGCTTCGCACCACCGCGACGAATCGCTTTACCTTTAGGAACAAACCCGTGCGCAGTTACAGTAATAGATAACGGCCCTTGAGTTGTGTCACCACCAATAAGCTGGCAATTGTAGTACTCACAAATTTCGCGCAAGCCGTGCGCAAATCCAGTGAGCCATTCGTCATTAATTTCTGGCAGGGTCAGAGCGAGACTAATCCAAGCTGGCTCCGCCCCCATTGCCGCTAAGTCACTCAAATTAACGGCAATAATCTTATGGCCAATGGCGCGCGCGGGTGTGTCTTGATCGAAGTGTATACCTTGCACCATGGTGTCGGTGACAACCACTAAGTCAGACTTTTCAGGCACACTAGCTACTGCGCCGTCATCACCAATGCCAACGGTTACATCGTCCCGTTGCGGCAGACGATGAGTAAAGTAGGTTTCGATGAGATCGAATTCGCCAAAGGCCATGTTGGGTTACTTATTTACGCGCTGGACGCAGTGAATCAATGGCTTTATCAAGTACACCGTTAACAAACCGGTGGCTATCGTCAGCACCAAATGACTTCGCTAGTTCAATCGCTTCGTTAATGGCAACTTTATACGGTACGTCTAAACGTTCACGTAGCTCATAGGCCGCTAAGCGCAGAACCGCACGTTCAACTTGGTCCAGATCTTTCAGCGGGCGATCGAGAAACGGCTCTAACGCTTCGTCAAGCATTGACGACTGGCCAGCAACACCGCGTACTAACGCTAAAAAGTAGTCGACGTCGACTTTACTGGTATCGTTGTCGGTCAAAAACTGGGCTTCAATATCACTCATGCTATTTTGTGACAATTGCCATGAGTAAATCGCCTGTACGGCGAGCTTACGTGCCTTGCGGCGTGCAGCTGGTTTCATTGATAAACTCTCTTAAATTTGGCTCAGTACATTAACCATTTCAAGCGCACTTAGCGCCGCTTCTGAACCTTTATTACCGGCCTTGGTGCCACTACGTTCAATGGCTTGCTCAATGCTGTCGGTGGTAATAATACCAAAGGCAACTGGCACTTCATGCTCTAAGGCAACACGGCCCAAGCCACTGTTGCTTTCACCGGCAACAAAGTCAAAGTGTGGCGTACCACCACGAATAACCGCACCAATGGCGATAATCGCGTCATATTTGCCCGACTTTGCCAGTAGCTTAGCCGTTAACGGAATTTCATACGCACCAGGCACACGCACCACGGTGATATCGTCACTGCTCACTTGGCCATAATGCTTTAACGTCGTTAACGCGCCGTCCAATAAGCTATCAACCACAAAGTGGTTAAACCGCGAGACGACAATCGCAAATTTCTTACCGGGAGCGGCAATTCCGCCTTCAATTACGTTCATGGTTGAATCCTTTTCTAAAAATCGGCGCGATAATAGCACAATTTTGCCAATCAGGCATGTTCTGGATGTTTTCCGACCGCATGAGCCAGTGCTGCTTTAACTCGAGCGAGCTCAGCATCAATGTCGCCGTTAATCATTAGCGGCGTGGTAATGTCCACTACTTTACGTGAGAAATCGAGCGCAACCGGCACGACCGGTACTTGAGCGGCTTTTGCGATGTGCAGAAAGCCTTTCTTCCATTCGGCTACTTTTTTGCGAGTACCCTCTGGTGAGAGCGCTAAAATAAGTTGTTCACGTTGTTCAAATTGCTCAACCATTTGTTCAACAACACCCGCTGCAGCCCGGCGGTCAACCGGTATGCCGCCTAGCCAGCGTAATAAGCCGTTCACTGGGAATCGAAATATGGTGTGCTTACCGAGATAGCTTAAGTTAAGCCCTAGCGCGAGCATAACAAACACGCCAATAAAAAAGTCCCAGTTCGACGTGTGTGGCGCCACTGGAATAATGGCCTTGCGTACGTTGGGCAACTCGCCTTCAATACGCCAGCCACCAAGCAGGCGCAAACCGACGCGCCCAACCCAACGGCTAAAGGCATTGCCACGGAGCGGAAAATCGCCGACTAATTCCGGCGGAATCATGTTCTGATGGTTTGTCATTATTGCTGCAGGGCTTGTTGTAATTCTTCAAGCTTCAATTTTACGCGGCGAATGTTATCAGGCCCCATTCGCAACATTTGCTTTTGCGCAGCCGGCAAGGCTTCAAGCGTCGGGTCGGCATAACGATACATCACCGAGTCGTCATTTAACTCAATGACCGTACCTACTGAAGGGGTTGCTAACAAAACGTCAATAGCGTCAAGCAACACATTTTCAGGGTTTTCATCTGGATAGCCAACTTCGGCGAGCGCTGATTGGCTTAGCGGTTTATAGCGGGTAAAGAGCTCAGCCAACACCGTGCTGTCTAAACTAACAAACCAGTCCACAATGGTGTTGTAGCGATCGTAGCTGCGTGGGTCGATATACACTTTGCCATTTTGCTCAAGTACGCGGAATTGCCCTTTTGGAGGTTCAATAACGGCTTTATCGCGAATCACCACACCTTGGCGCAAGTTATCCACAAACACCACGGTATCGCGAATAATCTGCTCACCTTGAATAGGCGCGATATTTTGCTCTTGGGCTTTAAGCTCGTCGATGACTGCCACCGAGCTGTCGCTTAATGTCGGTAATGGCTTGGTCGGTTCTGGCTCAGGTACTGGTACCGGTTCTGGCTCTAATTCAACCGTTTCACTTACTTCAGGGACAACTGGCTCAGGCTCTTGCACGACTGGTTGCGTTACTTCCGGTACAACCGGCTGCGGCTGAGGCTCTGCAGATTGCTGTTGTGCTAACCAAAACACCACCACGACGGCTATCGCTAGCACCACAATTGCACTCACAATAAGCTTTAACTTATTGGTGCTATTTGCGGGTGCTTGTTGTTGCCCAAAGTCGTTCATTCGGTTCTCCTTTTACCTAACTACTGATCACGTTCTGCGCGATAAAACACCAATTCGTTTTCGCTCGACTCATCGGCATTGAACCGATATCCAGCGGCATTAAATTGGCGCAAGTCGCTCACCGTCTTGGGCTGTTCGCTCATGATGAAACGAGCCATCATGCCACGTGCTTTCTTAGCCCAAAAACTGATGACTTTAAACTGACCATTTTTCTCATCCTTGAAAACTGGTGTCACAATGCGAGCATTTAAGCGCTTAGGCTGAACACTCGAAAAGTACTCCTGCGAAGCGAGATTAACCACCACTTCTGAATTAATCGCTGCTAAATCTTCATTCAGCATGTCGGTTATTTCGTCGCGCCAAAACTCGTAAAGATTATGGCCGCGTGCGGTATCTAGCTTGGTGCCCATTTCTAAGCGATAGGGCTGCATCAAATCTAATGGCCTTAATACACCATATAGACCTGATAATATCCGTAAATGTTCCTGAGCATATGCAATTGCTTCGTCAGAAAGTTTTTCAGCGGCTAGCCCAGAATACACATCACCATCAAACGCATAAATCGCCGGGCGTGCATTGTCAGATGAAAATGGCGTGTGCCACTCGGCGAACCGAGCGGCATTCAAACCGGCTAATTTATCGCTAATTTTCATGAGCTGGCTAAGCTGCTGAGGCGACAGCGCTTGGCATCTATCCACCAACTCTTGGGCGCGCTCTAACATGCGTGGCTGGCTATATTGCTCAGTCGGCAAAGGGCTATCGTAGTCCAAGTTTTTCGCTGGTGAAATGACAACTAGCATCGCTTATCTCCATGAACGTTTGTTTGCTTTATGGCAACTTATGGCAACGGCTCGAGGTCTTCGCCTTCTTTCTCGATTTCCGGCGGCATTAAGTCTTCACGACTTACGCCCAAGGCAAATGCCAACGAGCTAGCAATATAAATTGATGAATAAGTACCAATAATGACACCAAACAACAATGCTGTTGCGAAACCGTGAATTAGCTGACCACCCAAGAAGAACAACGCCAGTAATACCAGAATTGTCGTTAATGAGGTGATGACCGTACGGCTCATCGTATCCGTTAAGGCACCATCAATGGTCTCTTGTGCCGTGTATTTATGATACTTACGGAAGTTTTCCCGAATTCGGTCACAAACAACCACGGTGTCGTTTATGGAGTAACCAATAACCGCAAGCAATGCAGCAAGTACGGTGAGGTCAAATTCAAGCCCCAAGAACGAGAACAAGCCGAGCGTTAAAATAACGTCGTGCGCCAACGCACCCACGGCACCTAGGGCTAAACGCCACTCAAAGCGTAGCGCAATATAAACCAAAATACATAGCAATGCGGTGAGCATGGCTAAACCGCCCTGCTCGGTCAGTTCGTCACCCACTTGTGGGCCAACAAACTCAATACGACGCATTTCAACTTGGCCGTCGCTGCTTTGTCGTAGCAGGCTAAGTATTTGATTACCGAGCTCTTGGGCTTTTACACCTTCTTGCGGCTCAATACGAATGAGCACGTCTTGCTGGGTACCAAAGTTTTGTACAACAGCGCCACCAAAACCATTGGTATCTAAGGTGTCACGAATTGCTGGCAAATCAGCCGAGTTTTCGTAACCAACTTCAATAACGGTTCCGCCAGTGAAGTCTAGCCCCCAGTTCAACTGGTTAACACTCAAACTGACAATTGAGGCAATGACCAAAACAGCGCTTAACACCCATGCGCCAAATCGAAAGCGCATGAATGGCAGGGTTTTATCGGTTTTTATAATCTCGTGCATAACTCTCCCCTTATACCGACAACTTATCGATGCGCTTGCCACCCCACACAGCATTAATAACTGCACGGGTACCGACAATTGCGGTAAACATCGAGGTGATAATGCCAATTGCTAAAGTAACCGCGAAACCTTTCACTGGGCCGGTACCAATAGCAAACAAAATAATGGCGACTATTAACGTGGTCACGTTGGCGTCCATAATGGTTGAGAACGCACTGTCATAACCATGATGAATAGCTTGTTGCGGGCTACGTTTGGCTTTAATTTCTTCGCGTATGCGCTCAAATATCAACACGTTCGCATCAACAGCCATACCAACGGTTAAGACAATACCCGCCATGCCCGGTAAGGTTAAGGTTGCCCCCGGAATCATCGACATCACGCCAATAATGAGCACTAGATTTGCTGTCAATGCCAGGTTTGCCACCAAGCCGAACTTCTTGTAGTAAATCACCATAAAGATGACAACCAGCAAAAAGCCCCAAATAATCGCTTGCGTACCTAGCTCGATATTCTCTTTACCCAAGCTTGGCCCCAAAGTGCGTTCTTCGACAATTTGAATAGGCGCAATTAACGCACCGGCACGCAATAGCAGCGCTAAATTTTGTGCTTCTTGTTGCGAGTTAATACCCGTAATACGGAAGTTATTACCTAAGCGCGACTGAATGGTCGCCACGTTAATTACTTCGGCATTGCGCTCAAAAATAATGCGATCATTTTCGTCACGCTCACCGGTTGCTTTAAACTCGATAAACAAAGTCGCCATCGGTTTGCCAACGTTGTCGCGCGTCGCCAATGACATTTTGTCACCACCGGCACCGTCAAGCGAAATACTCACCTGTGGGCGTTGGTTCTCATCAAAGCCTGAAGTGGCATTCACAATATGATCACCGGTAAGAATGACATCTTCTTTTAACAGCGTATTACCGCCATTACGATTCGAAAATAACTCCGAACCAAAAGGCACTCGGCCTTGCTCTGCTTCGTAAACGCTGTTTTCGTCATCAACCATACGAAACTCAAGCGTTGCTGTAGCGCCCAAAATTTCTTTCGCACGCGCAGTGTCTTGAACACCTGGTAGCTGCACCACAATACGGTCTGCACCTTGGCGTTGAACCACCGGCTCAGCAACACCTAGCTCGTTGACTCGATTACGCAAAATCGTGACGTTTTGTGAAATTGCATAGTCTTGAGTTTCTTTTAACTTGGCCTCGGTCATGCGTAAACGCAGTGTACGAGTCGCTTCGTCTTCAAGAAGGGTGTAGCCCGGATAACGGTTATTTAAGTAACTCTCGGCGGCGGCGTAGTCTTCGTCTGTGCGCAACTGAACAACTACATCACTTTCATCACGACGAATACTGGTGGAACGAATACGCTCTTCACGTAATTCACCGCGCACCGTATCGCGCATTTGATCTTGAATTTTGCGGGTTGCTTCGGCCATGTCCACTTCCATTAGGAAATGAACACCACCACGCAAGTCAAGGCCTAGCTTCATTGGCGTGCCGCCAATATCAGCAAGCCAATCTGGCGTTGCTGGGGCCAAGTTCAACGCCACAATGTAATTGGTGCCTAAAGCTCTCAGCAAAGCGTCACGCGCTTGTAGCTGCTCGGCGTCAGAGTTGACCCGAACTAATATCTGGCCTTCTTCTAACACCACACCTTTGGGTTGAATTGCGATATCTTCAAGCGTTTGCTCAACCGTACCCAAGGTTTGAGTGTCTACGGTTGCGTTACGGCTAGCCGAAATCTGCACTGCATAATCTTCACCATAAATATTTGGCAACGCATACAGCGTGGCCACCGCCAAAATGACGATGACCATCAGATTTTTCCACAGCGGAAACTTATTTAACACGTTAAATCCTTATCTCTTATTACAGAGATTTCATCGTACCCTTAGGCAAAACTGCAGTAACTGCTGATTTTTGTACAGTAACTTCCATACCTTCAGCAACCGCGATAACCATAAAGTCTTTGTCTTCTGAGATTTTAGTAATGCGACCAACAAAGCCACCATTCATTAAAACCTCATCGCCTTTGCTAATGCTCGAAACTAATTCTTTGTGTGCTTTGACGCGTTTTGCTTGTGGACGGTAGATCATGAAATAGAAGATCAAGCCGAACATAACCAGCATGAAAATAAGTTCCATGCCGCCACCTTGAGGTGCGCCAGCTTCTTGTGCGTATGCTGTTGGAATTAAGAAATCCATGTGTATCCCCTTACTGTATTTTTAAGTTATTGAGGTTAAAGATGGGGCCCAATTTAAAGCAAACAAGCCCTTTTCTCCAATTTTTAATGAATGGCAGGCATTCTAACGAATTTCTGCTTAAATAGGGAGAAAATTGACGTACACTGAATGCGTGCAAAACATAACCGATGTATACCAATAGCTGAACCTGTTAACTTAACTGCAAACGGAACCATAACAACACGATGGAATTGGCAACTTTATTTTATTGGATTGATCACCTTGGTGTTGCCGTATTCGCGGTATCTGGCACCCTGTTGGCCTTTCGTAAAAATATGGATGGTTTTGGTGTCATTGTCCTAGCGACAGTCACGGCGATTGGCGGCGGAACCACGCGCGATCTTATTCTTGATATGCCGGTGTTTTGGGTTTACGACCCCAATTACTTATATACTGTCGCTTTAGCGGCATTAGTGACTATTTTGTGGCTACGCTACAAAGATTATATCCATCAGAAAACGTTGCTACTGGCCGATGCTATCGGTATCGGGTTCTTTACTGTAATGGGCGCCTTAAAAGCACTCGAAGCGGGCTTTTCACCGTTAATTTGTATTATTATGGGCACTATGACTGCCTGCTTTGGCGGTATGCTACGTGACGTGTTAGCGCGCGATATTCCCATGGTGTTGAAAGGCGAGCTGTACGCGACGGCCTGTTTAATTGGCGGCACTGTATTTGTATTTATTGCGCCCTTCTCGCAGCTAGCGGCTATTTTCATCGGCGGTGTCACCACGTTGTTGCTGCGCTTAGGTGCGCTACGCTGGCAGTGGTCGTTGATCGTGTTTCACGAACACCACGATGGACATCGGTAGTTTATGCTAAGCACCGGCACGGCAATTATTCTAGCCATTGCCTACATTGCTGTTTTATATAGCATTGCCTACCGTGGTGAGCGCAAGCCCCCCAATCAAGTCAAACCATACCGCTATGCCTTAGCGCAAGGCATTCACTGCACCACGTGGGCCTTTTACGGCACCATTACTCAGTCTGCTTTTTACGGTTGGTCGGTAGCGCCAACCTATGTTGGCGCCATGGCTGTGTTTTTGTTTGCTCACCGCATTCAAATGCGCCTATTACACGTTTGCAAACAACAAAATCTTACCTCAATTGCTGACGTTATTAGTCATCGTTACGGCAAATCGCCGAGCTTAGCTGTGGCTGTCGCGTTAATTGCGTTAGTGGGTATTGTGCCCTATATCGCGTTACAACTGCGCGCCATTACCGGCAGTTTTGCAACGGTAACTGGGCTTGCTGACAAACCAGTACCTTGGTTTGGCGACGTCGCAGCCCTAGTTGCCCTAGCCATGATGATGTTTGCCATTCTATTTGGTACCCGGCGCATGAGCCTAGCAGAGCAACATTCTGGGCTGATGGATGCGGTGGCATTTGAGTCCGTGGTTAAGCTACTGGCCTTTATGGCCGTTGGTATTTTCATCAGTTATGAGATGTTCGACGGCGTTGCCGATATATTTTTACAGGCCGCACAATCGAATTTAGTTAGCCCAGTACTTGAAGGCCAAGCGAGCGGTGGATTTGTCTACTTGACCCACATTCTGCTTGGTGCTATTTCGATGTTTTGCTTGCCGCGGCAATTTCATGTCAGTTATATCGAAAACACCGACCCCGAAGAATTGCGCACGGCTCGCTGGGCGTTCCCGCTGTACCTTTTTGCTATTAATTTATTTATTCTACCCATTGCCCTTGCCGGCTTGCTATTAGTACCCGAAGCGGCACGCTCTGACGCATTTATGTTGGTCATTTTGCAGCAATCTGATTCCGCGCTAATGACCATAATCGCCTTTATTGGCGGGCTCGCTTCCGCCACGAGTATGGTTATCATAGCGACCCTGGCCTTGAGTATAATGATGTCGAATGACGTCGTCATGCCGTTATGGCTGCGCAACACACGGCGCAAATTACGGAACGTAAGTTTTACTCCGAAACGCATTCTGCGCATTCGCCGCACCACCATTTCACTCATTATTATTCTGGCTTTCGGTTTTCACAAATTAACCGAAAGCACCTTACCATTAGTTAATGCTGGGTTGTTATCCTTGGCATTGTTGGCCCAATTAGCGCCAGCTTTGTTAGGTGGGTTAGTTTGGCAGCGCGGCAATAAACTAGGCGCAAGCTTGGGCATTTTGGTTGGCACTAGCTTATGGGTTTGGGTGTTATTTTTGCCGTCTATTCAACTGAATCGTGGACTATCTGATCTGCAGTTGAGCCATGGCGTACTACTGAGTCTTGGCGCCAATTTGGCGCTCTATATGCTGGCTTCATGGCTAAAACCAGTCAGTGACCTAGAACAGCAGCAGCGCCGATTATTTACCGACCCCACCGGCGGGCACCCAGAGCTTTACCAGCACCAACCGATAAGCTGGGGCCGCCTACGACAGCTGTTAGCACGCTTTTTTGACTCGCTGGAATTAGAGCGCCTAAGTGAACGTTTGCATCAAGATCTGTCGACGGCGCCGGCCGACGAATTAGTACCTAGCGCGCTGTTAGCCCGTGTAGAGCGCGAGCTTTCAGCGGTAATCGGTAGTGCTGCCAGTCGCATCTTATTGGATACCGTGACCCAACAACCCAGCGTTCCTATTGCTCAAGTAGTTACTTGGGCAACCGAAGCCTCACAATTGTACAAATTTAATCGCGAGTTATTACAAGCCTCGGTTGAAAATATTCCACAAGGTATTAGTGTGATCGATCAAGACCTACGGCTGGTTGCGTGGAATAGGCGCTATGTCGAAGTGTTTCAATATCCACCAGGCTTTTTACAAGCCGGCATGCCGGTCGCTGATTTGTTACGCTACAACGCTCAGCGGGGCCTGATTCAAACACATGTGACGGCCGACTTAGAAGATGAAGTCGCCAAGCGGCTTGATTACCTACGCCAAGGTAGCGCCTACCGATATCAGCGCCAGCAAGGCGAACACGTGATTGAATTGCAAGGTGCACCTATGCCGGGTGGCGGCTTTGTGACCACCTACACCGATATTACCGACTTAGTGCAAGCGCAGCGCGCCCTTGAGCGCGCCAATGCCGAGCTAGAGCAACGTGTGGTTGAGCGCACCTCAGAGTTGGTTGCGGCAAAGCAAGCCGAAGAGCAAGCCCATAAAAGTAAAACCCGTTTTTTTGCCGCCGTTAGCCACGACCTCATGCAGCCCTTCAACGCGGCAACATTGTTTTGTGACATGCTCACCCAGCGCTTGCAAGACGAACCAGCGCAATTAGCACGGCAAATTCAGCAGTCACTAGCAAATGCCGAAGAGCTACTCACCATGCTATTAGAAATGACGCGTTTAGAAGCCGGAAACTTGCCGGTCAATTATCAACAGGTGAGTTTGCATGAAGTTATTCAGCCGCTGGTCGACAGTCAACGAATTATTGCAGCTGAAAAGAACGTGCACATTGATTACGTGCCCACGCGATTAACCCTGAAAACCGATCGCAAAATGATCAGCCGTATCATCCAAAACCTGCTCTCAAATGCGGTGCGCTATACCGAGCATGGAAAAGTATTGATTGGTGTAAGACGCACAGGGCATGGCGCCCAATTGCATATTATCGATACTGGCTGTGGCATACCAAGCGACCAAAAAGATAAAATTTTCAGAGAGTTTCACCAAGTTGAGCAAGCTGGTGAGAACCCGGGCCTAGGCCTTGGGCTTGCCATTGTTGAGCGCATGTGCCGCCTGCTGAACATCCCTATTGCGTTAAAGTCTGAGGTTGGGCTCGGCACCACGTTCAGCCTCACCTTTGCTCAAGTTGGGTGGCAGCAACAGCTCGCGAAACCCCGACGCACGGTTTCCGGCTCTAGCGACAATTTCTTGCGGCATTGCACAATTTGGCTACTGGACAATGACACTGCAGTTTTACAGGCAATGACGCAGTTACTTGAAAGCTGGGGGGCGCAGGTACATAGCGCGGCAAATCGCGAACAGCTGCCGTGGCAATCGAATTGCCCTGACCTGCTGGTTTTCGATTATCACCTTGATCAACAAGATACCGGCATTGATGTGCTGCGTGCTGTGCGACGCGCATTCGGCAATGACCATATACCGGCAATTATTAATTCAGCAGACCCCGATGAGACCGTCCGTGAACAAGTGATAAGCGAACAGGCGTTATTTATTCCGAAACCAATTAAAGTGGCGGCCCTAAAACGCCTGATTAAACGTCTGCTTCGTGGTTAAATTCGTTGGCATTGAGCATTTGCTTAAACACAATGCCCGCTTGCGTACGGTTAATGACATTGAGCTTACGTAAAATGGCCGATACATGCTGTTTGATTGTGGTTTCTTGCACATTGAGTTCGTAAGCAATTTGCTTATTAAGCAAACCATCCGCTAAGCACTCTAATACTCTAAACTGCTGTGGTGTTAACTGTTCTAAGCGGCTAGCGAATTCAACATGTTCATCGGCAATGTCGGCTTCAATGTCATCACGTAAATACTCGGGTAACCAGGTATCGCCAGCCAGTACCGTATGCACCGCTTGTTGCAGCTGTGCTAATGGCATCGACTTTGGAATATAGGCACTAGCGCCAAAGGCCATCGCCTGACGAATGGTTTGTACTTGCTCGTTCGCCGACACCACCACCACCAAAATATCAGGGAAGCGGCTACGCAACGACGTCAGCCCTGTGAGTCCGCGATTACCGGGCATTGTCAGATCAAGCAATACGAGTTCAATTTGCGGTTCACGCTGTATTAATTCCAGTAGTTGTTCAAACGAGGCAACTTCAAGAATGGGAGCATCGAGGGTTTCGCCTAAAGCTTGCTTTAAAGCGGCTCGAAATAATGGATGATCATCGGCAATAACTGCACGCGCCATAACTAAACCTGACTCAGTAGAAATCGATTGACTCATGCTAGCGCGTCCAACAGAAAAAGTCAGTGGTTACCTGTAATGAACAACAGGTAACCACTGAGTGGGGTTAGAACTTATACCCCACAGCCAGGGAAACAGTACGTGGGTCGCCATAGTAACCAACCACAGCGTCATCGCCGAAGGTTGGGCCAAAGTTGTAACCACCTACGCGATACTCTTCGTCAGTGAGGTTTTTACCGTGTAACCCAACCGACCAGGTACTGTTGTTGGAGTACCAAACAACACTTGTGTTTAATAGGCCATAGCCTTCTTGATCTAATAACGACGGTGCTTCAAACATTTGCGTATCGTCACGATAAGCATAGTTACCCGACCAAACGATCTGGCCAAACGAAGTGTCAAATGTCTGGTTAAAGCCCAAGTTATAGGTTAGTTCAGGCGTGTTCTGAAATGACCAAGCGTCTGTTACGTCGGTTGTTTCATCGGTTGCTGGCTCTGTATAAACCACCGAGTCAAATTCGGCGTCAATATAGCCCAACATGGCTGTAATATTTAGGCTGTCGGTTGCCGCAAATACGGTCTCAAATTCAAAGCCTTTCACCGTTGATTGACCGGCATTGAGCACTTGCGAAGAAATACCCGCTGGCACGACTCGTTGCACCGTAACCTGCATGTCTTGATAGTCGGAGTAGAACACGGCGGTGTTCAGGCGCATACGACCATCAAGTAATTCGGTTTTCATACCAAATTCAACGGTATCCACAATTTCTGGATCATAAGGTTCATTAATGGTTGGGTTTAACGACTGGTCAGCACGCATGTCTACGCCGCCAGACTTAAAGCCATTGCTATAACTACCATAAACCATCACGTCTTCAGAAACTTTGTAGTTCAAGGCAACGTGTGGTGAGAACTTGCTCCAGTCAGCCTTGGTGGTGAACTCAGAGTTCACGGCAAATGGCGTACCGTAATCGGCATTGGGGTCGCGGTTAATATAGTGCACGCCCAAGTAAGTATAGCGGAACACATCAGCTTCTTTTTCGTCTTTGGTAACACGACCACCTAGGGTTAAAGTTAAATCATCCGATAACGCGTAGTTGCCCTGGCCATAGAGCGCCAAGCTTGTGGTATCGACGCAGCCACCGTTATCAACCGTCACACCACCCAAAGCAGCTAAGTACATAGGTAGAACCGTACCAAATACACCACAGGCTTCGCCGTCATAAAAATACACACCACCGACGAAATCAAAGTCTTTGTTGTTCGAGTAGCTAACTTGGAATTCCTGAGTTAATTGCTCGTCTTCATAAATGGCTGGCACCATGAAAATCGGCTCGCCAGTCGAGTTAAAGTCAATATTGGTGTTGGTGTAACCTTCACGACCTGCCGTGATTGATTTGAACGCCCAGTCGGCATTGATATTCCAGTTGTAGGTTAGTGACCAACCTTCGGTTTCAACGGTGTTATCAACAGGCATCGCGGTGTTTGAATTATAAACATCGTCGTAAGGTTCTTGGCCTGTGACCGCGCTAGTTAATAAGCGATAACCACCTTTTGAATTTGAGCTGTCGTCGGTGTTGTCATATGAGAACTTCAAATCCATATCGTTATTGATTAGCCATTTGGCCGATAACCGATAGGTCAGTACATCTTTGTTATAGTTTTCATCGCCGGTATTCACATACTCACCGAAGCCATCGCGATTCAATGACGCAACGGCAGCGCCGACAAAGAAGTTATCAGTCAATGCTGTTTGACCTGATATTTTGATATCGCGCTGATTGTAGCTACCCACGGTGCCTTGCACTGACAGCTCGTTATAACCGGTAAGCTCTTTGGTGACATATTTTAGTGCACCACCAATAGTGTTTTTCCCATAGAGTGTGCCTTGTGGGCCGCGAAGTACTTCAATACGTTCAATATCAAAAACTTCCAACACCGCACCTTGCGGACGTGCAACATAAACATCATCAATATAAACACCAACACCAGGCTCAAAGCCCCACAGCGGATCTTGTTGGCCAACGCCGCGAATATAAGCGGTAAGGGTTGAGTTTGTACCGCGGCTTACTTGAATGGTGGCATTCGGTATGCGTTGTTGCAGTTCCGTAATATCTTCCACGCCAACCGCTTCTAAGTCGCCAGCGCCAAACGAAGAAACAGAAACTGGCACGTCTTGAATACTTTCTGTTTTGCGGCGCGCTGTCACTTCAATGCGCTCCAAGCCTTTTAAGTCTTCACTGTTGCCGGTGTCATCTTGCTGCGCATAAGCTGGCATCGCCATTACCGAAGCAATGGTTGCGGCCAATAATGAGCGGCGAAACATGGGTTGATTCATGATGTCAATCTCCCGAGATGGTTAAGTTGTTGTATCTGTATAGTTTTGTTGTTATCTCTGTTGCACTTACTTCTAGATTATCTGCTAGAAAAGTTGCAACGAAAGCGATTCTGTTGTCATGGCTTATGTACCCTAGCTGAAAGTTTTGCGTTTGTATTCTGTACGTTAGTACTATGTAAAAAAATATAGGATTCACGCATGATACAACCAGCAATTCGGCGCTTCGGGTCATGGCACATCTGAAACGAACCGGTAAAGAGGTAATGCATGTTAAGCATGATTGGTCTTGTGGGTGGGCTTGCCCTGCTTATTATTCTGACGTTACGCGGAATGAATTTATTTATCAGTGCGCCTTTATGCGCCGTTATTGTTGCCTTATGTAGCAATGTGCCCTTATTTCAAGGGGATATCAACTTTGTTAGTGCCTACATGGATGGCTTTGCAGCATTTGTTGCCGCTTGGTTTTTCATGTTTTTGCTGGGCTCCATTTTCGGCAAGTTTATGGAAGACACGGGCGCAGCCGATAGCGTCGCCAAATGGATTATTAACAAACTAGGCCGCAAACAAGCCATGCTCGCTGTGGTATTGGCTTGCGCTATTCTTACCTACGGCGGCGTTAGCGTTTTTGTGGTGGCTTTTTCAGTGTATCCAATGGCTCTTTCGCTATTTAAAGATGCCAACCTACCACGACGCTTTATTCCTGCAGCCCTCGCCTTCGGCTCGGTAACATTTACCATGACCTCGGCAGGCTCGCCAGAAATTCAAAACTGGATACCTATTCAATATTTAGGAACCTCACCCTACGCTGCTTGGGAAGTTAGCTTATTCGTTGCCGTACTCATGGCGCTATTTGGCTATTGGTGGCTTAACCGCCTAATTCGCAAAGCTGTTGCTAATGGTGAAAGTTTTGAAACGCGTGCTGATGACCCCAAAAATCTCGAGCGAGAACTACCGTCACCTATTAGCGGGCTTATTCCGCTCATTGTGGTACTGACACTCAGCTTTTTGTTTCATGAAGAATTAAAACAAAATGCTCTTATTATTGCGTTATCGGGTGGGGTGTTAGCCATCGCTGTGATTAACCGAAAATTTTTCCACAACATTTCGCAAGCCCTCACCGACGCTTCTACCGGGGCATTGGTTGCTATCGGGAACACCGCGGCTGTGGTTGGCTTCGGCAGTATTGCCAAGGTAACCCCAGCGTTCGAACAGGCGGTGGTATTTATGACCAGCCTGCCAGGCAACGAGCTCGTTGGTGCGGCCGTTGCGGTTAGCGTTATCGCCGGTTTAACGGGTTCCGCCTCAGGTGGACAGGCTATCGCTCTGCCGGTATTAGGCCCGCATTACATTGATGCTGGTGTAAACCCCGATCAACTGCACCGTATTGTGGCTATTTCCTCAGGCGCGCTCGACTCTCTGCCGCACAATGGTTATGTCGTGACGACCATTCGCGGCATTTGCAAAGAAACGCACCAGGCTGCTTATTGGCCAGTTGCTGCAGTGACTGTGGTGGTGCCTTTTGTTGGTTTAGCAGTCGCCATTGGCTTGTTTATTTGGTGGTAAGCGGAGTACACCCATATGTTTGAATGCACGCAACAAACGCAGCCGACACTCGCTGGTGACGCACAGAGCAGCCAATTACTGATTATTGACTTGCTTCGCCATGCGCGGCGCCGGCATCCAGAACAAGAAATTGTGTCACGGCGGCTAGAAGGTGATATTCATCGATACACCTATGCAGACTGTTACCAACGTACGTGCCAGTTGGCCAACGCCTTGGTTGCGTTAGACGTACAACCCGGAGAGCGGGTTGCTAGTTTGGCTTGGAATACCTACCGCCACATGGAACTCTATTATGCCGTGAGCGGCATAGGCGCGGTCATTCATACGGTGAACCCACGCCTCATTGCTGAGCAAATTCAGTGGATTATTGATGATGCAGCAGCAACCTGGCTATTTGTCGATATCAGCTTTGTGCCGCTACTTAAGCAATTTGCCAACGAGCTTAAAACCGTCAAAGGCATTGTTGTCATGTGCGACCAGGCCATGCAGCCCGAGCTTGAGCACATATGGCTACCGGTACAAAACTATGAAGCGCTGCTTGCGAATCAGCCGCAGCAATTTGACTGGCCGATATTTTCAGAAAACTCTGCGGCCTTGTTGTGTTACACCTCGGGCACCACGGGCAACCCGAAAGGTGTGCTTACCTCGCACCGTTCAACCGTGCTTCATGCGCAAGCAACTGCCAGCCCAGAGCTACTCGACTTGCGTGAAAATACCGTGCTCATGCCCATGGTTGCCATGTACCACGTAGGCGCATGGGGCGCCCCTTACGCAGCCCCCCTGGCCGGCTGCAAGCTAGTATTGCCAGGAGCCGGCATGTCGGGTGAAGCAATGCACGAGTTGATAACCAATGAGCGGGTAACCGTTGGCCTTGGCGTACCCACCATCTGGTTGACACTGCACAGCTATTTAAGTGAAACCCAGCAACAAATTCCGTCTTTAGAACGCGTTTGCGTGGGTGGGGCCGCATCACCTCTAGGCCTAGTTAAAACCTACGATGAGCGCTACAACATTTACTGGCAGCCTATTTGGGGCATGACTGAAACTGGCCCGTTGGCCTGCTCGGCGCCCCCTACGGCCCAATTACTCGCGTTGCCGAAAGCCGAGCGATACGCCATTCAAACCACCGCTGGGCGCGCTTGTTTTGGCGTTGACATGATGATTGCTGATGCCGACGGCAAGCCATTACCTCACGACGGTACCACCTCAGGAGAATTGCGGGTGCGGGGCCCCTGGATAACCCAGCGCTATTTCCAACGTGATGACCCTGACACCTTTGCTGATGGTTGGCTTGCCACAGGTGATATTGCGGTGATTGATCGTCATGGCTACATGAAGGTGGTTGATCGCAAAAAAGACGTCATCAAAAGTGGCGGCGAATGGATAAGCTCACTCGACATTGAGAGTATTACCAGCCAACACCCAGACGTTAACGAAAGTTGTGTTATCGGGGTGAAACATCCAAAGTGGGACGAACGCCCATTATTATTGGTGGTACCTAATTCTGGTGCGCAGCTTGATAAGCAGGCTATTTATGCGTTTTTGGAAGGCAAAATCGCCAAATGGTGGACCCCTGACGACATTATTATTGTGGACAGTTTGCCCCACACCGGCACTGGTAAACTCATCAAAAACGAACTGCGCAAGCAGTATTTAAATTACCTTACGGAGCAATCATCATGATTTCGCGTCTCATAGCATTTTTAATTGTGACGGTGAGCGTTGCATGCAGCCCTTTAGCTAATGCCGATTTGTTGGTAGAAAAACAGACGTTTAGCACCAAAAATTTCAACACAATAAGTGGCGAAACCATTGCTGAAGTTACAGTTGGCTGGGAAGCCTATGGCAAGCTTAACGCTAACAAAGACAACGTTATTCTGATTACCCATTATTTTTCAGGTAACAGTCATGCGGCAGGCAAATATACCCCAGAAGACCCGCAACCAGGCTATTGGGACGCTATTATTGGGCCAGGTAAAGCGATTGACACCAATAAATACTATGTCATTAGCTCTGACACTTTAGTCAATGCGTTTCCTAACCTTCCCCATGTGGTCACTACGGGCCCTGCGTCGATGAACCCAGAAACAGGCAAACCTTACGGCTTAGACTTTCCGGTTGTCACTATCCGCGATTTTGTCAACGTACAACATGCGTTATTGCAAAGCCTGGGGATTAACAAGCTGCACGCCGTTGTGGGTGCGTCTATGGGGTCGTTGCAAGCCATTGAGTGGGCAACAGCATACCCAGACATGGTTGAGCGTATGGTGTCGGTGATTGGCGCTGGTGCAATGGATGCGTGGACGATTACCGCGTTAGAGCATTGGGCTCGCCCTATTCGTTTAGACCCCAACTGGAATGGTGGCGATTACTACAGTGGCAAAGCGCCGTTAGAAGGTATTGCCAATAGTTTGGTGATGATTACTCAGCAAGCAATGCATCCATTGGCGTTTAACGCCATGTCTCCGACACAAGATGTACTGCCCACAACGGCTTTAGACAGTGTATTAAACGGCTTGCCTGCAACTGATTTTTGGTTTGGTGGCGCGGCACAGCGTGCACCATTGGCTGATGCCAACCATATTCTTTATTTAGTTCGAGCCAATCAACTGTTTGTCGCTGGCCATGACACCGACTTGGCAACTGGGCTTGCCAAGGTAAAAGCGAAAACACTGTTTTTGCTCGCTAAGAATGACTTACTGTTGCGACCTTACTTAGCTAAACAAGCCGTAGAGACGCTACAAAAGCACAACCAACAGCCTCAATATGATGAAATAGACGGAACCTACGGGCACTTAGATGGCATTTATAACATTCAGTCAAAAGCTGACGTGTTAGCAAAGTTCATCAACAACTAATTGGCCATGAGAACACCGGCCAACCCGGTGTTCTCGCTTAGCGTGGGGGCTGTTAGTTGCCGCCTAATATACCTTTGAGCTTGTCTTTCAGTTTATCTTCTATGGCGCCTTCAAACTTAGCTTTTAGCAGCTCTTGCAACTTTTTATCACGCTGTTCTGCATCCGATAACAACCCCTCAAATGCACTTAACGCGTCTTGGTTGTCACCTAAGAAGCCATTCGACTGCTCTTGCAGCTTAGTTTGCAAACCCGCCAGCTCTGTTTTACTGGCGTCAAGCGCAGCTGACTTTAAAGCGCTACCTAACTGACGGTCTAAGTCGGAGCTGAAGCTAAACGTTGGCTGAGTGAGCTGCCCCGCAACATCTGCATTAATATCCAGACGGCTCAGCTGTTGTAGCGCATTGGCAATGACCGCTGCCCATTTATTTTCAGCTTTCGCCTCAACCTTCATGTCAGACAAGCGCACCGTACCGCCACCGTCAAAGACACTGTCTTGCAACGTCACGGAGCCTTCTGAATCTAACAGCGAAGCTAACAAGGTGGCTGCAAATTCGCTTTGTTCGCTTAACTTCAAATTATCTAGCTTGACCCCCTGCACCTGCCACTGTTGTTTTGCATCAATACCAGCCGCAGTAAGCGCTAACTCGCCATTTAGGTTTAGTAATTGCCATAGCGCCGAGTTGCTCGCACGCGCAACAAATGTCGTTGGCTGCCCTAGCTGCTCATGTTGATAGGTAATATTCGTCCAATCGACATCTAGCACCGTTTCACCCCAAGCAAATTCGGTTTTCGCTTTTTTGATGAGAAACGATGGCGGCTCTTGGCTTTGACTAAACTCAAACCAAATTCCTTCACCGCGTGGGGGCTTCACTAACTTTTCATCAGCTGAGCGCGCAAGCATTGGGGCTAATTGCTCATAGGCAAGCAACATATACTCACTCCACTTGCGCATTTGCTCACCAAACAACACCGCGGTTATTTCATTTAAACCTTCACTATTTAGCTGCATGAGTTGCTGAGCACGTTCTAAGTCTGCTGCCGGCGCTGCTTTGACCTGCTCAAAAGCTTGTTTCAACTCTGCTAAGGTTTCATTGGTTGACGCTTTAATTGCCTTCACTTGCGCCTTATCAGCTTCAAACTTTTCTTTTAACGCAGCAAATTCTTCACGCTTTTGCTGCAACTGCTGCGGCGTTTCAATTTTACTTTCGCTGAGCGCCTTTAGCTGTGCTTCGTATTCAGCCAAGGTTTCGCGAGTTGGCAAATTAGCCTTGATAGATTCAAGCTCTTGTTTGCTATTCTCTATTGTCGTCTTGGCCTGAGCGATTGCGGCTGGCGTTTTTAGCTCAAGCCGCGAGACAATTTCATCGACGTTGGGCATGGTTAAATTTAGCGAAGCAAGACCTTGCTCAGCCCATGCTTTTGCGTCTTCTTTCGTTGGCGCCGTATATACCTCGCCAGGTGATTGCCGTGGTTGGAAGGTGCGAATATCCGAACTGACAACATTGTCGAAATGCAATCGCCCTAACAGCAATTGCTCTAAGTTCAGTTGCGCTGTTATTTCACCCACGACTAGCCGGTTCTGCTCAGGTTGCGTTGGGTCGGTGACTTGAACCCCAGTTATACGCACGCCCAAAGGGCTCCAACTGTGCTCAACGGACTCGATATTCACTTCTGCGCCGTTCAAGGTACCGACAGAGCTTTCAAAGGTCCATTTCAAAATGGTGTCTAACAGTAGCCACGTAAACGCTGCTAACAATGCACAAATAACCACAAACGCGGCCAAACCAGGCCAACGAATAGCACTACGACGCATTTGCGGCTTTGAAGTTGTTTGAGTCATAGTTTCTAGCCTCGCAAATCTGAGTAAATAGCCCAGAAGCGGTTCGCCTTGAGCATTTGTACAATCTTGAGTTTATTAAACCAAGTTTGAATACGGCGTCGATACTGGGTGATGACGTAAAAACTCAGCCCCAACAATATGGGCGCAAAAGCAATGCTCAGCACCAAGCTGCCGAGTGTGATGGTGTGATGGAATTGCATGACCCGCCAAAAAGCCGACTGGTAGAGTGACTGCCAAAGCGGTTGCCAACTTTCGTGAGATAACAGGTAAAAGCCAAACTGATGAAACCATGGATCAAGCAAATAAGCCACGGCCGAGCAAACCGCAAAGCTTAAAATAAACCCAGTTAGGTTAATTCGAAACAGCAACGCGATAAGCAAAATCACCAGGTTATGAACACGCCATAGAGGGGTAAAGCCCATCACCATGCCAAGGACGAATGCAAACGCCAACGCCCAAGCACCGGACTCGGAATTAAGGGCTTTAAAAAACTTTGCCAGCAAAGTGAGCATATCAATAAACTCCACGCTATATTTGTAACAACAAGAATAGCTTACATATACCGATAGGGCTATTTTTCATGCCTGATTTTTGCGGAAAAATATATTTCTTGGGGCTATTGTTTTTTATTGAATTTAGGCTAAAAATGCGCGGCAACTAAGCACCGGAGCAACCATGCAAAACTCAGCTTTAATCATTCTTGATGACATTACCGATTGGCAGCCGTACTACCCTAGTCAGTCCACTGTTACTGCGAGTGAATACTTACTTCAAACGTCCAGCAAAAGCCGCACCCAAATACTTAATTTGTGTGGTGACTTAAGCTATTTGTCTACCGGTTATTACGTTAGCTTACTCGCTGAGGCGAGAGGTCAACGCGTGCTGCCTTCGGTCACCACAATTAATGATTTGGCGAACTTCAATCATTACCAGTTGCTACTGGCGAATACTGACAAAGCACTGAACAAATTTTTAAGTACCGCCGACAAAGAAAACTCCGTTCGTGTGCTAATTTGCTTTGGACAAACTGAACAACCCTTGCTGAGTAACTTTGCGCGCCAAATATTTGATCGTTACCCATGCCCGATTATTTGGGTGGAATTTAGTTATCAGGGCCGTTGGTTTATCAATCAGCTGATTGCCGGCGCCTTGCCTGACTTGTCCGATGAACAGCAAACCTTTTTTGGTGATGCGCTGGATAGCTTTAGTAAACGGGTTTGGCGCAAAGCACGCGCCCCGAAAGAATATCGCTATGATTTGGCCATTTTGCATGACCCCGAAGAGCCAATTCCAACGAGCGATAAAAAAGCATTACAGAAATTTATTCGCGCAGCGAAAGAAGCCGACATTGATGCCGAGCTTATTACGGCAAATGATTACAACCGATTACTTGAGTTTGACGCACTTTTCATTCGTGAAACAACGCGCATTAACCATTACACCTACCACTTTGCAAAAAAGGCAGAAGCCAATGGTATGGTTGTGATTGATGCACCACATTCTATTTTGCAATGCGCGAACAAAGTGTTCTTGAAGGAACTATTAGATAAACACCAAATTCCAACGCCACGCACCGAGTTATTGCTCAGTCAGCAAGAAATAGATTACGCTCAAATGGGCGAGCGTCTAGGCTACCCCGTGGTATTGAAAATACCAGACGGCTCTTTCTCAATTGGTGTTGAAAAGGCTGAGAACGAACAAGAGTTTCGTCGAGTCGCAGCCGAGTTGTTTAACAAGTCGACTATTTTGTTAGCGCAAGAGTTTGTTAAAACCGAGTTTGACTGGCGCATTGGTATTTTAAATAACCGCCCAATTTATGCCTGTAAATACTTTATGGCGCGCAACCATTGGCAAATTTACAACCATGCCAGTGCCACAAGTCGTGCTAAGTCTGGCGGGTTTGAGACCGTCGGCGTGCATCAAGTTCCCAAAGAGGTTGTGCGTACCGCGTTACAGGCTACCAAACTTATTGGCGACGGCTTGTATGGTGTCGATATGAAAGTTACTGCGAAAGGCCCGGTTATCATTGAGATCAACGACAATCCGTCTATTGACTCTGGCGTAGAAGACTTGCTGTTAGGTGACGAGCTCTACCACATTATTATGCGCGATTTTGCTCGTCGTCTTGATGAAAAATAGCATGCATAAAGACGCCACACATTGCCATTTCCGCGAAGCAACAGGGGCTGATGTCACAGCCCTTGTTGAGCTTGAAAGCCGCTGTTTTGATTACAGCAGAATGGGGCCAAGAAGTTTCAAACGACTCATAAACGCGCACTCGGCACATGTTTATTTGTGTGAGTGCGACGGTATTTTAATGGGCTACTTGCTACTACTTACCCGCAGCAATAGCCATATTTGGCGGCTTTATTCGATCGCCACCGCGCCAGCTGCTCGAGGTTTAGGCATTGGCAAACGCTTAATTGAATTTGCGATTGTCACCGCCAAAAAACAGGGTGCCAGTGCGCTAAGTTTGGAAGTAAAAACCGATAATATTCCAGCCATCCAGCTATATCAAAAGTATGATTTCGCGGTGGTTGACGTACTTCCGCAGTACTATGATGACGGCACCGACGGCTATCGTATGCGCTTAAGTTTTTCGCCAGCGGCTAGCGATCAGGAAAGTCGGTAAAAATACCGTCGACACCAAGCTCTCGCAGCCAGGTCTTGAGCTGCTGATAACTTGCCACCCCTTCAGGTAAGTCATCTGCGCGTAAGGTATACACGTGAACCAGCAAACCCGCAGCATGCGCATGTTTCACAATATCTGAAAACTGCGGATTGCCGTGCTCATCAAAACCTAGAAAGATGTGGTTTAACCACACCCCAATGCCAGCGGCATAGCTGCGCAAGGTCTCTAAACCTGCTGCGGTTCGCATCATATCGTAGTCAATATCGCTTTCGTTCCAACTGTTTTCGGCAACCAGCTGAATAAGCGGGATCTCGGTTCGAAACTCGCGCTTTAATCGGCGCAAAACCTCGGGGTCAAAACTCTGTAAATATATCGGCGCTGGCGTATCAGTTTGGTTAAAATCGTAGCGCGCCAACACTCCCATAGTTGATGCCACCAGGTCATAATTTTGTTTTTTGTGCCAGCGGGCGCTTTTTAGCTCAATATAAATGCCCGTATCACGAGCACGGCTCGCGTTAAGCCCCAATATGAGTTCTATTTGCTGCGCCAACGACATAATGTGAAAGTGACCAAGGTCGCCATTAAATCGTTGAGGATAGCGCTGCTGGCCCTCTTTGTTGCGCCGTTCATTTACTTTTAATTGTTGCAGCTCCGAAAACGAAAAGTCCATCACATAATAATGGCCATCGGGACGATACTTTTCGGGGAATACATCAGCCACGTTGGTCACAGCATCAAGCCGCAAGTCATGTAGTACAACAGGCACGTGGTCTCGGGTGAGCACCACGTCTTGTTCGATAAAGTCCGCATTTTGAGCGTGCGCAATAGCAACGGCAGCTTGCGTATGTTCGGGGGCGTATGCTGAAGCACCGCGGTGCGCAATAATCGTCAGCGATTTATGTTCGGGTGCCGACGCGAGTACCGGCGGCTCGAGTATTTGCTGCGTCGTTTCTTGTGCAGCGGCAACCGACGCTGCAGCCCAAAAGGCAATTGCAGCGACAGTTGCTGTTTTTGTACCTGCCTTTAAGATTGCTTGTACCAAACTCGCTCACCTTGATCGCGATAACGCGCCAGCAGCTCTTGAATGGGTTCGGGTTCGGTGCGCACACCGCGTTGTTGCAAATAATCCGTGTTATACAGTTTACTCGCTGAGCGCTCGCCTAAGTCACAAGCGAAAGTCACGATGGTTTTACCTGGGCCATGCAACAAGGCCGCTTGTATAGCGCCGGCCACGTTTAAGCACGAGCTACTGCCAAGCACCAAGCCCTCTTGTTCAACCATGTATCGCGACAAGGTGACTAAATCACTGTCGGGCAAATTCACCGCTGCATCAATGCGTGCTTGCTTGAAGTTTTCGACCAAGCGCATAATGCCAATGCCTTCCGTAAACGAGCTGCCTTGGCTTACGTACTCACCGGTTTTCAAGTAACTGTAGATACCTGAGCCATCAGGGTCAGCCAACCACACCTGTACATTAGGGTTGCGCTCTTTCAAATACCTTGAGTTACCCGCGATAGTGCCACCGGTACCCGCAACCGACACAAAAATATCAACCTCACCATTGGTTTGTTCCCATATTTCTGGGCCGGTGGTTCGATAATGTGCTTCGGCATTGCTGGTGTTTTCAAATTGATTTGCCCACCAGTAGTCGTCGCGCTGTTCAGCTAAGCGACGCGCGGTGTGGTAAAAATGGTTTTCGTTTTTGAACGGCACTGGGTCAACAGTTTTTAGCTGTGCCCCGTGCAGAGTGATCATGCGTTCTTTTTCTTTGCTCTGATCATTTGGCATCACCGCCAACATGTTCAAACCGAACGACCGGGCAACCAAAGCTAAGCCAATACCGGTGTTCCCTGCTGTTCCCTCAACCACAGTCATGCCAGGCTCTAGTTCGCCGCTTTTCAACGCGTCGGTGATAATTTGCAGCGCGGCGCGATCTTTAATTGATCCGCCGGGATTCTGTGACTCTAATTTGACGAAAATTTCGCAGCCGGTTAAGTCAGATAATGCATTCAATCGCAATAAGTCTGTCTGTCCAATTAACTCTGCAGAACGCTTGGCTACTTGCATGAAAACTCCTTCCTAACGTAACGGTTCAACTTGCATGGCTTGCCCATAGCAAACCCAACTAGCACGGCAAGAATCTGTTTTTTCCTCGCGGCATTCGCGTAAAACGACACGATTAGCGCTGCGCTTAGCGGCGGCAATTTTTAACAGCACAATGGCTTCTTCTTGGCTTGGTTTATCATCAAAAATATTTGCTTGGCATGAACGCCCTTCAACCTCGCCTAAGCTGATGACACTGACATCTGTACGCGAAATTTCATACGGCCGCATAAATTCAACGGTGTCAGCCGCGGCGGTATTTAAACTTGGCGAAGCCGATTGGTTCATTGCACAACCCATTAAGGCAAAAATGACGAGAACAATAGAAACAATTTTCATGGCGCTACCTTAAAGCTCGAGCGTGTTTTACCCAACATTACGGGGCTTACAGTGTATTGTAAAGATTGATTTATTATAAGTTATCCTCCCTGAATTAGCATGTTTCATGCGACAGGTTAAACCGCAGACTAAATACCATTCCTTTGCTGCCAGATCTTCCCAATAACGTGCAACCATGCACTAAATCGGTGCATTTTCCCTATGTTTTCCGCCTTTTTGGCCATTGTTCGACGAAATTTGTTGGCACGGCAATTGCTTGAGTAAACAGTGACCATGCTTAGGTCTTGACGAATTTAGGAGCCTCTATGCAACTTATTATCGCAATTATAAAGCCAGCAAAACTCAGTGACGTTCGAGCAGCGCTCGAAGAGCTTGGCTGCCAAGGGATGACCATAACCGAAGTTCGCGGCTTTGGCCGTCAAAAAGGCCACACCGAGCTCTATCGCGGTGCCGAATACCGCATCGACTTTCTGCCTAAAATTCGCATTGATATCGCTGTTATTGATGAGCAAGTTGAAGCGGTTATTGATGTCATTCAAGAGTCCGCGCACACCGGCAATACGGGTGACGGCAAGATTTTTGTTACCCCTCTTGCCAAGGTCATTCGTATTCGAACCGGTGAAATTGACCGCTTTGCTATTTAGGAGTGCATGATGTCTATATCAGAACTTAGCTATGCAGTAGATACGCTTTTCATTTTAGTCAGTGCCGCCTTGGTCATGTGGATGGCCGCAGGCTTCTCAATGCTCGAAGCTGGACTGGTTCGCAGCAAAAATACCACCGAGATCTTGGTAAAGAATATCTTGCTATACGCACTGGCCTGTATTTGCTTCCTTAACGTTGGTTATCAACTTATGTACGGCAGCAATACACCGTCAGGTTACGCGCCCAACGCTTACATATTTTTCCAGCTCGTGTTTGTTGCTACCGCGATGTCGATTGTTTCAGGTGCCGTTGCTGAACGCATGAAGCTGTCCATGTTTCTTATTTTCGCGGTCATCATGACCGCTGTCATCTACCCCATTTCGGGAAGCTGGGTTTGGGGTGGTGGCTTTCTGAGTCAGCTTGGATTTGTCGATTTCGCCGGTGCTGGCGTGGTACACATGGCAGGCGCAGCTGCGGCGCTAGCTGGGGTACTTATACTTGGCCCACGCAAAGGCAAATTCGGCAACAGCGGCGCTATTTACCCCATACCGGGTGCGAATATGCCGTTAGCTAGCTTAGGCACTCTCATTCTGTGGTTTGGCTGGCTTGGCTTCAATGGCGGCTCGCAATTGACCATTCATAACATGGAAAACGCGAATAGCGTTGCATCGATATTTCTCAATACCAACATGGCAGCCGCCGCTGGCGCCGTCACTGCATTTTTGATGACACGGCTGATTTGGCGAAAAGCTGATTTAACCATGATTTTAAACGGTGTTCTTGCTGGTTTAGTTGCTATTACCGCCGAGCCCGCTGCTGCCAGTACTCTTGCTGCAACCTTGATTGGCTGCGGTGCTGGGGTCATTGTCGTGTTATCAATCGTGGCATTAGACCGGTTAAAAATCGATGACCCTGTAGGCGCAATTTCAGTACATGGTGTCGTTGGTATTTACGGGTTAGTGTGTGTCGCTTTGACTTCTGCAAGCGCAAGTTTAAGCAGCCAACTTATCGGCGCAGCAGTTATTTTTACATGGGTCTTTAGCTGTAGCTTAATCGTGTGGTGGTTTCTCAATCGTGCATTTGGCATTCGCCTTAGCATGGAGCATGAGTACACCGGCGCGGATATTGCTGAGTGCGGTGTCGAGGCCTACCCGGAGTTTGTCTCAGCCAAAGGCCGATAACTGGTGTCAACGAATGAGGGCTGCTATTGCAGCCCTCTCGGTTCTCTTAATTGTCGGAGGTATGATGGTTAAAGTCGGTCATGAATATTTGCCACATCGCCATAAACAAAGCGGCAACTAAAGGCCCAATAACAAAACCATTAATACCGAATAGCGAAATACCGCCAATTGTTGAAAACAGCACAACATAGTCTGGTAATTTGGTGTCTCGCCCCACTAATAATGGCCGCAACACATTGTCGGCTAAACCAATAATAATGGCGCCATAAGCCATCAATACGGTGGCACTAACCCACGCCCCTGTTGCATATAAATATAACCCGGCAGGGAACCAAACAAGCGCAGCTCCAACGGCGGGTATCAATGACAAAAATGCCATAATGACGCCCCACAGCAAAGGCGCTGGAATATCGAGAATCCAAAATATAATACCGCCTAAAGCACCTTGCACAATAGCCACAACGAGGTTCCCTTTAACGGTGGCTCGGGTCACTTCAACAAACTTTTGAAACAGCGCATGTTCGCGTTCATCACCAATGGGTAGGGCTTTAATAAGCAGTTCTTTTAATGTGGAACCATCGCGTAGCAAGAAAAAAGTCAGGTACATCATTAGCGCTAAACTAATAAAGAAGCTAAAGGTGTTTTGCCCTATTGCCAGCGTTTCTTTGGCTAAAAATTTCGACGCCGCCTGAATTGCGGTTGTTACTTGCTCACGAATATCATTGGGGTTAATGCCGAACTCGACCAACAGGTTATCCACCACTGGGAAAGCGTCTCGTAACTGCAACAACATTTGCTTCGGGTCAATTTCCCCAGAATCGATGCGTTGATAAAGCGCAATACCTTCTTGCACAAACGCCATACTCAAAAAGATAACTGGAATAACCACAATCAACATGCATACGGTTAATGTAATGAGTGCATTTATATTTGGACGATCGCCAAGTTTTCGCGATAGTAGACTTTGTAGCGGCGAGAAAATAACAGCGACCGCACAGGCCCAAAATATAGCTGACCAAAAGGGCTCAAGAATGAAACCAAAAGCGATGGTCACCGCTGCTAGCAAAATTAAAAACGAACGACGTTCTAGTTGTTCTCGCATGGGAGTCCTTGTTCTTTATTAGAATCGGGTTAATATTGTCAACAAAACAACCAGTGAGCAAGTTATGAAAACAATAACCGACCATTTAGCCGGCTACGCCGCCTATCACCGCGACAACCGCAATATTATGACCCATTTAGTTGGCATTCCGATGATTGTCGTCGCCTTACTCATCCTGTTGTCTCGGCCCTCGTGGACAGTTTTTGATGTCATGCTTTCTCCGGCCATCATCGTCAGTGCCGCTGCCGCACTTTTTTATTTAAAGCTTGATGTCATGCTTGGCATACTCATGACGGTGCTACTTGGCCTCGCGGTTTGGCTTGCTAGCCATATGGCTCTGTTACCTACGGGCGCATGGCTAACTTGGGGTATTGGCTTATTTGTTGTCGGTTGGGTATTTCAATTCATTGGCCACTATTTTGAAGGTAAAAAGCCGGCTTTTGTTGACGATATTATGGGATTAGCTATTGGCCCGCTGTTTGTTGTTGCCGAAGTTGTCTTTTTTCTAGGTGGCAAAAAACAGCTTCATCGCGACATTGAGGCGCGATTTAATAAGTAATCAATAAAGGCCGTAACAATTAAGTTACGGCCTTCTAATCTCAATTGTCTTCTTTAATTTGCCTGGTTGGTGGGTTCACCCAAATTACATCGACTGCAGACTGTTGTGCCGCCTGCTCTACCGTTGCAATATAGTTATCGTCAACCACTGTTTTCGTGCGAACACTTGAGTCAGGGGTTTGTGAACAACCAATCAATAGCATTGCTATAATTAACAGTAATGTAATGCGCATAATTCACCTCCACTTAGGCAAAAGCATAACCATAAAAATGCACCCTAAGCACTAAAAAGTATAGTTCACAAATTGAACAATTGGCGAAGAAGATACGTAACAAAATTTATCTATGGGCTTTCATTGAGAAAACAAATGATTAAAAAACTACTCGTCGTCTTATCTACTTTGGCTTTAGTGGCCTGCTCGTCGGGTGACTGGCGCACCGCCTCACGCGAGCCTGCCGGCATAGCGCCAAATCCAGCCATTGAAAGGGCACCCGTTATTGAGATTTACGCTGCCGATGCCTTTGGTTGGCGTGGTTGGTTTGCCGTGCACACTTGGATTGCCGTGAAACCAGAAGGTGCGGCTGAATATACCGTTCATGAAGTGGTTGGATGGCGCGTTAATCGCGGGCAACCAGCGCTTTACAGTTACCAAACCACAACGCCCGATCGCTACTGGTATGGCGCCAAGCCTGAAAAGATATTGTCGCTTCAAGGCGAACAGGCTGCAGCCTTGATTCCTAGAATTAACGAAGCCGTAACACGCTACCCTTGGGCCAACGAATACGAAGCGGTGCCTGGCCCAAATAGCAATACATTTCCAGCTTGGATTGGCCTACAGGTGCCAGAGCTTGGGCTACAATTGCCGTTTAGTGCCATAGGTAGCGGCTATGCGGACAACGACCAGTAAGGTGGTCGTTGTTTTCGCTATTATTTTGCAAAACACACCACAAAGTACACCACATTAGAAAATCACCATAACATAGGCATATGATTTATAACGATTAATTATTATGGTCTACAAATTGCATGGTATTCCGCTATAGTCAATAACAACGAACACAAGGAATTCATCATGCCAGTGAAGTTAGAAGATCGCCCTATTGAACAAGTTCGCGAAGAAACTGTTGATAAACTTATTGTGAACTACAGCCATGCTATTATTTCTGCCGAAGCATTCGAGCGCCGGCTTGATGAAGCCATGGCGACCGAGTCACATCAGCAATTGGTTGACCTTGTTGCAGACTTACCGCTAGAAGCTGACCCAAAATATGACGCGCAAAAAGAACGTTCATTCACGCCAAATTATAGCGCAGGCCAAGCCGAAAAAGATGACAAGCTCGTTAGTATTTTGGGCTCCAATGTGCGCGAAGGGCAATGGGTTGTGCCGAAGAAAATTACCGTGATCGATGTGTTAGGCTCGGCCACCCTGGATTTTACCGATGCGGTTTTTCAACACCAACATATTGAAGTGAATGTTGCCAACGTATTGGGCAGCCTTGAAGTTTATGTACCGGAAAATGTGAACGTGACAACACGCATGTTTAACATCATTGGCTCGTCAGAAAATCGCGCACCATCAATAGCAGGGCGCCAGGCACCACAAATAACCATTACCGGCTATTCGGTGTTGGGCTCATTAGAGGTATCGGTAAAACGTACCATGAAAGAAAAGTTCATGGCATTTGCCAACAGTATGCGTGAAGCCTTGGGAATGCCGAAGAGCAATAGTTAATTGCCCAAGACAATTGCCGCCAAAAACGCGATAATAGCCGCCGAATTTTCAATCAGTGGTCTATTTTGTCATGGAAATAAAAGTAAACTTTCTCGATAACCTGCGTCTTGAAGCGAAGTTTGATGACTTTACGGTCATCACCGATCAGCCTATTCGCTATAAAGGCGACGGCTCCGCGCCAAGCCCGTTTGACTATTTTTTAGCATCGTCGGCTATGTGCGCCGCTTATTTCGTGAAGGTTTATTGTTTGTCGCGCGATATTCCAACCGAGAATATTCGTCTGTCACAAAACAACATTGTTGACCCTGAAAACCGCTACAACCAAATTTTTAAAATTCAGGTTGAGCTACCGGAAGATATTTCAGAGAAAGATCGTCAAGGCATATTGCGTTCAATTGACCGCTGTACCGTGAAGAAAGTTGTGCAAACGGGCCCAGAATTCCAAATCGAGGTCGTCGAGAACCTTGATGAAGACGCGCAGGCCTTGCTCATGGGCAAGCCAGAAGGCAGCTCATTAACTTACATTGAAGGCAAAGACCTACCGCTTGAACAAACCATCGCTAATATGACGCAAATACTTGCCGATTTAGGCATGAAAATTGAAATCGCGTCATGGCGCAATATCGTCCCGCACGTATGGTCACTGCATATACGCGACGCGGCCTCGCCGATGTGTTTTACCAACGGCAAAGGTGCCACCAAAGAAGCCGCCTTGGCTTCTGCGCTTGGTGAATTTATTGAACGGTTAAACTGTAACTTCTTCTATAATGATCAGTTTTTTGGGCAAGACATTGCTAACGCCGAATTTGTTCATTATCCGAATGAAAAATGGTTTGCGTTAAACGACGAAGATAGCCTTCCAGAGGGGCTACTAGATGACTACTGTTTGCCCATTTACAATCCCGATGATGAACTGCAAGGTTCTCACTTAATCGACACCAACTCAGGGCGTAGCGACCGTGGTATTTGTGCGCTTCCGTTTGTGCGTCAGTCTGACGGTGAAACGGTTTATTTTCCTTCAAATCTTATTGAGAACCTCTATTTAAGTAACGGGATGAGTGCCGGCAACACCTTGCCTGAAGCGCAAGTACAATGTTTGTCGGAGATTTTTGAGCGCGCGGTAAAAAAGCAAATTATTGAGCAAGAGATTGCTTTGCCGGATGTTCCCGCCGAAGTTTTAGCCCAATATCCTGATATTGTTGAAGCTGTTGCAGCCCTTGAGGCGCAAGGCTTTCCTGTACTCGTTAAAGATGCCTCTTTAGGCGGCGAGTTCCCTGTGGCCTGCGTCACCTTGATGAATCCACGTACTGGTGGCGTATTTGCATCATTTGGCGCACATCCGAGCTTCCACGTTGCGTTAGAACGTAGTCTCACCGAGTTGCTTCAGGGGCGCAGTTTTGAAGGTTTAAATGACTTTATGCCGCCAACGTTCAACAGCATGGCTGTTACTGAGCCCAATAACTTTGTCGAGCACTTTATTGACTCGTCTGGGCTGATTTCATGGCGCTTTTTCAGTGCACGCAGCGATTACGAATTTTGCCAATGGGATTTCTCGGGTACAAACCAAGAAGAAGCCGATAACTTATTTGGTATTTTAAGCCATTTGGGCTTAGAAGCTTACATGGCAGTTTATACCGAACTTGGCGCCCCTGTGTGCCGCATTTTAGTACCGAGCTATTCCGAGGTTTACCCAATTGAAGACTTAGTTTGGGATAACACCAACAAAGCTCTGGATTACCGCGAAGATATTCTCAATCTGCATCGTTTAAACAACGAGCAGTTAAGTTCACTGGTTGAGCGCCTCGAAGAAAGCCAGTTGGATAACTATATTGATATTATTACCTTAATTGGTATTGAGTTTGATGAGAATACGGTTTGGGGCCAGCTAACCATTCTTGAACTGAAGCTGTTAATTTACTTAGCCTTAGGCCGCCATGAAGAAGCCTACGAGCTGGTTGAAGCGTTCTTGCAGTATAACGAGAACACCGTTGCGCGCGGTTTATTCTATCGTGCAGTCAGTGCCGTGTTAGAAATTGAATTAGATGATGAGATGCAGTTAGATGACTATTTGCCGAATTTCCGCCGCATGTTTGGTGAACAAACCATGGCAGAAGTGGTCGGCGCGGTAAACGGCAGCGTGCGCTTCCCAGGCCTAACCCCAACGAGCATGAAGCTTGAAGGATTAGACCGACATTTGCGGTTGATTGAAAGCTATAAAAAACTACATGCTGCACGCGCAGCAAAAGCAACTGCATAAAAAAACGGGCCTTTCAAATAGGCCCGTTTTTTTAACCCTAAGTACGCTTAGGCAAAGATTAAGAAATAAGCTACCGCCGCAATTAACACCGGCGACATAATACCGGCAATAAAACGGAAGACTTTGATACACCAGTTCGGACACTCTTTTTCAAGTTCACCACGAATAACCGGCCAAATGCGCCAGCCGACAAATACTGCCGCCAGCATGCCGCCTAACGGCATGAGAATATTCGAGGCAATAAAGTCCATAATATCAAACGGCGTTTTACCAAAAATACTAATGCCTTCGGCCATAGCACCAAAGCTCAACGCGGCTGGAATACCTAGCACTAAAAAGTTAGTGCCAGCGACCCATAACGTGGCTTTTTTGCGGGCAATGTTGTATTCGTCAATCAAGAAAGCAACCACCGGCTCAAGAATAGAAATAGACGAGGTAATTGCAGCAAACAACAACAATAAGAAAAAGACAATGGCTAAGAACTGGCCACCAGCCATTTGCGCAAACAACGCTGGCATGGTGATAAAGGTCAAACCTGGGCCAGCCGCTGGGTCAACGTCAAAGGCAAATACCGCCGGCAAAATCATTAAGCCAGCCAGAATTGACGCCATAATCGCTAGAAAGGCAATCCACAGGCCTGAGTTGATCACCCGTGTTTCTTTACCCAAGTATGAGCCATAGGCAATCATCAAGCCAGCGCCCACTGACAATGAAAATACTGCTAAGCCCAGTGCATCAAGCACCATACGCATGCTTAGCTTTGACCACTCTGGCGTGATTAAATACATCAGGCCGTCAATAGCACCCGGTAGCATTAAGCTGCGTACCACTAAAAATAGCATGAGCACAAACAAGGTCGGCATGAGAATTTTACAAATACGCTCAATGCCTGATTGCACACCGGCAATAACAATACTCGCGGTAATCGACAAGAATAAGAAGGTATAAACCATGGCCGGTAATGGCGCGCCAATAAAGCTGGTGAACGCCGCTTCTAGCTCGGCTCCGTCGGTAGTGAGTACATCACCGCGTATGGCTTCGAACACATAGGCGATGGTCCAGCCGCCGACAACCGAATAAAAGCCAAGAATAAGAAAAACACACAACACCGAAATCCAACCGGCATAATGCCACTTACCGCCACCAAGTGCGCGATATGCTGATGTCGCTGATTTGTTGGCATGTCGGCCAATCATCATTTCTGACAACATCATCACAGCGCCCACACTAAATACGCAGGCTAAATAAACCAGAAGAAACACACCACCGCCGTTCTCACCAGCAATGTATGGAAACTTCCAAATAGCGCCCAAACCAACTGCAGAACCCGCTGCAGCGAAAATAAATCCGATTTTTGATCCCCAAGATCCACGGTTCTCTGTCATTGCCGTCATAATTTATTAGCTCGTTATTATCTTTTTATAATATGAAACAGACCTGAAAAAAGTCGTGGCTACACTTTAGAGATTTTTTGACCGAATGAATAGACTTGTTTGACAGATATCAAAGAAAAAAGGGTGAGCAGCCGCTCGTGGCTGCTCAAGTGTAAGGAGGACTATGTCAGCGACTTAATAGCAACCATTCCGGTTAAAAGGCCGGTTATAAATGTCATCGCTAATAACCACATTGGCACCGCAGACAAATTCGCTTTCGGCTGTACGTTATTTGGCTCCGATTGTTCAAGCTCAGTACGCTCAATTTCAAATGCACTAGCTAGCGCCTTACTGGTTTCAAGTGAGGCTATACCATGCAGTTCGACCCGTTGAATAGTACGTAAACTCAAACCACAAATATCGGCGAGCTGCTGCTGCGTCCAGCCTCGCTCGGTGCGCGTTTCACGAATAAATGAACCGTTCAATTGCATGGTAACTTACCCTTTTAACGCGGTGGCTAAAGCGCCGCCAATAAAATAGCCAATAACACCGCCAATAAGCCCCAAGATAAAAATAGTAAGTATGGTTTTCCACCAAGGTTGGCTGCTACCTGTGGTTTTTAGAATACGTTTCATGTTCCAAATATCTGAATCAATTTCTTCGCCATTTACCCACAAGGTAATTGAAACTGGCCCCGTGAATAGGTTCCCTACTTTCAAGCGTACCACTATCTGCTTGCCATCTAGCTCAAACTTGTGCTCTGAGGTAAAGCGCCAGGTTAGTTTTTCAGAAATTAGCCTATCGTCGACATAAACAGATTCTTTGCCGGTTAAATAGGATGCTTCCACGCGAATAACATGGTCGCCAATATCAAAGAAACTAACACTGTGATTGGGTTTGGTAATATCTGAAGTGGTCATAGGTATTTCCTTCGCGGTTATCAAGTTTAGATAACCGTATTACAGCATGGCCTACTGCAATGTGTGACGACAGTTAAGCGTCAGTTGCATCATTGTCGTATGACAGTGAAACGACAGTGCTTGGCTTTACTGCTTTCAAGTGACATTGGGCAAGACTATGACGAAGTTGGTAGTTCACCATGCCAACACTCTAACGGCAAGGTCATTTGTTGATCACCGTCACTAATATACAATTGACCGTCGCTAATCATTACGCCCCAATGTGTTGAACGTGTCAACTTGGTAGCAATAATTGCTAATTCTTCTTGTGCTAAAGCTAGCACACGCACATTATCTAAATGTCCAAGCTGTCGGATTGTCTTTTCCCGCCATAATCGTGCGTTACCATAAACCACCACCGACATTTGTGGTGCTCGGCGACTAGCTTTAATGACACGCTCCGCATCGGGTTGACCAACATCAATCCAATGCTGTATCTCTCCCGTTAAGTCAATCTCCCACAAAGCAGCTTCATCACTATCAGAAAGGCCGCGGCCAAAAGCTAGCTGTGGGTGGTAGAAAATTGCGTAAGCTAATATACGCGAGGCGAGTCTAATTTCTGTCTCGGACGGATGACGGGCAACGGTGAACTCTATGCTTTCATAAACGCCACGATCGGTATCAGAAATATCGAGCGTGATTTTATATGGAGTTGCTTGCAGTGCCATTTGATTTCCAAGAGGTTGGATTAATGGTGGCCCCTCCCAGATTTGAACTGGGGACCAACCGATTATGAGTCGGCTGCTCTAACCACTGAGCTAAGGGGCCATACAGGAAGGTGGTTAATCCGATTGGATTAACAAAGCGGGCGCAAGTATATGAAATTTCGGCCCGCTTGTCATGACCCCAAACGGGGTTTTTTAAAGGTTTATGTGGTAGAAGTCGGCGGCATTGCCGGCGAATACTTTGTCGATAGCTTTGTCATCGGCTAAGGCTTCGCACACGGTCTCAATGTCGCGCACATTGAACGGACGCTCAGCACGCGTTGATGGTAAATCGGTACCAAACATTAAACAGTCGGGATTAATGGCGTACAGCGATTTTACCGCCTTCGCAACATCGACTTCGGTACGCCCAAAGCCACTCGCTTTGATATGCACGCCATTCTCGGCCAGCTTTTGTACTTGCGATAACCCTGAACGCGCCATACCCAAGTGATCAACCGAAGCCTTCGGTAGTTTCAGCAATTTAGGAACCACTTCGTCGAGTTCACGGCTGTCGACATACATTTCGAGGTGCCAACCGGCTAAGTCCCAAATCCGCAGCCCAAAATCGACCAAGTTATCTAAACCACTAACAACGCCGCGTTTAAGGTTTACCCGAATACCACGAATACCGTGATCGCGAAGCTTCAGAATTTCTTCGTCTGATACGCTACTCGGTAAGTTTGTAATTCCGACAAACTGATCGCCCATGTCGGCCAATGCTGACTTCAAATAGCTTTGGTCAAAGCCCTGCATAGAGCCGGAAACAATAACGCCACCAATAACGTTTAGGTTTTGCGTACGGTACTTATAATCTTCAATGGAAAACGGTGCAGGCAGAAAGCCCTGATTTTCTATCAACGGAAACGAGTCGTTGTAGATATGAAAATGGGCATCGATAATTCGACGCGGTTGCTGTTTTTCGGTGTTGTTCTGATCAACTGCGATCATATTTCATCCTTTTCAGCGAAGTTAGGCGTTATTTTAACAAATTTCGCGCTAAAAATAAAAAAGCCCTAACCGCAAGGGCTAGAGCTTCTTAAGACGTTTTTAACCAACAAACGTTCAGATTATTTACAAGCTTATTCGTCTAAGAAAGACTTGAGCTGCTCTGAACGGCTTGGGTGACGCAATTTACGTAATGCTTTCGCTTCAATCTGACGAATCCGTTCACGGGTGACGTCAAATTGCTTACCAACTTCTTCCAAAGTGTGGTCAGTATTCATATCAATACCGAAACGCATACGTAGCACTTTTGCTTCACGTTGAGTCAAACCACCAAGCACTTCGCGTACTGCATTACGCAAGCTTTCTGCTGTGGCAGAATCAACTGGTAAGTCGAGGGTTGTGTCCTCGATGAAATCACCAAGATGCGAATCTTCGTCGTCACCAATTGGTGTCTCCATTGAGATAGGCTCTTTAGCAATTTTCAATACTTTGCGAATTTTGTCTTCTGGCATCACCATACGCTCAGATAATTCTTCTGGCGTTGGCTCACGGCCCATTTCCTGTAGCATTTGACGCGAAATACGATTCAACTTGTTGATCGTTTCGATCATGTGCACCGGAATACGAATGGTACGCGCTTGGTCTGCAATTGAACGAGTAATCGCCTGACGAATCCACCAAGTTGCATAGGTTGAGAACTTATAACCGCGACGGTATTCAAACTTATCAACGGCTTTCATCAAACCAATGTTACCTTCTTGAATTAAGTCCAAGAATTGTAAGCCACGGTTGGTGTATTTTTTCGCAATGGAGATAACCAAACGCAAGTTTGCTTCAACCATTTCTTTTTTCGCTCGGCGTGCTTTCGCTTCACCGATAGACATACGACGGTTGATATCTTTAACTTTCGCAATGGTTAAGCCAGTTTCAACTTCAACTTCCGCAAGCTTATGAATGCAACGCTCAAGCTCTGGCTTCAAAGTGCTTAATGACTCAGAATAAGCTTCGCCATCGGCAATCGCTTGATCAAGCCATGCAACGCTATTTTCATTACCTGCGAACAGCTTCATAAAATTGCGTTTTGGCATGTTCGCCTGCTCAACGCACATTTTCATGATTAAGCGCTCTTGCACACGCACACGATGCATCATGTCACGCATGTCTTTTACCAGGCGATCAAACTGCTTTGGCACCAAACGGAACTGTTTAAATAAGTCGCTTAACGCTTCGATCTCGGTGCGGGCTTTCGCATGATCACGGCCGTGCTTGCTTATCGCTTTACGGGTTTTTTCATACTGATCGCGCAGCTCGCCAAATTTCTGGCGGGCAAATTCCGGATCGATACCACCGTCGTTAGCATCATCATCACTATCGTCGTCATCATCATCAACGTCATCATCTTCGTCTTCAAGTTGATCTTCGCTGAGTTCTGAACCGATGTGCGTTGCAGCAACAGGCGCTTCGTCTACTTCGTTGGGGTCAATAAAGCCTGAAATGATGTCGGTTAGACGCATTTCTTCGGCTTCACAAGTGTCCCACTGATCTAATAGGAAATTGATTGCTTCTGGATATTCAGCAACCGAGCATTGAACTTGGTTGATGCCATCTTCAATGCGTTTGGCAATGTCGATTTCGCCTTCGCGAGTCAACAATTCAACGGTACCCATTTCGCGCATATACATACGCACAGGGTCTGTGGTGCGACCCAACTCACCGTCCACGCTCGCTAACGCTTGCGCGGCGGCTTCAGCTGCGTCTTCATCAGCTGTATCTTCGCTCATCATCAATTCATCAGCATCAGGTGCGTTTTCAAACACCTTAATACCCATGTCATTGATCATGCTGATGATGTCTTCGATTTGATCCGAATCAACGATCTCAGAAGGTAGGTGATCGTTCACTTCCGAGAAAGTGAGATAACCTTGCTCCTTACCTTTGGCAATAAGAAGCCTGAGCTGTGATTGACGACTCTGCTGCATACAGATCTACCACCTGTTTTAAATAGAAAAGTAACCGGTCTTAAACTTACGGCGACTTAATGAAAAGACTTTTTAACTCAGCCTTTATATAAGTGCGTGAGGTACAAAATTCAAGACCGGAAATTGTAGCAGATACTGTCGATTTGAGCCAGAATTTAATCAGTTATTCTGTGGAATGCGCTCTAACGCAAGCTCGCCCGAGCCAATTAACACGCCGTCTGCAAACACTAATGGCGTGCATTCATCACGGGTTGTATTGCCATCGGCATGCTTACGGTGTGTACGATAATAAAGCACACGGTAACGAACACCGTCTACCGTAACCAAGTCTGAAAAGTTAGGTGTGCCCATCTCTTTTTGCACGGCCGCTAACTCAATACCATCGGTAAATGAAGCGATGGCTTCGCGGTTATTCTCTTCCTGGCTTTCATAACTGCTAGTCGTGTATTCTTCACCATCGCCGTTCACGGCAATAACACAGCCTTGCAAACCTAGCGATAATACGGCGACGGAAGCGACGGCAAAACTCTTCATATAGTGCATGGTGTACTCCTGTTGTTAATTTAGTTAGCACTGTTGAATTTTAAATGGTTATTTCATTTAGTCTTCATGTGGTTTAATGCAAACCATGTGCCAATATTATATCTTATTGTTTATAAAGTCTTTTTTAAATTAATACGCGCCGTGAAGTTTCGTAAATAACAACTAATTAGCGTTTTTCACGATCTTTTAGGTATTGCAGCAAGGTTAAATACTCCTGCTTTTCCGTGCGGTTAAGCGGTGCTGTACGTTCTTTTTCTAGCAGTTCGTTGGCGCGTTGCTCAACAAACTGATCAATAAAATACGCGAATATATCAAAGAATTCCTGATTGACTCGGTCGGTTTCGAGGTGGTGTTGCCACCGAGCAAGTTGGCGCAGCGCCTTTTCTTCAGGCTCGCCTCGCCACAGTTCAAGCAACTGAGCGCTGGTTAAAGCTTGCGCTTGGGTTTGCTCGTGTAGCTTCAAAAGCAAGTCAATGCCGGGTTGTTTTAAGCCGCGCAACTCATGATGTAACGGAATTTCCTGGCCTAAATATGGATGCTGTACCAGTAAACCGATGGCTCTGCGCATTGGTGTCATTTTTAGCGCATCTTGCGGCGCTTTGGCGGCTGTTGGTGCTTTAATTTGGCCGGCAAGTTGCGAGGTTTCACGGCGTAATAAGCGCGCTAAGCGTTCCATGAGTGTATCGCGGTAAAATTCACTCGCGACGCGCTCTATGAGCGGTTTAGCTTGCTTCAATAAAAGTGACTTGCCCGCATCTGATTGTACGTCGATAGTTTCTGTCAGGTGGGCAAAGAAGTAGTCCGTAAAACTTTGCGCCTGGTTTAAACGTTCAGTGAACTCTTGAGCCCCTTCTTTGCGTACCAAGGTGTCAGGGTCTTCGCCGTCAGGCAAAAACAAAAAGCTCAGCTCAATACCATCGTTTAGCAGTGGCAAGGCGTTCTCTAGCGCCCGCCAAGCGGCATCACGACCAGCGCGATCACCGTCATAGCAGCACACCACCCGCCGCGTGGCTCGAAATAGCATTTGCAGTTGATCGGTTGTGGTTGCTGTTCCGAGTGACGCTACTGCGTAGCTAATGCCCGCTTGCGCCAAGGCCACCACGTCCATATAGCCTTCCACGATCACCACTTGCTGCAGCTCGCGGTTGGCCTGACGAGCCTCATAAAACCCGTACAATTCTCGGCCTTTATGGAAGATGCGCGTTTCTGGGGAGTTTAAATATTTGGGGCCATCGCCTTCAAGAATACGTCCGCCAAACCCAACTACGCGGCCACGGCGATCACGTATGGGAAACATCACGCGATCACGGAAAAAGTCGTAATAGCGACCTTGATCATTGCGGTTAACGAGTTTTAGATCGACTAATTGATCTTTGCTGCGCTGATCGTTCCCAAGCGAACTTAATAGCCCGTCCCAGCCATCTGGCGCGTAGCCAATTTGAAATTGCTTCACAATTTCACCGCTTAAGCCGCGGCCTTTCAAATAATCAATGACCCGTGCACTGTTCGAATGTTGCCGCAGCTGGTGAGCAAAAAATTTCGCAGCAAGTTCCATTTGTTCATAATCACTGCTTTCTTGCGCGCGCTTGCGTGCATCTGCAGCAGGGTTGGTGCTAGTTTCTCGTGGCACCTCAAGCCCAAGCATGTGCGCCAGCTCTTCCACGGCTTCCGGAAACTCTAACCCGTCAAACTTCATTAAAAAATCAAGCGCGTTGCCGTGCTCGCCACAACCAAAACAGTGATAGAACTGCTTGTCGGGGGCAACGGTAAAACTGGGCGATTTTTCATTATGGAACGGGCAACAAGCTTGGTAGTTTCGGCCGGCTTTTTTCAATGGCACACGGCTATCCACAACTTCAACAACGTCTGCGCGCTCAATTAAATCGTGAATAAAGCTTTTAGGAATTAAACCTGCCATGGCCTGCCTGATGCTTAGCTGCACATAAGTGCAAATTAGGTAAATATGAACTGATTATAAAGAAAAAGCCGGAATGAGAAAACTCAATCCGGCTCTTCGAGGTCTGTGTTGTAGTGACACCGCTGTCGGCTGTGCCGCTACGGTACCAGTGTCTTAATACAGACGAGTGCGACGTGCATTTTCACGCGACAATTTTTTCGCGTGACGTTTAACTGCAGCTGCTTTTTTACGCTTACGCTCTGAAGTTGGCTTCTCGTAGAATTCACGACGACGAACTTCTGATAATACACCTGCTTTCTCGCAAGAGCGCTTAAAGCGACGCAAAGCTACGTCAAACGGCTCGTTTTCTTTTACTTTAACAACTGGCATTAAAATCTCACCTCAATGAAAATTCGGTTGTTGGGTTAAAATTGGTGCTGAATTGTAGCGACTTCAGATCCTGATGTAAAGCTTAAGATCAATTTTAATACGGGAAGTTGTCTGAATTGAAGGGATAGAGGCGTCGCCGCTGCAAGACAGGCTGAAACAGGACTTGCATGGGGTGCGACAACGCCTCTAAGAGCGTTATGAAAACATAACAAAAAGAGTATGCCACACCTATGCGACAATTCTCGTCGCTTATTTCAGCCTATTCTAAAATAATAATAAAAATCATGCAGATCGAGCGATTAATTTGTACACTATATGCCACTCACCGGCGCATCTATGACTGGAGCTGACGATGCTTGATACCTTTTTGTTTCAATTCACATCATTATTCACAATGATTAACCCAATAGCCGCTATTCCTATTTATATAGCGCTAACGGAAGCAATGACGCCAAAGGCTGCCCGTTGGGTTGCTATGCGAGCGTCAATTACTGCATGTATTGCTCTGTGTGTGTTTGCCTTAATTGGCGAGGCTATTTTTAGCTTTTTTAGTATTTCGGTGAATGGTCTTCGTGTGGCCGGTGGTATTTTATTTTTTGTCATGGGCTTTGAAATGTTGCGCGGGCGCACCGTACCTAAACGCGTTGACGGCGAAACAGAAAGTGACTTTGGTTCTGACGTTGCCGTAACGCCCATTGGCATTCCAATGGTTGCAGGGCCTGGCGCCATTACTATGGTGATTTTGTTTATTCAGGAAAGCCCAGCAACCTCAAACACAATTAGTTTGTTTGCGGCTATTATTGCGGTATGTATTTTAACCGCTTTTGTTTTAGCAACAGGCCGTCAATTACTCGCCAAACTTGGCCGTAGCGGTAGTAAAATTTTGATGCGCTTGATGGGTTTGATCGTGATGTTGATTGCCGTCGAATTCTTCTTCGCCGGCATCAAGCCTTACATTTTAGATATTGCCCGCGCTATTTAAGCGCGGGTACTTCCAAACCACGTTTTGCATAAAATTCAGCAACGTGATCTTCTAAGCGATCGTTTTCGATTGCATCGCGCAAATCTTGCATGACTTTTTGATAAAAGTGCAAATTATGAATGGTGTTCAAACGTCCGCCGAGCATTTCGTTTGAACGATCTAAATGATGCAAATAGGCACGCGAGTAATTTTTACAGGTATAGCAATCGCACTCAGGGTCTAGCGGCCCAGTGTCTGTGCGGTGTACAGCGTTGCGAATTTTTACTACGCCATTGCTAACAAACAAGTGGCCATTGCGGGCGTTACGAGTCGGCATAACGCAGTCGAACATATCAACACCACGACGCACGGCTTCAACCAAATCTTCTGGTTTACCAACGCCCATCAAATAGCGCGGTTTGTCGGTTGGCATTTGCGGCGTTATGTAATCCAACACACGCATCATGTCTTCTTTAGGCTCACCGACTGACAAACCACCAATGGCGTACCCATCAAAACCAATATTAGTTAGGCCATCCAACGAAATGGTTCGCAGCTCTTCGTACATGCCACCTTGAATAATACCGAACAACGCAGACGGATTATCGCCATGCGCAGCTTTAGAGCGCTCAGCCCAACGCAGTGACAGCTCCATAGAGGTGCGAGCTTCTGCCTGGGTTGCTGGGTACGGTGTACACTCGTCAAATATCATGACGATATCAGAGCCAAGATCACGCTGTACTTCCATTGATTTTTCAGGGGTAAGTAAAATCTTTTCGCCATTAATTGGTGAGCGGAAGGTGACGCCTTCTTCCGTGATTTTACGCAACTCGCCTAGGCTGAATACTTGGAAGCCGCCTGAATCCGTCAGAATTGGCTTGTCCCAATTCATAAAGTCATGCAAATCGCCATGCTGCTTAATAATTGACGTACCTGGGCGCAGCATTAAGTGAAAGGTGTTACCCAAACAAATTTGAGCACCGGTAGCTTTGACTTCTTCAGGGGTCATGCCTTTCACGGTACCTGCTGTACCTACTGGCATAAAGGCTGGTGTTTCTACCACACCACGGTCAAAGACCATACGACCTCGGCGCGCTTTGCCCGAGGTTTTTAATAATTCAAATTTCATTTTTTCACCGATTTATCAATTCACGGAAAAACAGTCCGAGGCGCTTAGTATACCTTAGCGCGCAGTTCGGGTCACAAACATTGCGTCGCCGTAGCTAAAGAAACGATAGCGCTCGTTCACGGCTTGTTGATACGCATTCAATACATGGTCACGACCAGCAAATGCCGATACCAGCATAATGAGCGTGGACTCTGGCAAGTGGAAATTGGTGATCATGGCATCTACTAGCTGAAACTCGTATCCCGGATAAATGAATATATCGGTGTCAGCAAAGAATGGTTGCAATGGCAGGCCTTGCTGAATAGCCGCTTGCGCTGCCGACTCCAACGAGCGAACCGAGGTCGTGCCCACAGCAATAACGCGTTTACCGCGCGCGTGCGCAGCGGCGATGGCATCAACGGTTTCCTGCGGTACTTCAGCATATTCGCTGTGCATATGGTGCTCTTCGATATTGTCCACGCGCACCGGCTGAAACGTACCCGCGCCCACGTGCAGCGTTACGTAAGCAAATTCGACACCTTTGGCTTGTAACTCACCCAATATAGCGTCGTCGAAGTGTAAACCCGCGGTTGGCGCTGCAACAGCGCCGGGTTTCTTGTTATAGACGGTCTGATAGCGCTCCCGGTCGCTGTCTTCGTCAGGCCGGTCAATATATGGTGGCAAAGGCATATGGCCATACTGCTCAAGTACTTGAAGCACCGGCTCTGCAGTATTAAATTGCAATTCAAACAGCGCATCTTGGCGCCCTACCATTTCAACTTCTACCGCACCTTCAAGAATCATCTTGGCGCCGGGTTTGGGTGACCGATTACTGCGCAGATGTGCCAATACACGCTGCTCATCAATAATGCGTTCAACCAGTACCTCAACTTTGCCGCCCGACACCTTTTCGCCTAACAAGCGCGCAGGAATAACCCGAGTATCATTGAACACCAATAAATCGCCCGAATTAATATGCGCGATAATATCTTTAAATTGTTCATGCGCCAGCTCACCCGTGGTGCCATTGAGACACAGCAAGCGGCTAGCACTGCGCTCTGCCTGAGGGTAGCGGGCAATTAATTCATCGGGTAAGTCAAAGCTAAAGTCTTTTACATTCATGGAAGTTTCATCGCTTATTCAGTTGGCGCGTACTTTACCGTTTTTAACTGTCGAAAAAAAGCACTGAAGGTGTCGCTTGCATCATGAAAGACAAAAAAAAGCGCGCCAAGGTAGGCGCGCAAAAAACGAGATGACAACCGATCAGGGAGACCGGCTAAAATGAGTACGTCACCGCTTGTGACAACAGATCACTCGCTGCATTATTTTTTTGACAAGCAACTAGGCTCGACTTGCTAAAAATATAAATTTTATCTCGTCCACCTGCGTCTTGCTTGCCTGCACCTTGCAGCACAAAACTGATGTGCTCATTATTAGGCAAGGATTTTAGCGTTGAGCCATAGGTACACAGCGTGTCTGCTAACGTTTGTTCAAACGTAGCGACTTGTTGTTGCAGTTTCTGCGCCCGTTCAGCACGACGTTGCGCTTGTTTTTCACGTATTTCCGAACTTGCAGCGCGCAGTGCTTGTTTGCGTTCTTCCAATTTAGTTCGCGCCGCCGCTAATTGCTCTTTGGCTACGTTAAGTTGCTCTTCGATGGTTTTGCGCCCAGCGCCATCGGCACTATTGAGGGCAAATTCAAGGTCGCGAACTTTTCGACGTTTATCATGCATGTCACGAACCAAATCGCCCACTTCTAGGCCGGCTTCCGCAACTTGGTGATAGGCCATTTCCACTTCTTCTATGTCGCCTTCAATAACTTGTCGTTCAATGATCACTTCCGACATAGGAGCATCAGGCGGCATAGGCGCGTCGAAGTCAAAATCAAAATCAACGTCGAAATCAATTTCAAACTGACGGCCAAAATTAACCCGGTACACAACACCTTGACCAGCCAAGTAATTGTAGCTCAGTCGTTGCGACCTAAAATGCCCACGACGCTGCTGCTTAGCCTCGTTTTGCTGTGCTAGTTTGGTTTCAAAAATACTATTCATCACTTCAAGCTCTTGCTTTAAGGCATCGCGCGTTGCGGCACTATTTTGCTGAGCTTGCGCCACTACCGTTGCGCAGCCGGCAACAGTTAACGCCAAAAGTGATAATGAAAGTGCTTGTTTGCGTAACATAAGTAGCTCCTAACAATGGCCGTTATTGCTCACTGTAATTGACTTGTTGTACCCAACCATCTGCGTACTGCTGCAGTTGATTAGCAAAATAATACTGATCACTCTGGCGTTGCTCATTCACATAGCGAATCAGCTCGGCTAGATCGCTTTCACGTTCTTGGCGATTTACTGCCAGCATATAATCAGCGAGTTGTTGATTGGCTTGCGCCATTTCCGTACGAAAATCTTGTCTAAAGTCACTCCGCAAGGTGTTGGCGTAATTGGCCAGAACAACCTGCTGTTGCGCACCATATTGACTTAACCGCTCGGCAATCATAGCCTCTAATTTCGCTTCATCGGCACCGCCAAAGCTAACCGAGAAGCCATGTTGATTGCTGTTAAATTGCACCTGCCCCACGACCAACATCACAGCCATAGCTGATGCGCCCAAAGAGGTCAGCGAAAGCCATGGTTTCTGCCACCAGGGCTGACTGTGGGTAGGGTACGCCCGAAATGTTGATTCGCGTGGCCAGTGCGGAACGGGTTCTTCACGCAACTCGGCTGCGGTTTCCTCTAGCCATTGTTGAAAGTCTTTTGGCTTACTCATACAACCTCCACCCATTCTTGTAACTTACTCACCGCGCCGTACAGTCGCGACTTCACGGTACTCAGGGGAATCTCTAATTGTTGGGCAATATCTGCCAAGTGCATGTGTTGGAAAAATTTCAGCTCCACCACTAAACGCTGGTCCAATGGCAATTTTTGCATGGCTCTAAATAGCTGCACGCCGCGTTGTTGGCCGGCATATACTTGCTCTGGGTTATGCCAATCGTCGTCACTGGCTTGGTCAGCTACTTCAGAGTCATCAGTGGTAAACTTGCGCCGCCGATAATGTTCAATGCAACGATAATGCGCAATGCTCATCAGCCAGTTCTTAAAAGAGCTTTCGCCACGCCAAGTTGCTAAGTTGCGAAACACCGACAAAAATACATCCTGCATTAAATCCAGGGCGTCTTCACGGTTACCCACCATACGCAGCGCATAGTTATAGACTAACCGTTCATAACGACTTATCAGCTGCAACCAAGCTTTCTTGTTATTTATCAACGCTTGCTTTACCAAACGTTCGTCTGATGGTGCGAACACAGTAAGTAATTCCCATAATGTTGTTGCTTATATAGTCGCACAAGGCCGCAAAAAAGTTTTCTAAGCGCAAAAAAAAAGAGCACCGAAGTGCTCTTTTTGCGACTTTATTGCTGCTGTTGGCTAAGCGCCGAACGCCGCTTTGATAATAAAGAAGAAAATAATCGACATAATTGCGCCGGCTGGAAGGGTAACCACCCACGACACAACAATGTTGCGCACCACACCTAAGTTCAGTGCCGCGATACCACGTGCCATACCTACACCAAGCACCGCGCCAACTAAGGTTTGCGTGGTTGAAATTGGCAAGCCAGTACCCGAAGCAATAACCACGGTCGTTGCCGCAGCCAACTCGGCAGCAAAGCCGCGGCTTGGGGTTAAGTGCGTAATGCCTTTACCAATGGTTGCAATAACGCGGCGGCCCAGCATTGCTAAACCAAGTACGATACCAATGGCGCCGACTGGTAACACCCACCAAGCAAGTTTTGCTTTCGAGGCAATTTCACCGCCGCTTTCAACAACGCTAACAACCGCGGCTAACGGCCCGATGGCGTTCGCAACGTCGTTTGAACCGTGCGCGAATGCCATGGCACAAGCGGTAACTATCATCAAAATTGCAAAAACTTTCTCAACGTTGGTGTAGTGCATATTTTTGTCAGCAGCTGGATCAAACTTCAATCGCATGATTAAAATTTTACCCAAAATACCTACCGCAATACCGATACCAATGGCTAACGTATAGCCTTCGACGCTAGTTAATTCGATACCAACATGTTTCAGACCTTTTTTGATAGTCACTAACGAAATCATGAAGCCTGTTAATGCCATATAAAAAGGCACGTAACGCTTCGCCATATCCAGTGGCTTGTCACTATCAAAAATAAGCTTCTGAGCACTTAAGAAGACAAAATAAGCAATAATACCGGCAATCATTGGGGTAACGACCCAACTACCGATAATACCGAGCACCGAGCCCCAGTTAACCGACTCTACGCCCACACCAACTGCTGAGAAGCCGACAATGGCGCCAATAATTGAGTGTGTTGTTGATACCGGCCAACCAGCCCAAGAGGCCATCAGCAACCAGGTACCGGCAGCAAGCAGTGAGCCGATCATACCGAACACTAATAGTTCTGGCGTATCGACAAAATACGCTGACTCAATAATGCCTTTACGAATGGTTGATGTTACTTCGCCACCGGCTAAATAGGCACCAGCAAATTCGAAAATCATCGCCACAATAATGGCTTGCTTAATAGTTAGAGCTTTTGAGCCAACCGACGTTCCCATAGCGTTCGCAACGTCGTTAGCACCAATACCCCAGGCCATAAACAAACCAAATACCGCAGCCAGCACGATCAAGGTCATGCTATATGTGGTTAAAATATCCATTCAATCTACTCCGACTTAGACTCGTGCAAGCATGAGCTCGAAACGGGCACCCACGCGCTCGGCTAGGTCGGCTAAATCACCAACCCAATCTAAAATTTGGTACAAGAACATCACATCAAGCGGGCTCATGTCGTTTTCGAGCGCTCGCAATTGACGACGCAGTTTTACCTGCAACGCGTCAGTGTCTTGTTCAATTTCGTCCAGTTCTGAAATCATTCTGTCAACGATGTCGCGCTCGCGGCCTTTAAAGCCAACTTCGAGCAAGTCGTCGAACTCACCGATGGTTTCTTTTGCCTTGTCAGTTGCATCTAAACAACGCGACAAGTAGGCATCAAAGCCTTCAACCATAGATTCAGGAATTTGCATTTCGCGGCCGGTCATCAAGCCTGAAATGTCTTTGGCTTTGTTGGCAATACGGTCTTGCTGGGAAACCAACTCAAGTAAGTCAGTACGCTCAACCGGCATAAATAAGCCGCCAGGAAGGTTTAATCGAATTTCGCGTTTTAAATCGTCAGCTGCTTTTTCTTTTTTGACGATTTCTTTGCGGTGAATTTCTGCTTCACTCCAGTCTCCCTTATAAACAGCCTGGAAGAATGGTTTTAGCGCCATTGCGCAATCATGAACCTGATCAATATGTTCGATCATCGGTTTAATCGGAGACTTGGCAAACATGCCAAGAAACGAATTTGCAGACATAAAAGTTCGCCTTTGTTGCTGCGGAAATTAACGTAAATTTTAACCTGAATTCAGGTGCGCGAATACTAACGAAGATTTATTTCTCACGCAAAGCCTAAATTAGCTATTGTGGTTAAACAATAACCTAATTACTGTATTAGTGTCATGAAAAAATTAAGGATGTTCGCTCATGTTTGAATGGATAATGATGCCCGAGGCGTGGCTTGCTTTACTCACGTTAACCTTGCTCGAAATTGTATTAGGTATCGACAATATTATTTTTATTTCGATATTGGTTGGCCGGCTACCTGAGTCGCAACGGCAAAAAGCACGGCAACTTGGCTTAATGCTTGCCATGGGTATGCGTATTGCTCTATTACTCGCAATTGTTTGGGTTATGGGCTTAACGAAGCCGCTGTTTTCCATATTTGAATTAGACTTTTCAGGGCGCGATTTAATATTGCTTGCCGGCGGTATGTTCTTGCTGGCCAAAAGCACCCTTGAAATTCACCATTCCTTAGAAGGTACCGAAGATCATAAAAGCTCCGGCAAAACGGCAACCTTCGGTGCAATTATTACTCAAATTGCCGTGATAGATATTGTCTTTTCATTAGACTCTGTCATTACCGCTGTTGGTTTAGTGGAACATGTCAGCGTCATGATTATTGCCGTTATAGTGGCGGTGTTGGTGATGTTGTTTGCAGCAAAAGCTATTGGCGATTTTGTTGATGCACACCCAACCATCAAAATGTTAGCGCTTAGTTTCTTAATACTTATTGGCTTTACATTGGTAGGGGAAGGCCTCGGCTTCCACGTGCCAAAAGGCTATGTGTACTTTGCGATGGCATTTAGTTTAGGTGTGGAATTATTGAATTTGAAGATACGCAAGAAGCGCCAACCGGTGCATTTGAAGAAACGCTTAGGCGACGAGAGTTAATCTCGCCGCCTTTGCTTTATTAAAATGAATAAACCAATGTGACAGCTGTTTCTGTATCAAGCTTCTCTTTGGTCGCATCTTCAAGATACGAGTTGTGGTTTGCTGCTACTGAAAATTTCAATGCCAAAGACGAATTCACGTTGGCAGAAATCGACATTTCTGCGCGTGTTTTGGTATTTTCTTCACCAACTTCAGACGAAGCTAGCGCATTGAATTTAGAGTTTTTGCTGATATCCCAAACTAGGTTGCCAGCAAAACGAACAATCACACTACTTTCTTGCTCTTGCGGTACACCGTTTACAATCGGTTTATTCACCGAGTAACCCGGGCCCACTTCATAATCGGCATATAAGCTTTCGCTGTAACGGTAACGCGCACCATAACCAACAGCCAAAGTGCCTTGGTATTCATAACCGCTAAACTTGTCTTCTTCATACGAGCCAAAAACAAACACAGACGAACGGCTGTCTGGGTTAAATTTGTAGTTACTTTGACCTGAAACGAAGGTTTTGTCGCCGGTTAAAATTGAGTCGCCAGTGGCCTGATCAATTTGCTTAGAGCGATAATAATCAATCACCCCTTTGTGACGCCAATTTTCAAAGTCACGAGCTAAGTTTAATTTAGCCTTGAAGGTTTCAGTTTCAGTGTTACCCGAAGTAAATAATAACCCCACTTCCGCGCTAGCATCCCACTCTTTCTTTTCGGTGGTGTCTAGATCGCTCGCGTCGTCATACATGAAGATACTTGCTGAGGCAGGCATTACTGCACAAACTGTAAGAGTTGCCGCTACGGCAATGACTGAATTTTTGAAGCGCACGCGATTCCCCCTAATCCATTTTCGTTTGTAAACGCCAAAAGACGCCTTATTGGCGTAATTATAACCGATAAGGCGCTATTAACTAACCCCGAATTAATTCACTTTAGCGTCTAATTCGCCCCGTTCGTAGCGCTTGAACATTTCTTCAAGCGACACAGGCTTAATTTTGCTGGCTTGTCCGGCACAGCCAAACGCTTCGTAGCGAGCTTTACAAATTTCGTACATAGCATCGGTTGATGCTTTCAAATATTTGCGTGGGTCAAAGTTACTGGTGTTCTGCGCCAAGTGGCGACGAATGGCACCTGTTGATGCTAAACGCAAGTCGGTATCAATGTTGACCTTACGTACACCATGCTTGATGCCTTCAGCGATTTGCTCAACCGGAACACCGTAAGTTTCTGGAATTTCGCCACCAAATTCGTTAATAACTTTCAGCCATTCTTGTGGCACCGAAGACGAACCATGCATCACCAAATGGGTGTTTGGAATACGCTTGTGGATTTCTTTAATGCGGTCAATCGCTAGAATGTCACCCGTTGGTGGACGTGAGAACTTGTATGCACCGTGCGAAGTACCACATGCGATGGCCAAGGCATCAACATTGGTTGCACGAACAAATTCTGCCGCTTCTTCTGGGTCAGTTAACAACTGATCATGGGTTAACTTACCTTCAGCACCCACGCCATCTTCTTCGCCAGCTTCACCGGTTTCAAGTGAGCCAAGCACGCCAATTTCGCCTTCCACAGACACGCCGCAAGCATGGGCCATGGCGACGGCTTCGCGCGTAACGCGTACGTTGTAATCATAGTCAGCAGGCGTTTTGCCGTCTTCTTTTAATGAACCGTCCATCATAACCGAGCTAAAGCCCAATTGAATTGAACGCTGACAAATGGCTGGTGAGGTACCGTGATCTTGGTGCATAACCACAGGAATGTGCGGCCACTCTTCAATGGCAGCCAAAATAAGGTGACGCAAAAATGGTGCGCCCGCGTAGCTACGTGCGCCAGCTGAAGCCTGCACGATTACTGGGCTATCTGTTGCATCTGCTGCTTCCATAATGGCGCGCATTTGCTCAAGGTTGTTCACATTGAATGCTGGAACACCGTAGTTGTTTTCAGCTGCGTGGTCGAGCAACTGACGTAATGAAATTAATGCCATCTGTAGGTTCTCCTAATATCCTATTGGGTTTGGCTAGTTAGCCATTTAATGCGCGTTCTTCCAGAATCGCGACTGCAGGTAATTTTTTACCTTCTAAAAACTCTAAAAATGCGCCGCCACCGGTTGAGATATAACTGATTTTATCAGCGATACCATACTTATCAATGGCTGCAAGGGTATCACCGCCGCCGGCTATTGAAAATGCCTTACTATTCGCAATGGCGTTAGCTAGGGCTTTTGTGCCTGCACCAAATTGGTCAAATTCAAAGACGCCCACCGGGCCATTCCATACAATTGTACCGGCTTGCTCTAAAATTTTAGCAAAGGCTGCGGCGGTATCTGGCCCGATATCAAACACCATATCGTCATTTGCGATGGTGTTGACAGCTTTGGTTTCGGCTACGGCTGCTTCGCTAAACTTTTTACCGGTAACCACATCGCTGGGTAGCGGAATATCGCCACCTTTAGCCTGTGCGGCAGCAACCAAACGCTTGGCTTCATCGATTAAGTCTTCTTCATACAATGATTTGCCAACATTATGGCCAGCGGCTGCAATAAAGGTATTGGCAATGCCGCCACCGACAATAAGCTGGTCAACAACGCCTGAAAGCGACTCTAACACCGTTAGTTTAGTCGAAACTTTCGAACCACCCACAATAGCCACCAACGGACGCGCAGGGTTCGCCAGTGCCTTACCTAAGGCATCAAGTTCAGCCGCAAGTAGTGGCCCCGCACAGGCCACATCGGCATATTTCGCCACACCGTGGGTTGACGCTTGGGCGCGATGCGCAGTACCAAATGCGTCCATGACGAACACGTCACACAAGGCTGCTAGCTGCTGTGCCAACGTGTCGTCGTTTTTCTTTTCGCCTTTGTTAAAACGAACGTTCTCGAATACCACCACTTCGTTGCTATTCACTTCAACGCCATTTAGATAATCACTCACTAGGCGCACAGGAACGTCTAAAGCATTGTTTAAGTAATCAACAACCGGCTGCAATGACGCTTCAGCATCAAAAGAGCCTTCTTCAGGTCGACCTAAATGCGACATCACCATCACTTTTGCGCCGCCGTCTAATGCTGCTTGAATGGTTGGGATTGCCGCGCGCAAACGCGCATCGGAAGCGACCTTGCCTTGTTTAATCGGCACGTTCAGGTCTTCGCGAATTAATACGCGCAAGCCTTCAAGATCTAAATCTGACATTGTAATAACGGATGACATACCTTTGCCTCGTCGCTGATTAATTGTTCTGTGCAAGCATAACTTGCGCAGTGTCTAACATTCGGTTTGCAAATCCCCACTCGTTGTCGCACCAACACAACACCTTAATGAGGCGCTTGTCGGCTACGCGCGTCTGCGTACCATCAACAATGCTTGAGCGTGGATCATGGTTAAAATCTATCGATACCAAGGGCTCGTCTACAAACCCGAGAATTTGCGCCTGGTGTCCACGCGCGGCTTCGGCCAAAACCTGATTGACCTGCTCAACGGTCACTGGCGTGTTCACGGTCACGCTTAAGTCCATCGCCGTGACGTTGGTGGTTGGTACGCGTACTTGTATGGCCTCAAAGCGCCCAGCAAACTTCGGCAGAATGCGCTCAATGCCGCGCGCTAAGCGGGTATCCACTGGAATGATTGAACGCCCTGCTGCGCGCGCTAAGCGCGGATCGCTATGATAAGCATCAATCACTTGCTGGTCATGCATCGCCGCATGAATAGTAGTAATGGCCCCACTGTCGATGCCAAACGCTTGGTCGAGTACCTGAATAACCGGCACAATGCAGTTGGTGGTGCACGAACCGTTCGATACCCAACGATGCTCTGCCGACAAGTCGTCGCTATTCACCCCGAAAATTGCGGTAAAGTCCAAATCTGGCGCGCCTGGCTGCGAGAATAAGACGCGTGGCACGCCAATATCCTCATAGGCTTGACCATGCTCTCGGGTGCCGTGCACACCGGTGCAATCAAGCACGATATCGACATTTAATTGAGCCCACTCAAGGTCGCGAATTTCACTATCCGCAGACACGCGAATAAGGTCATCACAAACGCGCATGTGGTGTGCACTTTCAACCACTACCGGGTATTGGAAACGACCATGGCTGGTATCGTACTTCAGCAAATGGGTCATGGCCTCTACCGGAGCAAGTTCGTTAATTGCCACCACTTCTATGTGCTGGCGATAACCTCGCTCGTAAAGCGCCCGCAGAATGTTCCGGCCAATACGACCAAATCCATTTATAGCAATTCTTGCGGGAGCTTGACTCATGCGTTTAGCAATTCCTGCGCAATGGCGACGATGTTTTCTTCCGTGAAACCAAAATGCTTAAACAATTCATTAGCCGGTGCCGACTCACCAAAGGTTGTCATGCCGACAATGCGCCCCTGCAAGCCAACATACTTGAACCAGTAATCCGCAATGCCGGCCTCAATCGCGATACGCTTGCTTACTGAGTTTGGGAGTACACTTTCACGGTATTCGGCGTCTTGCTTGTCAAACACATCAGTCGCTGGCATTGACACCACGCGCACCTTTGTACCTTGCTGTTGCAAGGAATTCGCCGCCTGCACGGCTAATGCCACTTCTGAACCTGTGGCAATTAAAATAAGCTCTGGGGTGCCCGAGCAATCAACCAGCACGTAACCACCGCGTTCAATGTTGGCCACTTGCTCAGTAGTGCGCTGTTGTTGCGCCAAGTTTTGACGGCTAAAAATTAACGCTGTTGGGCCATCTTGACGCTGCACCGCATATTTCCATGCCACTGCAGACTCAACTTGGTCACAAGGGCGCCAAGTGCTCAAGTTTGGTGTCATACGCAGGCTAGCAATTTGTTCAACTGGCTGATGGGTCGGCCCGTCTTCACCTAAGCCAATAGAATCATGGGTATAGACAAAAATACTGCGCTGCTTCATGAGTGCGGCCATGCGCACTGCATTACGGGCGTATTCCATAAACATTAAGAAGGTCGCGCCGTACGGAGCAAAACCACCATGCAACGCAATACCGTTCATAATGGCTGACATACCAAATTCACGAACGCCATAGAAAATATAATTACCATTGGCGTCGTCTTTACTGACACCTTTTGAACCGCTCCACAGGGTTAAGTTCGAGCCCGCTAAGTCAGCCGAACCGCCTAATAATTCTGGTAACAACGGGCCGTATGCATTCAAGGCGTTCTGTGATGCTTTGCGGCTGGCAATATCTGCCGGCTCAGCCTGTAATTTGGCAATGTAGTCGTTGGCTTGCTGCGCAAAATCAGCGGGCAGCTCACCGCTTAAACGGCGCTTAAGTTCAGCTGCAAGCTCTGGATACGCCGCTGCATAGGCCTCAAAGCGCTTATTCCAGTCTTGTTCAAGCGCATTGCCTTGCTCTTTAGCCGACCAAGCAGCGTAAACATCGGCTGGCACTTCAAATGGACCATGCTGCCAACCTAATTGCTTGCGTGCGGCAGCAATTTCGTCAGCACCTAAGGGGGCGCCATGACAGCTTTCTGTGCCTTGTTTGTTGGGTGCGCCGAAGCCAATAATGGTTTTACAAATGATCAAGGTCGGCTTATCGGTCACTTGGCGTGCAGCCTCAATAGCGGCTTTTACGGCGCCAGCATCGTGGCCATCAACATCAGCGATAACGTGCCAGTTATAGGCTTCAAAACGCTTCACCGTGTCATCGGTAAACCAGCCTTCTACTTCACCATCAATCGAAATGCCGTTGTCGTCATAAAACGCAATTAATTTACCAAGGCCTAAGGTACCCGCTAGTGAACAGGCTTCATGCGAAATGCCTTCCATTAAGCAACCGTCACCTAAAAAGGTGTAGGTATAATGATCGACAATATCGTGCTCTGGACGATTAAACTGCGCGGCAAGAACTTTTTCTGCTAACGCCATACCTACTGCATTGGTAACACCTTGGCCTAACGGGCCGGTGGTGGTTTCAATGCCTGGGGCATAGCCGTATTCAGGGTGACCTGGGGTTTTTGAATGCAACTGACGGAAGTTTTTCAGTTCGCTGATATCTAAATCATAGCCGGTTAAATGCAGCAATGAATAAATCAACATAGAACCGTGACCGTTTGATAATACAAAGCGGTCACGGTCAGCCCAATTCGGGTTTGCGGGGTTGTGTTTCAGGTAATCGCGCCACAGTACTTCGGCAATATCAGCCATGCCCATTGGTGCGCCAGGATGCCCTGAATTAGCCTGTTGTACGGCATCCATGCTCAGTGCGCGGATAGCGTTAGCTAGATATTTTCGCTCAGTTACTGCAGTCGTCATAACAAAACCCCGAATCTATTGCATAAAAGATGCGCGTATTCTCCACAATTCGGGGCCTTGACGCAAATTAGATATCAGCTAAAAGCGCTTCAACCTTGTCGGTTTTCTCCCACGGGAACTCGTCGCGGCCAAAATGACCATACGCGGCTGTAGGCAGATAAATCGGACGCTCTAGGTCTAGCATTTGAATCAAGCCATAGGGGCGCAAATCAAAATGCTTACGCACCAAAGCAATCAGTTTTTCTTCGCTGTGTGCACTGGTACCAAAGGTTTCAATACTAATTGATGTTGGCTCTGCCACACCAATGGCATACGACACCTGAATTTCCACACGATCAGCAAGGCCGGCAGCAACCAAGTTCTTGGCAACATAACGAGCCGCATAAGCCGCGCTGCGGTCAACTTTCGATGGGTCTTTGCCTGAGAACGCGCCACCACCATGGCGAGCCATACCACCGTATGTATCAACGATGATTTTGCGCCCAGTTAATCCGCAATCGCCCATAGGGCCACCGATTACAAATTTACCGGTTGGATTAATAAAAATACGATCTTGGCTTGGCGGGAACCATTCCGCTGGAAGTACCGGCTTAATGATGGTTTCGATAACAGCTTCACGGAGATCTTTCTGACTAATGTCTTGGTCGTGCTGAGTTGACAGCACTACTGCGTCAATACCAACAGGCTTGCCGTCTTCGTACACAAACGTCAATTGTGACTTCGCATCGGGGCGCAACCACGGTAAGGTGCCGTTCTTGCGCACTTCCGCTTGACGCTGCACTAAACGATGAGCATAGGTAATAGGTGCTGGCATCAGCACATCGGTTTCGTTCGATGCGTAACCAAACATCAGACCTTGGTCGCCAGCCCCTTGTTCTTCTGGGCTTGCTCGGTCAACGCCTTGATTAATATCGGGTGACTGCTTACCAATGGCATTTAACACGGCACACGAATCTGCATCAAAGCCCATATCCGAATGCACATAGCCAATTTCACGCACGGTATTACGCGTAATTTCTTCAATGTCGACCCATGCGTTTGTATTGATTTCACCACCAACTAACACCATCCCGGTTTTCACAAAGGTTTCACACGCCACACGTGCTTTGGGGTCTTGCGTCAAAATGGCGTCAAGTACCGCATCTGAAATTTGGTCGGCGATTTTATCTGGGTGCCCTTCTGAAACTGACTCAGAAGTAAATAAATGCTTTGCCATGCGCTGCAATCTCTTGTTGGTTATTTCGGGCAAACGTTTTGCCAATACAAATTAAGAACTAAAAAAGTGGGCGTAGTTTATCGAAACTGAGCCCACTTTTCTACATTTAGACGTCTAAAAGTCTTTATTTCTGTTTTAGTGTTGCCATATCAATGACGAATCGATATTTCACATCGCTTTTTAGCATCCGCTCGTACGCCTCATTGATGTCATCCATGGCAATCATTTCAATATCCGAGGTAATGCCATGATCAGCACAGAAGTCCAGCATTTCCTGAGTTTCGGCAATGCCACCAATCAGCGAGCCGGCTAGGCTACGACGCTTGGCAATCAAGTTATACACTGCTGGCGATGGGTGTGATTCAGCAGGCACGCCCACTAAAGTCATGGTGCCATTTAGACGCAATAAACTTAAGTAGGCATCTAGGTCATGAGGCGCGGCCACTGTGTTCAAAATAAAGTCGAGGCTATTGCGCCACGCTTTCATTTGCTCTTCGTCTTTTGAAATCACAACATGGTCAGCACCAAGGCGTTTTGCATCGTCCACTTTACTTGGCGACGTGGTAAATAACACCACTTCGGCGCCCATGGCTTTGGCTAACTTCACCGCCATATGGCCAAGGCCACCAAGGCCTACCACGCCAACTTTATGTCCCTTGGTAACGCCCCAATGGCGTAGCGGTGAGTAGGTGGTAATACCGGCACAAAGCAATGGCGCAACGCCAGCTAAGTCAAGCTTGTCTGATACTTTTAGAACAAAGTCTTCGGTCACGGTAATGCGATTTGAATAGCCACCGAAGGTGACGCCACCAGAGTGTTTGTCTTCACCGTTGTAAGTTCCAACAAAGCCATTGTCGCAGTACTGCTCATAACCGTCTTCACAGTTCGCACAGGTACGGCAGGAGTCAACCATGCAGCCAACACCCACGGTGTCGCCCACTTTGTACTTGCTAACATTGCTTCCAACACGAGTTACTTTACCCACAATTTCGTGTCCAGGAACACATGGAAACACCGTGCCGCCCCATTCGTTACGAGCTTGGTGCAAGTCAGAGTGACAAACTCCACAGTATAAAATTTCAATTTCAACATCGCTTGCTGTGGGTTCACGGCGATCAAACTCAAAATACTGTAACGGTTTATCCGCTGCCTGCGCGGCGTATCCAATTGCTTTTGGCATCACTTACTCCTCTTGTTGCCTAGCGTTCACTGTTTAGTGTTGCGAGTATAGCAAAGCTTCATTAACTGTTTGCGTCAGCGGGTGATACCCCGGTTTCGCTTGTTCATACACTTCACGTGCCCATTTTAAATTGTCTGGCGTTTTGGCAAGCTCACGATACAGCGGGCTCACCAACTTGTTCCGGCCAATGGTCAACAAGTAATTACGCAATCTATCGCGTGCTGGTTCATATTTTTTGACAATAGAAAGCTTCAACCATGCGTGAGCAATTTCGCTGTTTTGGCTTTTGGTTAAACCAAACTCGCGGTCTAATCGCGCCATATTCTCAGCTGAGATATCAAGCGGCAGGTTATTAATAAAATGCAGCCACTCGTGGGTGGTCCACTGTTCAGTCTGCAATTGACCACCTTTTAACCAACGTTGCATTTGTAATTCAACTTTCGCAAAAGCGTCTGAGGTTGGCTTTGGTGCATCACTCGGTAGGCCCGGTTCGTGCAGCCACTCATTGACTTTTTCCATACTCACAACATCTGGTTTTTTCGCTAACAACTCACGTTGTAAGTAGGTTTTAAATTGCGCCGTTGAAATACTTTGAAAGGCAAAGTCATCAAAATAGTTACGCAAAAACTGATCAAATACATCGCGGCCAAATTTGTCTTCTAGGTAAGCCAAAAATAGCTGACCTTTCACATAAGGTACTTGTGAGAAAACGTCGTCTGGATGACGGGTTCCTAGTTGAATGTTGAGTACCGTGTCTTTTGGCTCTAAGCGTTCTAAATTGTCTAACAGGTCTTGATAACCTAAAGCAAACTCCATTTGCGCACGCTCTTTACCGAACAAGGCTTCCATAATGCGGTTTTCAACATAGCTAGTGAACCCCTCGTTGATCCACAAGTCGCGCCAGCTCGCGTTGGTCACTAAGTTCCCAGACCAAGAGTGTGCTAATTCGTGCGCAATGAGATTAATCAAGCTACGGTCGCCTGACACCACGGTCGGGGTAATAAATGATAAGCGCGGGTTTTCCATGCCGCCGAACGGAAAGCTTGGCGGCAGAATAAGTAAGTCATAACGGTCCCAACGGTACGGGCCATACATTGCTTCAGTGGCCTCAATCATACGTGGCGTATCAGCAAACTCCCAAGCCGCATCGTCAAGAATATACTGCTCAGCAAACACGGCAACATTGTCACTAATCGACTTAATGGCCAAGTCGCCCGCGGCAATAGCAATCAAATACGGTGGAATGGCCTGCGGCATACTAAACTGATACTCACCATCGCGGTTATCGCTAAGGCTATTATCAGCACTCATAACCGCCAAAAGCCCTTTCGGGGTGGTGACAGTCGCGTTGTATGTCAACCGCAGCGCTGGGCTGTCCTGAATTGGAATCCAACTACGTGCATGAATGGGCTGTGACTGACTGAACATGAAGGGATGTTTTTTCCCAGCAGTTTGCTGCGGAGTAAGCCATTGCAAACCACTTGCGGTTGGAACGGTTTCATAATGTATACGTACTTTGTTCGCAACGTTACCAATATCAACAATAAGCTCGCTACCTAAGCTTGGGTGCACGTCGCCTAGGGTAAATTTGGTTGGTTGCCATTGCTCATCAAGCCAAAGCTCGGTGCGCTTAATGGTTAAGTGGCTGGTGTCTAAATAAACCTGGGTGCTATCGTCGTGGCGTTGCAAGGTATAAGTTGCATGCCCTTGCAGCTTGCGGTTGCTAAAATCAACGTCTAGAACCAACTCGAGGTGCGGGGTTGATACTTCATCAAGACGAGCATAGCTGTGCACGTCTTCGGCCTGCGCTACATTAGCCGACTGCCACAGGGTTAACCCAATAATACCGATAAACAGCTTTCGCAATACGTACATTTAAACGTTCTCCTTGTGTGCTTACTGTGGCTCATGATCGAACGGATGCGCGACAAAATCAAATGTTTTGCAGATGCCAAATGTGCCCTAGCGGTGGTAAGATGCGGCATACTCTTGATGAACAGCATGAGGAAATCCGCGTCAAATGCGAGTTCCACGTATATATGAAACAGCCGAGCAACCATGGCAGGTCGGTTCGCAATTAAGCCTTTCGGAAGACGCTGCGAATCATGTCGGTCGCGTATTACGCATGACCACCGGCCAACAGCTGGAATTACTTAACGGCGATGGCAACAATTATGCGGCAACCATTGTCGAAGCGAGTAAGCGCTCTGTCAGCGTGACTATTTCTGCGGTAACGGCAAATAATTCTGAGGCGCCTGTTGCTATTCATTTGGCACAAGGCATATCGCGCGGCGATCGCATGGACTTTGTTTTACAAAAGTCTGTTGAGCTAGGCGTTACCGAAATTACCCCGCTGTTTACCGAGCGTTGTGGGGTGAAATTAGCCGGTGAGCGGCTGCTGAAAAAACAACAACAGTGGCAGAAAATTGTCATTGCTGCGTGCGAGCAAAGCGGGCGAAGTGTGGTGCCACAGGTGCACACGCCAGTCAGCTTGCAACAGTGGCTTAAAGCGGCTCCCGCTGGGCTGCGCTTGACGCTTGACCCTTATGCCAATAAACCGCTACGCGACTTGGCACAAGCCCCACAGCAGGTCACACTATTTATTGGCCCCGAGGGTGGGTTAACTGAAGCTGAAGTACAAGCTGCCAGTGCCGAGCAATTTCTGCCTGTGCGACTAGGCCCGCGTGTGTTACGAACTGAAACGGCAGCGCTCACTGCGCTGAGTGTTATTCAATACCAATTTGGCGATCTTGCCTAAGGACATTCGATGAAACTTGCCATGATTATGGACCCGATTGAGTCGGTTAAAACCTATAAAGACACAAGTTTTCGCTTGTTGCTTGAAGCGCAAGAACGTCATTATGAGTTGTTCTACTTAACCATGAACGACTTATCCATTGTTGCTAGCGAACCAATGGCGCAAGCACGTTCCATTAAAGTGGTTGACCAAGAAACCGATTTTTACACGCTCGGCGAGCCAGTGAACATGCCGATGGGGTCATTTGACGTGATTATGATGCGTAAAGATCCGCCGTTTGATACCGAGTTTGTTTACGCCACGCACATATTAGAACTGGCAGAGCGCCGCGGTGCGTTAGTGGTCAACAAGCCGCAAAGCCTACGCGACTGTAACGAAAAATTGTTTACCTCTTGGTTCCCTGAACTGACTCCTCCAACCATTGTGACACGCCGCGCTGAACAAATTCGAGCGTTTCATACCGAGCACCAAGATATTATTTTAAAGCCACTTGATGGTATGGGCGGAGCATCTATTTTCCGCGTACGTGAAGACGGTACCAACCTTGGGGTTATCATTGAAACCTTAACCGAACACGGCCAACGCTTTGCTATGGTGCAACGTTATTTGCCGGAAATTACCGATGGCGATAAGCGTATTTTAATTATCGATGGTGAACCTATGCCTTATGCCTTAGCACGCATACCGTCAGCGGGTGAAACACGCGGAAATTTAGCTGCCGGTGGCAGCGGTCGAGCACAGCCATTAAGTGACAGAGACTGGGAGCTTGCTCGCAACGTCGGCCCTGAATTAAAACGCCGAGGCCTCACCATAGTTGGCTTAGATGTGATTGGCGACCGCGTGACCGAAATTAATGTAACAAGCCCTACTTGTATGCGCGAGATAGAAGCCGCATATGATATCAATATTGCCGCGAAAGTTTTTGAAGCCATAGAACGACAACTGGGTTTGTGTTGATGGAAACATTAAGTAGCTTACAAAATCATTTCTTGATTGCCATGCCAAGCATGGATGATCCTTATTTTGCCCGCAGCGTCACCTATATCTGCGAACACAATGAGGAGGGTGCAATGGGGTTGATTATCAATCAACCGGTTGAGCTAACTGTTGAAGATTTATTGGAAAAACTAGAAATTGTCATTCCTGACGAAACTCAAGGTCTCGATGGCCCTGTGTACTCAGGCGGCCCGCTAGCCCGTGACCGTGGTTTTGTACTGCACTCCAACGACCATATTTGGCGCAGCTCGGTCAAACTCAGTGATGACGTAACGATAACCACATCAAAAGATATTCTCGAGGCTCTCGGCCAAGGAAATAAGCCGAACGATTACCTTTTAACGTTAGGCTATGCCGGCTGGGAAGCGGGTCAATTAGAGCGCGAAATGGCGGAGAATAGTTGGCTAACCATTCCGGCAGACAACGATATTCTGTTTCACACGCCAAGTAACGAGCGTTGGCAAAAAGCGGTCAAAAAACTCGGCATTCAAACCTGGCAACTTGGCCCCGATGTAGGTCATGCATGAGCCAAGTGATCGGTTTTGACTTTGGCACACACAGCATAGGTGTTGCCGTTGGACAATCGCTAACTGGCACGGCTTCGCCGCTGCCGGCCTTAAAAGCGAAAGACGGCCAACCTAACTGGGATTTAGTTGCGAAATTATTCGCTGAATGGCAACCCGACACGGTTGTCGTTGGTCTTCCTTTAAATATGGATGGTACTGATCAGCCCCTCACTGATTTAGCTCGTAAGTTTGCCAACCGATTGCATGGCCGATTTGGCCTGCAGGTCGTTTTGCAAGATGAGCGTTTAACCACCGTTGCGGCCAAAGAAGACTTATTTAGTCGCGGCGGCTACAAGCAATTGCAAAAAGGTAAGGTTGATAGCGCCGCCGCGCAGTTGATTGTTGAAGACTATTTGAGCCAACGCCCTTAAGTTAGAAGTGTCAGCAGAACTACAAGTTCTCTTCCGCATATTGCGCCAGCGAACTTCGTACCACACCATTTAAGTTCACCGTTGCACTGCCCGGATAGTCTTTAAAGCGCTCGACAATATAAGTTAAACCCGATGTAACCGCGGTTAAATAGTAACTGTCAATTTGCGCTAAGTTGCCCGAACAAATAATTTTGGTACCGGTGCCGCAACGCGTAATAATTGTTTTTAACTGGGAGGCCGTCAGGTTTTGTGACTCGTCAAGAATGACAATCGCATTTTGAATACTGCGACCGCGCATAAAATTCAATGACTTAAACTGAATATTGGCTTTATTCATAATGTAATTGAGGCTCGATTCCATGCTCTCATCGTGTTTGTGTAACACTTCAAGTGAGTCTGTAATTGCTGCCAACCAAGGCGCCATTTTTTCTTCTTCGGTACCGGGCAAATAGCCAATCGACTCGGCTATTTCGGGTGTGTTGCGTGTAACAATAATTTTCTCATATATACCCTGCTCAATAACCAGCTCAAGTGCTGAAGCCAATGCCAACAGGGTTTTTCCGCTACCCGCAGGCCCCGTGAGAATAACCAAGTCGATAGCTGGGTCAAGCAACGCATTCATGGCCATAGCCTGATAAATATTTTTCGGCTGAATACCCCATGCCCGATAGCTCATCATCCGTTCAAAGCCAATATCGTGCAGCCGCACATGGTGCTGATCGTAACCCACTACTTTCGCAGCAAAATGCTCGCTATCATCAATAATGTACTGATTTCTAAACACGGTCGGTAATACTTCGCGCGCTATTTCATGAAAGGTTTCGCGGCCCTCTTGAGCACTGGTTACGTCACCTACTTTGGCCCAAAAATCGCCTTCTATTTCGACAAAGCCTTTGGACAAGTATTTAATGTCATCAATAAGTTGGTCAGTACGATAATCTTCAACATGCTTAACGCCGGCGCCTTTGGCTTTCAGTCGCATGTTAATGTCTTTGGTCACTAACACCACTTTGGTGTCACTATACTTTTTCTGAATTTCTAGCGCTGACTGAATAATACGATGGTCGTTTTCCGACAAGTTCAGAACCGCATCTTGCTGCTTGAGTTGATAGTCTGGGTAAATCGCTAACGTGCCCTGTGCATGGTGCGCGCCTTGCATATTGGTCAATGGTACGCCGGCAAGAATTTCCTCAGGCGTTGCGTCTTTTAAAGCGTCTTCCAACGAACGTATGGCCAATCGAGCTTCACGACTGACATCTTTGTGGCGATCTTTAATGTTATCTAGCTCTTCTAGGACAACCATCGGGATAACGACGTTGTGTTCTTCAAAGTTCAAAAAAGCGAGGGGTTCGTGCAGTAAGATATTGGTATCAAGCAAATAATACTTCGGTGTGGTTTCAGTCATGCGAGGACCTCAGCTACGTTGGTATTTTAGTGATTGTGATAACGCGCTACTTCTTAGTAAGACTAGCCTAACTTTTATGAAAATGGTGTGAATATTGAAATATTTTTCGATACCATGTGCGCCCTTTTTATCGACTATGCTGTAAAGGTCTTATTGAATGGTAGCGAATGTAAACGCAATGCAATTTATTCCCGGGCAACGCTGGTTAAGCGAAACTGAAATGGAACAAGGGTTGGGCATGGTAACCCAACTGCAAGGCCGTATGGTTTCGGTATTATTTCCGGTTACCGGAGAAATGCGACAATACGCTATTAGCGATGCGCCGCTAGCGCGTTATCAACTTTTGGTTGATGAAATAGGCCAGCATGGCGATGGTTGGTCCTTTCGCGTCACACACGTGGACGATGACCACGGCGTACTGACCTATCATGGCATGCGAGAAGACAGCCAGGAAGCCGTCACCGTTCCCGAGTCACAATTGGCGGCACAAGTTGCTACCAATCAGCCACTAACACGTATTTTAGCCGGCAAAATTGACCGCTTAGATATGTACAATTTGCGCCAACGCGCTCAACGTCATTTACAAGCGTGGCAAAAAAACCCCGCGGCTGGGCTAATGGGCGCGCGCGCCGAATTGTTGCCACACCAACTTTATATTGCCGCCACTATCGCCGATCGCCACCAACCGCGTGTGTTATTAGCCGATGAAGTGGGCTTAGGTAAAACCATTGAAGCGGGTTTGATCATGCATCGCCGCATACTAACTGGGCGTAGCGAACGCATTCTCATTGTGGTGCCCGACAGCTTAGCGCATCAATGGTTGGTTGAACTATTGCGCCGTTTCAATTTGCAGTTCAGCCTGTTTGATATCGAGCGCTGTGAACAAGCAGCGATTGACGGCGACGCGGTATTTGCCAGCGAGCAACTGGTACTGGTGCCTCAGTCATTGCTTTCTCACCCCATGTGGTCAGTTGAATTATTTGAAGTCGATTGGCACTTATTGGTGATTGACGAAGCCCACCAAATAGCCCCAGAAGATAAGCGTTTTCAGGTGCTTAAAAAGCTTTCGGAACACATTGCCAGTTTGCTCATGCTAACAGCCACACCGGAGCAAGCCGGCGTGGAAGCGCATTTTGCGCGGTTACAACTACTCGACCCCGACCGTTTTAACGACTTCGAACGTTTTCTCGAAGAGCAGGCCAATTATCGCGACTTAGCACCAAAAGCTGAGGCTTTGGCGCAGGCTGATCAAACGCGTGAACTTGACGAACTGCTGGATAGCTATGGTACTGGCCGTGTCATGTTTCGCAACAGCCGCGCACACATCGGTGGCTTTCCCACGCGTCATTTACGCTATGAAGAACTGTCCGCCGGTGACGCCCTTGCCCAGCGATTTGAGTGGCTGGTTGGCCTGCTAAAACAGCACAAAAACGACAAGATCGTGCTTATTTGCCGCCACACTGAAACAGTTCTGGCATTACACGAAATGCTGCGGGTTCAGCATGGTATTCACGCGGCAGTGTTTCACGAGGGGCTAAGCCTGCTTGAACGCGATCGCGCGGCAGCTTATTTTGCTAGCCCTGAAGATGGTTGTCCTATCTTGCTTTGCTCTGAAATTGGTAGTGAAGGTCGCAACTTCCAGTTTGTGCAACACTTAGTGCTGTTTGACTTGCCTCGTCACCCTGATTTACTTGAGCAACGCATTGGCCGATTAGACCGCATTGGCCAGCAGGCTGATATTTACATACACGTGCCAGTGGTTGAGAACACTGCTGAGCAGGTTCTATTTGCTTGGTACGACGCCATGCAAGCTTTCACGCAAACCAATGCCGTCGGCGAGAGCATTTACCGTCAGTTTGCTGAACGCGTTCATGAATTGATAGATGTTGCTGAAATTGGCCAGCTTGATGACCTCGAATTGGCGCAATTAGTCAGTGATACTGAGTCGGCTAGTGCAAACCTAAAAGCAGACGTGGAAGCCGGCCGTGACCGTTTACAAGAGCTAAACGCGTTTCGTCCTCACCAAATCGAGACCTTGCTCAAGCACATTGAAGCAAGTGAAAAAGCCGATGAGCTACAGGCATTTATGGAGGCATTCTGGGCACGTTTTGGCGTTGACTATGACCGACTTGACGACCACAGCGGGTGGTTACGCCCTTCTGACCAAATGCGTGTACCAATTGCAGGCCTAGCCGATGAAGGCATAACGGTGACATTTTCCCGTGAGCATGCGCTAACTCATGAAGATACCACCTACTTAACCTGGGACCATCCATTCGTGCAACAAGCACTAGAGCTTTTAAGCTTTGATACTTTCGGTTGTACCGCGCTTGGTATTTTAAAAAATCGCGCACTTCCCCCTGGGGCTTGGTTTATAGAGCTGACGTTTAGCAGCATTGTTATGGCACCCAAGCACTTGGTGGCCTACGAGTTTTATCCTCGCCAAACCTTTCGAGTTTTGTTAGACAGTCAAGGCCGAAACCTGACTGACAAAGTTGCAGCAAGTGCGCTTGACTCACAGTTGCAATTTATCGATAAAAAGCAGGGTCGCCAGCTACTTAAACAACTGCGCCGCGAATGCCAACAGGCCATTCAAGACGCATGGGGCAGCGCGGAGCAGCAGCAACAACAGGCTATCGCAAAAGCGATGACGCAAATGCAGCAACAGCTGGAAAGCCAATTTAAGCGCCTAGAAAAGTTACAGCAACGTAACCCAATGGTGCGCCAAAGCGAACTTGACGCTGTCGCATTGCGGCAAACTGAGTTAACGCGGGCTATTCAATCACCTTTAATTCAGCTTGACGCGGTGCGCCTTATTGTGAACATTCCGGCATGACGTTGTTAACCTATAACCCGCCGATAGAACCTTATGTCAGCATTGTTTACGTTGATGCTGATATTGTGGTGATTAATAAACCGAGCGGGTTACTCAGTGTACCGGGTAAGGCGCCTGAACATCGTGACTCGGCTTGGGCGCGGCTAGAGCGTGTACTCCCAAATTTGCGGGTGGTGCATCGGTTAGACATGGCAACCTCGGGCTTAATGGTTTTTGCCCGGCATAAGCAGGCTCAAGCGGCGTTGCAAAGGCAATTTGAACAACGCACCGTCGACAAACGTTATTGCGCCCACGTGTGGGGTCAACCACCGTCGGCGCGGGGCGAAATCAATTTGGCATTACGCTGTGATTGGCCCAATCGCCCGCGGCAAATGGTTGACTTGCAACTCGGCAAAGCGGCTCGGACATTGTTTGAAGTGACTGGCCAGCATAAGTACGGCGCCATTGTTGCTTTAACGCCATACACTGGGCGCTCGCATCAATTGCGGGTGCATATGCAGGCCGTTGGCTGCGCCATATTGGGGGACAAATTTTATGCGTCTCCACAGGGCTATGCCGCGGCTTCACGGCTTTTACTGCATGCAGAATATTTAGCGTTTAAACAGCCGCTTAGCCAGCAGGTTTTAACCTTTAATTGCCCTGCTGACTTTTAATGAGCTCATACGCAGCTTGAATTTGTTGCGCCTTGGCTTGTGCAGACTGACGCATTTCTGGGGGCAACCCTTGCGCAGCAAGTTTGTCTGGGTGGTGCTTATTCATCAGCTTACGATAGGCTTTTTTCACCTCAGAAAAACTGGCTGAGCGCGCCACCCCGAGTACCGCGTAGGCGTCATCCACTTGGTTGCGGCTTGGTGGGGCCTGGCGACCACCTGATGACTGTCCACCGCCCGCATAGCCACCTCCAAAACGCTGACTGGCTTGCGCCATTTGCAGCATAATGTCCAATTGAGCACGGCGAAACCCGAGTGCTTCGGTTACCCGCAACAGTACCTCGTACTCGCCTTGATCCACTTGCCCATCAAGCAGTGCGATTGTCAGTACTTGCTCAAGAAAGAACTGCAATAAGTCACGACGCCAAGCCAGTTGACTACGCAGACGTTGCACCCGTTCAACTAACGGAAAATCAGCTTCTTTGCCTTGGCGAAAGCTCTCTTGCGCCTCAGAGCGAGCCGCTTCACTTAAACGCAAATGGTCCATTAATCGTGTGACATAGCTGATATCTTGCTCAGTGACGCGTCCCTTTGATTTAGCCAAATGCCCAAGCACAGCAAATAAGGTACTGACAAATTGTTGTGGCTGGCCAGCTGTTTGCTGCATTGCCCGAGCAAGCGAGCGATCAAACCAGTGGCCAATCATTAACCCTAGGAATAAGCCCACAAAACGAGCTAATAAAAAGCCAAAAAAGCCGCCGAGAATTTTCCCCCAGATCATGGGTGCTCCTGTAGTTGTTGAAGGCGCTGTGGCGTACCGACGTCGGTCCACGCCGTATCGATAAGTGACGCTGCAATTTGCCCCTGCGAAATTGCTTGATCAAGTATTGGTCGTAAGCGCACGAAAGCTTCGTGTCCAGGCGTATACATGGAGAACAATTGCGGCGAAAACAACCCCATACCCGTATATGTATAGGTTTTTTCGCAACCGTTAGGGGCTGCTAGATCACCTTGATTAAGCGCAAAATCACCGGCCTGATTATGCGGCGGATTTGTCGTCATCATTAAATGCGCGAGTTTGCCCGGCGCTAGTTGACGCGGAAGCTTGGCAAAATCAAAGTCGGTAAAAATATCACCATTTATTACCCAAAACGGCTCTTCGCCTAACAATGGCAAAGCACGAATAATTCCACCAGCGGTTTCTAGCCCACCGGAGCTTTCTGCTGAATAGTTAATTTTTAACCCAAAACGACTACCGTCTCCGAGTGCTGCGACAATGTGTTTACCCAACCAAGCATGATTGATAACCACCGTTGTCACCTGCTGTTGAGCAAGTTTTTCCAAATGATAAACAATCAGTGGTTTACCGTTAACAGGCAGCAGCGGCTTGGGTGTTTGATCGGTCAACGGACGCATTCGTTCGCCGCGCCCCGCTGCTAAAATCATAGCGCGCATTTACATCAGCTCCTGCAACGCAGGTTGTATGCGTTGCGCCAGCCAATCACGATAATCTTCAAATTCCGGATAGCGCCCCGCCACATCATATAAATAGCCAAGCGTACGCGGAATATCTTGCAAGTAGCCTGATTTACCGTCGCGTAAAAATAATCGCGCAAAAATTCCCGCTGCTTTGGTGTGTCTTTGCATACCCATGAGATCAAACCAGCGCAGCCACTGCTCTTCGGTTACCGAGTTAGCTACAAGTTGCTGCTGTTTTAGTGTCTGCAAGAAGTCCACGGCGAGCTGCTCGACCTGTTCATTCGGCCAGCGCACATAGCAATCGCGCAACAAACTCACCGCATCGTAAGTTACCGGCCCAACTACAGCGTCTTGAAAATCGATATAGGCCAATTGGTTATCGGCCAATACCATGATGTTGCGCGCATGAAAGTCACGGTGAACACCAACTTGGGGTTGTGCCAAAGCATTGTTCACTAAAGTGTCGCAAACGCGGTTCCACATCTGTTGTTCTTGCTCACTGAAAGACAGCTTTAAGTACTTGCTTACCAACCATTCGTGAAACAAATGTAATTCGCGGCGAAGTAGCGCTTCATCATAAGCCGGAAGTGGCCCTTGCGTGGTGCTCGTTACTCGCATCAAAGCGGGTAAATCAGCCAGTGCCGGCTGATACCATTGCTCCATCGACTGTTCCGTTAGCTCACTTAATAACAACGTTGAGCCTAAGTCAGTCAACAACATAAAGCCGTTATTTTCGTCTGCGGCAATCACTTGGGGCACATGAACACCAGCCTCGGCATAGGCTTGGGCGATCGCCATAAATGGCTGAAGTGATTCTTGCGGTGGCGGCGCGTCAACCGCAATCAGGCTTCGATGCCCGTCAGAGGTGCGAAAATACCGGCGGAAGCTTGCATCACCGGACACGCTTTGCAGGCGTTGCTGACGATACCCAGTTATCGCCTCACACCATGCTTGTAATTGGAGTTCTCGTTGTTCGTTCACATTGCCCTCATGGCTTGCTCGTATTAACCTAATAACATGAAGTTAAGGCGTTCTTAGTTTGCATACTGATGAAAAAAGCTCAGTTTAGCAAATGGCGGCAGAATAGAAATTGCTTTATCATAGCCTGCACATTGTGAAGGATAACTTGGGTACCGCGTTTCATGCATAAATTTTTTTGGACATCCGTGTGGGTCATCACCGTTGGTGCTTGGCAACATACCGCCGTTGCACAACACAATGTGCAACCACAAATGTCCGTATGCCCGGTACCTGCGCCGCTATTTAATGCCCCGATAAAGCCGTTCCCCAATTTACTTCCTGATGCCATTGGGGTTCGCGCAAATCGGGCAGATATCGATTCAACAACACAAGTTGCTTCATTTTTTGGTGCGGTTGAAGTGCAACTGAATGAACAGCAGTTGCGAACTGAGCAAGCACAAATCAATCAACTGTCGGGCAATATTAATGCTAGCGGCGAAACGCGTTTTACTAATGGTTACGTTCAGGTCGCCTCTGAAAACTTCCGGCTAAATTCAGGTGAAAACCAGGCTTTCCTCAGCGGCGCTCGCTATCAGCTGGCTGTATCTGGCGCACACGGAAAAGCTGACATGCTTTCCATTTCGCCACAACAAGTACGCTTAGAAGGGTCAACCTTTACCACCTGCCCAAGCGAGAACCCTGCTTGGCAAATGAGTGCTGAAGAAATTTCATTAAGTGAAGATGAAGCATGGGGCGAAGCCTGGCACGCCAAATTTGAGCTCTTTGGCGTACCTGTATTGTACATTCCGTACATAAATTTCCCTGTGACTGATGAGCGCAAATCGGGTTTTTTATTCCCTACGTTTCGTTCGTCGCAGAAAAACGGGTTCGAAGTTGAAATACCCTATTACATTAATATTGCGCCAAATATGGACGCAACGATTACGCCGCGCTATATGGCAGAGCGCGGGCTGCAAATGCAGGGTGAGTATCGATTTTTAACCGAGACAACCCAAGCACAATATAATCTCGCCTATTTAGATGACGACAAAAGTAGCCTCGCTGACAACTCGCGTTTTTTGTGGCGCATAGAGCAACGCCATGCATGGAGCGATAACTGGCGTGGTTATCTTAATGGCACATTTATTAGTGACGATGACTATTTAAATGACATTGGTAGCGAGTTTGCTGGGCGAGCTGATGCACAACTATACCGCCATGCACAAATTGATTATTTAAGCACAAACTGGGATGTGACCCTGCGCGCCGAAGACTTCGAGATTCTCGGCAACTATCGCTCGCCATATCGCACCATTCCACAAATTATTAGCCATTATTCGTATGCACCGCTTGAGAACTGGGACTTTAAATTGTTTTCTGAGCTATCGCACTTTAGCAATCAAGATGACAGCAGCGACCAAGCAACCCGCTTACACCTTCAACCTCAAATTGCCTACCATTTGGAACAGCCCGGCTACGACTGGTTGGCAGAATTGAGTTATGCATACACTTACTACAATCAAGACGCCTCGGCTGAGCGTAATTTAGCAGAAAACCCAACGCGTGGATTGCCGAGTTTTCGTTGGCGCGCACGCGTTAATTTAGAGCGACTGATTGATTTAGGTGGCGACATTTATACCCACACCCTGCAACCACAAATTCAATATTTGTACACCCCTTATCGTGATCAGTCGGGTATTGGAATATATGACTCGACCTTAATGCAAGACGACTACCAAGGTTTATTTCGCGCGCGTCGTTTTTCGGGCTTAGACCGTATTGCTGACACCAACCAAGTTACCGTCGGTGCCTCGACAAGCCTATTCGATACTCAAGCACGCGAGCTGGCACGATTTAGCTTTGGCCAAATTTATTACTTTGAAAATAGTCGCACCCAACTGTTCGAAAGTGTCGATACAACCACAGAGAATCGCTCTGACTTGGCGCTTGAAACCCGCTTTCGTATAAGCAACAACATGTATTTCAATAGCTCAATACAATACAACTTGGAGCAAAATACGACGCGTAAAAGTCAGACCACGCTTGAATACCGCAAAGACGAATTTAACCTCATTCAATTTAGCCACCGTACCGCAAGTAATTTACTTGAAAACAACGTGGAACAAGTTGGTATGTTGGGTGTCGTAGAAATCAGTCCGCGTTGGCAACTGGCTTCGAATTGGTACTATGACTTAGCAAACAGCCGTACCAACGATGCGCTGATTGCGTTACAGTACAGCGATTGTTGTTGGGCCATGCGCGTTAGTGGCTATCGACGAATAAACCGTAACCTTGAGTTCAATACTGGTGTGCCACAATCTGGCACACCTGAATTTGATACGGGTGTAAGTGTTCAATTTATAATAAAAGGCTTGGGTAGTGACAATAACGGCTTGCTTGATTTACTCGAGCAAAGTTTGTTTGGTTATCGCCACCCGTTCCATTTAAGCAACTAGGTAGTATTCATGGGTAATATCGTAAAGTTTTTTGTCGCCATTTCGGCACTTATTTTGAGTTCCGCCGTTATGGGGCAGCAAGTACTCGACCGCGTTGCGGTTATCGTCAATGAAGGCGTTGTACTTGAAAGTGAAGTTGACCAATTGCTAAAACAAGTCAAAGCCAATGCGGCACGCTCGAACGCAGAGCTTCCGGCTGACAAGGTACTACGCATTCAAGCGATGGACCGGCTGATATTAACCGAGTTACAAAAGCAAGTGGCACAGCGCATGGGTATTACCATTTCTGACGCGCAGCTCGAACAAACACTCACGCGTATTGCCAACGATCAAGACTTGTCTGTCGATGAACTACGTGCGCGGGTTACGAGCAATGGCGATAGCTGGAGCAGCTATCGTGAATCTGTTCGTAACGAAATGATTACCAGCGAAGTACAACGTGCTGCGGTTCGCCGTCGTGTATATATTTCACCACAAGAGGTTTCAAACCTTGTTGAAGCCATGAACGAAGCGACTGAACAAGAAGTTGAGTATCGTCTTGGCCACATTCTTATTGGATTTCGTGACAATGCAACAGCGGATGAAGTTCAAGCCACACGTGAGCGTGCCGAAAAGCTTTTAACCAAACTTCGCGAAGGCGCTGATTTTGAAAGAGCCGCCATTACTTCATCGTCAGGTTCGCGCGCACTTGACGGCGGTGACATGGGATGGATGAATATAAACTCCATGCCAACGTTATTTGCTGATGCAGTTCGTGGCAAAAGCAAAGGCCAACTGATTGGGCCTTTGCGCAGTGGTGTCGGTTTCCACATTCTTAAGGTCAACGACTTACGCGGTATCGAACAAGTTGAGATTAGCGAAGTAAAAGCACGTCATATTCTGATTACTCCGTCAGTGATCTTGTCAGAGCGACGCGCAAAAGAGCAGCTAGAAGACATTCGTGCACGCATTGTTGCTGGGGAGTTAGACTTTGCCGAAGCTGCTCGCGAGCATTCAGCTGATACCGGCTCTGCCGCAAATGGTGGTGACTTGGGTTGGGCAGAACCGTCCATTTATGCGCCTGAATTTAAACGTACGCTCGAAGAAGCTAACATTGGCGAAATCAGCCAGCCATTTAAAACCCAATTTGGTTGGCATATTGCCGAAGTCCTTGATCGCCGTGTGCAAGACGCTACCAAGCGTAGCCAAGAAAACCGTGCGTATCAGCTACTTTTCAGTCGCAAATATCAAGAAGAATTAGAAAACTGGCAGCAAGAAATTCGTGACGAAGCGTACATTGAAACTGTCATTGACTAGTTGAGTATCGTTCATGACTGTAGCGCGCATTGCATTTACCCCAGGCGAGCCAGCCGGCGTTGGCCCTGATCTTGCTGTGCGCCTTGCCCAATATGACTGGTCCATTGAACTGGTGGTTATTGCGAACAGCGCGTTACTACAACAACGCGCTGATGCACTTAAGCTGCCATTAGAAATTCGCGAATACCAACCTTACCAACCTGCCCAAGCCCAAACCGCTGGCTCGTTAACCGTATGCGAACAACCGTTGCGAACAACGGTGTTACCGCAGCAGCTGAATACAGATAACGCGGAGTATGTATTAACAACCTTGCAGCGCGCCGCAGAAGGCTGCTTAGCAGGAGAGTTTGCGGCGTTAGTAACCGGCCCCGTGCATAAGGGCGTTATTAACGAAGCTGGCTACAACTTTAGTGGCCACACCGAGTTTTTTGCACAGCTTAGTCATACCGAGCAGGTGGTCATGATGCTTGCAACAGAAGGGTTACGAGTTGCATTAGTCACCACGCACCTGCCTTTGCTTGAAGTACCCGCGCAAATTAGTAAGGCTAAAGTTGAGCGCGTGGTGCGTATTGTCGCTGACGATTTAAACCAAAAATGGGGCATTCAGCAACCGCGTATTTTGGTGTGCGGATTAAACCCTCATGCAGGTGAACAAGGGCACCTTGGACGAGAAGAAATTGACTCAATTACGCCGGCTATTGAGGCGTTGCAGCAGTCAGGGCTGAATGTCACTGGCCCTTACCCCGCCGACACGGTATTCCAGCCTCATTATCTAGAAGATGCCGATGCTGTGGTCGCGATGTATCACGACCAAGGGTTACCTGTGTTAAAATACAAGGGTTTTGGTAACGCAATTAATATTACGCTGGGCTTACCGTTTATTCGAACTTCGGTTGATCACGGTACGGCCCTAGACAAAGCAGCAACAAATAATGTAGATGATCGCAGCGCTATACTTGCCTTGCGCACTGCAATCGACATGGTAAATAAATGACAAAAACACATCTAGGACACCGCGCGCGTAAACGTTTTGGACAAAACTTTCTTCATGATGAGTTTGTCATTAACGATATTGTCGACGCCATAAATCCTCAACCCGGGCAAAACCTTATCGAAATAGGTCCGGGGCTTGCTGCGTTAACTGAGCCAGTGGCCGAACGGGCGGAACAACTAACGGTGGTTGAACTTGACCGTGATTTAGCCGATCGCCTTGAGCAACATCCGTTTTTGAGCAGCAAGCTAACTGTGTTTCGTGGTGATGCATTAAAAACAGACTTTCGGCAGTTTGCCAAAGAGCAACCAATACGGGTGTTTGGAAACCTTCCGTACAACATTTCAACGCCGCTTATTTTTCATCTTCTAGAGCACCTTGATGTGATTGAAGATATGCACTTTATGCTGCAAAAAGAAGTGGTTGAACGCTTAGCTGCTGAGCCCAATAGCAAGGCCTATGGGCGTATTAGTGTTGGTATTCAGCAAGCTTGCCGCGTTGAACCGGTGTTGATGGTACCACCAGGAGCCTTTACGCCGCCGCCTAAAGTAGATTCGGCAGTAGTGCGACTTGTACCTTACAAAGAATCACCCTACCCTGTAAAAAGTCGTGAGGCGCTGCATAAAGTATGTTTGATTGCGTTTAATCAACGCCGTAAAACAATTCGCAATAATTTAAAGCAGCTCATGTCTGACGAACAAATTGAGGCATTGGGTATTGACCCAAATGCACGTCCAGAAACTCTTTCGGTCGCTGACTATTGTCGTCTGGCTGATTGGTACAGCGAACAGCAAGGTGAACATGCATAGCATTGAAATTGAAGTAAAAACCCACTTCATTGCATCGCATTCCGATGCTGCCGCAGGTGAATATACATTTGCCTACACCATAACTATTACCAACCGCTCGAACACGTCGGTGCAACTCATTAAGCGTGCTTGGAAGATCACTGACGCTGATCACAAAATAACGCGTGTGGCCGGCGATGGCGTGGTGGGTGAACAACCTCACATAGCGCCTGGTGAAAGTTACAGTTATACCAGTGGCACTGTATTGGCGACACCTATTGGCACCATGGAAGGCTTTTATACCATGGTCGATACAAGCGGCACTGCTTTTGACGTCGAAATTCCGTCGTTTCGATTAGCTATTCCCAATATTATTCACTAACTAACTGAAGGGTGAATAATGGCACGTTATATTGTTGGCGATATTCAAGGTTGCGCACTGGAGCTTAAGCATCTTCTGGCAAAAGTGAACTTTAAGCCACAATTCGACGAGCTTTGGTGTGTGGGAGACTTAGTCGGTCGCGGCCCTGATTCACTAGCAACGTTAACGTTTATTCAGCGTTTAGGCCCGGCCGCAAAAATCGTGCTCGGTAATCATGACTTAAACTTACTTGCGGTGTTACTCAATGTTCGCGAAGCAGACCCTCGCGATAAATTAGATGCCATTATTGCCCTGCCCGATGCCGAAAAACAGCAACTTATTGCTTGGTTAGTACAGCAACCTTTAATGCGGCAAACCAGCGACCGACTGGTGATGACTCATGCTGGTATATACCCTTGGTGGACTGTCGAGCAAGCACAAAATTACGCTGATGAGGTGTCTAGTGCTCTACAGCAAGCATGGCAACAGCACGCATTGGGTGAGTTTTTACAAAGCATGTACGGCAACCAGCCCAACTTATGGTCAGAGTCGCTTACCGGACATGAGCGTGTGCGGTTTATTATTAATGCCTTCACACGCATGCGTTTTTGTGACGAGCAAGGTCAGCTAAACTTTACTGAAAAAAGCGCACCGAGCTCTAAGCCACGCGAAGATGGTCTTGTGCCTTGGTTTGAGCTGTGGGATATCGACGCCGCCACGTTAGTCTTCGGGCATTGGGCTGCCCTTATGGGACACACCCACAGAGAAGATGTGATTGGTTTAGACACTGGCTGTGTTTGGGGAAAACACCTAACACTGCTGCATTGGCCGAGCGGCAAACGCAGCAGTGTCGCTGCAAAAAGTTAACTAACCGTAATACGCGCAAACTTCCGTTTGCCCACTTGGAAAACAGCTTTTGTTCCGGCGGCTATTTGTAACTTGGTGTCAGCCACTTTTTCACCGTCAATTTTTACCGCGCTTTGTTTAATCATGCGCATCGCTTCTGACGTAGATGCAACCAAGTTTGCCTCGCGCAGTAGGTTGCCAATAGCAATCTGTCCATTGTCGCTCGCTACAGTTAGCTCTGGCATATCGTCAGGAATCGCGTTTTTACTAAAGCGTTGAATAAAGTCTTGTTCCGCCGCATCGGCTGCGGCTTCATCATGAAACCGCGCAATAATTTCTTTGGCTAGCAAAACTTTGTAATCGCGCGGGTTAGCACCACCGGCTATGGCTTGTTTGAAACCGTTAATTTCGTCAAGCGGCCGGAAGCTTAACAATTCGTAGTAACGCCACATTAGGTCATCAGAAATAGACATGACTTTGCCAAACATGTCATTGGCAGGTTCGGTAATACCAATATAGTTACCGAGTGACTTTGACATTTTTTGTACGCCATCAAGACCTTCTAACAAAGGAACCATGATCACCGTTTGCGGTTTTTGTCCTTCGTCCTTTTGCAGTTCGCGGCCCATTAATAGGTTAAAACGCTGGTCGGTGCCCCCAAGCTCAACGTCGGCTTGCAGTGCAACAGAGTCCCAACCTTGAACCAATGGATATAAAAACTCATGAATTGCTATAGGCTGGCCACTGCCATAGCGCTTTTTAAAGTCGTCACGCTCAAGCATACGAGCGACGGTTTGACGTGCGGCTAATTTGATCATGCCAGCGGCACCAAGCTCGTTCATCCACTCTGAATTAAAGCGAATTTTGGTTTTTGCTGGGTCAAGAATTTTGAACACTTGCTCTTTATAAGTCTGTGCGTTGGCCAATACATCTTCACGAGAAAGCGGTTTGCGCGTTACGTTTTTGCCGGTTGGGTCACCGATCATGCCGGTAAAATCGCCAATCAAAAATATAATCTCATGGCCTAAGTCTTGAAACACTCGCATTTTATTGATCAACACGGTATGTCCAAGGTGTAAATCGGGTGCTGTCGGATCAAAACCAGCTTTTATCACGAGCGGCTTGCCACTCGCTAATTTTTCTTTAAGCTCTTGCGCTAAAAGAATTTCTTCGGTACCACGCGCTATTTCGGCGAACGCATCCGCAGCTGATAATGTCATATGCAACAGTCTCCTAAATTCGATCAATTTGGCCACAAGCCTTGCATTGTATGCTATTTCTTGAAGGCTTTTAAGTTCATTTAAAGGTAAATTGACTGGAAAATCGCCACACTTCGTATTATTCTGCATTTAGATCCAACGATACGCGAATAATAATATTGCGCTAACTTATCGGAAGGTTATGAAGTCGATTCCAAAATATATGACACGTTTCGTTGCGGCATTGCCGCGTCGACATCAAGTGCTGCTCAGCTCAGTTTGTGCGGCAACATTACTCGTTGTGCTGCTGCCATCAGAGCCAGCCACAGCATCTAAGCACGTTAGCGAGCCGCAACTCGGCAACGCTGAACTTATTCTTGGCCAGCGTTATCAGCTGGACATTAGTGTCAAAAATGATACCAGCGAACAAGGCGTTCAACAGCAGCCAAGCATTCGTTGGAGTGGTTATGAGGTTCGCTCAGGCGACTCACTCGCCCGTATCTTTGACCAAATGGGCTTAACGCCTCAGCAGCTGTACCGTGTGACACAAGACCAACAAGCTGACAAATACCTGCGTAAAATTCACCCCGGCGATACCCTTCGTTTTGCGCGCGATGAAAACGATGAGCTTATTCAACTGGCGTTTCAACTTGACCCTACGCAAACGCTGATTATCAGTAAAACTGACAACGGTTATGTCAGCGAAATTGAAGCCAAAGCGGTTGAAGTGCGCACCGAGACCGCGCATGCTCGCATTCAGTCTAGTTTTTGGAATGCAGGCATTGATGCGGGGCTTACCGAAGGCCAAATCATGAGCATTGCAGATATTTTCGGTTGGGATATCGACTTTGCACTCGATCTGCGCGAAGGCGACGAATTTAGCGTCATGTTCGAAAAGAAATATGCCGATGGTGAATTTGTTGGCTTTGGCCGTGTATTAGCTGCTGAGTTTGTCAACCGGGGCGAGCACTATCAAGCGTTTTTACATGACAACGGTGAATTCTATAACGCCGAAGGCCGAGCAATGCGTAAGTCATTCCTGCGCTCACCAGTGAAGTTCACCTACATCAGCTCTAGCTTCAACCCTCGCCGTTTGCACCCAGTAACCGGCCAAGTACGCCCGCATAACGGTATTGATTATGCAGCGAGTGTTGGTACACCGGTCATGTCATCGGGTGCCGGCCGCGTTATTGCGAGCGCCTATAACAACCTCAATGGCCATTACGTTTTTGTCCAACATGGCGAACGTTATGTGACCAAGTATCTGCACTTGAGTAAGCGCCTCGTGAAAAAAGGCCAACGTATTAAACAAGGCGAGCTAATTGGTCGTGTCGGTGCCACTGGCCGTGTAACAGGGGCCCACTTACATTATGAATTTTTGGTGGATGGCGTCCATCGCAATCCGCGCACAGTGAAGTTTCCCCAAGCGGAATCACTAGCGAAAAATGAACTTCCCATGTTCAAAGAAGCCGCTCAACAGCGTCTTGCCGTATTGAATGACAGTAAACGGTTCTATTTGGCGATGCGTTAATGGCGCAGCGTGACTTGTACCTCGGGCTTATGTCTGGCACCAGCATGGATGGGCTAGACATTGCCTTGGTTGAGTTTACTGACGACATGCCAGAGTTGGTTAGCCACCAACAGTTTGAACTTCCTGACCCCCTGCAAGAAAAGCTACACAACTTGTGCGAAGAGCAACCCAATGAGCTTCATCGCTGGGGCGAATTAGACCGTGAGTTCGCCATATTCTGTGCCGATTGTGTACTCGCCTTTCTTAACCGTCGCAATTTGTCTGCCACGGCGATCACCGCCATTGGTAGTCATGGTCAAACCGTGCGCCATCAGCCTGATGGGGACTTCGCTTACACACTGCAATTAGGTGACCCCAATACTTTGGCTGCACTTACCGGCATTGCTGTGGTTGCCGATTTTCGCCGCAAAGACATTGCCCTAGGCGGGCAAGGAGCGCCGCTAGTACCCGCGTTTCACCACGCGGTATTCAGTAGTTTAAAAGAGTCTCGGGTTATTCTAAACCTAGGCGGCATTGCCAACATCACCTGGCTACCGGGAACCCCAACAGGCGTTACCGGCTTTGATACGGGCCCCGCAAACACACTCATGGACCGTTGGTTTAAAGCCTGCCACCCCGATCATGCTGACGACTTTGATCGCCATGGAGCCTTTGCTGCTCACGGTGAAGTGAAGCATGAAGTGCTTGAGCTGCTACTTGAGGATCCATACTTTAGCCGACCGCCACCGAAAAGCACTGGCCGTGATGTATTTAATCTTGATTGGTTACAAGAACGTGTCGGCGACGTGAGTAAGTACAATAGCGCAGACATTCAAGCAACTTTGGTTGCTTTCACAGCGCGCACCGTAGCCGATGCAATTCAACAATGGCTTCCAGAGCAGCCTGATACCATTTTTGTCTGCGGCGGCGGCGCTTATAACCCTATTTTGATGAGTGCCCTCAAAGCCGCGTTACCAAGCACTCAGTGGCATGCCACATCGGTACTTGGTGTCGCCCCGCAGCATGTTGAGGCTATGGCGTTTGCCTGGCTGGCGTATAGTTATATACATCGCAAACCAGGCAACTTGCCGGCGGTGACCGGCGCCAGCCGGCCGACCATCTTAGGTGGGCTATTCCTACCCTAATGACAGCTTCGTTTAAGCTAAAGAAGCGAATGCGTCGCGGGTGAGGTTTTCGTTGTGGCCATTTTCACCAACCACAATACTGTCTTCAATACGAATGCCACCATATGGGCGTAATTGCGCAATACGGTCCCAATTAAAGTCAGCATTGCCTTGATGCGCCTCAAGCAGTTGATCAACCACATATAAGCCAGGCTCAATGGTAAAGGCTTGTCCAATTTCAACATCACGCAACAGACGCAAGAACGGATGACGAGGATCGCGCGCGATGGTGTCGCCACGGTCATTTGCCAAGAAGCCACCCACATCATGAACTTGCAGACCAATAAAATGGCCTAAACCGTGCGGGAAAAAGGCACTGGTGTAGCCTTGCTCATAAATACTTTCTGCGGTGCCGTTAACAAAGCCGTAATCCGCCAAAATTTTGGCAATTTTTAAGTGTTGGCTGACGTGCAGCTCGTAATAATTTATGCCTGGCTTAATTTCGGCAAGCAATGCCTGCTGCGCTTCATCCATCGACTCGATAAGCTCAGCAAAAAAGCCAGATTCACGCGCATAGGTACGGGTGATATCAGCACAATAGCCGCGATAAAGCGCGCCAGCATCAATCAAAAACGAGCGCGACTGCGCGGGCGCTTGCGTTTCATACACATCATAATGCAGCACGGCACCATGTTCGTTGAGCGCCACAATGCTGTTATACGGAACTTGGCTTTCACGGAAGTTAATTGCCGCCAAGTACGCATGGTGAATTTCCAACTCACTAGCGCCTGCCACAAAGGCATCTCGCGCCGCCAAATGCGCTTTCGCAGCTAAGCGATTCGCGTGGCGCATATTGTCCACTTCCCACGCCGTTTTAATGGCACGGTGAAAATGCAAATGGTCGATTAAATTGGCAGGGTTACGTGCTTTTACAGGCCAACTTGCAACAGGTTCAGCAAAATCTTCACCAATAAACGCAGCTGACTTAATTTTATCGCCTAGCCATGCGGTCATTTTGTCTTGCTCGTCAATAACCACCAGCTCGACATATTGCTGCCACTCTTCTTCAGGCACTTTTACTTCTGCATGCCAAAAATCACGAGGCTGAAATAAAAAGACAACCGGCTTTTCGCCCGGTTGATAAAAAATAGCGCTTTTCGGGCTTTCAATAACAGGAACCCAGTATTTGAATAACGGGTTTACTTTATAAGGTGCGGGATTATCATCAAGAAAGGCCACGCGTGGCTGGCCTGCGTAAATTAGAACTGATTCGTAGCCGGTAGCGGCAAGTGCTGCGTCGAAACGAGCACGCACCGTGGCGATATGATCTGCGTATGCGCTCATAAAAACCTCGCTTAGAAAATGTGAAGCTATTCTAGCGGAAAGCGAGGTTTAACTCACGTTTAGATCGAGAAGCTTGACCCACAACCACAGGTGGTCGTCGCATTTGGGTTATCAACAAAGAAACGCGCGCCCTGCAGGCCTTCTTCGTAATTTACTGTGCCGCCCATTAAGTACTGTAAACTCATGGGGTCAACCACCAGCGTGACACCGTTTTTTTCAATTTCCATATCGCCTGGGTTGGCTTTTTCGTCAAACGTAAAGCCATATTGAAAACCAGAGCAGCCACCACCGGTGACGTACACGCGCAGTTTCAACGCCGGATTTTCTTCTTCGGCAATCAATTTTTTCACTTTGTTGGCTGCGGCTTCAGTAAACTGAATAGGCATTGCTGCTGCGTCGGTCATAATATTTGAATACCTCTTGAAAATTCATCCGCTATTTTCGCTTACCTGACTAAAAGGGTCAAGTATTGCCGTCTTCGTTCGCTACTTCTCTTGGTTGTAATAATTGACTCCAAAAGAAACTGCGCGACAGTGATTGGCGAGAACCGCTGATATTCACTTCGACATCAAGTCGCTCTGGCAAAAAGTCATCCGGCAAGACAAAGTCTCCCGCTTGCACGGTAAAGTAACGCATACTAAATTGCCGATCTTTGGCTTCTACATTGGCTAAGTCGAGTAGGTCAAAGCTTGCCGGCTTATCATTCTTACGGCCATGCAAGGTGACGCTTAATGTGCCTTTGGTTAAATTGCGTACGCGCTCCATTTGCACAATGGCCAAACGAAAGTGATAGTGATTCGGCGTGATATTCTTCTGCAACTCAAGCGAGTCAATCACCACTCCACTAGCTTCCATTTCTGGTGCCATAATTTTCTGATAGAAGGTTATTTCGCGTCGTAGGGCAAAGTTTTCGTCTTGTGCAATAAGCAGTTCTTGCTGCAAGTTTTTGCTAGCGGCTCGCTCAATGCCCAGTTCAACCATGGCAATGTGTTGCTGGTAATCGAAGGTTTCGGCGCGCTGATATAATTGATCAATGTTTTGCTGTTGCTGGGCTAACTCGTCTTGTAGTTTGAGTACATGCCAGTGGCCACCGTAATAACCACCTAGCACGCCAATAATTAACGTGAGTAACAGCAAGCCCCAGCCACCAAAACGGTGTACCAATAAGCCGATTATGATATTTTGTTTCTGCGTCATGGGTTCACTTCTTAACCTGAATTAGCGACATGCTACGCAGACGGGGCGCGGCGCGCAACAATAAATCAAAAAAGGCAGCAATATGATTCTGTGGTTGAAGGCTTTGCATATTATATTCATGGTGGCTTGGTTTGCCGGTATCTTTTATTTGCCGCGCTTATTTGTTTATCACGCCCAAGTAAGCGATGACAACACCAGCGAGCAACTGAAGATCATGGAGCGTCGGTTACTGTATTTTGTCACCCCCTTTGCGGTGCTTACGCTGGCATTTGGCTTAGCTCTTATGTGGATTTATGGCGCGGCCTGGCTTAAAGCGAGCGTTTGGCTGCATGTGAAGTTGGTTTTGGTAACTTTGCTCTATGTGTATCACGGCTATTGCTTCAAGCTGCTTGCTGACTTTAAACACAACCGCAATACGCGCAGCCATAAGTTTTATCGGGTGTTCAACGAAGTGCCTGTATTAGCGTTGTTTGCGATCATTATTTTAGCTGTGGTTAAACCGTTTTAATCGCCCCGGCATTCTTTTCACGGTGAAATTCTGATAGAGTATCGGTCCAGTGTTTCCCATCACTGTAGGGCCTTTTCTGATGAATTTTACCGGTTCCAACATTCTCTCGGTCGACCAGTTCGATATCGACAGTATTCAAACAATATTTGCTATTGCCGACCGCATGCAACCCTATGCACGTCGGCAGAAGCGTACAAAAGTTCTCGACGGTGCCATTTTAGGCAACTTATTCTTTGAACCTTCAACCCGTACGCGAGTAAGCTTTGGCACTGCGTTTAATTTACTCGGCGGCGAAGTTCGCGAAACCACCGGAATGGAAAGCTCTGCGCTAGCCAAAGGCGAATCGTTGTACGACACCGCGCGCGTGCTGAGTAGCTACAGTGATGTGATTGCCATGCGCCACCCGAAATCGGGGGCCGTGGCCGAGTTTGCGGAAGGTAGCCGAGTACCAGTTATTAACGGCGGGGATGGTGCCAATGAGCATCCAACCCAAGCCTTGCTTGACTTATACACCATTAAAAAAGAACTGGCTTATCATGGCCATGGCGTAGACGGCATGCATATTTGCATGATGGGCGACTTAAAATTTGGCCGCACCGTGCACTCGCTGTCACGCTTGTTAGCCATGTACAAAGACATCCGCTTTACGCTGATCTCACCACGTGAACTTGCCATGCCAGACAGCGTGCTTGATGTTTTAGCAAATGCAGGGCACCACGTCACCATTACCGATCAGGTAAGTGGCAGCTCTGACGCCGATATTGTGTATCAAACCCGTATTCAACAAGAGCGCTTTACCACGCCACAAGAGGCCGATTTGTATCGTGGGAAATTCCGCTTAAACAGTGAAATTTATACCAAGCACTACAAGCCCAATACCGTCATTATGCATCCGTTGCCACGCGATTCACGTGCTGAAGCCAACGAACTTGATAATGATTTGAACCAAAACCCGAACTTGGCCATATTCCGTCAAGCCGATAACGGCGTTTTAATACGGATGGCATTATTTGCCCTTACTTTGGGTGTGGCCGAGCAAGTTGAAAAATATGAATGCGACGTGAATTGGTACAGCAGCAAGCCTTCTGGCTACTAAACCCAGTGACCTTTTCAATACATTGCATAGAACTTTAGAGGATTACCATGTCACGTTCTGACGAGTTATTTGCCCAAGCACAACACAGTATTCCAGGTGGAGTAAACTCACCTGTACGCGCTTTTAACGGCGTGGGTGGCTCACCCATATTTATTGAAAGCGCTGACGGCGCCTACATGTTTGACGCCGATGGGCAGCGCTACATCGACTATGTCGGCTCGTGGGGGCCAATGATTCTTGGCCATAATAATTCAGTGATTCGCGAAGCCACACATCAAGCTGTTGATCGTGGTTTAAGCTTTGGCACGCCAACCGCCAATGAAATTACCATGGCGGAGAAAATCAAATCGCTGGTGCCTTCAATTGAGAAAGTACGGATGGTGAATTCGGGCACCGAAGCCACCATGACAGCGATTCGTTTGGCGCGTGGCTACACAGGCCGCGACAAAATTTTGAAGTTTGAAGGTTGCTATCACGGGCATGCAGACGCGTTGCTAGTCAAAGCAGGTTCTGGCGCTTTAACCTTGGGCGTACCTAACTCGCCTGGTATTCCAGAAGACTTCGCCAAGCACACCCTAACGGTGACCTTTAATGACCTCGATTCGGTACGCCAAGTATTTGCTGAGTGTGGCAACGAAATCGCAACCATCATTGTTGAACCTGTTGCAGGTAACATGAACTGTATACCTCCAGCACCTGGCTTCTTAGAAGGCTTACGCGATATCAGTAACGAATACGGTAGCGTACTCATTTTTGATGAGGTCATGACAGGCTTCCGCGTCGCTCGTGGTGGTGCCCAAGAACGTTTCAAAGTCACCCCTGACCTGACCACTTTGGGTAAAGTTATTGGCGGCGGTATGCCGGTAGGCGCCTTTGGCGGCAAACGTGAAATTATGGACTATATCGCTCCGGTCGGCCCTGTTTATCAGGCGGGTACGTTGTCGGGTAACCCTGTTGCCATGGCCGCCGGTTTAGCTGCGTTAACTCAGCTAGAAGACGAAAACTTGTACCCAAGTTTGTATGCCAAAGTCGATCGTTTGGTTGATGGCCTGCAAGCGTTGGCCGACGAAGCTGGTATTCCGTTCACCACCAACCGTGCCGGTTCTATGTTTGGCTTTTTCTTTACTGGAGACGGCCCGGTGACCAGCTATCAACAAGCCACACAGTGCAACATGGAGCATTTCCGTAGCTTCTACCACAGCATGCTTAAACAAGGTGTTTATTTAGCACCTTCAGCATTTGAAGCTGGTTTTATGTCGGCAGCACACACCGACGCGGATATCGACGCTACCCTTGCAGCCGCGAAAGTGGCCTTTGCAGCGCTAAAATAAGCGCTGCCACCAAGACTTTTCTTCAATATCGCCCGAGCAACCAAGGTTCTCGGGCAGCTTTTTCTCCCGCGCAGGTAATAAACGACTATTTCGGCAATCAACCGGAATGCGCACACCTTTGTTTGGATGAAAACCTGCAGCCTCAATGCCCACCGGTTCGTGAAGTTGCAGCGGCGCAATGGGGGTACGTTGCAAAACTTGTTCGACAACGCGCAAAGCACCGCTACTACCGGTTAACTGTACCGGTTGATTATCGTCGCGCCCAAGCCAAACGGTGAATACATGCTGGTTGTCATAGGCTACAAACCAACTGTCACGGTAATCATTGGTGGTACCGCTTTTACCGGCCAATTTGTTAATGCCAAATCGGTCAGCTAAGCGCGAGCCGGTACCTTCATTGATCACACCGCGCAAACCGAAATTGACTAAATAGGCCGCGCTTTTTGAGAACACCTCAACATCCGTTTTAAATTCACGTTGGTACAAGGTTAAACCTTGATGATTGGTCACCGCGCGAATACTGCGCAACGGACGATACGTACCTTGTTCCGCCAGCATGCTATATATTTCTGCAATATTAACCGGTGACAATGCAACGGCGCCGAGCGTCACTGCCGGTACTTCTGGAATCGGCGTATCAACGCCACTTTGTTGCAGTACCGCCGCCAATCGGTCAATGCCAACGTGCAAGCCCAAGCGCACAGCGGGCACGTTGCGTGATTGCGCCAACGCATCATAAGCCAGCATGGGGCCCTTAAATTTTTTATCAAAATTCTGTGGTTGCCACGCAACCTGCCCCGGTTGCTCTAGCGTTAAGGGTTCATCAACAACTAATGAACCCAATTCATACTCGTTGTTTGCTTCGAAGGCTTCCGCGTAGATTAGCGGTTTGATCAGTGAACCTACTGGGCGCATAGCCGCCACAGCACGATTAAAGCCAACTTGACGAGGGTTCCGGTCACCCACTACCGCAGTGACACCGGCCTGTTGGTGGTTCGCCACCACCACCGCGCCTTGCAACTCGGCGTCTTGACTAATATTGGGTAACTCACCGGTTAGGGCGCTTTCCGCCGCACGCTGCATAGCTGGGTCGAAATAAGTGAACACTCTTAAGCCGTCTTGCTGCCAATTTTCAGGCAAACGCATTTGCCCCAGCTCAAATTTAACCAGCTCCATATAATGGGGCATGTTATCGCTCACCAAGCGACCGCTCGTGCTGCCCATAACAGGGGCTTCAACGGCTGCCACATACTGTTTTTGACTAATCAGGTTCTGCGCTAACATCAATTGCAAAATTAAGTCACGGCGCTCCTGCGCTCGCTCTGGATAACGGCGTGGGTCATAATACGAAGGACCTTTCACAATGCCCACCAGCAATGCAATTTCAGCCGGCTCTAACTCTTCAACTTGTTTGCCAAAGTACAGCCGACTAGCAAGGCCAACACCATGAATGGCGGAACCGCGGTCTTGGCCAAAATAAACTTCGTTCAAATAGGTTTCTAAAATTTCATTTTTACTAAAACGGTAGTCGATAACCAAAGCCATTAGCGCTTCGTTAGCTTTGCGCCACAATGATCGATCACGAGTAAGGTACAGGTTTTTGATAAGCTGCTGGGTTAAGGTGCTTCCCCCTTGCACCGTGCGCATAGCCGACAAGTTGGCAAGCGCTGCACGGGCAATAGCCGTTATTGATACGCCTGCATGATGATAAAAGTCACGGTCTTCAACCAGTATAAGTGTTTCAATCAGCAAACTGGGAACGCGCTCTAAACCAATGAGTAGGCGGTCTTCTTGACTACCGCCCGATAAGCGGCCCAAATAAGGGGGTTCAAGTTGAATGCGATTAAGCGCTCTGCCATCGGGCAAGCTTTGCACCGACTGCACTTGGTCTCCAGCGAAGTTTACTTGCACCCGCTGCGCCATTTGCGGGCCGGTTGGAAAATCGAAAGGTCGGCGATAGAACTCAACCCCAAACTGGGTGATGCGGTATTGCCCAGAGTCATCCACCTGCTGAACAGCCGCGTAGTTCAGCTGTTTTAGTTCATTAATCAGGGTGGCCTTGGTCAGCGGCGCTTGCGGCTCAACGACTAAACTTCGGCCATAAATAAGTGCCGGAGCTTGATAGCGATTGCTACTAAAGCGATCGGTTAACGTGGCGTCCAAATAAATGACGTAGCCAACAAGAACAATCAGCCCAATGAGTGCTAGTTTTAGGCTCAAAACAATAGCGCGACGCCACCAACTTGGCTTTTGTTGCTTAGCCGACTGCTTTTTACTCATGTTAAATGTCTCTTTGTTTTATGAGTTGCCTGCGCTTGGCGCGGGTCATCTGGCCAGGGATGCTTCGGATAGCGGCCTCTCATCTCTTTTTTGACGTGCTCGTAGGCGTTATCCCAGAAGCTAGCTAAATCTCCAGTGCGTTGCAATAAACGCCCCGCCGGAGAAAGTAAATCTATGGTAAGAATAACCTGGCCATGACAAATTGTTGGCGATACCGGCTCTCCAAACATTTCTTGCAGCTTAATCGCTATGGTGGGTTGCTGAGCACAATATTCAATGGCCACGCGGCGCCCGCTAGGTGCCACCACGTGCGTGGGGCATGCTTGGGCTAGGCTTTGTTGCTGCGCATAACTGAGTCGCCCTTGCAGCGCCTCAACGACATTCCATTGCTGTAAATCACGTAAATTATCTATATGCAGCCAATAGGGTTCGGCCCATTCACTGAGGGAGTCTGCTAGCTCATCCGTAGCAAGGCTTGGCCAACCTTCGGGACGTACACAGTCCAGATACAATTGGTAACGCGCTAGCCATTGCTTAGCTTGCTCATTTAACTTAAACCACGCTAGTCCGGCAGCGCTCATTTGCTCCGTCACATACTGGCTTAACGCTTGCAAGCGCTGTGCTGCTGTAATGGCATTGCTAAGGGGCGCTTCTCGCAGTCGAATGGCACCCAGTGCTGTCACATTCACTGCCTGTAACCGTTGTTGCGGCCCCTGCCAACGTATTTCCGTGCGCTGTTCAATGTTTAACGCTGGATGCTCAAGGTCAGCCTCACTTAACGGCAGCGCTGCGCCAATAATGGCATCTGCTTGCGTTTCACTCAGCATGAGGTCGACAGCTACCAACCAAGGCCACCGCGGCCGCGTGTCTGCACGATGAAAAGTAGCTCCGCCGCCATAGCTTAATAAAAAACGATCACTCTGCCCACGGCGCTGTGCCACACGATCAGGAAATGCCCAGAGCAACAAGCTTGGTGCTAGCTCCGGTTGAATAGTCGCGGTAGTGACGGTTAACTGCCGACACCAAAACTGAAAACGCTGTTTGACGGCGGGCGATAAGCGCGCCAAAGGCTGTGGAAAATGCTCACTCGCAGCGCCCTGCTCAAGTTGCGCCATAAGCCAAGCCGCAGTCGCTTTTGTCGCGGTTGACTCATGTGCGACAGCATTGAGCATACGCGCTAACCGTGGCTCTGTGGGGTACTGACTAATCTCATGCCCTTGGCTAGTCAATGCACCACTTGGCTGACAAATACTGAGCTTGGTCAGTAAGGTATGAGCGGCGCGCAAGTGGGCCAACTGGGGAGGCGTTAAAAACATCATTTGCTGGGGCTCCGCGCCCCATTTGCGGCACTCAAGCAAAAAGCTCGTTAAATCGGCAGTTTCTAGCTCGGGAACTTGATAGTCGCGCAGCCCATGGTCGTCATTTTGTGACCACACTCGCAGACAAGCCCCCGGCCCTAGTCGGCCAGCTCGCCCCGCCCGTTGCGTTGCCGAAGCTTTGGTAATGCGTCGGGTGACCAATCTAGTAATGCCATGTTGCGGATAAAATTGCGCTTGGCGTTCACGCCCACTATCAACCACCACGTCAATGTGAGGAATGGTGACACTGGTTTCGGCAATGTTGGTTGCGAACACTAAGCGCTTCTTTGAATCTGCCTTGGCGGTAAATAATGCGCGCTGTTCAGCTTGCGGAACGTTGCGGTGCAAAGCGCTTACTTGCCAATCTTGGAGTTGATTAAACTGCGCCATGAGCACGTTAATCTCGCGTTGCCCCGGCACAAATACCAACACGCCTTGCTGAGCTTTTTGCATGGCCTGACGAATAACCCCAGGCATTGCTTGCAGCCACGTCTGTGCCGTACTCGGTGGATGGTAGCTGACCTCGACAGGGTGCTGCCGCCCGCTACTCGTTAACACTTTGCAATGGCCAAGCCAGTTTGCAATTTGTTGAGCGGGCAGGGTTGCCGACATAATCAGTAAGCCTAAATCATTGCGTAAACTTGTCGCGTCTAAGGTCATCGCCAGCCCCAAGTCACTGGCTAAATTACGCTCGTGAAATTCATCAAAAATAACTAACCCTACATCGGCAAGCTCAGGGTCACGCTGAATATATTGCGTGAACATGCCTTCGGTTAAAATAAGAAGTTTGGTATTTGCATGAAACTTTGCTGCACCACGAATGTGGTAGCCGACATCATCGCCAACCTGCTGGCCCAACTGTTCCGCAAGGTAATGCGCAATTGAAATGGCGGCCAAACGTCGCGGTTGTAAAAGCAAAATACGGCGCCCGCCACAACTGTTTGCCTGCAGCAGCGCCAGCGGGAGTGCGGTTGACTTACCAGCGCCGGGCGGCGCCTCGAGTACAACAGGTGCTTGCGGCAACCAAGCAATAACGTCATCAATTAACGCCGTTACCGGCAGCACCCGTTCTGTGGTCATGTTGTTACTTTAATAGGCTTGCCGCAATGGTACGGAAACCTAACGCCGTTGCGCCTGTTGGCCATAGCGCATTGGCACTACCGTGATAGGCCCCAGCAATATCAAAGTGCAACCAACCGGCACCCTCATTCGGGGCAAAACGCAGCAAGAAACCAGCCGCATTACTGGCCCCGCCCGAACCACCACCTTTTTGCGGGCGACTGTTGGCGGTGTCAGCAAATGCCGACGGACAATTATCTTTGTGCCAGTTGTTTAGCGGCAAGCGCCACAATAATTCACGTTGCTCATGCGCGATGGTTAAGGTTTGCTGGGCTAGCTCATCATCAACACTAAATAGCGCGTTGTAGTCAGTGCCCACAGCAACTTGCGCAGCGCCCGTAAGCGTTGCGGCATCAATAATTAGCTTGGCGTTCACTTCACCGGCATAAATCAAGCCGTCAGCCAATACTAAACGACCTTCGGCGTCGGTATTCACAATTTCAACGGTTTGCCCGTCTTTGTAGGTAATAATGTCGCCCAGTTTATAGGCGCTACCGTCAATTAGATTTTCGGCACAGCACAACACGAGCTGCACGCGTTTATTGAGGCCTTGGTGTATTGCATGCACCAGCGCTCCGGCAACAGTCGCAGCACCACCCATGTCACATTTCATGGCCAGCATACCTTCGCTTGACTTGATGCTATAGCCCCCGCTATCAAAGGTAATTCCTTTGCCGATTAACACCGCATCAATAGCGGCATTGGCGTCTTGCCCTGGGTTGTAATCAACCACCAACATAACCGGCGGTTTTTTACTTGCACGGCCCACGGTATGAATACCCATACGACCGTGCTTAACCAGCTCATCGCCGACAATTTGCGTTACCGTGACTGCATTTGGTGCAACGGCTGTTAGCTTATCAGTCACTTTTTGCGCCAGTGACTCGGGGTAAATCTCATTAGGGGGTAAGTTAATGAGTTCACGTACCCAAGCCGCAGTGTCGCGCATTTGGGTCAATTTCTCTGCATCGCCAGCCCATTGAATGGTATTTTTCGTGAGCGTGTCAGTAAAGCCATTAGAAAACGCCCATTGGCGCTCAAGGTCCCAGCCTTCGCCCGCTAGCTGCACCGACTTAATACCCATAGTGTCTAGTTGCCGCCCAGCTTTTTGTACTTTGCGTAGATTATCGGCCTCGTTCGTGCCTAAATAAATTGTCGCCCCTTGCTCGCCCATCATTGCAGCGGCGCTGGCTTTCCATGCGGCCTGCTCAGCAGGTTGATTAGCAATAAATACAGATACAGTGCTAGACATGCGAATACGCTCCCAGTATGTTTTCGGCTTGATGTGACTATCCTATCCGAGCTATGTGGGGCTTACAATGAAGTTTCTCAACCCTTTGCGACCAGCGGTGCTAATTAAACGCTACAAACGCTTTTTAGCCGATGTGCAATTGCCAAATGGCGAGGTTATGACCATTCATTGTCCGAATACAGGCGCAATGACTGGTTGTGCAGAACCCGGCATGACAATATGGATGAGCGACTCGGGGAATCCAAAGCGTAAGTATCGCTACACTTGGGAGTTGGCCGAAACCGCTGAGGGTCATATGATTTGCGTCAATACCCAACGTGCCAACCAAATTGCTGGCGAGTTGCTGCAACAAGGTATGTTAGAACCCTTTACACAACTTACCGCTGAACAAAAATATGGCTATGATAATCGCCGCATTGATTGGCAAGGTATCGACGCTAGCGGCAATCTTACCTTTATTGAAGTGAAAAGCGTTACCTTAGCCGAACAACAACAGGGATATTTCCCGGATACCGTCAGTGAGCGAGCGCGCCAGCATTTAGCGAGTCTGCAAACCATGGCAGGCGAGGGCCACCGTGCCATGGTGTTATATGTTGTTTTACATTCTGCAATTAACCAAGTTAGCGCTGCAGAGCATATTGACGCTAAATACGCCGAAGCGTGCATAATGGCCAAACAAGCCGGGGTTGAATTTAATGCCATTCAATGCCAAATATCGGCCGAGGAAATAAAACCAAGTGCCATCATTTGCGTCAAATAAAATTGCGCAGTTGGTGGCTTTCTGGTATATGTACCGACCTTTTTAATAACAACGTCTCATATAGGAGATCCATAATGCCTCAAGGAACGCCGAAAAAAGCCCATGGCATTCTGGCACAAGCTGGCTTGGAGCCTTACGAGCTGGGTCCAGACGAAGAATATATGAATGAGGCGCAACGTGCGCATTTTCGTAAAATATTAGAAGTATGGCGTGCGCAATTGCGCGAAGAAGTTGACCGTACCGTACACCATATGAAAGATGAAGCAGCGAACTTTCCAGATCCGGTAGACCGCGCTGCGCAAGAAGAAGAGTTCAGCTTAGAGTTACGTACCCGTGACCGCGAGCGTAAACTGATTAAGAAAATCGAAAAAACGCTACAGAAAATTGAAGCCGATGATTTTGGTTTTTGTGATCAATGCGGCATTGAAATCGGTATTCGCCGCTTAGAAGCACGTCCAACAGCTGACCTTTGCGTAGACTGTAAAACGTTAGCTGAAATTAAAGAGAAGCAAATGACTGGCGCCTAATATGGGAGCCTCGTCTGACTATTGCGGACGCTTTGCCCCGACGCCGTCGGGGCCTCTTCATTTTGGTTCATTGATTGCCGCACTTGCGAGTTATTTAGATGCCCGAGCAAATAATGGGCAATGGCTTGTGCGTATTGAAGATGTTGACCAACCTCGTGCCGTTGCCGGCGCCGATCAAATTATCTTAGAACAACTTAAGCAACATGAACTGCATTGGGACGGTGACATTGTCTACCAAAGCCAGCGTACTGACGCATACCAACGCGCGCTGGGGCAGTTAAGTGCACAGCACCTCACCTATCGTTGTGAGTGTAGCCGCAAGCAAATAAAAGCGCGCGGGCCCTACTACACCGGCGTTTGCCGTCACAAGCAATTAGCTGTTGAAAATACTGCCATCCGCTTTAGAAACGACCACCCAGTGCTTAGTTTTGTCGATGATTTACAAGGTGACGTCGCTATTGATCATGCGTTTGCGGCTGAAGACTTTGTGTTATTTCGCCGTGATGGGCTATTCACTTACCAATTAGCGGTGGTGGTTGACGACATTGAGCAAGGCATTACAGATATCGTTAGAGGTGAGGACTTACTTACCGCAACTAGCTGGCAAATAAACCTGTGGCGACTTTTTTCGAAGCGCGTACCGCGTTTCAAGCACGTACCACTTGCACTTGACCCGCGCGGCCGCAAACTGAGTAAACAGAATCATGCACCGGCACTTCGCGATGATCAGGTTATTGAACAACTCGCTGCCGCCATGCGCTTTTTGCACCTGCAACCGAAGCCGACAGCCAATGCCGCTGAATTATTAAGCGATGCTGTTATGCAATGGCGCACGCGTGACTTCCCCAAAACCGTTCAGCAGGATACAATATAACCGTTTTAAACATTCTCGGAGAACCCGTTATTATCAAACGCATTAAAGCCTTGGCAAAGCGTGCTATAAAGCGCACACCAAACGCAAAAAATTTGCCGCAAAATATACTTGCCAAGCCTCGGATCATCCCTCGCGATCAACATAATATTTCGCGCAAAGATATTTCCGAACCCGCTCTTAAGGTGCTGTATCGGTTACATAACGCCGGCTATGAGGCCTATTTGGTAGGCGGCTGTGTGCGCGACCTACTGCTTGGTTTGCATCCAAAAGACTTTGACGTCACCACCAATGCCACACCTGAGCAGGTACGAAAGCTATTTCGAAATTGCCGACTAGTCGGCCGACGCTTTCGCTTAGCGCATGTTGTATTTGGGCGAGAGATTATTGAAGTAGCAACCTTTCGGGGTCATCACGAAAGCCACGACGATGACGAAACAGCCGACAAAGTTGCCAAGCAAAATGCCGAGGGCATGCTGGTGCGTGACAACGTATATGGCACCATTGACGAAGACGCCCAACGCCGTGATTTCACGGTAAATGCGCTGTACTACAACATTGCCGACTTCAGTATTGTCGACTTTGCTGATGGTGTTCGCGACTGTGAAGCTGGCGTACTGCGCATGATTGGCGACGCTGAAACACGTTACCGTGAAGACCCTGTGCGCATGCTGCGCGCTGTTCGTTTTGCTACCAAATTAAATATGCGTCTAGACGACAGTGTCGCTAAACCGATTCGGGAACTTGCCCCTTTACTGCAAAATATTCCACCAGCGCGCCTGTTTGAAGAAATACTCAAGCTATTTACCGCGGGCAAAGGCTTAGCTAACTTCGAAATGTTAGCCGACTACCACTTGTTTCAGCAGCTATTCCCGTTGCTAAAAGTTTATTTAAAGTCACCGACAGAAGCCCCGTATCAATTGATACATCAAACGTTTGCAGATACCGATGCTCGGGTGCGAAACGATCAACGTATTACGCCCGCATATTTGTTTGCAGCCCTGTTATGGTGGCCACTACAAGCTCGTATGGAGCAATTGAGTGTGGAAAGTGGCCTGCCACCGGTTGATGCACTGAATATTGCCGCAGCTGACGTTATTGGTCGCCAAGTGCAAACCATTGCAATACCGAAACGCTTTAGTATTCCTGCCCGTGAAATTTGGCAATTACAACAGCGTATGGAACGCGCAAAAGGCAAACGCGTACAATCGTTACTAACGCACCCTAAATTTAGGGCTGCCTACGACTTCTTGTTATTGCGTGCCAAAACAGCCACGCCACTTGAGCAAAAAGTACTGCAACAGCGGGCTGATTTCTGGACCAAACTTCAGCAAACGACAGACATGTCATCACTGCCGGCACATGTGGCGGACAAAGAGCTCGCACCAAAGCGTCGTGGTCGGCGTGGCGGTAAACGCCGTCGCAGTCCTAAGCCGAAGTCAGGCGGAAGTAGCAGTTAATGGCACTGGTTTACATTGCTCTTGGCGCAAATTTAGGGAACCCGCAGCAAACTTTGCGCGACGCGCTGCATACGTTAGCTGCCTTACCCCAGCTGACGCATCTGCGCGCCAGCTCACTTTATGCAAGCTCACCCATGGGGCCCGTTGAACAACCTGACTACGTGAACGCCGTAGCTTGCGCTGAAACACAATTGACGCCAATTGAGTTGCTAAACCTATTGCAGTCTATTGAGCAGCAGTTTGGTCGACAACGGCTTGTGCATTGGGGCCCACGCACGCTTGATTTGGACATTTTGTTATATGATCAGGCTGTGATCAATGAAACCCGCCTAACCATTCCACACCCAGGCATTGCCGAACGTGACTTTGTTATTGTGCCACTGTGCGAGTTAAGCCCTAACCTACAATTACCTGATGGTCGTGATATTGCTAGCCTTTACCAAGCAATGACGCATCATGACCTGCAAAAAATTACCTGATACAATCAAAATCCATCGGTTGTTATCGTTTAAAGAAAGGAGTTCGCAATGGCGGGCATGACTATTTCGAAACTGAGCAAAATGAAAGCCTCGGGCGATAAAATTGTCTCAGTAACTGCGTATGATGCTTCATTTGCAAAATTGTTTGCGCAGTGCGGTATCGACTTCATGCTAGTCGGCGACTCTTTGGGTAACGTTGTGCAGGGGCAATCCAGTACCTTGCCCGTTACCGTAGAACAAATTGCCTACCACACCGAGGCGGTGCGACGCGGCGCGCCTGAGGCGTTTGTTATGGCCGATATGCCGTTTATGTCCTATGCGACACCGGAGCAAGCCTGTGTTGAGGCGGCTAAGTTAATGCGCGCAGGCGCCAACATGGTTAAGCTTGAAGGTGGCGATTGGTTGTTAGACACCATTCGCACCCTGGTTGAACGTAGCGTGCCCGTGTGTGCGCATTTAGGTTTGCTACCACAGTCGGTCAATGTGCTGGGCGGTTACAAAATTCAAGGGCGTGAACAAAGCGCTGCCGAGAATACCGTACGCCAGGCACTCGCGTTGCAACAAGCTGGAGCACAAATGCTCGTGCTTGAATGCGTGCCAAGTAGTCTTGGGCAGTTAATTAGCCAAAAACTGGATATTCCGGTTATTGGCATTGGCGCTGGGGCACAAACCGATGGACAAATTCTTGTCATGCACGACATGTTTGGCTTAAACAGCGACTACTTACCCAAATTCGTGAAGAACTTTTTAGCCGACGCTGACGACTTACAAAGCGCTGTAGAACTTTATATTCGCCAAGTAAAAGACGGCAGTTTTCCTGGCCCAGAACATACGTTTGAATAGCGAAGTATCATCATGCAACAACTGACCAGTTTAGAAGAGCTTCGCGCATGGCGAGCGCAGTTAACCGGCACCGTCGCTTTGGTGCCAACCATGGGCAACCTGCATGAAGGGCACCTTAAGTTGGTTGATAGAGCCCAGCAGCTGGCCGACCATGTGGTTGTCAGTATCTTCGTGAATCCAATGCAATTTGGCGCCAATGAAGACTTAGCGAGTTATCCACGCACCTTTGATGCCGATTGTATTGCGCTGGCCGAGCGTGGTGCTCACGCAGTATTTGCGCCGACCGTCGCCGATGTTTATCCACGAGGGTTAGAGCAGCAAACTTACATTGAAGTACCTGATATTTCAGAGATTTTGTGTGGCGCTAGCCGGCCTGGGCATTTTCGCGGGGTTGCAACCATTGTTGCCAAGTTATTCAATATGGTTCAACCACAGGTTGCCGTATTTGGTGAAAAAGACTTTCAACAGTTGCAAGTTATTCGTTTAATGACGCGCGATTTGAGCTTGCCGGTCGATGTGATTGGCATGCCAACCGAGCGTGCCGGCGATGGCCTTGCACTAAGTTCACGTAACGGTTATTTAAGCCAAGAACACAGAACTGCTGCGCCGGTTTTGTATCGTTCGTTGCAACGTATTGCCGATGACATAAAAGCCCAAGAAAAGCCTGAAACTGCGCTGAAAAATGCCGCATCAGTCATTGAAAAAGCGGGATTCACCATTGATTATCTTGAGTTGCGCCGCCGTGAAGACCTAGCGCCAGCAACCGCATCAGACCGAGAATTAGTGGTGTTGGTTGCCGCGTTTATTGGCAAAACGCGGCTTATTGATAACTTGCAGTTTGAGCGTTAACGGCCGTTTAACTCGCGCACCAACCCTAACTCTCGCAACTCCGTGTATAACGCACCGCGCAAGCTCATTGCTTGTGCGGCAATTTCGCGCTGCTCCTGCAATACTTCTTCGAGCATGTCACGCGTGGTTAACGGATTTGCCAGCACCACACGAAACACCACGGTTGGCTCTCGATGGTATTGCGCCGGCGTTAACTTAGTACGTGACACAAACGAGCGCCCGGTTTCACGTTGGCGCTTTTGAATAAACCGCGTTAACGCATTTAAATGGGGCATAATTCGGCGTACTTGCTCAGCGTTTGCTTGTTGCAGTAATGGTTTTACCTTCGCCGGTACAAACCGATAGGTTAGCAAACACAATTCCGGTTCGGTTATGACTTCAAAGTCGTCTTGTGCTTCTATCAAACGTGCAAATTCGCGCGCTTTTTCAATACTTTGATCGATTAATAGCTCATAACCACGACGGCCCATGACATGCATGGCTGAATATACCAGCATTGCCATACCCGGGCGTGAGCCTTCCATGGTGTGCGCACCTAAGTCTTTCGAGCCATGTCGAATGATATATTCAGCATGATGCTCAATTGCACGCACCATACTCGGTTCACGGAACAGAACAATTCCGGCGCCCATAGGCACGTACATTTGTTTATGGGCATCAATAGTCACGCTATCTGCCCGCTCAATGCCATGCAATAAATGGCGGAAGCGTTTGGACAGCAAAGTTGCGCCCCCCCAAGCCGCATCGACATGAAAATGAGCGCCAATTTCTTCCGCCACGTCAGCCATTTCATCTAGCGGATCTATATGGCCCGTTTCGGTTGTACCGCCAACCCCGACCAATGCCAGTACTTTGCCACCCTCTGCAGCAACTTTTGCACAAGCTTCGCGCAATGCGTCAATGCGAATTCGGTTGTGGTCATCGGTTGGCACTGCAATTAAGTTGCGCCGCCCTATGCCGAGTACATCGGCAGCTTTGCTTAATGAATAATGTCCCCGCTCAGAGACCATGACCGTTAAGCGTTTGTAACCATAATGGGCCAGCCCTGCCGCAAGGCCTTCGGCAGCAATGCCTGCAAAGCCATTATCAGGCTTTAGTAGTAAGTTTCGAGCCACCCATAGCGCGGTAATATTGGCAACCGTACCGCCTGAACACATGGCTCCCAGCGAGTGCTGTGCGCTATGCATCCAACGCTGATAAAACGCTGCATCTTGCTGATATACCAAGTGATGCAACATACCGAGTACATTGCGCTCGAGTGGGGTAAACGCTTTTGATGTCTCAATTTTTACCAAGTTCTGGTTCAAACCCACCATGAGCTTTGCCAATGGCAGCAAAAAATAAGGTAGTGCAGAGGTCATGTGGCCAATAAAGCGAGGCGATGACGTATGCACCGAATGGGCCACTAAGTTATTGAGCAGAAACTCGGTATGATCAGAGACGTAACGTGGCTCTTCTGGAATTTCGCTGACACTAAAGTTTTGCTCAATTTCGTGCAGTGGTTTTTCGCGCGCGACAATATGCTCACCCAAAAAACCCATGAGGTTTTCAGATAAATGTTTTTCAATTTTACCTAATGTTGAGTCTGGCGCTTCCGGAATAGTGAAAATTTTCAGTAGCGCTTCTTGGCTAACTTCAGCAAAAGTTGTGTCGCTCAAGCAAATATCCTTGTGATGCTTTGTCTAAAAATATGGCTTATTCTGCCTCGATCGCGGAAAAATAGCGACCATCTTCCGGCAAATCTGCCCGCAACTCCCATAACTGCTGGCCACTGCGCTGATATTTCCGCTCAAACGGTGTCATTGGTTCATGGCGTGCTAGCAGCGGAGAAATCGTTGCACTGCAGTTTACTAAGGCCAAGCTACTGGCCACTTCTGTTAGATAAATAGCCCAGTTTGAGCGCATCACCAATTGACCACCTAACCCCAGAACATAAGGCCACACTGGGCTGCCATGCCAGCGACGCCCAAGGTGTGCAGCTTTAGGCCACGGGTTCGGGTACAAAATATAATGTTGCTGTAGCTGCCAGTGTGCTTCAACCGCTAATCGCCAAAAGTCATGAAGGTCGGCGCGAACCAAAATATAGCGCTGGCCGGCTTCAGCTTTTTCATATTGGGCATGGCGCGCTAAGCGATGTGCAGATTTATCGACACCTATCACTAAAGCATCAGGATTCTGCTCAGCAATCCACGCTGTACTCTCACCAACCCCGCAACAAGAGTCCAAAATAATGGGTCCCTGCCAGTCAGCGACAAGCTTTTGTACTTGCTCAAACGCCTCGCGATTGTGCGCCTGAATGGGCTTACGAAATGGTGAGCGCAAATGGCGCATCACCACAGTCGTTAAATCATCATGATTACCGTGTTGGTTGGTCGTTACCGGTCTAGATTCATGATTCACGAGCGAATACCTGCGCCGCGTTTAAGGAGTGTATAAGCCAAAGTAAATAGCACCAGGTTGAAACCAATAATAACGGCTAACGCAACGCCCACATTGACATCGGACACGCCCAAAAAGCCATAACGAAACGCGTTGACCATATAAAGAACAGGATTGGCTTGGGCCACTTGCTCCCAAATACCTGGTAACAATTGAATACTAAAAAACACCCCGCCCAAATAAGTCAGTGGCGTTAATACAAAGGTTGGCACAATTGAAATGTCATCAAAGGTTTTTGCATGTATGGCATTAATTAAACCACCAAGCGAAAACAACGTGGACGTTAAAATAACGGTGAGAACCAAGATACCGGCATGATGAATACTGACGTTTTCAACAAACAAAAACGATACACAGGTGACAATAACCGCGACAATCAGCGCGCGCGCTAAGCCACCGCCAACATAACCACCGATAATAACCGCTGGCGACACTGGCGCCACCAGCATTTCTTCAATGTTGCGCTGAAACTTGGCACTAAAAAACGATGACGCGACATTCGAATAAGAATTGGTAATGATCGACATCATAATGAGGCCCGGCACAATAAATTCCATATAAGGCCGACCGCCCATGTCACCAATTCGCTCGCCAACAATGCTACCAAAAATAACGAAATATAAGGTCATGGTGATAGCTGGTGGCACTAAGGTTTGCACCCAAATACGCAAGAAGCGCGTGCACTCTTTAATCCAAATGGTTTTTAGCGCAATAAAGCTAATGGATGACATCGTATTAAGCCTCTGCTGCTGTTGGTTTGCGGCCTTTCTCGACCAAATTCACGAATAACTCTTCTAAACGGTTGGCTTTATTGCGCATGGATAATACCGTTAGATGTTGCGCGCTTAGCTGTTCAAACACACGGTTCAAGCCTTGACTTTTTTCCACATCAACTTCAATGGTGTGGTCATCTAACGCTCGCCACTTAAAGCCTTCCAGCGTTAGCCCTGCCGTACTCGATTGCCCTTCGTTCACAGCTAAATCGAAAACAAAGGTTTCCATATTCAATGTGGCTAACAGTCGTTTAATCGACGTGTTCTCGATAATGGTACCTTGATCAATAATGGCAATATTGCGGCATAGCGTTTCGGCTTCTTCTAAATAATGCGTGGTCAAAATAATGGTAATACCTTGTTTGTTAATGGTTTCAAGGTAGTCCCACATGCTGCGACGCAGTTCAATATCAACACCGGCGGTTGGTTCATCTAAAATCAGTAATTTCGGCTCGTGCAGCAGTGCCCGAGCAATCATCAGGCGACGCTTCATGCCTCCCGACAGCATACGTGCAGGGCTATCCCGCTTGTCCCACAGGCTTAACTGCTTGAGGTATTTTTCCGCACGTTGCTTGGCTAGTTCACGTGGCACGCCGTAATAGCCAGCTTGGTTAACAACAATTTGTTGCACCGTTTCAAATTGATTGAAGTTGAACTCTTGCGGCACTAAACCAATTTGGCGCTTCAAGTCGACCAGTTGGGTATCTAAATCATAGCCAAACACATTGACCGTGCCTGAGCTCTTATTCACCAGTGAAGAAATAATACCGATGGTGGTTGATTTACCAGCACCATTTGGCCCCAACAGAGCAAAAAAGTCGCCTTCTTCAACATCCAGATCAATACCTTTAAGAGCTTCATGTCCGCCCTTATACGTTTTCTTTAAGCCACGAATAGACAATGCTTTCATGATTTATCGTTTCTCCTCGCCGTAACCCCAGCGTGGTTGTAATGTTTGGTCTAGATCGAGATGGTCAAGAATTCGTGCAACAACGAAATCAACCAAATCGTCTATGGACTGTGGTTTATGATAGAACCCCGGCGCGGCTGGCATAATCGTCACACCTAATTGCGCCAATTTGTGCATATTTTCTAAATGAATCGCCGAAAATGGCATTTCGCGTGGCACCAGAATTAACTGCCCACGCTCTTTGATCACGACGTCTGCTGCGCGCTCAATCAAGTTATCGCTGGCACCATGAGCGATAGCTGACAAGGTACCGGTAGAGCACGGGCACACAATCATTTTTTTCGGAGCCGCAGAGCCTGAAGCGACCGGTGAAAACCATTCTTCTTTGCCGTAAACCTGCAATTGCGACTCACTGACACCAAAGTGCTCGCGCAGCATATCTGCCATGGCTTTCGGTGCAGCAGGCAATTGCCAATCAAGCTCTGTGGCAAACACCACACGTGCGGCACTCGACAGTAACAAGTGTACATGCTGATGTTGCGCCAGCAGGCATTCGAGTAACCGTACCGCATAAGGCGCGCCAGAAGCACCGGTAATCGCCAATGTGATGTGGTTCGGCTGCGTCATGTTATGTCCTCTGTATGGGGCTGCTAAGAATGACTGTTAGTCTGTGTATTGGCCACGTAATACGTCAATTAAGCGATTATGGATGTTGCCAAATCCGCCATTGCTCATAATCACAACCTGATCACCGGGTTGTAATTTTTGGCTTAACAGCACTAACAGCTCATCGACCGACGCTCCTACATGAGCGCGCGGTACCTTATCCGTAACTCGCCATTGTACCGCGTCTGGCTGCAGCATAAAAATCTCATTTGCCTCAGACAATGCGGTGTCTAGCGCATCAGCCATAGTACCAAGTTTCATGGTATTGGAACGCGGTTCTAGCACCGCGACAATTCGTGCTTTGGGTTGCTTAGCGCGCATCCCTTTTAGCGTGGTTGTTATCGCTGTCGGATGATGCGCAAAGTCATCATAAATGGCGATACCGGCAATATCGGCACGCAACTCTAGGCGTCGCTTGGTGTTTTGGTACGACAACAGCGCTTCGCAGCTAACATCAACAGGAACGCCAACATGATGCGCTGCCGCAATAGCCATTAAGCCGTTCGCCACATTATGATCGCCAATAAGATCCCAACGTACTTGCCCCTGCAGTTCACCACGGTAAAGCACATCGAATACACTGCCGTCTTGTTTAACCAAGCGGGTTGACCATTCACCCTGTGGCCCAGTTTTCACGGTTTCGCTCCAGCAGCCCTGCTGAATAACCTGCTCAAGCGCAGCCTCTTGCTGAGGATAAAAAATACGCCCATAACCCGGCACTACCCGCACCAAATGATGAAACTGACGTTGTATGGCTGCTAAATCGGCAAAAATGTCGGCATGATCAAACTCAAGGTTGTTCAGCACTAACGTGCTTGGACAATAATGAACAAACTTAGAGCGCTTATCAAAAAATGCAGTGTCGTATTCATCGGCTTCAATGACAAAAAAGTCACTCTCACCCAAGCGTGCCGACTGTTGAAAATTCGCCAGTACGCCACCGACTAAAAATCCTGGTTTCAACCCAGCAAATTCAAGTAACCAAGTGAGCATGCTCGATGTCGTTGTTTTGCCATGGGTTCCTGCGACTGCAAGAACCCATTTATGCTGCAACAGCTCGTCATGCAGCCACTGCGCGCCTGATGTATAGGGAATGCGTTGATTAAGTACCGCTTCAACCGCTGAATTCCCACGACTTAAAGCATTACCAATAATCACCAGGTCGGGGCGCGGCGAGAGCTGCTCGGCATCGTAACCCTCTACAAGTTCAATACCTATGGCTCGTAGTTGGTCGCTCATTGGCGGATAAACCTGGGCGTCACTACCTGTAACGTGGTGTCCAAGCCCCTTCGCCAAGGCGGCGATGCCCCCCATAAATGTTCCACAAATACCAAGAATATGAATGTGCATGGTTTTACTCACATTATTGCAATGTGCATCAGTGTATCACGCAGCTTTCATTGCGCGACAATCTGAGCAGGCAATTTGCTTAAATTTGCGGTAAACTTAGCCGCGTTTAAAACTCGTATTCGACCACTAGCAAATTTCACGAGGGTTCCATGCAACGCTTAATTCCGACCTTACGCAACGATCAGGTCGACGAAGCTCTGATTTCCGTTATCAATTCACTGCAAATTTGCGCCAAGGAAATTTCATTCCGCGTTGGGCAAGGTGAGCTAGCGGGCGTTCTCGGTTCGACTTTGTCTGAAAACATTCAAGGCGAAACCCAGAAGAAACTCGATATTCTATCAAATCAATTGATCAAAGAAATTTTGCTTGAGTGCCAACACGTACGAGCTGTCGCTTCTGAAGAAGAAGAAGGTATTGTACTTGGACACGATAACGGTAAGTACCTTATTGCATTTGACCCGCTTGATGGTAGCTCGAACATTGATATTAATAGCATGGTCGGCACCATTTTCTCGGTGCTTCCAGTGCCTGAAAATAATAGCGGCGATGTCGATATGTTTTTACAACCAGGTCGAAACCAAGTTGCTGCCGGTTACATTTTGTACGGCCCGTCAATTATGCTAGCGTTCACCACCGGCAATGGCCTACGCCTATTTACGCTTGATCAAACCGTTGGGGAGTTCTTACTTACCAAGAAAGATCTGCAAATTTCCCCGGAAACTTCTGAGTTCGCAATTAATATATCAAATTTCCGACATTGGCAAGAAGGCATGCAATTGTATGTTGATGACTTGCTCGCTGGCACCAGCGGCCCTCGGGCGAAAAACTTCAACATGCGCTGGGTTGCTGCCATGGTTGCCGATGTGCACCGTATTTTATGTCGCGGTGGTTTGTTTGCTTACCCATGGGATGCCCGTTCAGCCAATAAACCGTATAAACTGCGCTTAATGTATGAAGGTAACCCCATGGCATGGTTGGTCGAACAAGCTGGCGGCTTAGCCCATAGTGGCGAAGAGCGCATATTAGATATTCAGCCAACTGATATTCATCAGCGCGTCGGTATAATACTTGGCGCCAAGCATGAAGTGGAAACCTGTTTGCGATATCTAGAGGGTTCGCAATCGGGCGACAAGACCGTATAATACGCGCCAATATATTTAACTTAGTCTTTAACAGGAATACACATGAGCTTAAGTCACGTTAGCGCAGGTAAAAACCTGCCAGAAGAAGTCAACGTTATCATTGAAATTCCAGCGAACGCTGACCCGATTAAATACGAAGTCGACAAAGACACTGGCACCTTGTGGGTTGACCGTTTTATGTCAACGCCAATGTTTTATCCGTGCAACTATGGTTTTGTTAACGACACACTTTCTTTAGATGGCGACCCTGTGGACGTGTTGGTACCAACACCTTATCCATTACAAGCCGGTTCAGTCATCAAGTGCCGCCCTGTTGGCGTTTTAAAAATGACTGACGAAGCTGGTGAAGACGCAAAAGTTATTGCCGTTCCGGTTAGCAAACTGACCAAAGAATACGACCATATTCAAAATGTCGATGATTTGCCTGAGTTACTCAAAGCACAAATCGCGCACTTCTTTGAGCGTTATAAAGAGCTTGAAAAAGGCAAATGGGTAAAAGTTGACGGTTGGGGTGATATCGAAGCGGCAAAAGAAGAAATTATGTCGTCATTCGAACGCGCCAAACAGAAGTAAGTGCTATGACAGGCACCTGTATTGAGCTCAAAAATCTTGAGTTTCAGTGGCCAGGTGCCACACGCCCCCTGCTGAGCATTCCGCAATTTACCGTTCAACAAGGGGAGCGCGTACTACTACGCGGTGCCAGTGGCTCAGGTAAGTCAACGTTACTGAGCTTAATCGCTGGCATTCATACCCCTAAAGCGCATCAACTGCAGGTTCTTGGCCATGACATGGGACAACTGTCGCAACGTCAGCGAGACAATTTGCGTGCCAATGAAATTGGCTATATTTTTCAGCAGTTTAACTTGCTTCCTTATTTGTCTGCTCAAGCGAATGTTTTATTAGCAGAACACTTTTCCACTGCCCGACGACAACGTATCGAACAGTCACTACGTGCCAGTAAATTATCTAGCCATAAAGAGCAGGCTCGTCAACTGCTGCTGCAACTTGGCTTAAGTGACAGTGATATCACACGCCCTGCACACCAGCTTAGTGTTGGCCAACAGCAGCGGGTTGCAGCCGCGCGAGCTTTATTTGGTGCGCCGGCGTTGATCATTGCCGACGAACCCACATCAGCGCTAGATTCTGAGCATCGCGATAGTTTTATCCAAGTACTTTTTGCGGCATGTCAGCAGCACAACACCACCTTGCTATTTGTCACGCACGACGCAAGCCTTGCACATCATTTTGAGCGCAGCATTGAATTAACAGAATTAAACCAAGTTAGCCAGGAGTCGCTATGATTCGTTTAGCGCTAGCAAGTTTATTCAATCGTAAAGCGAGTGCTTGGCTAACAATACTCGCCATTGCCGTGAGCACTCTATTGCTGCTTGGTGTCGAACGCGTACGTCATCAAACTCAAGAAAATTTTGCCAATACAATTTCTGGTACCGACCTCATTGTGGGCGCGCGTACCGGCAGCACACAACTTCTTCTCAGCAGTGTTTTCCACATTGGCACACTGAATAATACGCTGTCTTGGCAAAGCTACGAACATTTGCAATCACTTCGTGGCGTCGCATGGCACATTCCGCTCGCCCTTGGCGATAGTTATGGCGAATTCCCTGTGGTTGCAACAACAACTGATTTCTTTCAGTACTTTCAGTACGCCGATAAGCAACAATTGCGATTTAACGAGGGTGCCGCGTTTAGTCACGCAGACACCGCTGTGCTTGGTGTTGAAGTGGCTAAGCGGCGGCAGCTAGGTGTGAATGACCAATTTACTATCGCTCACGGCAGCGGTGGTATTAGTTTTAGCGATCATGACGCGCATCCATTTGTGGTCAGCGGCGTACTGCAACGTACAGGAACTCCTGTCGATCAAGCCGTTTACATTCCGCTTAGTGGGCTTGGCATAGTGCACGGCGAGGTACATGGCGAAGTATCAATAGCGGCCGACCATCACGATTATCATGAGCCTCCGGTATACACGTTAAGCGCCGTGTTATTAGGTTTAAACAGTCGACCATTGGCCTTACGCATGCAACGCGACATTAACACCTATCAAGACGAACCTTTGTCAGCTATTATGCCGGGGCTTGCACTAACTGAACTATGGCGCACGTTAAGCCTGTTTGAAAAAGCGTTGTTTGCAGTTTCTATACTGGTTGTCGCAACAGGGTTACTGGGTATGTTGACAGCCTTACTTTCAAGTTTACGGGAACGTCGCCGCGAGATGGCTGTCTTAAGAGCTATAGGCGCAGGCCCAGCCACAATCTTTAGCCTGCTTGTGAGTGAGGCGCTCATATTGGCAATCATCGGGGTTAGCTTAGGTGTTGCTGCACTTTATACAGTATTGGGTTTAGGTAGTGATTGGTTACTAACTAATACCGGAATTTTATTGCGAGCGACCCCTTTAACAGGAACCGAGTGGTCGTTTCTTGCAGCCATTATTGCGGCTGCTTTTGTTTTAAGTTTCATTCCGGCATGGCGGGCTTACCGCAATGCTTTAGCAGATGGGTTAACAATACGCTTATGAGTCAATGGTTTAATGCACTTGTTTTGGCTGTCAGTGCCATGTTGGTTACCATGCCACTTCAAGCAGCAGACGAATATGTCGAAACACAATGGAAAGAGCTGGTTCCGGAAGGCTACAAGCCACCACCGGTTCGTAGCCAAGCTTTTTATGACGCTAACCCTGAATTAGCAAACCAACCTGAGCTTGATGCTCCGATGGTTGAGGCACTAGACGGCAAAAAGGTTAAAATTCCGGGTTATGTGGTTCAACTTGAAGGTGACGCCGACAAAGTCACGCAGTTTTTGCTGGTTCCCTACTACGGTGCTTGTGTGCATGTTCCACCGCCGCCACCGAATCAGATTATTCTTGTGGATTTTCCTGAGGGTGTGAAATACGAGGATACTTTTGATGCTGTTTGGGTGGAAGGTGTCATTCATGTTGAGCGTGTGGAAGGTGACGTCGCTGTGGTCGGCTATCGTCTGACAGCCGCCACAGTACAACCATTTTATTGATGGGTCATCTAAGGCTTAGGCTTAGAAATGAACCTCTAAGCCTAAATAAGGACCTTTAAATTGCAGGTCTGAGTAAATACCATCAAGATCATCCAGTTCAATCGTAATGTCGCGGTAACCTAGCTGTAAATTCAAATCAACCGCCAAGTTTTCAATAAGACGATATTCAATACCAGCTTCAACGTCACGAATACTGCTGTCATCCACGCTTACCGCATTGGCCAAGCCATAAATTGTTAAGTCAGTCGCAGGTATACCGACTCGTACCTGCGCGTAACCGGTTGGAATCCAACCATCACTTTGCAGGCGGTTTTCGGTCTGCGCATCGCGTACGGCCAACAAACCGTCAACTTTCTTCGCTGTTACACCTAAATCGACTGTCAGTAAGTCGTTGTCAAAAATTTCATAATAAAGCGTGAAGTCGGTGTGACTTAGGTCAATCGAGCTTCCCAACGTGCTGCCCGCCGCATAGCCTTGACCGTTATACATAAAGTCTTGGGTTAGCGTTACAGAGCCTTGAGTTGCTAGCTCATTTTCGCGCACCTTAATGTTCGGTAAAATTGGAATTGGATGTTCCAGGGCGACATAAAAGCTTTGTTGTTTTTCATCGTCAAAAGCAAACTCTTGGCTTCCTGAACCAGAACCGAAGTTACCTGAATTGGTGGTGTCCCAAATTTGACCGCCCGCGTAAACACCTAAAATAGTGTCAGCTTGAGCAGCGCCGGTAAATAACAACGTAGGGGCGATGATCGCCGCGGCAATTTTCTTCATGAATATAATTCCTAACGAATGGGTTGAACTTCTGCTGTAAAGGTTGCTTGATAACCATCGCTGAATTTAAGCGTAAATTCAACTTGCTCACCAGCTCTAAACGGTTTTTTTACACCAAATAGCATTAAATGATAGCCCCCCGGCTGAAATACCAAGGTTTCATTTGGCGCAATCGGTAGTTCCGGAACTCTGCGCATGCGCATCATACCATCACGTAGAATGTGTTGGTGTACTTCGCTCGCACGCGCTGACTCTGTCGACACGCCAATAATGGTTGCTGACTCAGTACCTGTATTGGTGATGGTGAGATAACCAGCTCCATTTTCTGTGCCAGGTATAGATTCTTTCACCCAAGCATTGGATATTTCAACTTCGGCAGCCAGCACGGCTTGGCTAGCGAGTGCTAAAACCATTGAAGCAACTGCCGCACAAAGCAAAGATGTGGTGCGCACTGCAATCTCCTTTCACATGTTCAACTAGCGGATTTTGTACGACCAGTCTACACGGTTTTTGGGCGATTACGCACTAACAAATAAATGATGAACCCAACTAAAAGATACGGCCACAACCAACTAAATAATGCGAATGCAAGAACCACCAAACTAACAAGAACTGCGGCACCAACACTTAACCCAACAGCCATCGCCACGAAGAATCCAGCTGCAGCAATCGCCAAAATAAGTAAGCCCGTGAAACCGATACTAAATATCAGCCCCAATACCGCGGCAATAACCGAAAATACTTCGTCAGCAAAGAATAAAACGGCAATAATTCCCACAACGATCCATAACCAATTTCGATTTGTTTTCATGACTTTCACTCCGAATAAAAATAACGTGCGTTCATTACGTTTGCTCTTACTTGGTTTATGCAAAAGTCATGCCGATTATTTACCTATTGATTTATCGATGTTTTTTATTAAAAAAGCCCTATCACGATTATTCGCAATAGGGCTTTTAATCATTTTATCGTCAATTTGACCGGCAGTTTACTTAAAACGAATAGGTTAGTTCGCCGTAGTAATAGCCGCCATTAAAGCCAAACGGCGCGTTGGTATTTGGGTAGATAAAAATACCATTAAACTGATTTGACGGATCTTGTTTGTCCGGATATTCATCAAATAAGTTTTGTACGCCAAGACTCACTTTTAAGTTGTCTGACACTTGATAGCCGGCCGAGATATCGGTAATCCATTTACCGCTGAATTCAGTTTGCAAACCGGCGTTGTTCTCCAACACGTAATCACCAAAATAGTTGAAGGCGATGCGGCTGGTTAAACGGTCTAGTTTATGAGTAAACGAGATATTACCACTGTGACGTGGCACTGAGCGTGTCATTCGAGTCCGTTCAACGCTGTTAAATAACTTGGACTCCAGATCGCCAATAATGGTAGGGAGATTCACCCCATCAATTTCAGTTTCGTTATAACCATAGGCTAGTTGCGCCGTTAAATCGCCAGCGCCAACAATAAAGTCCTTGGTTAACACAACATCGAGGCCCTTGGTGGTGGTATCAACCGCATTAATAAAGAACCGCGCATTATCAGCGCCCGCCGCAGCAAGTGCATCGGCAACAGCTTGCGAATCACTTGGAACAAGCGAGCTCGATAAGATGATGCGGTCATCAATTTTGATCTGAAACGCATCCACTGTTAACGATAAGCCTTCGTCACCGCTCCAAACAAAGCCTAAACTTAAGTTTTGCGACTCTTCAGGTTGTAGAGCACCGAGTTGCAATTCTTGAGCCACGGTACTTACGTTATTAAAGGTACCTGACTGCTCTGGCACTAGCTCACCATTACGATTGACAAAAAGAGTCGAGATGTTCGTAAAGTAAATCTGCTGTACACTCGGCGCACGGAAACCGGTATTGGCGGTACCGCGCACTGCAAAGTTATCAGTGACGTCGTAACGGCCTGACAGCTTCCAGCTGGTGTTGGCACCAAAATCGGAATAATCTTCGTAACGTACCGCTGCGCCCCATTGGAACTGGGTGGTCAAACGGTTTTCTAACTCAACATAAATACCAACGTTGTCACGTGAATCATCTACTTCAGATTCCGGTTTGAAGCCTGTAAAGCCCTGGCTTCCCGCTGGGCGACCATCGAAGCCCCCGTTTTCATAAGAAGCTGCATCGCCAGCTTCAATTTGATACGAGTTTTCGCGGTAGCTTAATCCAAATGCCACAGCTAAGTCTGAGTTATTAACAAACGGCACAAAACGTGAGAAATCCACGTTCGCGTTGAATTCGTCCGTGGTGAGCGTGCCGGCATCGAAGCTTGTTGGCGTACTCGGGCCTAGCGACGCATTTAGGGAGTTCTCAAGGCGATACTGAAATTCGCTTTGCCCATAGCTTGCGCTGGCATCAATATCCCAATTACCAACAACAAATTTATAGCCACCGAGTACGCTTGCATCAGAGGTCTCAGGGCTTAACAATGGCAAAAAGCCATCAGGATAAACATCGATGAGATTACGGCTATCTAACGCACGGCGGTAAAACGCACCTGACTGTGAAGTACGGTCACTGATACCGCCGAACGCATACAACTCGCCATCTTGCCCGACCGGTAAGCTCGCATTGAAGAATACCGCTTTGTTTTCGAATGACGCATCGCCAACATGGTGATTTAGTCGATTAAACGTTGCTTCTCTAGGGTCTGGTTCACCATTCACTAATGGGTACTGTTGGCGCGGATCGAGTCCCGCACGATTGGTTTTGTTTTTGTGATGATATTCTGCAGATAAGGTTAGATTACCACCATCGCCAAAGCCGAAACCAACATTGCCATGCAGTTTATATTCCTCACCATCGCCTTCATAAGTTTGCCCAGCATTGGCGGTCAATGATCCACCTTCACTTTGATCTTTCAATACGATATTAATCACGCCAGCAATTGCGTCTGATCCGTAAAGGGCTGCCGCACCATCCCGTAAAACTTCAATTCGCTTGATGGAAGAAACTGGAATGGCATTTAAGTCCACATTAGAACTACCACGGCCGGTGGTGCCGTTGAGGTGCACGAGTGCACTGCTATGACGGCGCTTCCCGTTAATAAGCACTAAGGTATGGTCCGGCGACAAGCCTCTTAACGATGCCGGGCGCACCGCGTCTGAACCATCGGTGATAGAAGAACGTGGGAAGTTAAAACTTGGCACCGCGTACTGTAAAGCTTGCGCGGTTTCTGTAAAGCCGCCAGCCGTTAATTCTTCGTCGGTAATAATATCTACCGGAGCTGTACCATCTGTAGCTGTGCGCAATGAAAGGCGAGACCCAATAACCTGTATCGTTTCGTCGATCGACGCTTCTGTGGTTTCTTGTGCGACTGCTTGGCTCGGCAACATTGTGAAACTGGGTATGGCAATTGTGGCTAAAGCTAAACTTAATTGTGAACGTTTCATGGTACACCTCTCTGTCGTTCTGGATTGTATAAGCTATAGTACGCGGTTATAGCGTATTTCTTATACACCGATTAGTTATAGCTTAGATCAGAAATTGAAGAGTAAGAGCGAAATTGAAGGGCGAGAGCGATATTAGCTATTAGATATAGGATATTAGCGAAGGGCGAAGAGCAAAGGCGATATTAGCTATTAGATATTGGATATTAGAAGAGCGTTGATCGTGACTCGTGCGCTCACTTCGTTCACTGTTCGTCCGTGCTGCGCACTGTTCGTTATCGAACAGAGAGGCGAAGCCGAACGGCGGAACAGCGTAGCGGACGATTAACGAGTAACGAATCTCGCTTCAGAAACGAAAAAACCCCGAGCGTTAGCTCGGGGTCTCGTCGTAATTAAAGCCTGGCGGTGTCCTACTCTCACATGGGAACTCCCACACTACCATCGGCGCTGAAGCGTTTCACTGCTGAGTTCGG
>Ga0098069_100017_pt1 | contig 147256 bp, 153 predicted proteins | sample 27_taG_FD_92584 | JGI IMG/M metagenome (GOLD analysis project Ga0098069, IMG submission 92584) | Marine viral communities from Cariaco Basin, Caribbean Sea - 27_WHOI_OMZ | ecosystem: Environmental > Aquatic > Marine > Oceanic | place: Caribbean Sea: Cariaco Basin | collected 2014-11-09
GCTGGAATTAGCGAAGGAAACATGCACCAGCAGTAGGTGAAGCATCAACCAGATAATCCGATGAGATGCCGGTCTGTCTCACTCTCATGCAAAGGTAAGATCAACCATTTAATCCGCTTACCCCTAAATTTATGGTGATTACCAACGAGAGGACATCACCATGGACCGCAAATATATAATCATCGCTTTTATTTATGGCATTTTAGGCATTGCGTTAGGCATGTGGATGGCTGCTACCGCCAATCATCGACAACTTCCCACCCATACGCATATGATGCTATTAGGTTTCACTGTGCCTATTCTTTACGCCGCAATACTTAAAGTTTGGATGAAAATTACTGAACCAACCAAAGGGTTATGGATACAGTTCGCATTGCACCAGACGGGTACGCTCGGGTTAAGTATTGGGCTTTATTTGCTTTACGGCGGTTTTGCCAAACGTGAGGGGTTAGATCCTTTTCTTGGTGTTTCGTCGTTAGCGGCATTTGCCGGTTTCGTGCTGTTATTTTTACTCTTTCTAAAAAGAAAAAGCCCGGCATAAAGCCGGGCAAAAGTTCTTACAATCCAGGGAGAGAACATCTCAGAAAGGTAATGACAAACGAACCGAGTTCATTTAATGCGCCTTTCACATGTTCAGACTGGCTGTTCAAAAATTAGTTCAAAAAAATTTTTGAAAAATTCAATTTTTTTAATGAGCCTCGTCCCAATTATCGCCAACACCAGCTTCGGCAATCAATGGAACCTTAAGTTCAGCGGCGTTTTCCATAATTTCAACAAGCTTATTTTGATAGCCCGCCACCTTGTCTTCGCGAACCTCAAAGACTAATTCGTCGTGCACTTGCATGATCATCCAAACATCATCAGCGGGCACTTGCTCGCGCAAATAACTATGCACAGCGATCATCGCACGCTTAATAATATCAGCGGCGGTACCTTGCATGGGTGCGTTAATTGCTGCCCGCTCCGCTGCTTTACGGCGCATGCCATTTTGCGATTTAATTTCTGGTAGCTGTAAACGGCGGCCATAAATGGTTTCAACATAGCCATCGCGCTTGGCTTGCTGCCGCGTTTCTTCCATATACTTCAACACACCAGGGAAGCGGTCGAAGTATTTGTCCACATAGTCTTGCGCTTCTTGGCGTGGAATATCGAGTTGTCGCGCTAAGCCAAACGCTGACATGCCGTAAATAAGACCAAAATTCACCGCTTTCGCACGACGGCGTTGTTCACTGGTCACTTGCTCTAACGGTACGCCAAACACTTCAGCGGCGGTGGCCTTGTGAATATCTCGGCCCTTTGAAAAGGCATCCACAAGCGCCTTGTCGCCCGATAGGTGCGCCATAATTCGCAATTCAATTTGGCTATAGTCAATGGCCATAATTTTGTAGCCATCAGGCGCCGTGAAGGCTTTTCGCACACGTCGACCCGCTTCGGTACGAATCGGAATATTTTGTAGGTTCGGGTCGCTTGAAGATAACCGGCCTGTCGCTGTCACCGCTTGATGATACGACGTATGAATACGCTGCGTGCGCGGGTTCACCATTTTAGGTAACTTGTCGGTATAGGTCGACTTAAGCTTACTCAAACCACGGTGACTCATAATCACATTTGGCAATGGGTAATCTAGCGCCAGTTCTTGCAATACTTCTTCCGCTGTTGACGGGGCACCCTTAGGTGTCTTTTTGCGCACCGGTAGCTGTAGTTTTTCAAACAAAATTTGCTGCAGTTGCTTGGTCGAACTGAGATTAAATTCTTCGCCAGCAATGTCATAGGCCTGCTTTTCTAAGCTTTGTAGCTCCATCGCTATTTCATGGCTTTGACGCGCCAACAATTGCGCGTCTATTTGCACGCCATGCTGCTCCATATCGACTAACACGGGCACCAACGGCAATTCGATGTCTTGCAGCACCTGCAGTAACGACTTCTCAGCGCTAACCGTTTGCCACAACTTCTGATGTAACTGCAAGGTCACGTCAGCGTCTTCGGCTGCATAAGGGGCCGCCTGCTCTAACGCAATTTGGTTAAAGGTAATTTGTTTCGCGCCCTTACCGGCAATGTCTTCAAATGCAATGGGCTTATGACCTAGGTACTGCAAACTCAAGCTGTCCATGTCATGCCGTGAGCCTGTACTGTTATACACATACGAAGCCAGCATGGTGTCATTGGCAATAGCACCGAGAGAAATGTCGTAACGACGCAAAATATGGCTGTCGTACTTGAGGTTTTGGCCAATGAGCTTTGGCTTGCTGCCGGTCAATAGCGGCTTGAGCTGAGCTAACACATCGGCTCGGTCTAATTGATCAGGTGCGCCAGGGTAGTCATGTGCAACCGGGATATAGCAGGCATGGCCGGGTTCAATTGCAAACGACAACCCAACCAACTCAGCTTCCATGTAGTTCAAGCTAGTGGTTTCGGTATCAAACGCAAACTGCTCAGCTTGTTCAAGAGCTTTAACCCACTTATCAAGCTGCTCTTGGGTTATCACTACTTCATAGCCGTCGTGGCTTACTGCGGTTGCCGGTGGTGCTTGCGATGACTGTTCATGGCCCAATGCTTGGTCGCTAGCAGCGCCTTCTTCAAGCACTTCTGCTAGCCAACGACGAAACTCACATTGTTTATACAATTCAACAAGTTGATTTGTATCAGCGGGCTGAATAGTCAGCTCGTCCGGCTTAAAGTCGAGCGGCACGTCTAACTTAATGGTTGCCAGCTCACGTGACATAAGTAACGTTTCTTTATGTTCTTCGAGCTTTTCAGGCATGGTTTTCGCACCACGAAAACCAAGATCTTTAATCGCCTCAGGGTTGGCCAACATCGCATCAATTGAGCCCATACCTTGCAACATGGCTAAGGCGGTTTTTTCGCCCACTTTCGGCAGGCCGGGAATATTGTCCGAGCTATCACCCATTAACGACAGCAAATCAATCATCTGCTCGGGTTTCACACCATATTTTTCAACCACACCGTCGTAGTCCAACAAAGTGTCGGTCATGGTATTAATTAACATGACATGGTCATTAACTAGCTGCGCCATGTCCTTATCGCCCGTACTTATTAAGGTAAAGCGCCCTTCGTCACTAGCTTGCTGCGCTAACGTACCAATGACATCGTCGGCCTCTACGTTATCAATGCACAACAATGGCAACCCTAGTGCCTGCACAATTTTGTGTAGCGGCGCTATTTGACTACGCAAATCATCAGGCATTGGTGGGCGATGCGCTTTGTACTCGGCGTAAATGTCGTTACGAAAGGTTGTGCCTTTAGCATCAAACACCACTGCCATATGCGACGGCTTATACTTTTTCAATAAGCTGCGCAGCATGTTCACCACGCCATAAATTGCGCCGGTGGGTTCGCCGGCCGAATTGGTCAAATGCGGCGGTGCGTAAAATGCACGAAATAAATAGGACGAGCCGTCAACCAAAACAAATGGATTTTCCGGAACCGTCAATGGTGCTTTTGAAGATGTTTGCGACATGCTGTAAATCTCAGGTATTTGCGATTGCGCTAGCATGCCATAGCTAGCTTGTGTTCGCTACTGACGCGGCTTGGCAATATGTGGATACGCTGTGGATAAGTCTGTTGAAAACGACAAATCCTGCCAGTTGAAGATCCTTGATCTCTGGCGTGCTATTTTTTCTGAATGTCTTGAAAAACAAGGGGTTCGAAGAAATCCTGAAGCCCTAACTGCGTTTTATTCTTATTTTGTATCAGCTGTGGAAACTGATTTTTGCCCTCGCCAACATGAGGATCATGTTTTTGAGTGAGCTTTTTGATTCAATTTGAATCGAACAGAAAGACTAACACATTGTTGGTTGATTGCCAGTAGCAAATTGAAATTTTTTAGAACAATTTTTGCGCGTTAACTGACGACTATATGCGCAAAAGGAATCAACATTCATGAAGTTTTTCTATATACTGCTTGTCATAGTTCTTGCAAAAGCATTGTGAACTAATGTTTACTAGGTAATGTATACACATAGTGAGCAACACTATCCAGCCAACCAAAATGTGGTGTTATGGAAACAGAAACAATGAACCTAACCAAAGAAGAGCTGCGCCAACTCGAGGATTTCGAGCGTCGTCGCATCGCTTTAAACCAAACTGAATGGTGGGAACGGTTATCCATGGACCAGAAATTTGGCGTGTACCAGTTGCAGAAGTTCGGTTTTGACCTCGCCTTTATTCGCAACACAGAAGACGGCCCGTTAGCGGTTGTGCGCCGCGGCAGTGAGTTTGCCACGGTCAACCATGAGGGTGATGTTGATTTAAGCCCGAATATTGTCTTACGCGACTAATTCCATTTAAACCGCTTACCCTTTTAGCTGTGAGCGCAGCTGTTCTATAACTTGTTGGGTGTTTACCCGCTCCAAGTCATGCCAAAGTTTAAATGCAACAGCAGCCTGCTCGACTAACATTCCAAGCCCATCAAACACATCGTTAACCTCGGCATTTTGCGCTTGCTGCATGAATACCGTGGGCTTAGCCCCATACATCATGTCATAAGCACAGGTTGCCTTAGCGAGTTCAGACGCTTCTATCGGCAATAACGCCGTTCCTGACTTGTCACTTAAAGAAATACTGGTTGCGTTGATCACCAAAGCACCTGTGGGTATCGCTAATGCATCAAACGCGCATGCAGTGACACGGCTGTCTTGGGTATCTTCTACTAGTTGCTGAGCCCGTTCTAAAGTTCGATTAACAACGGTGACTGAGGTCACCGGCTGCTCTAATAACGCATACAGAGCACCGCGCGCCGCGCCGCCAGCGCCCAACAGCACGACCGCCCGTTGGTTGAGTTGTTGGTGACAATTCACGCGTAAGTCAGTGATTAAGCCAATACCGTCAGTATTGTCACCGAGCAGTTGGCCAAAGCCCAAAGGAATGAGCGTATTCACCGCCCGCGCCTTTGCCGCCCGTGTAGTAAGATGGGTGACTAGCTCATAAGCAGACTCTTTGAAAGGTACAGTAACGTTTGCGCCGGCACCGCCACAGTAAAAGAAGTCACTGACTGCGCGACGAAACTGGCCAGCCGATGTTAAACTGGGCAAATAACGTATGCCCAAACCATGCTGTGCGGCAAACGCATCATGAATTTGCGGTGACAAACTATGTGCAACCGGATTCCCAAATACTGTAAAAAACGCCATGTTTAATTTCCTCAAAAGTAGCAAGCGCGCCACCGAGCCGCAAACATTTTATCAACAACTTGGCGGCGAAAGCGCCGTGCGTGCTATTGCGAACGGTTTTTATGATGTCATGGAGCGCGACCCTCGCGCAAAAGAATTATTGACGATGCATCCGCAACCGCTTGATACCATTCGTGAGAAGTTCTTTGAATTTCTAAGCGGTTGGTTCGGCGGCCCAGCATTGTTTGAGGAAAAATACGGCCACCCTCGCCTACGCGCTCGCCATATGCCCTTTACAATTGATGAACGTATGCGCGATCAATGGCTGCTGTGCATGTATCAAGTACTTGATGAGCAGGTTCAAGACGACCTGTTAAAGATTCAGTTGCGCGCCCAGTTTACCAACTTGGCGCACCACATGATCAACACCCATTAAAGCTCTTGTAGCCAGTCTCGGGGGCGTAAATAGTCGCTATAAAGTTTAGCTTCTGCGCTACCTGGTTCTGGTTCAAAGCCATATTCCCAACGCGCCAGCGGCGGCATTGACATGAGAATAGACTCGGTTCGGCCACCGGTTTGTAAGCCAAACAGGGTGCCACGGTCCCACACCAAGTTAAACTCAACATAACGACCACGACGATACAACTGAAAGTCACGCTCACGTTCGCCGTACGGTGTATCTTTACGGCGCGCAATGATTGGCAAGTAAGCCTCAACATAGGCGTCGCCTACCGCCCGCATAATTGCGAAGCTTTCTTCAAACCCGCGTTGGTTTAAGTCGTCAAAAAACAAGCCGCCGACACCACGGGTTTCTTCCCGATGCTTCAGCCAAAAGTAGTCGTCGCACCATTGTTTAAATTTGGGGTACAGCTCTTCACCAAATGGCTGCAAAGCGTCATAGGCCACTTGATGCCAATGTTTAATGTCGTCGTCAAACGGGTAAAACGGCGTTAAGTCAAAGCCTCCACCAAACCACCACACCGGTTCAGCGTCTTCTTTTTCGGCAATAAAAAATCGCACGTTGGCATGGCTAGTCGGCACATAAGGGTTACGCGGGTGCATCACCAAAGACACCCCGCAAGCATTAAAATTGCGCCCAGCTAACTCGGGGCGATGAGCCGTTGCCGACGCCGGCATTTGCTCACCAAACACATGGGAATAGCCCACGCCCCCTTGCTCAAGTACGGCACCCTCGCGCATCACCCGCGAACGACCACCACCGCCGCCCGGGCGTTGCCATGAGTCTTCAACAAATTGGCCAAGCCCGTCAGCTTGTTCTAATGCCGTACAGATACGGTCTTGCAGGCTTTTCAAGTACGCATTCACTTGGGCCAGCATAGAGTCATGCATAATTAATCCCGAATAACTTGTTGGGTGAGTGGGTCAATAATTCGCGAAGGTTTAGTCGCTCCACCAGTCGGCGCGTCCATCACCCAAGCCACCTTGTCACCAAAAGTATCGTGCACAGCCGAGGCGTCACACAGTGCTGGTTGGCCACTAATGTTGGCGCTAGTTGACACAATGGCACTCCCTAAGGCGCGGCAAAGTTGGCGGGCCGGCTCGTGTGCAGTGACTCGCACAGCGATTTGATTATGTGCGCCACGTAACCACTCGGGTACATGGGGTGCAGCCGGAAGTAACAATGTGACTGGCCCAGGCCAATGAGAAAATACCGAAAAACGCTTGTCTTGCGGTATTTTTGCATCATCCACAAAGCCAACCAACTGGCTGTAGTCAGCTGCCAATAAAATCAGGCCCTTTTCTTGGGGTCGCTGCTTAGCTTCTAGCAGTTTTGACACTGCCGACTCATTGCGAGGGTCACAACCTAACCCAAAAACGGCTTCGGTTGGATAGGCCAACAGCTCACCATTTCGAAACGCCTGCTTGGCGGCAAACCACGTGTCATTTTGTTCGGTCATTCAACTAGTCTCTTGGTTAGTCGTTGCTCTATGATTGACGGCTATTTTATCGAAGATTTGTAGTCGCAGGAATCATCAGCGCAAACCCAGCGTTCACCCGCGGATGTTTTTTTCTTCAGCAACAACGGAAACTGGCATTTGGGGCACGGCTCTTGCACTGGCGGTAGATTAACGGAGTACTTGCACTTGGGGTACTGGTCGCAAGCATAAAAAGAATTGCCGAAGCGGCTTGTTTTTTGCACTAGCTTGCCTTGCTGACATACAGGGCAGGCGGCATCGGTGCCGGGGTCAAAATCAGCGGCGGTCATATAGTCGCAGTCGGGGTATCCACTGCAGCCAACATAAAGCCCAAAGCGGCCTTTTTTAAGTTGCAGATCGCGCTCACACCGGGGGCAAGGCACACCCAGCGACTGCGGCTCTAAGAAGTTATCGGTCATTTAATGCAATAAACCCTCGGGTTCCTCAAACAGCAAGCCTTCCATTTGGTCATAAGCGTCTTCGTGCCCTGGTACGTTAAACAGCACCATGAGCACCACCCATTTCAAATCATCCAGCGTAAACTGCTGAGTGTCTAGCTCCATAACACGGTCAATAACCATTTCGCGTGTGGCGAAGTCTAACACACCAAGGTTTTCAAGGTACATTAAGAACCCACGGCTGGCACAATCCAGACGTGCAACTTCTTCGGCCGTAAAGACCCGTGTACTACTGTTCGGCGACTTATTCACGTATGGCAACGTTTGGCTATCTTGCAAGTCAGCCAAGCGCTCTAACCAAGCTAAAGCTTTGTGAATTTCCTGACGGTGAAACCCTGCACGCGTCAGTTCATCGGTAAGCTCGTCATGGTTTACCACAACCTCCATGTCCGAATGAATAAAGTTTTCGAACAAGTACATGAGGATATCAAACATCGTTAGCGCCTCCCCATTTTTATATAACCACCTGTAACCGAGGTTACATGCCCTTCTAACTCAAGTAACACCAACTGTTCAGTGACAGTAGCAACCGGTAGTCCGCTGCGCGCCACTATAGTGTCTATTGAAGTAACCTCTAAACCCACATTAGCCAACAATTTACGGTTTGCCAAGCTTCGCGAGCTATTTATTTGCGCCACTTCTGCGCCGTTTGTCTCTGTTAAAGATGGGGGCACCGGCGGCAAATTCAATTCTTGTAATATATCGTCTACGGTCGTGGCCAGTGCGGCGCCCTCTTTAAGTAACTTATGGCAGCCACTATGCGCCACGTTCCATATCGAGCCAGGCACTGCCATAACGGTTTTTTGTTGCTCTCTCGCCAAGGCTGCAGTGACTAAGGTTCCGCTTTGATACTTGGCTTCAATAACAACAACCAGTTCGGCTAATCCACTAAGAATACGGTTGCGGCGGGGAAAATGATCCTTCTTTGGTGGCATACCCGGCGCAAATTCGGTAATAACCAAACCACTTTGCATAATTTGCTGCTGCAATTGCCGATTATGTGCTGGGTAATAAATATCTGGGCCAGTACCCAACACGGCTAAGGTTTTCCCCTCTGCCAACGCTGCCCGATGGGCCTCGGCGTCAATACCTTTTGCCAAACCACTACTTACCACAAGCCCTGAGCGCGCCAACCCGCGAGCAAAGTGGTTGGCCGTGTGTTGCCCCACCGGCGAGGCATTGCGGCTACCTATAATTGCGACCATGCGGGCCTGCAAACAGCGAAGGTCGCCATGCGCAAATAACACCAATGGCGGGTCACTGATATGTTTTAACGGCTCTGGGTAGCGTTCGTCACGTAAGTGAATAACATGGCAATTGGGTTGCGTGGCCCAGCGCTGTAGCCGTTCAATGTAGGCCGGCGCAATGTTTACTTCAGGCAACGGGGCTCGAATAAAGATTTGCTCAAGGGAGCTTAGGCTGCGTAAATATTTGCGATGGGTGCTCGGCGCACTCGCCATAGCGAGTAGCGCCTTCGCGGTTTCAGCTTCCATGCCGATAACCTCTCTTGTGAGTTATGAAAAATTAGAGTTTGAGTGGAATAAAGTAATCACCAATGCTCATCCATTCGCGTGAGCGAACCACAATGGCAAAGCTGGTTTGTTCCTGAACCTCAAGCACAAGCATTTGCGATGTTGCAGACACAGGTAGCTGCAACGTGTTGCGCCACAACCGTGAGATATGGTCTGCCGGCTTGTAGTAGTTCACTAAGGTTATTTCTTCGCCATCAACAAATAGCGTTGAACCTGGGCGTATAGCCTGATACATCTGACCAACTTCAACGCCGTGTTGACGCCCACGATTAAGCACCACCACGTCATATGGCCCCTGTTCTTTGCGATTATTCAATGAGGCAATAATCTGACCGTCAAGCTGGCCACCTGATTCAGGCACAATCACGTCTGGAATATTTAACGGCTGTGAAGTTAACAAGTAGTCACCGCGACGAATTTCTCGTTGTATTCGACTGAGCTCACCTTCTGCAAGCTCGCCAGCATTGTACGTCACCGTGACATCGCCGACGTAACGAAGCAATTCACCACCGTCAATGGGCTCAACCGGCGTAAAAGCGCTATAGGTGGTCTTTTCCACATCGCCTTTAATAAATACCGGCAACATACCGTTCACCCGCGGGGCACCGCGGTTGTCACCCAAAATTTGTGGTGTATTTTTTAACGCTTCAGCGGTGATTACGCGATGTTCGGTTAACAATGGCGCTAACATATCGCGCGAGAAGGTCGGAATTGGGTTGTCTTTGCTCTTCACTTGCCCTTCAGGCAACAAAGTTTTGTGTGCTTTACGTGTCAGCTGCGGCTTGCCATCTACCCAAACCAGCAATAACCGATCGCCAGGGTAAATGAGGTGTGGATTCGCAACGCCTTCGTTAATGCGCCAAAGCTCGGGCCAATACCAAGGGTCATTGAGGTACAATTCTGAGATATCCCACAGCGTGTCGCCTTTTTTCACCACATATTCTTGGGGTGCGCCTTCACGAAGTTGCAGAATATCGCCTTTGGTTTGTTGTGTTTCAGACTGCGCCATAACAACATGCAGAGGTGAAACCAGCAGAAAACCGATTAATGCAATCGCCGGTAGTTGCCATTTAGTCATGTCGTGCTCCGTTGTAAAACCGTGTGTTCATCCTCAAATTACGTTAAAATCACGCAAGATGAAACTAGCGAATGAAAGGTTATGAGTAAATTAACAATTTTAAAATATCCCGACGAACGATTACGCACGGTCGCACAACCAATTAATACGGTTGACGATGCCCTGCGTGCCGACATCGATAATATGTTCGAAACCATGTACGACTCCAATGGCGTCGGCTTGGCAGCGACTCAAGTCGATATTCACAAGCGTCTGTTCATTGCTGACTGCAGCGAAGATCAGAACGAGCCACTGGTGTTTATTAACCCAGAGATTACAGCACAAGAAGGCCATTTCACCAATGAAGAAGGCTGCTTGTCGTTTCCGGGCGTTTACGCAAAAGTAGAACGCGCCGGCAAAGTCACTGTGCAAGCCCTTGATCGCCATGGTGAGTCGTTTAGCTTAACCGCTGAAGGCTTGCTCGCCATCTGCATTCAGCATGAAATCGATCATCTTAATGGTAAGCTTTTCGTCGACTACTTGTCGCCGCTTAAACGTGACCGCATTCGTAAAAAACTCGAAAAAGAAGCGCGCCTTCAAGCTTAAAGGATAGCCAACATTAGCATGAATAAGTTACGCGTTGTTTTTGCCGGCACGCCCGAGTTTGCGGCTGAACACTTGCAGGCCCTTTTGAACGACTCGGCGCTCGACGTTGTTGCGGTGTACACGCAACCCGATCGCCCTGCCGGCCGTGGCAAAAAACTGCAAGCTAGCCTAGTTAAAGTATTAGCCGAAAGCCACCGTTTGCCAGTGATGCAACCCGTCAACTTTAAAAGTGACGAGGCCAAGGCGCAGCTAGCTGACTTCGCTGCGGACGTGATGGTGGTGGTGGCCTATGGCTTATTGCTGCCGCAAGCCGTGTTAGATATTCCTCGGTTAGGCTGCATTAATGTTCATGGGTCATTATTGCCGCGCTGGCGGGGCGCCGCTCCCATTCAGCGCGCACTTTGGGCTGGCGATAGCGAAACCGGTGTTGCCGTGATGCAAATGGAGGCTGGCCTTGATACTGGCCCAGTACTACAAGAGGCTCGCTTAACTATTGAGGCTACGGATACTTCCGCGTCACTTTACACCAAGCTTGCCGCGCTAGGCCCACAAGCCTTAGTGGCAACGCTTCACGACTTAGAAAACTATCAAGCCAACGCTGTGGTGCAAGACAATGCCCTAGCCACCTATGCGAAAAAACTTAGCAAAGAAGAAGCCCAATTAGACTGGAATCAGCCTGCTGATGTGCTCGAACGCTGGGTTCGTGCCTTTAACCCGTGGCCCATTTGCTGGCTAACCACGGCAACAGGTGATGTGATTAAAATATGGCAGGCCGATGTTGTGCCCGGTGGCCAGCACCAAGCTGGCACCATTATTCAGGCAGACAAAAGTGGCATTGTGGTACAAACCGCACAACACGCATTGCGCTTGTTGCAGTTACAACCGCCGGGTAAAAAACCCATGGCTGCAGCCGATTTCCTCAATGGCCGCGCCGACTGGCTAAGCCCAGGCTGCGTGTTGGCAAGCCCAATCGCAGAGACAGCAAAATGAGTCAACAATCGCTTCGCCCAGGGGCCGCAAGCCGAGCCGTCGCCGCCCAAGCTATCTTTCAGGTGGTTGAACAAGGTCGCTCGTTAAGCCAAGCCCTGCCAACGTTAAGTCGTCAACTAACGGCGCGTGACCGTGGTCTGGCGCAGGCACTTGCTTACGGGGTGCTGCGTTATCTGCCACAACTAAATTTCATGGTGGGCTCGTTACTTGCCAAACCGCTTAAGGGCGAATTAAAACCACTTCATTCATTGTTACTGGTTGGTGCCTACCAGCTGGCCTATATGGGTTCAGCAGAGCACGCAGCCGTGTCGGCAACCGTGGACGCAGCATTGGTGCTAAAACGCGCCAAACAGAAGGGTTTAGTCAACGGTGTGCTGCGCAATATTCAGCGGCAACTGCCACAGCTACTGAAGCAATTAGAACAGAAACCGGCGTTAGCCCACGGCCACCCGCGCTGGTTGGCAGAGCGCATTGAAAAAGCATACCCCAAGCAAGCGGCGCGTATTTTTACTGCCAATAATGAGCAGGCGCCGATGTGGCTACGACTTAACACCCAAAAGACCAATCGAACCGACTACATGCAGCTACTGCGCGCTGCTGATATCGCGGTGGTTGAAGACGCGCCACTGGCAACAGCGATTTTCCTTGCTGAGCCAGTAGATGTTTACTCGTTACCACATTTCACCGACGGTTGGGTGTCGGTACAAGACATCGCCGCCCAACATGCAGCGTGGCTACTTGACGCGCAAGCAGGCGAAAACATTCTTGATTGCTGTGCTGCGCCAGGCGGCAAAACAGCCCACATTCTAGAGCTGCAGCCGACCGCCAATGTGTTGGCAATTGATGCCGACGCCAAACGCCTAGAGCGCGTGCACGAAAACTTGACGCGACTGCAGCTAAACGCCGAAGTAAAAGCGGCCGATGCGACTGCACCTAGTGATTGGTGGGACGGTCAATTATTTGACCGGATTTTACTGGACGCCCCCTGCTCGGCAACGGGTGTCATTCGGCGCCACCCAGACATTAAGTGGTTACGCCGCAACGACGATATTGCGGAACTTGCCGCGCTACAGGCACGAATTCTTGACGCCTTATGGCCAACATTAAAGCCAGGCGGCACCTTAGTTTACGCAACCTGTTCTATACTGCCTGAGGAAAATAACCAGCAGATTGAGGCATTTAAACAGCGCCATGCGAACGCCATTGCAGTTGCAACAGGTCCGCAAGACAGCGTAGAGTGGCAATGGTTACCCGGAAATGAACATAACGGGGATGGTTTTTACTTCGCAAAACTGGAAAAGCGTGCATGAAAATTGTAATTCTCGGTGGTGGACAAGTTGGCGGTACGTTAGCTGAAAACCTTGTCGGTGAAGATAACGATATTACTGTTGTAGACGTCGATAAGTCTCGTTTAGAAGCCCTGTCCGAGTTGCACGATATTCGCACCATTGAAGGCGAAGCGTCGCATCCGCGGGTATTGCGTCAAGCCGGCTGTGAAGACGCGGACATGCTCATTGCGGTAACCCCAAGTGACGAAACCAACATGCTCGCGTGCCAAATTGCCTATACGTTGTACCGCACACCAAAACGTATCGCCCGTATTCGCTCACAAGAGTACAGCGACTACAAAGACAAGTTATTTCATAAAGACGACATTCCTGTTGACCATTTGATTTCGCCAGAACAACAAGTTACCCAGTACATTAAGCGCTTGGTTGACTACCCCGGCGCACTGCAGGTCATGGAGTTTGCTGGCGGGCGAGCAAGTCTTGTGGCGGTGCGCGCCTATTACGGCGGTAAGTTGGTTGGCCATGCCATTTCTACCTTGAAAAGCCATATGCCGAACGTCGAGACACGCGTAGCAGCCATTTTCCGTCAAGGCCAAGCCATTAAGCCCATGGGCACCACCATTATTGAAGCCGGCGATGAGATATTTTTTATCGCCGACACCCGCTATGTGCGCATGGTTATGGAAGAAATGCAGAAGCTAGAAAACCAATATCGGCGTGTCATGATAGCTGGTGGGGGCAACGTTGGCGCTGGGCTTGCGGCATTACTGGAAGAAAACCATCGTGTTAAGCTTATTGAGCGCGATCGTGATCGTGCCGAAATGCTCAACGAACAGCTGCAAAACACCACTATTTTACAAGGCGATGCCTCAGACGAACGCTTGCTGACTGAAGAGCACATTGAGGACATGGACGTATTCATTGCGGTAACCAACGACGATGAAGCCAATATTATGTCGTCCATGCTAGCCAAGCGTCTTGGTGCGAAGAAAACCATGGTACTTATTCAACGTCAGGCCTATGTAGATTTAGTGCAAGACAACGTGATTGATATTGCGGTGTCGCCTCAGCGCGCCACCGTTTCGGCCTTGCTATCGCTGATTCGAAAAGGCGATATAGTAAACGCTTACTCACTTCGCAAAGGCGCTGCAGAGGCCATTGAGGCCATTGCGCACGGCGATGAAAAAACATCTAAAGTGATTGGCAAAACCATTGACGAAATCAAGTTGCCGCCAGGCACCACTATTGGCGCCATTGTACGCGGAAACGAAGTATTGATTGCCCACGATGACACCGTTTTGCAAGCCGATGACCACGTGATTTTATTCTTAGTGGACAAAAAATATATTCGGGAAGTGGAACGTTTATTCCAACCAAGCGCGCTATTCTTCTAGGCGCTTGGTTACTTTGTATCACCGCTAAACTAGCTAGCTGCGCCAAAACGTTGGGGTTAGCAACACCAAAATAGTAAACACTTCGAGTCGACCAAACAGCATAGCGACAACTAAAAGCCATTTGGCCGTATCGGGAATGCCAGCATAGTTTGCCGCCACTTCACCTAACCCTGGGCCTAAGTTATTCAAGCATGCCGCAGTTGCCGAAAACGCGGTAATGTCGTCTAGCCCTGTGGCTAGCAAACCGAGCATGATCACCACAAATACCAAGGCGTAAGCGGCAAAAAAGCCCCACACAGCCTCAACCACGCGAGGCGGGACAATACGCTTGCCAAGTTTGACTGAATACATGCCTTGCGGATGCACCAGACGGTTAAGTTCGCGTACGCCTTGGCGGAATAAAAGCAACACCCGCACAACTTTTAAGCCACCGGCGGTTGAGCTCGCACAGCCGCCAATAAAACTAGCGAAGATGAGTAGTATTGGCAAAAACAAAGGCCATGAGGAAAAATCTGTGGTGGCAAAGCCAGCTGTGGTACTAATTGACACCGCTTGGAACATTGCTTGGTTGAATGCTAGCTCGGTATTGTCGAAGACTTTATGCACCAGCACCGTCATAAAGACGATGACAATAAGTACCGCCTGAATAAATATAAAACCACGTACTTCTGGGTCTTTAAAATAGCCCCATAATGAACGCCCAGTAATGGCGGCATAGTGCACCGCAAAGTTCATTGACGACAAAATCAAAAACACCACACAAATGGTATTAATGGTGCTGCTGTCAAAATACCCCATGCTGGCGTCGTACGTACTAAATCCGCCCACAGCAATGGTTGAAAACGCATGGCCAATGGCATCAAACCAACCCATGCCCGCTAATTTGTAAGCCACTGCACAAACCAAAGTGAGTGCCACATAAATATACCAGAGGTGTTTTGCTGTATCGGCGATGCGCGGGGTCATTTTGGCGTCTTTCAACGGCCCAGGAATTTCTGCGCGGTACAGCTGCATGCCACCAATGCCAAGCATAGGTAAAATTGCGACGGCTAAAACGATAATACCCATACCACCCAGCCACTGCAGCTGCTGGCGGTAAAACAAAATACTATGGGGTAAGTGTTCAATACCGGTAAGAATAGTGGCGCCGGTGGTCGTTAGGCCCGAAAACGACTCAAACGCAGCGTCAGTTATTGAGAGCGGTACTTCGGCAGTAAACCACAACGGCAAAATACCAACGGAGCCTAACACCGTCCAAAACAATACGGTAAGTAAAAAACCGTCGCGCACTTTTAAGTCGGAGCGTTCGTTTCGATTTGGATACCAAACTACAAAGCCAACAACAATACTGACAATAAACGACAGTAGAAACGCCACACCGCCGCCATCTTGATAGATGAGCGCAACCACACCTGGTGGTATTAGCGTTGCGCTAAATAAGCAAATAAGTAGCCCAAGAATGCGAAGAATGCCGCGAAAGCGCACTAGTTTTCCCCATTAATGATGGTTAGCACTACGCGACCCTGCGTAGCATTTTTTATATCATTTTGCAGGCTAAGTGCCGTCTCTGCAACTATCGCTAGTTGCATCGAAACCTGCGCTGTGAACTCTTGCTGAAGTATTTCACTATCGTAGCGCTTAATAAAGTGTTCAATGGTGTTTTGATCGGCGTAATCGTAGTCGATTTGTGCCCGTTTGCGTACTATTTTTTCTTGGGTTGGTAATTGCTTAAGCACTTCAGCGACAGCTTGGCTATAGGCGCGCTGCAGCCCGCCGGTTCCTAATTTCACGCCGCCAAAATAGCGCGTGACCACCACCGACACCTCGCCTAGTCCACTACTTTGTAGCACATGGAACATGGGTTTGCCGGCGGTTCCCGAAGGCTCACCATCGTCGCTCATCGCATAAGCTTGGCTATTGCTTGGCGCAGCAACAATAGCGGCCGTGCAATAATGACTTGCCCCTGGCCATTCCTGTTGGCACTGCAATATATGCTGTTGATGCGCCTGCAAACTGTTTGCAGCTTGCACCGACGCTATAAACCGACTGTTTTTAATAATCACTTCATTGACAGTGTGCTCTGCCGGCACAAAATATCCGCTCATCTTGCTCTCATTACAACGAAGGACGCGACGGCATCACGCTAATCGTCATAGGCTCTAGCTGATTAAACACATCAGGCGAATTGTCGTTATCCCGCAAGGTACGATAAATTTGCTGGTATGCCAAAACATTCTTCACGTAGTTTCGCGTTTCATGATACGGGATCATTTCTATCCAGCGATCGGCTTCTACTGGCTGCGCCGGCAGCCAATCATACACACGATAGATACCCGCGTTGTAGGCCGCGGTTGCGAGCAGCCAGTTATCACCTAACCGCCGCTGCAAGTCGGATAAATAACGTGTGCCAAGGCTAATGTTATAGCTTGGGTTAAACAACTCAAATTGACTGACTTCTTTGCGCGCCACCAACTTGGCGGTGCTCGGAAGTAATTGCATTAACCCATAAGCTCCAGCATGCGAACGGGCATCGTCGCGGAATGCGCTTTCGCGCCGAGAAACCGCCAAAGCCCAATTCACGTCAATGTTCGCGGCGTTGGCAAAGCGCAGATGCTCATCTAAAAAGGCTTCAGGAAAGCGCTGACTTATTGCGTCAAACTCGCCCAGCCGACCCAGCGTATAAATAGCTTGATCATGCCACTGCCATTCACTGGCAATAATGGCTAGCGCCCTTTGCTCATCTTCGCTACTGTGATTAAGCAAGGCATTCCATTCGCGTCTCGCCTCTAGCTGGCGCCCGAGAGAGCGCAACTCAGCAGCACGCTGCACACCGGCAAACTGGCGCACGATGCTGAGTTCTTCTGGGGTCATTTCGAGTGCTTCGCGGGCTAAGCTCAAGGGCTGATTCAACTTGGCGGCCGCTAAAAAGCCATAATAACTGCGCTGCTGCGCAACGCGTGACCAGACTTGCTGCGCCACATGGGTATGCCCCAGCTCATTGAGCGCCCGGGCAAACCAATACTGCCACTGATCGGTTTCACGTTGGCTGTCAGGCAAGCGCGGCACTAGGCCGACAATTTGCGTCCACGCACCACGACGCAACCATTCAGCAAGCTGCCAGTGCAAGGTTGATTCGGTATGTTCAGTGGGTTCAATGCGTGCCAGCCAACGACTTGCATGATCATGCCCCTTGAGGCTTAACGCCGTCGCAAAGGTTTGACGAATATCGCGATATTGGTCAGCACTAAAGGTAATGTGGGTTGGCAAGTCTTCCATCAGCAGCAATGCCATATCGGGCTCTTGCCAAATTAAACGACGTAAGCCATAGGCCACAATTTCGGTTTCGTGCTGCGGGTACTTTCCGCTTAACTTATCTAGCTGAGCAACCACTTTGGGGTTACGTCGCACCGCACGAAAATGCTCGGCCAAGTAATGCATGGCCGGTGGCAACATGTTTTGCAAGTACGGAATAAGTGAATGCTTGCCGCCGTCAGCCGCCAACGCAATGCGCCGCCAAACCAAGTCATCGGAACGCAATCCTGCATTCGTCCAGGCTTCAAGTACCGCATCGCATTCATCCGGCAAAGACTCTCCGGTTAGCCAGATGGCGTCAACCTGCTGCAAAATGGGTGTGGTGTCACCCGTACCGGTGGCTAGCTGAGAATACAGATAAAAGCATTGGTGAGCGGTAGTTGCAGGCAACTGGTAGTCATGAAGAAACGCCTCATAATGATGCTCTTTCATGAGTGTATCTAACCAGGCTTGGCGGGTTTGCCAACCTAGCGGCGTCTGCTGGTGCTGACGAATGAACGCGCGCACTTGCGATGCGTCTTTCAGCGTGGCGTAACGTTGCCAATACTGCGCATCTAAATAATCCGCTAATATATAACCGTTTAAGCGTGGCCGTAGTTGCTTATAGTCTTTTAACTCACGACGCAGCAGCATCTGCTCGGCAGCAACAAAGTGCTCACGAAACTGCTGTTGTGGGTCAAGTTGTTGTGTTGTGGGCACATTTGCGTTGACATTGACACCCACACCCGACAACGCCACGACCAACCCAATTTGCAAACTTTGAACTAACTTCAGCATAATTCAAACGCACGTTTAAAAAATCATTGAAAAATTGGCCCATTCAGGCCACACTCTAGAGCGACTATAAGAACCACTTTAACCGAAAGCAATCTGATTATCAGTAACCGCTCAAGGAGACCGAACATGATTTATCAGGGTGATAGCATTCGGGTTGAATTTGTCGAAGACGGCATTGCCGAACTTCAATTTGCAGCCGCAGGCTCAGTCAACAAATTTGACCAGAAAACCTTGGAAGGATTCAGCCAAGCATTAACTAAGCTTGCCAACACAGCCGATTTACGCGGTGTTATTGTCACCAGTTCTAAACCTACATTCATTGTAGGCGCAGATATCACAGAATTCCTGACTTTATTTGCTAATGTTGAGCAAACAAAGACTTGGGTTGCCAAAGCTTCGCGTGTTTTTGACCAATTAGAAGACCTACCGGTACCCACGGTAGCTGCTGTGGCCGGCTTTGCCCTCGGCGGCGGCTGTGAAGCCACTTTAGCCTGTGACTACCGTGTGGTTGATACCACAGCTGTTATTGGTTTGCCGGAAGTAAAACTTGGTTTAATTCCTGGCTTCGGCGGCACCATGCGTTTACCGCGCATTATTGGCCCAGACAATGCATTGGAGCTGATCACGACGGGTAAGAATAATAAGCCAGATGACGCCCTAAAAATTGGCTTAGTTGACTCCGTGGTTGCGCCAGAAAAACTGCGTGACGCTGCCTTGTCAATTGTCAAAGCGGCCGCTAATGGTGAGCTAGACTGGAAAGCCAAGCGCCAACCAAAACTTGAGCCACTAAAAGCCAATGAAACCGAATCAACCATGACCTTTGTTACCGCCAAAGCGATGGCAGCGGCACAAGCCGGTAAACACTACCCTGCGCCACATGCCGCCATTAAAGCGGTAGAAGACGGTGCGCGCTTTGGCCGCGAAGAAGCATTGAATGCTGAAAACGCTGCCTTCGTTGGTTTAACTCAAACCGACGCCTGCCGTGCCCAAGTTGGTATTTTCATGGCTGATCAGCTAGTGAAAGGCAAAGCCAAAAAAGCGGCGAAACAAGCGACCAAAGAAATCAAGCGTGCCGCAGTGCTAGGCGCCGGCATTATGGGCGGCGGTATTGCTTACCAGTCTGCCTACAAAGGCGTGCCGGTGGTCATGAAAGATATTCGTCAAGATGCCCTTGATTTAGGCATGAAAGAAGCTAGCAAAATTCTTGGTAAGCTAGTTGAACGCGGCCGCATGGACCATAAAAAAATGGCCCAAGTATTATCGTCAATTACACCGACGTTGCTTGATGACGGCGTAAAAGGCGTTGATATTGTGGTTGAAGCTGTGGTTGAAAACCCAGATGTGAAAGGCAAAGTATTGGCACAAATGGAAGACGTTGTTGATGCCGACACTATTATCGTGTCAAACACCTCAACCATTTCAATTGACCGCTTGGCGAAGAACTTAAAAGACCCATCGCGCTTCTGTGGCATGCACTTCTTTAATCCAGTGCACAAAATGCCATTGGTTGAAGTTATTCGTGGCGAAAAAACCTCAGAAGAAACCGTTGCAGCGGTTGTCGCCTATGCCACACGCATGGGTAAAACAGCGATTGTTGTGAATGACTGCCCTGGGTTCTTAGTCAACCGCGTGTTGTTCCCATACCTTGCCGGTTTTGCCGGTATGGTCGACGAAGGTGTCGACTTTGCTGGTATTGATAAAGTGATGGAGCGTCAGTTCGGTTGGCCGATGGGCCCGGCCTATTTGAGCGACGTGGTTGGTATTGATACCGCAGATCACTGCACTGTGGTAATGGCTGATGGCTTCCCAAGCCGTATGCCGCGCGATACCAGCAGTGCAATTGCCAAATTAGCGGCGGCTGAGCGTTTCGGCCAGAAAAATGGCAAGGGCTTCTACAACTATGGCGTTGACAAGAAAGGTCGCCCAGCGAAAGAAAAAGCCCCTGAAGTTTATGACATGCTTGGCATTTCAGATAAGCAACTTGAGGCCGACGAAATCATTGCGCGCTGCATGGTGCCTATGGTGAACGAATGCGTCCGTTGCCTTGAAGAAGGTATTGTGGCGAGTGCGGCCGAGTGCGATATGGCGCTGCTTTATGGCCTAGGCTTCCCGCCATTCCGTGGCGGCCCATTCCGTTACTTAGAAACGGTTGGTTTAGAGAACTTTATTGCACTTGCAGACAAATATGCGCACCTCGGTGAAATGTACCAAGTTACCGATGGTCTGCGTGAGATGGCTAAGTCAGGCAAATCGTACCTGGCCGGTTAATCAATAGCGCAGCGCTAACGGAGGAATTTATGAAAGACGTAGTGATTGTCGATTGTATTCGTACCCCTATGGGGCGTTCTAAAAATGGCGTGTTCCGCAACGTGCGCGCCGAAGATCTCTCGGCACACCTCATGAAAGGCTTGCTTGAGCGTAACCCGCAAGTTGATGTGAACGAACTGGAAGACATCTACTGGGGCTGTGTTCAGCAAACCCTAGAACAAGGCTTTAACATTGCGCGTAACGCCGCGTTAATTGCCGGCATTCCGCATCAGGTATCGGCTGTTACCGTAAACCGCTTGTGTGGTTCATCAATGCAAGCCATTCACGATGCCGCTCGTGCCATTATGCATGGCGACGGCGACATTATGATTGCCGGCGGTGTTGAACACATGGGCCACGTACCTATGACTCACGGTATCGACTTCCACCCAGGCATGAACATGTCTGTGGCGCGAGCGGCTGGTAGTATGGGTATGACGGCAGAGTTATTGGCTCGTAAATTTGGTATTGACCGCGCTGCGCAAGACGCTTTCGGAGCGCGCTCGCATCAACGTGCGCATGCCGCCACACTTGAAGGCCGCTTTGCCAAAGAAATCTTGCCTATAGAAGGCCACGATGCCGACGGCATTTTACACATGGTTAAAAACGACGAAGTTATTCGTCCAGAAACCACGGTTGAAGGGCTTGGTGCCTTACGTCCGGTGTTTGACCCAGCCAACGGTACCGTAACAGCAGGTACCTCATCAGCATTGTCAGACGGTGCTGCAGCCTGTTTGGTCATGTCTGCGGACAAAGCCAAAGAACTCGGCTTAACCCCACGCGTACGCATTCGCGCTATGGCCGTTGCCGGCTGTGATCCGTCAATTATGGGCTATGGCCCAGTGCCAGCAACGCAAAAAGCCTTGAAACGCGCAGGTTTGAGCGTTAACGACATCGATTTGTGGGAGCTAAACGAAGCGTTCGCTGCCCAGTCATTGCCGGTACTCAAAGGTTTAGGCTTACTGGACGTGATGGACGAGAAGGTCAACTTAAACGGCGGCGCTATTGCTTTGGGCCACCCATTAGGTTGCTCGGGCGCACGTATTTCCACGACGTTAATTAATTTAATGGAAAGCAAAGACGCGACGCTTGGTGTGGCGACGATGTGTATTGGTTTAGGCCAAGGTATCGCCACCGTCTTCGAACGCGTTTAGAAAACCAAAAGCGTTGTTCGTGCGCTCGCTGAAGCGAGCTGTTGGTCCGTGCTTCGCACTGTTCGTAGTTCGAATAGTAAGCGAAGCTTACGGACGAACAGTGAACGAAGTGAACGGACGAATAACGATTAACGAATAACGCTTTTGCAGTTCAAGAGCCTTTACGAATGATGTAGCGGTACGGCAAATCCGTGGTCTGTGCGCTGACTAGCTCGTGATCCATAAACCGACAAAAACTCGGAATATCGCGGGTTGTTGCAGGGTCATCCGCAATCACCGTAAGCTCATCACCCACCGCTAATTTTCGCATTGCCACACGCAGCATCATGACTGGTTCTGGGCAACGCAACCCGAGTGTATCTAATTCGTTGGTGGTTTCACTCATTCACTCACCTCAAACCACGAATAACCAATAACGAATAACGGTTGTTACAGGTACTTCTGCCAAAACTCGGCTTTGCCCATTTCAGCATCAAGCTGATATGGCTTAAAGCCAAACTTCTCATAGGCGATTTTGGCCGGCTCATTACCTTGCAATACTTCCAGCGTTAACTTGCAGCAGCCACGAAATTGCGCCAGGGTGCTGACCTCTTCAAGCAAGCGTTTCGCAATGCCCTGCCCGCGAAAGTCTTTGATCACCGCAATATCGTGAATATTCATCACAGGTTTTGCGGCGAACGTTGAAAAACCTTCGACACAGTTGGCAAGCCCGACGGGTTGTTCGTCATTAAATGCGAGCAGCGAAAAAACGTAGTCACGCTTGGCCATTTCGTCAATGAGCGTGGCTTTCGTTGTTTCAGGTAATGCTTCACCACCGCCCATTGGGTCTTGCGCGTAGTCATCGAGCATGTCGATCACTGCTTGACGATGTTTCGGGTTGCTGTAATCGGCAAGTACTATTTCTAACATATCAAACTCATCTATAAGGAAAATTGACGCATTTCAGTGCAAACGTTTTGGTAACAATGGCAGTCAACAACGTGATCATTAACCATACCGACAGCCTGCATAAATGCATAGCAAATTGTCGTGCCGACAAAATTAAATCCGGCTTTCTTCAATGCCTTCGCCATGGTATCAGAAACACTGTCTGATGTGGGTATGTCGCCACCCCGACGAGCGAATATTCGTGGCTTTCCGTCGCTAAATTGCCAAAGAAATTGGTTAAAGTCGATGCCCTGGTCACGCAGCTGCAAGTAAGCGCGCGCGTTTTTAAATATCGATTCGATTTTTAACCGGTTACGTATAATGCCGGCATTGTGCATTAATTCCGCTTGGTAAGACGCCGGCAATTGTACGATTTTTTCTGGGTCGAAATCGCAAAAAGCCGCTTCATAATTAGCCTGCTTACGCAGTATAGTTATCCAGCTAAGGCCAGCTTGCTGGCCGTCTAAGCACAACTTGGCAAATAGCTCTTGGCTATCGGCAACGGGGCGCCCCCACACATTGTCGTGGTAGGCAACATAGTCTTCTGCCGTGCCGCACCAGGTACAGCGTTGAATTGTTTCGCTCATTTCACAAGGTATCCTGTATCCGCGCGCCAACACAGGGTATAATTTACGCCACTTTGGATTAAAAATCAGCACGAGATAACGCATGGCTAGTTACGATGTAAAAACGTTTCAAGGGCTTATACTTGCTCTGCAGGATTATTGGGCACAGCAAGGCTGCGCCGTTGTTCAACCTCTCGACATGGAAGTAGGTGCGGGTACCTTTCACCCCATGACCTTTTTACGCTCGGTTGGCCCAGAGCCGGCTAGCTTCGCCTACGTGCAGCCATGTCGTCGACCAACCGATGGTCGCTACGGTGAAAACCCAAACCGCTTGCAGCACTACTATCAGTTTCAAGTACTGTTAAAGCCTTCACCGTCAAACATTCAAGAGCTTTATCTCGGTTCGCTTGAAATGCTTGGTTTTGACCCGTTGGTGCATGACATTCGCTTTGTTGAAGACAACTGGGAGTCGCCAACCCTGGGCGCTTGGGGGCTAGGTTGGGAAGTGTGGCTAAATGGCATGGAAGTGACACAGTTCACCTACTTTCAGCAAGTTGGCGGCTTAGAGTGTAAGCCGGTAGCCGGCGAGATTACATACGGGCTCGAGCGCTTAGCCATGTACATTCAAGGCGTTGATAGCATTTACGACTTAGTGTGGACCGACGGCCCACGCGGAAAGATTTTATACGGCGATGTGTTTCATCAAAACGAAGTCGAACAGTCGACTTATAACTTTGAGCATGCCGACGTTGACGTTTTATTTGCCCGATTCGACTCGTGCGAAAAAGAATGTGAGCACTTACTCACAAACAATTTACCGTTACCCGCTTACGAGCAAGTCATGCGTGCATCCCATGCGTTTAACCTGCTCGACGCACGTCACGCAATTTCAGTGACAGAGCGTCAACGCTATATTCTGCGCGTACGTACCATGGCCAAAGGCTGCGCAGAAGCATATTTTGCTGCGCGTGAAGCGCTAGGCTTCCCGCTCGCGCAATCATCAACAACAGACAAGCAAGGAGCTTAACCGTGCAACAGAATACGTTACTGGTTGAAATTGGCACTGAAGAACTTCCGCCAAAAGCTCTGAAAAGTCTTAGCGAAGCGTTTACCGAAGCCCTTAGCGGCTTATTGAACGACAACGAATTTTCGTTTGCTGCAGTTAAATCATTCGCTTCACCGCGTCGTTTAGCCGTGCAGGTACAACAACTCAGTGCCCAGCAAAAAGATAAAGTCGTTGAGAAGCGTGGCCCTGCCGTCAATGTTGCCTTTGATGAAAACGGCAATGCCACCAAAGCCGCCGAAGGTTGGGCACGCGGTAATGGCATTACCGTCGCCGAAGCAGAACGCTTAGTGACAGATAAAGGCGAATGGCTACTGTATAAGGCCGAAGTTAAGGGCCAACCATTGGCCGATGTGTTGCCTGACTTAGTTAGCCAAGCCCTGAAAAAACTGCCAATACCGAAGCCAATGCGCTGGGGTAACGGCACCGCGCAGTTTATTCGCCCAGTAAAAACCGTCACCATGATGTTTGGCGACGCGGTTATTGCCGGCACTGTGCTTGACGTTCAGTCAGGTAACTACATTCAAGGGCACCGCTTTCACGCCCCAGAAGGCGCGACACTTGCCCATGCAGATGACTATGAAGCGACCTTAGAAAAGATTTGGGTTATTGGCGACTTTGATAAGCGGCGTCAACGCATTGTCGAAGGCATTTCGAAATTGGCCAACGAACTCAATGGGCAAGTCGTTGAAGACAACGACCTTATTGACGAAGTGACCGCACTGGTTGAATGGCCTGTTGCCCTGTCAGCTAGCTTCGATAAAAAGTTCTTAGCGGTACCGAAAGAGCCTCTTATTGTCACCATGAAAGACGATCAGCGCTACTTCCCGTTAGAAGACGGCAACGGCAATTTGTTGCCTGCATTTATTTTTATTACCAATATTGAGTCAAAAGACCCAGCACAAATTATTTCAGGTAATGAAAAGGTGGTTCGCCCTCGCCTTGCCGATGCGCAATTCTTCTTTGAAACAGATAAGAAGACAACGCTAACAGCGCGTGTAGAAGGTTTAGGAAATATTCTTTTCCAAAAGCAGCTAGGCTCAATTAAAGATAAATCAGAGCGTATTGCGCAAGTTGCAGCTGAAATTGCCAAACAACTTGAGGCTGACGCAACAGTAGCCGCGCGCGCTGGTTTATTGTGTAAAGCCGATTTGTCGTCGCAAATGGTGCTTGAGTTCCCTGAAACGCAGGGCGTCATGGGTATGCACTATGCGCGCCACGACGGCGAAGCTAAAGGCGTTGCAGAAGCAATTTTCGAACATTACTTACCACGCTTCTCGGGCGATGAGCTGCCAGCGACTAAAGCAGGTGCTGCAGTAGCAATTGCCGACAAATTGGACAGCTTGGTGGGTATTTTTGGCATTGGCCAAGTACCGAAAGGTGACCGTGACCCGTTTGCATTGCGCCGTGCTGCTATTGGTTTGTTGCGTATTATTGTGGAAGGCAATTACCGTAGCTTAGACCTCGAAAAGCTTGTGGATGTGTCGATTGCTAGTTTCGGTACTTTGCTTACCGCGGATAACGTTAAAGCTGACGTTGTTGATTTCTTATTAGGTCGCTTCCGCGCTTGGTATCAAGAACAAGGCATTGCGGTCGATGTTATTCAGGCCGTATTAGCCCGCCGCCCAACCTCGCCGGTTGATTTTGATCAACGTGTACATGCTGTAACGGCGTTCCGTGAGTTACCGGCGGCCGAAGCATTAGCTGCTGCAAACAAACGTGTGGGCAATATTCTCGCCAAGGTTGAAGGGCAATTGCCGCAGGTTGTGACCGATTCGTTGCTGTCTGAAGAACCAGAGAAAGACCTCGCTAAAGCGATTATAGCGGCGCGTGAGGCCTCTTCTTCGGCTTTGCAGCAAGGTGATTATGCTGACGCATTGAAGGCTTTGGCGGCCCTGCAAGACCCAGTAGACGTGTTCTTTGAAAACGTCATGGTGAATGCTGATGATCAAGCCGTTCGACAAAACCGCCTGGCGTTGCTAAATCAACTTCGCGAGCTATTTTTGCAAATTGCGGATATTTCGATTTTAAATTAGACTAACCGCATAAGATTCAGGTTAACTGATAACTGACCTTGTTTCTTTGTTTCCAAAAATGAAAAAGGGAGCCTGCAAAGGCTCCCTTTTTTATTGCTCGCTCAACGCTGTTTACACGTCTAAGTTCGCAACTTTCAGCGCATTGGTTTCAATAAATGCACGTCGTGGCTCTACATCATCGCCCATCAAGGTCGTAAACAATTGGTCTGCAGCAATGGCATCTTCAATGGTTACACGTAGCATACGGCGAGTTTCCGGGTCCATGGTCGTTTCCCACAACTGGTCAGGGTTCATTTCACCCAAACCTTTGTAACGCTGAATGTAAATACCACGCTTCGACTCACTAATGAGCCACTCAACCGCCTCGACAAAGTCTTCAACCGGCTTCTCTTTATCACCGCGACGTACAAAGCCGCCAGCTTCAATCAAGCCATTGATCTTCTCGCCAATTGAGACCAACTGATCATAATCGCGTGACATCAAAAACTCGAAGCTTAACGGGTATGGCGTGTCAATGCCGTGACGACGTACGGTCACCACAGGCAAATAAAGGCCGCGCTCTTCATCATGCTGTACGGTAACTTTGTATGTCGCTGAGTTGACTTCGCGTGAGGTTAAGTCACCTTCTAAAGTGGCTGCCCAATCATTCATAGCTGATTGATTTTTAAGCTTTTCTTCAGTTAATCGTGGTGCGTAAACCAAGCGCTGTAGAAAATCTAACGGCATACGGCGTGACAAGCGCATTTTAATCGCGTTTTGAACCAACTGGTAATCATTCACGAGTGACTCAAGGTGTTCACCAGTAATGCCTGGTGCGTCTTTAGTCACGTGCAACGAAGCATTATCTAGCGCCAAACTGGTTAAGTACTGAATCAAACCTGGGTCGTCTTTAATATAAGTTTCTTGCTTACCTTTTTTCACTTTATACAGTGGTGGTTGTGCAATATACATGTAACCGCGTTCAATCAGTTCTGGCATTTGACGATAGAAGAAGGTCAACAGCAACGTACGAATGTGCGAGCCGTCGACGTCGGCATCGGTCATGATAATAATACGATGGTAACGCGTTTTGTCTGGATCATATTCGTCACGCCCAATGCCACAGCCAAGTGCCGTAATAAGGGTTGCGACTTCTTGCGAAGACAACATTTTGTCAAAACGTGCTTTTTCAACGTTTAGAATCTTACCTTTAAGCGGCAAAATAGCTTGGAATTTGCGGTTACGGCCCTGCTTGGCAGAACCACCCGCAGAGTCACCCTCCACTATATAAAGTTCAGACAATGCAGGGTCTTTCTCTTGGCAGTCAGCAAGCTTACCTGGCAAGCCAGCTAAGTCTAACGCGCCTTTTCGGCGTGTCATTTCACGCGCTTTACGGGCAGCTTCGCGGGCACGCGCTGCGTCGATAATTTTACCGACAATGATCTTGGCGTCGCCTGGCTGTTCTAATAAATAGTCGCTAAGCTTTTCATTCATTGCCTGTTCAACAGCCGTTTTCACTTCTGAAGAAACAAGCTTGTCTTTCGTTTGCGAAGAGAACTTCGGGTCAGGCACTTTTACAGAAACAACAGCGGTTAAGCCTTCACGGGCGTCATCACCGGTTGCGTTGGTCTTGAACTTTTTGTTCAAGCCTTCTTTTTCCATGTAAGTATTCAGCGTACGCGTTAACGCAGCACGGAAGCCGGCTAAGTGCGTACCACCGTCGCGCTGTGGAATGTTGTTGGTAAAGCAATAGATGCCTTCTTGGAATGAATCGTTCCATTGCATCGATACTTCAACAGAAATACCGTCATCACGCTCACTGGTAAAATGGAAAACGTTTTGATGAATCGGGTTTTTAGATTTATTCAAATACGCAACAAATGCTGAAATACCACCTTCGTATTTGAAGTGATCTTGTCGTTCGTTACGCTCGTCTTTCAAAATAATTGAAACACCCGAGTTCAAAAACGAAAGTTCACGCAAACGCTTGGCCAAAATATCGTAGTGAAATTCTATATCGCTGAAGATAGTTGGGCTTGGCCAAAAACGAATTTCGGTACCGGTTTTATCCGTATCGCCAGTTTGCTCCATAGGCGCAACCGGGTCACCTAGGTTATAGGTTTGCTGATAGATATGGCCTTGACGCTGAATGGTCAGCAATAATTTGTCAGATAAGGCGTTAACAACAGACACACCAACACCGTGCAAGCCGCCAGATACTTTATAAGAGTTATCATCGAACTTACCACCAGCGTGCAACACGGTCATAATAACCTGAGCAGCCGATACGCCCTCTTCTTCGTGAATATCGACTGGAATACCACGACCATCATCGCGTACTGATACAGAGCCGTCGGAATGAATCGTCACCAAGATGTCTTTACAGTGACCCGCTAACGCTTCATCAATTGAGTTATCGACAACCTCAAAGACCATGTGGTGTAAACCAGTGCCGTCATCGGTGTCACCGATATACATGCCTGGGCGTTTGCGTACTGCATCAAGCCCTTTAAGGACCTTAATACTGGACGAATCGTAATTATTTTCTGCCATAATCAGCTTCTCTATTGTTCCTTGACGGTTCCATGTTCCACGTGGAACATCTTTGTATCGTCCGTGGTGAGTAGTGAGTGAACCTCGCTACCATCAATAGCCGATACAAATACCTGTGAATTCGATGCGACTAATGCGCCGCAAAATTTTTCTTGGCTAACAGAGTCCAACTCTGCCGTTATATCGTCAACTAAGAAGATACATTGTACGCCTGTTTTCTGCTGAAGATATTCACCCTGCACTAATTTTAATGCCGCTACCAATAGCTTCAGCTGTCCACGAGAAAGAAGGTTTCGAACATCTTCCCCGTTCGCTACAATCTTCAACTCGGCTTTATGAGGCCCTACCGTTGAATGACCATAGCGTAAATCTTGATCGCGATGCTTCACTAACGCATCACTTAGTTCAGTGCCCTTTTCCCAGCCTGACCTTAAAGCAAAATCAAACGAGTACATCGGCAAAAACGCTTTTAATCGCTCACGTAGCACCGGTATAAACTCTTCCAAGTATTTTATCCGGTGTTGCTCAACCCGCTTACCGTACTCTGCGAATTGCGCGTCCCAGTATTGATGCTCTTGATGAAAGCGTTTCATTTTGAGCAAACTGTTACGGTGTTTGAGTATTTTTGAAAAGCTTACCCAATCCCCATAAAAGGAATGTTCCACGTGGAACACTCCCCAGTCAATAAACTGTCGCCTGACCTTTGGCCCACCCAAAACAAGGTCAATACTTTCAGGCGTCATCAACTGTACTGGAACTAAGCGCGCGAGCGCTGAAAAACGTTTTTCTTTTGTTTGGTCAATACGCAACTGCACATCGCCATTCATGTCGCGCTGGTAGCCTACTTGATGTTGGCTACCACTTTGTTCTGTTACCCGCGCAAACACAGTGAAACGTTGTTGTTCGTTCTGTATTAACTGGCGAAAGGTACCTGGCCGAAAAGACCGACCAAAACCCAAACAATAAATCGCCTCTATCAAACTTGTTTTGCCGCTGCCGTTTTGCCCAGAGATAATATTAATTGTTCTACCGGGCGCAAGCTTCGCTGTCGAGAAATTGCGAAACGTGGTTAAGGCTAACGACTCAATGTACATACTACGCTAATAACGCCGCAACTACAGTCGCATTGGCATAACAACATACAATGACGAAGCATCGTCGTTGTCTTCAATTAAGCCACTCGCGTCTGAGCTGGACAAGGTTAATTTCACTTTATCGCCTTGAATGGTGTTTAACACGTCAATGAGGTAACTCACGTTAAAGCCTATCTCTAATGGCTCGCCCTGATATTCGCACTCTAACACTTCTTCAGCCGTTTCTTGCTCTGGGTTATTTGCGGTTAGGCACAGTTCACCAGAACTTAAGTTAAGACGTACCCCGCGATATTTCTCATTGGACAAAATTGAAGCGCGCGAGCAAGCCTGTTTAAGAACATCGCGTTCCGCCACAACAATTTTATCACCACCACTAGGTAGCACACGACGGTAATCAGGAAAGCGCCCGTCAACCAATTTACTCGTGAAACCAATACCGTTGGTTTCTACGCGAATGTGATTATTACCAATGAGCACCCGTACTTCGTTATCCGCATCATCAAGTAAACGCAGCAACTCCATAACGCCCTTGCGAGGCACAATAACCTGACGAGCCGCCAAGTTGGGCTGTCCGATATCGCAGCTGCTCATTGCTAACCGGTGACCGTCGGTCGCCACGGTACGCAAAATATTCGCGTCGGTTTCAAACAACATGCCGTTTAGGTAATAGCGTACGTCTTGGTTGGCCATTGAGAAATGCGTGCGCTCCATCAGGTCTTTCAACACTGACTGACTTGTCACCAACTGAATATCACTATCCCAATCATCAATGTTTGGAAAGTCTTGGGCCGGCAGGGTTGCCAAAGTAAATTTGCTGCGCCCAGAACGTATCAGCGCTTTATCTGCCGAAGCACTAAATTCGACCACCGCACCGTCTGGCAAACTCCGAACAATATCTACCAACTTTTTCGCGGGTACGGTCACAGCACCTTGCTCGCCGTTTTCAATGACGCACGACGAAACCAACTCAACCTCTAAGTCAGTACCCGTTAGGCGTACCGAGTCAGTTTCTACCTGAATTAAAACGTTCGACAAAATTGGAATAGTATGACGACGCTCAACAGCGCCACTGACAACCTGAAGTGGCTTTAAAAAAGCATCACGATTGATGGAAAATTTCATGCCCACATTCCCCTGTTGTTATGTCCCTGCCACTTTCTGTTATACATCTTATGCCGAAAGCGTGCGGATTAAGTTTCGGTAATCTTCTTTTAAATCGTTCTGTTCATCTTTTAACTTGGCAATTGTACGACAAGCATGTAATACGGTTGTGTGGTCACGGCCACCAAAAGCGTCGCCAATTTCCGGCAAACTATGATTCGTTAGCTCTTTTGCTAAAGCCATTGCCACCTGGCGCGGCCGCGCAACTGAACGCGTACGGCGTTTAGAAAGCATGTCAGACATTTTAATGTTGTAATACTCAGCCACCGTTTTCTGAATATTATCAATAGTAACAAGCTTTTCTTGCGCCGCAATTAAGTCGCGCAATGCTTCGCGTACAAAATCAATCGTAATTTGGCGCCCAGTTAAATTCACGTTCGCCACCAAGCGGTTCAATGCCCCTTCAAGCTCGCGAACATTCGAACGTAACCGTTTCGCAATAAAAAACGCGACTTCGTGCGGAAGGGTAATACCGCGCTCTTGCGCTTTGCGAATTAAAATTGCCACACGGGTTTCAAGCTCTGGCGGCTCAATAGCTATCGTTAAGCCCCAGCCAAAACGGGAACGCAATCGATCTTCAAGGCCTTCAATTTCTTTCGGATACAAATCGCTAGTAAGAATGATTTGCTGGTTACCCTCAAGTAAGGCATTGAAAGTATGGAAGAATTCTTCTTGCGTGCCCTTTTTGTTCGAAAAGAAGTGAATATCATCAATTAACAATGCATCTACCGAGCGATAATAGCGCTTCATTTCGTCTATGGTACCGTTTTTAAGCGCATTCACCATGTCTTGAACAAAGCGTTCGGCACGCATGTAAAAAACCTTGGCGTCTTTTTTGTGCGCACGAATTGCGTTGCCCACGGCATGTAACAAATGCGTTTTACCTAAACCGGTACCACCATAAACAAATAACGGGTTGTACACACCGCCTGGGTTTTCAGCCACTTGATGGGCAGCTGCTAAAGCGAGTTGGTTTGACTTACCTTCAACAAAGTTATCAAAGGTATACTCTTCGTCTATGTTTGACTCAAACGCCGGTGCCGGTGCATCGGTTTGCGTCCAAGGGGTTGCACGCTTACTGCGTTGGCTGACAGGCTTATCTGCTGACGCACCTGAATTGGTCGCCTCACGCGCAGAATCTGAACTTGTATTGTTGGCAACAGCTTTCTTTTCAACGCCGCCTACACGAAATGAAACGCGCGGATGTTTCTCGCCACGTTCTTTTGCAAGCTCAGTAAGATAATCATTGATGGTGTTGAGGTACTTGTCTTTAATCCAGTCAACAACGTAAGCATTTGGGGCATACAGCGTAAGAACGTCGTTTTCGACTTCCGATTGCAACGGGCGGATCCAAGTATTGAAATTCTGAGCGGTCAATTCGCTTTGCAGTCTATCAGCGCATAATTGCCAAAGCGATTTATTCACACCTGTCTCCCGTTCTTGTCGCATGTTGTTTTAGTTATGTGCAGTGTTGAGCCGATCGTAACCGATCCTTTATAATATGTACCTGCAGGACTCATTTGATTGTACTAAAAGAGACCTAGGATCGCTAGCTTTTAAGGCAAATTTACCCAACGAGTTAAGCGCTTTTATCCACAATAATAACTATTCTTATTCGTTGTTTGTGGATAGCTTTTTCCGTTGACTTTGATCCTTTTAACCGTTAGAATTCGCGCTCTAAATTTTTAGGTAACCCGAATACGGAAGTAACGTCATGAAAAGAACATTTCAACCAAGCGTATTGAAGCGCAAGCGCACTCACGGTTTCCGTGCTCGTATGGCAACGAAAAACGGTCGTCAAGTGTTGGCTCGCCGTCGTGCCAAAGGCCGTAAAGTTCTGTCTGCATAATATTGAAGCAGAACCTCTCTTACGGGCGGGAGTTACGTCTTTTAACTCCCGCGCACTTTCAAAAAGTCTTCGATAATCCCCCGGTGAAAGCTGTCACAGCTGAACTCACCATGCTCGCTACCCCAAATAATCTCGACCATGCACGCATTGGCGTCACGCTCTCTAAAAAGCGCGCCAAACGCGCAGTTGATCGAAATCGCATAAAACGCAAGATTCGCGAGAGTTTTCGGTTAAAACAGCATAAAATACCGGCATTCGATATTATCGTGATTGGAAAAAACGGCGTTGTTGATCTTTCACAAGAAGAACTACAACAACGTTTGGATTACTTATGGCGAACTTTAAGCAAGCGTTGCGCGCAATACCTATTGGCTTCATCCGCCTCTACCAGCTAATTATTAGTCCGCTGTTAGGGCCTCGATGCCGATTTACGCCGACCTGCTCACAATACGCCATCGAAGCAATCCAAAAGCATGGTATGATGCGAGGCTTCTGGTTAGCCAGTAAGCGTATTCTGAAATGCCACCCGGGGCATCCCGGCGGCTTCGACCCGGTTCCAGGCACCGAGCCATGTGAAGCGGAAACAAAGATTCAAAGTAAAACAGAGACGAAGGACTTATGAATTCGCCACGTTCTATCTTGTTCATAGCCTTTTTGGTAGTTAGCTTTTTCCTCTACCAAAACTGGCTAATTGATACCGCACCAGCGGGCACACAAAAACCTGCACAAACACAATCATCAACGAATGACGCAGGTATTCCTAGCGCTAGCTCTATGACCGCTTCATCAGAAAGTGCCGTACCAGAAGCCTCAGATGCTGGTATGCCAAGTACTGCAGCAGCAAGCACTAGCCAGCGAGTTCGTGTTAAAACTGACGTGCTCGACGTTGTTATTGACACCCATGGTGGTGATGTCGTCAACGCGCAGTTACTGCAGTTCGCACAAACCCAAGATAGCCCAGAGCGATTTGAGTTGCTTCACGCCGATCCAAATAAACTCTACATTGCCCAGTCTGGCCTAGTAGGTGCACACGGCACCGACTCTGCTGAAGGCCGCCCAATGTTCCACGTAGAACAAAGCAGCTATGAGTTAAAAGGCGACACGTTAGAAGTGCCTCTGCACTTTACTCAAGACGACGGCAGCAAAATTACAAAAACCTTCGTATTCAATAAAGGCTCTTACGCCGTTGATGTGGTTTATACCATTCAAAACGCCGCCACAACGCACAAGCAAATGCAGCTTTACGCGCAGCTTAAGCAAGTAATGACTGAAGGCTCAGGTAACATGATGATGCCAACCTACAAAGGTGGTGCGTATTCATGGGACGAAGACCGCTATGAAAAGTATGCGTTCGACGACATGCGTGATCAGCGTTTAAACCGTGCCACTGAAAATGGTTGGGTGGCTATGCTTGAGCACTATTTCGTTGCTGCGTGGGTGCCACGTGGTGAAGGCACCAAACAACTATTTTCTCGTATTGTTGGCGGCGATCAGGCCATTATGGGCATGATGTACCCAACCGCCACGGTTGCACCTGGTGCCTCAGCCGAACTGCGCTCAACGCTGTTTGTCGGCCCGAAAGACCAAGACGCCATGGCCTTGGTGGCTGAAGACCTGAATTTAACCGTTGATTACGGTTTCTTGTGGTGGCTTGCGCAACCAATCTTCAAATTACTGCAGTTAGTACAAAGCGTATTGATTAACTGGGGTCTGTCGATTATTGCCATTACCATTATCATCAAAGCACTGCTGTATCCGCTGACCAAGGCACAATACGTGTCTATGGCTAAAATGCGCATGATTCAGCCTAAGATGACTGCTTTGCGTGAACGTTATGGTGACGACCGTCAGAAAATGTCACAAGCCATGATGAAAATGTACAAAGAAGAGAAAGTAAACCCACTTGGTGGCTGTTTACCTATGCTTCTGCAGTTACCTATTTTCCTATCGCTTTACTGGGTACTGCTTGAAAGCGTTGAATTGCGTCATGCGCCATTGTTCCTCTGGATCAATGACTTGTCAGCAAAAGACCCATACTACATCTTGCCTGTTCTTATGGGTGTGTCGATGTTTGTGATGCAGAAATTGCAGCCAACCCCAGCAACCGATCCAATGCAGCAGAAGTTACTACAGTACATGCCGGTTATCTTTACCGTGTTCTTCCTGTGGTTCCCTTCGGGTCTGGTACTTTACTGGCTAAGCAGTAACTTAATTACCATTGGCCAAATGCAGTGGATTTATCGTGGCCTTGAGAAAAAAGGCATGATGGAACGCCGCAAAAAGAAATAACTTAGGTAGTAACCAATGGAATTTGAGCTAACCAACGATACCATTGTTGCGCAGGCCACCCCTCCGGGGCGTGGCGGCGTGGGTATTGTCAGGGTTAGCGGGCCGGCGGCGAAACACGTCGCCGAGCGTATGTTGGGCCACTGCCCAACTGCGCGAAAAGCCGAATACCTACCATTTAAAGACCGCAACGGCGTAGTGCTTGATGAAGGCATTGCGCTGTTTTTTCAAGGGCCTAACTCGTTTACCGGCGAAGACGTTCTTGAGTTACAAGGTCACGGCGGCCCTGTACTTATTGATATGATCATCAAGGCTATTCTGGATTTTCCAGATGTACGCCCTGCACGGCCTGGCGAATTTAGCGAACGCGCGTTTTTAAACGACAAACTAGATTTAACTCAAGCTGAAGCCATTGCCGATTTAATTGACACCACCTCTGAGCAAGCCGCCAAAGCAGCGCTGCAAAGCCTACAGGGCGGTTTTTCGTACGAAATCGATCAACTAGTGGACCAAGTCATCCAATTACGTATGTACGTTGAGGCCGCTATTGATTTTCCCGACGAAGAAATTGATTTTCTTAGCGATGGCAAAGTTGCCGGCGATTTAGAAGCTATTATCGATCGCCTACACCAAGTGATGGTACAAGCCAAACAAGGCACCCTGCTGCGTGAAGGTATGAAAGTGGTCATTGCTGGGCGACCTAACGCCGGCAAATCGTCCCTATTGAATGCGTTGGCTGGCCGCGAATCGGCAATCGTTACCGCCATTGCCGGCACCACACGCGATGTACTTCGCGAGCACATTCAAATTGATGGTATGCCACTGCACATTATAGACACAGCGGGCTTGCGAGAGAGTCCCGACGAAGTTGAGCGCATTGGTATTCAGCGCGCTTGGGACGAAATTCGCGGCGCCGATCGCGTATTGTTTATGGTCGATGCAACCGAAACCGATGCCGTTCACCCCGCCGATATTTGGCCAGAATTCTTCGAGCAACTACCCGATGACCTGCCATTTACCGTTATTCGTAACAAGGTTGACCTCAATGCTGAGCCGGTGGCTATTGAAGACATTGGCGGCATTCCGGTGCTCCACCTAAGCGCCAAAACCGGCCATGGCATTGAACTATTACGTGAACATTTAAAACATAGTGTGGGTTATACCGCGACCAGCGAAGGCAGTTTTATGGCGCGTCGACGTCACCTTGATGCACTTGAACGTGCCCGTGAGCACTTAAGCATTGGCCAAGAACAGCTTGAAATGAATCTGGCCGGCGAATTACTCGCTGAAGAGCTTCGTATTACCCAACAACACCTCAATGAAATTACCGGCGAGTTCACTTCTGACGACTTGCTAGGCAGAATTTTTAGTAGTTTTTGTATCGGCAAATAGCCTCACCACAACAACAACGAGAGAACTTCCATGGGTTTAATTATCAAACTAGTACTTGGCATTGTTGCAGGTACCCTAATTGGCTTGTATCTACCAGACTGGGTTAGCCAGCTACTGATTACCTTTAAAGCCATTTTCGGTCAGCTATTATTTTTCACAATTCCACTGTTAATTCTATTTTTCATTACCAGTGGCATTGCAGGCTTGCCGCAAAATTCTGGCAAGCTACTGTCGCGCACACTCGGTATCGCCTACCTTTCGACCATTGTCGCGGGTATTATGGCCTACTTTGTAGCAAGTTTAATTGTGCCTATGCTCACTGCGGCCGCTAAAACCGCCGCAAACGCCCAAGAGACCACTTTACAGCCATTCTTAACCATCGACATGCCGCCAGTGTTTGGCGTGATGACAGCGCTGGTTTTGGCGTTTATTTTCGGCCTTGGTATTGCCAGTACTCGCGCAGAGCAACTTAAGCAATTCAGTGATCAGGGTCGCGACATCATTGAGCTACTGTTGGGCAAGGTAATTATTCCATTGTTGCCGTTTTACATCGCCGGTGTTTTTGCGCAAATGGCCGCCGCTGGCACCGTTTTTAGCACCTTGCAAACCTTCGGTATCATTCTGCTGTTAGCCGTTGCGCTGCACTGGATTTATATCATTAGCATGTTCAGCATTGCGGGCGTGAAAGCCGGCGTAAGCCCAGTAAAGCTGATTAAGAATATGCTACCCGCCTATTTCACAGCACTTGGCACCATGTCCAGCGCCGCGACTATTCCGGTAACCCTACGCAGTGTTAAAGAAAACGATGTCAACGATGACGTGGCGAACTTCGCCGTGCCTTTGTGTGCAACCGTTCATTTGGCCGGCTCAACCATCACCATTGTTAGCTGCACTATTGCGGTTATGTTCTTACATAGCTCGCTAGCGATACCATCATTTTTCACTATCCTGCCATTTATTCTCATGTTAGGTGTGGTGATGTTGGCGGCACCGGGTGTGCCAGGTGGCGCGGTTATGTCAGCGGTAGGTTTGCTGGGCTCAATGCTGGGCTTCGGTGAAACCGCTATTGCTTTAATGATAGCTCTGTACATGGCGCAAGATAGCTTCGGTACAGCGTGTAATGTTACTGGCGACGGTGCCATTGCGTTGTTAGTAAACCAGTCAGCTAAACCTAATTAGCAAATTTAAACATCACTAAGCACACTAAAAAGCCGCTGCTTTCGTAAGAAAACAGCGGCTTTTTACTCACCGATATTAAGAAGTCATTCGGCTAAGTGCCTATTCGGCCTCATTAGGTACAATGCGCAATTCAACACGGCGGTTTTCTTGCCGCCCGCCTGCTGTGCCATTGTCTGCAATGGGTTGAGTTTCGCCGTAACCGACAGTGGTTACGCGGCGCTGGTCGACACCCTCACCAACTAAGTAGTTACGTACTGATAAAGCACGGCGTTCTGACAACTGCATATTGTAGTTCGCGTCTCCAACGCTATCCGTATGGCCTTCCACCAACATGGTGGTTTTTTCATAGCGGTTTAATACACGGCCAACATCTGAAAGCACCGGATAAAAGCCTTGGGCAATGCTTGAACTGTCGGTTGCAAAAGTCACGTTGCTGGGCAGCTGCAAGCGAATGTTGTCGCCTTCGCGAATCACTTCTACGCCACTACCAGCTAATGAATCACGGAACTCTTGCTCCTGCTTATCCATATAGTTACCAATGGCACCACCAGCAATGGCGCCAGCTACCGCGCCCCAAACATAACGACTCTTGTCATGGTCGCCGGTGCCTTTACCGATAACGGCGCCAGCAATAGCGCCAATAGTCGCGCCTTTTTGCGCGTTGGTCATATTGGCACAACCGGTTGCAACTAACGATGAAACAGCAACTGCTAAGACTAATTTTTTCATACCAGTAAATTCCTTGTCCTGCCTAATAGTCTTTTAACCTTAGCACAGTAAAGAAAACATGCGCCGCTGTTTGCACCAATTTAACGCTTGCCTATTTGCGCGTGCGCAGAAATAACGCCACCACTGCAGCGGTAATCACGCCCATGACTACAGCGCCGATAACCGACTGAATCATATAGCTTTGTAAATTGAAATAACTGAGCGCTTGTGCTTCCGTCATATTACCACTGCGCACCGCGTAATCAGCCATATTGCTGAAGAAATGTGGACTTATGAAACTGTGTGCTAGCCATTGTGTAAGTGGGCTTAAAATGGCCACCACAATTGTAATTCCCACACCACACATAAAGCCCTGCTTCCAAGTCATTTCGCCATTTAGCTCGCGCTGCCGTTTTTGCCGCAGCGCCAACACATAAATAACGATGGCAACAATTGCGAACAAATTCGTCCACAGCATATGCTGGTGAATTAGCGAACCGTGTAAACCAACCAGCCGTTCAATCAATAGCCAAACCAACATGGCTAGACTAAAAATAACACCCCAGCGAATTTCCAATTTATAGTTATTCATCACGCACCTTCTAGTTTTGTTAAAAACGTCGGTTAAACGTTGATTGCGGTTAAGCGGCAACTCGTGCGCGAATACGCTTGATGGCTTGGCTATGCAGCTGCGACACCCGCGACTCGGTTACATCGAGTACGGCACCGATCTCTTTGAGGTTAAGCTCTTCTTGATAATAGAGCGTCATGACTAATTTTTCACGCTCAGGAAGGGAGTCAATGGCTTGAACAAGTAATGATTTGAGCTCCGCAGCGCCAATTTGCGCCTCTGGCTCTGCTTCTTCATCGCCATTTGTTTCGGCATTAGGCGTGTCGGTAACCACTTCGTCGTACGACAACACTAAACCGTTATTCGTGTCCAACAATAGTTGGTGATATTCGTTGAGCTCCATGCCCAACTCGGTCGCTATTTCGCGCTCTTGAGGCACACGCCCAAGTTGTTGCTCTAAGCGACGAATGGTTTGCTCAAGCTCACGTCCACTGCGCCGCACGCTACGCGGAAGCCAGTCGCGACTGCGCAGTTCGTCAATCATGGCGCCACGAATACGTTGGTGGGCATAGGTAGAAAAAGCAACACCCGAGTCTGGATCAAATCGGTCAACACAGCTAAGTAACCCTTCAACGCCAGCCTGAATTAAATCATCCACGTCAACACCCGCAGGCAGCTTCACCTTGAGGTTAAAAGCCTGGCGTCGAACCAGTGGATAATACTGTTCGATAATGCTGTTTTTGTTGAACTTACCTTCAGCTGTATACATAGTTTTCAGCCCGAAAATACCAAAACTTCAATGTTAAAATAATGCCGTGCTACGTACTGAATATTCGCTAATAAACCTTGACGCGCCATGGGGGGATGCAGCGCAATGACTCGCTTAGGCCCCCCCACCGATTGAATGGTCTTTAATGCGCGATACACACGCATAAAACTATCAAGGTCATCATCAACCCAAACCGCCCAGCGTGGGTAAGTGCCCACTAACTTAGCTAAATCTGGGTATTCTCGGCTTACCGGAATAACCCGCCAACGCTCGGCATCTCCGACCCATTTCTTACCATGTTCTGCCCAGCGATGAAATACATTTGCTGCTTTCGCTGCTTGCTCTTGGTCTAGTTTTGGCAAGCCCAACACCACCACTTGCTCAACATTTTTTTGTGGCGTTTCCGCGGACGCTGGTTGCGAAATGATCTCATTGGCCGGCTCGCCTTCGTTGCGCTTAGCCGCCCATTGTCGCAAACTCGCTGCCTGATCGCTCATGCTTAACTTATGCCTCTACTTCTCGGCCTGCAGCCACTAACGACTCATAGGCTTGAATAACGTGTAAAATTGCTGGTACTAGCTTATCACCCTGAACCCGCCCACGTTTGCCGCTTAAACTAAGTAGCTCGCCACGCAATCCAGCAAATTGCGCCGCGCTGTGGTACTCCACATGCATGGCAACTGCCGCAAGCGCTCCGGCAACGGCTAATTGGGTTGATGATGTCAGTTTTTGCTTATCTATAGCGCGCCATGCAAAACGTGTTAATCGCGCGTATTCCTCAAGCTGCATCATGCTTCGCGCCCGCTCGACAACTTGTTCTGCGGTGCAGTGCCCGTCTACCATCCAATATCGACGCTGTACGGGGTTTTTGCTCGGCCCACCATGCAACTCGCCATACACCACTTGGTACAACTGCTGACTTTGCTCAGACTCGGCTGCCGCCACCGTAAGCTCAAGTCGACGTCGCTCTCCGCGATACACAATGGTATGTTTACTTAATGGAATACCGTGTTTTTTGACCAGCTCGCTAACTACCACGGTGTGCCCTTGGCTGTGTACTTTGTGGTTCACATTCAAGGTGGCTAGCCAACCGGTTTGGTGTTCTGAAAAAATATCCAATAACGCCGTTTCTGGTAAATAATCAAATAACTGCACTGGGGCCAATGCCATGTCTGGCAGCACCGGGTCATGACTATCGTGAATCACCGGTGGCAGTAACGGTAAGCCATGTTTATTAAGCCCTAAATGCGGGGTTAAATGGCTCCAGCCTTGCAAAGGCTGTGGCGCCGCCCAACGAATCATGTTCAACTCGTCTGGAAACGCTGTGTTCTGCCAGCTTTCAGGCAGTTCTTTTTGTTTGAGCGCCTGTACCAGCTCACTAAAATGCGGAACATGATTGCGTAGCGCCTGCATACTCGACTGAATTAAATGCCCGTGCGTAAATACGTGTGAAGGCTCAAGCTTCTCACTCGACTGCTCCCATTCGCTGGCGGCAAGCATGGAGTCACTCACTTCGGCGGCTAACGAGTCAGCCACCAACTGTTCAATGTCCGGCACCTGAATGTCTTCCGGCACGCGCTGCCCTGAAGATACCGCCTGTACCGTCAGCTTGTGACGAATCACCGTATCCAGCACTCCGCCCAAACGCGCGGTTTCGTCTAGTTTGGTGAGAATAGCATCACTAATGGTTAACTCACTTTCCGCAGCAATGCGCTGATAAATGCGCGCTACTTCGTCTAATGTTTCTTGCTGGGCCGCAGCATTGAGCAACAACACAATACGTGTTGTATGTGCATGTTGCTCGCTATTCAGTGCCGCAATTTTTTGCGCTAGGCGCTGGTCACGTTGGCTCATACCCACCGTATCAACCAATACCAACCGCTTACCCTGCATTTTTTGCGCTAATGCATCCAGCGTGTCGCCATCGGCAAGCGCATGCATTTCTACATCGAGCAACTCGGCATAAATGGCAAGCTGCTGCTGAGCGCCAATTCGATAACTGTCTGTGGTGACCAACAACAAGCTGTCGTTACCATGCTGCATGACATAATTTGCAGCTAACTTCGCGGTTGAGGTGGTTTTGCCCACCCCTGTTGGCCCAACGAGCGCCATCACGCCTTGGTGCTGCAGTAGCTCCCAGTCGTTGGCTTGCATGTTCGACTGATGTGACACACGAGCCACTAACTGCTGTTGCAACCACTTCAGTGCTTCCGGGTAGGTTTTATTTGAATGATTAAGCTGCGACGGCAACATGGCCACCAACTGGCGACTTAATGGGTCGCTATACCCACCAGCACGAAGTTGGCGGTACAAGCGCTTACGATTGTCGTCAGGTACTTTCTCGCCCTGCTGTTGATGCAGCATCGCGCGCATATCTTGCACGTCACTCAATAGTTGTTGTGCTAGCCCTGAGAAATCTGGGGCAGCGGGCGCGTCTTCGGTTTCATGCAACAGCGCGAGTTCGGCCTCGCCAATTGCAAAAATCTCAGCGCCTTGCGACGTTTTACGCGACGACACAATCACGGCGTCATCGCCTAGTGCATCACGCACTTTGCGCATCGCATCTTTATGGCTGGCTGCTCGAAAGCGCCTTATGGTCATTGTGACCCTCCAATAACACTCACAACTTTAATGGTTCTATCATCTGGAATTTCTGCTTGTGATAATACCACTAAATCACGTAGCTGGCGTCGCAAGAAGTGCGACAACAATGGCCGTAATTGATGCGGCACCACCAATACCGGCGGCAACCCCATGGTTTCTGCATGGTGCAACGCCTTTTGCGTTTGCTCGCTCAAGGTCATTGCTAAACCGGGCTCTAGTGAACTATTTTGCTGCAACGCCTGCGACAACATATTTTCGAGTGACACATCAAGGCCAATAACCTGTAATTCTCGCTCGCCGCCGAACCATTTCTGGGTAATATTGCGGCCCAACGCTAAACGCACACGCGCGGTGAGCTCATGCGCATCGGCCTGTTGGCCTTCAAACTCTGCTAGGGTATCAAAAATAGTGCGTAGATCGCGAATGGACACGTCTTCTTCAAGTAGGTTTTGTAGCACCCGCTGCAACGTCGTCACGGTAACACACTTCGGCACCACATCTTCAACTAACGCTTTGTTTTCTTCCGAAAGTTTATCCACTAACTGCTGTACTTCTTGGCGCCCTAACAAGTCTGACGCATAACGTTGCAATAAATGGTTCAGGTGTGTTGCGACGACAGTACTGGCGTCCACCACCGTATATCCATATATTTGCGCGTGCTCGCGTTGATCTTGGTTTATCCACTTCGCTGGCAACCCAAACGCAGGGTCTGTGGTATCAATACCTTCCACGTCGCCAGTTACTTGGCCTGGGTTAATGGCCATCCAGCGGTCAGGGTAAATTTCTGCACGGCCAATTTCGCCGCCTTTCAAGGTAATGGTATAGGTATTGGGCTTGAGCTCTAAGTTGTCACGAATATGCACCACCGGTGGCAAGAATCCCACTTCTTGCGCGAACTTCTTACGCACACTCTTAATGCGGCCAAGCAGTTCACCTTGCTGATTGTCATCGACCAAGGCAATTAAGCGATGACCCACTTCCATGCCCAAGGTATCTACCAGTTGCACGTCATTCCAGCTGGCTTCTGGGGCACTAAACGACGGCGCCGGTGCAGCTTGCTCAGACTGCGCAGCAGCCACTTTTTGCGCGGTTTGTTGCTTGTGCAAATACCACGCAAATCCACCCAACATGGCGGTAAACAGCAGAAAGATAAAGTTTGGCATGCCAGGCACTAAACCAAGCAAACCAATAACCCCGGCCGCGAGCATGAGCACTTTCGGGCTTACAAATAGCTGTTTAATGAGTTGCTGACCAACATCTTGCTCAGTGTTCACGCGCGAGACGGTCACACCAGCGGCGGTTGAAATGATTAGCGCTGGAATTTGCGCCACCAAGCCATCACCAATGGTTAACAGCACGTAGGTTTCTGCGGCGGCGCCAGCACTCATATTGTGCTGCATAACACCAATTAATAGGCCGCCAATAATGTTCACCACCATGATGATCATGCCGGCAACGGCATCACCGCGAACGAATTTACTCGCACCGTCCATAGAGCCGTAAAATTCAGCTTCTTGGGCGACTTCTTGGCGACGGCGACGCGCTTCTTCTTCACCGATAAGGCCTGCGTTCAAGTCAGCGTCAATGGCCATTTGCTTACCTGGCATGGCATCTAACGTAAAGCGTGCACCTACTTCGGCAATACGCCCAGCGCCTTTGGTAATAACCATGAAGTTAATGACAACCAAAATAAGAAACACCACCAAGCCAACGGCAAAATTACCGCCCACTAAGAATTGACCAAAGGCTTCGATAACTTTACCGGCGGCGTCGCCACCGTTATGGCCTTCCATGAGTACAACGCGCGTTGATGCAACGTTAAGTGACAAGCGCAGCAAGGTTGAAAACAGCAATACCGCTGGAAAGGCCGCAAACTCCAATGGTTTCTCAGTAAACATACTGACTAACAACACCATGAGCGACAAAGCAATATTAAAGGTGAACAGAAAATCGAGAATAAACGGCGGTAATGGCAATACCATCATTGCCAAAATCATTAAGATAAGTACGGGGCCAACAAGCACCTGCAAGCGTGCCGAGCTCATGCTCCCTGCTAGCGCGTTCATGCTTAACTTCATGGTGCCGGTACCTCGTAATCATCAGGAACTGTAATATTTGTTGGGGTTGGCGGCGTTACTGCGGCCCCCTCGCGTGCGCGTTTTAACTGAAACGCCCATGCCAAAACTTCGGCCACGGCGGTATACAACGGCGCCGGAATTTCATGGCCTAAATCAACGTGCGTATGCAGCGCACGAGCCAACGGTGGCGCCTCTAGGCGCGGTACTTTGTGTTCATCACCCAACTCGCGAATACGTTGCGCAACTAAATCTGTACCCTTTGCGACAACGCGTGGCGCGCCCATATTACTATCATCATATTTTAATGCCACTGCATAATGGGTTGGGTTGGTCACAATAACATCAGCTTGCGGTACTTCGCTCATCATGCGGCGACGCGCCATGGCTTGTTGCTGCTGGCGAATTTTTCCTTTCACATGAGGGTCACCCTCAGTTTCTTTGTTCTCACGTTTCACTTCTTCTTTCGACATACGTAGTTTTTTGGTGTGCGTGAACAACTGAAACGGCACGTCAAACGCCACGACTACCAACAACGTCAAAATCATCAAGAAACACGCCAGTGCAGCCATACTCATGGCTTCGCCCAACGCCTGTTTCACCTCTAAACTCATTAAGCGCAGAAAGTTTGCTTTTTGATCCCACAAAAACAGCATCAATACGCTACCAACCAATAAGGACTTGGCTATCGCTTTGCCAAGCTCTGCTAGCGCTTGTGTTGAAAACACACGTTTTAGGCCTTTTATGGGGTTGAGCTTACTAAATTTCGGCGCCATGGCTTTGGCCGAAACCACCCAACCGCCCAACAGCGCTGGGGCAACCAACGCCAGTAACATCATCACCGCGAACAAGGGCAATAGCGACAACAATGCCGACTGCCCCAGTTCCAGCACGTTTTGCAACATTGGCCCAGGCTCTGATTTTTGCAAGCGCTCAAATAAAAACGCCTGTTCCATCACTAAGCCTAAATTTTGATACATGGTGCTGCCTAATGCCCACAGCATTAAAACGCCACCAAACAAGATCACAAAAGTGGTCAGCTCGCGCGATCGCGCAACCTCACCTTCTTCCCTCGATTTTTGTAGCCTTCGGGCGGAGGGGTCTTCTGTTTTTTCTTGATCTTGAGATTGTTCTTCTGCCATGACACCAATTATGGCGTAAGGCAAGCAATAGCGAAGGGTTGAAAAAGGGGCTTAGAACCCCTTATTTCTGTTTTGTTTGGTCGGTTGCTCGGGTGGCTTCTTGAAATTGCTCAGTAAGCAGCCCAACGTCAGGCTCTAAACTGGCTTCAAGTTCTTGCTCGTCTTGCGGAAAAAAGCCTTGGCGTTTAATAAATTCAGATGACTCAAACGTGTGCACCACAATGGTAATACGGCGGTTTCGGGGATCATCAGGCTCGGTCCCATCTAGCGGAATTCTATCCGCTGCGCCCATCACTAACAGCAAGCGCTCGGGATCAAAACCGCCGGCCATTAATGCCTTTCGTGACTCGTTTGCGCGGTCAGCAGAAAGCTCCCAGTTGCTATAGCCGCGTTCACCACCGGCATAGGGCAGGCTGTCGGTATGGCCACTAATGGTTACTTCGTTGGGAATATCATTCAACAATGGGGCTAAGGTTCTTAGCAGCCGCTCCATGTATGGCGCGATACGGTCGCTACCAATTTCAAACATCGGTTTGGTTTCGGTATCGAGCATCATAATGCGCAAGCCTTCGCGTGTGACATCAAAGCGTAGCTGCGCCTTCAAGGCCTTTAGTACTGGGTCAGCATCAATGGCAGCCTCAACACGTCGGCGAATTTCATTAAAATGGCGACGCACATCCGCTGGCTTAGACTCACGGCGTAAATCTATACGCGCTTGCTCGCCTTCCATATGGGTTGGGTCGGCGCCACCGCCTTGAATGACACTAGCGGCATTACTTGAGCGTTCGCCGCCAGCCATAGAAACTAACAGTGGAGTGCGGAAATACTCGGAAATGCTTTGTCGATCTTTCTCGCTCGACATCGACAAAATCCACATCACCAAGAACAACGCCATTAACGCAGTCATAAAGTCTGCCAAGGCGATTTTCCAACTACCACCATGGTGCTTTTTGACAATTTTCTTACGTCGAATAATTATCGGGCGATGTTCTTCAGCCATGGTTACTGCTCCGCTTTGGCACCACGAACATGGTCTTCTAACTCAGTAAAGGTTGGACGCTCAGAAGTGTGTAATGCTTTACGACCGAATTCGACCGCCAACTGCGGGGCATAGCCATGCATGCTCGCTAGCAACGTAACACGAATGACCTGCAAGGTTTTCACCAACTCAGCCACTTGCCGTTCAACGCGGCTGGCTAACGGGTTGATAAAACCATAACCTAATAAAATACCCAAGAAGGTACCCACCAATGCGTGAGCAATCATGGTTCCCATAACGTCCGGCGGCACGTCAGCAGTACTTAGTGCGCGTACCACACCCAATACCGCGGCGACGATACCAAATGCAGGCATGGCATCACCCACTTTATGCAAGGCGTCGCCTGGAATTTCTGCTTCGGCTTCAAAAGTTTCAATTTCGTGCAGCATGAGCTCGTCAAGCTCTTGGGGGTTCATATTGCCGCTGATCATTAAGCGTAAGTAATCGGCAATAAAATTAAGCATCATGGTGTCTTCAAGAACGTCTGGGTGCTCTTGAAATATGGCGCTTTCTTCGGGGCTTTCAATATCGCGCTCTACGGCCAGCATGCCGTCACGACGCATTTTATTGAGCAACTTATAAATAACGGCAAGAAGTTCAAGATAGGTGTCATTATTATACGTGGTGGAACGTTTGAAGCGCTTTACCGACTGCAACGTCGCTTTGATCGCCTTGCCGTTATTGGCCGCTATAAAGGAGCCAATACCAGCACCGCCGATAATTAACAGTTCGAGCGGCTGAAAAATAGGCCCCAACGCGCCGCCAGCTAATACAAAGCCGCCGAACACCGACAGTAACACCACTATAAAACCGATTGCGATTAACACGGCCGCTTCCTTTTCTTGAAAAACACATCTAAGAAGTATATCGGCTCGGGGGCTTCAGACTTAAATTTCTTTTCGTGATTTTAAAGGCTTTTGTTTGAGCGGTTTCCCGGCTCGAGAAGGAGGTTGGCACACGCCACACATGTAATCATGGTCGGGCGTATGGGCATGATTAACAAACTGCAGGCCGCAGCAGTTACACTTAGACAACTGAAACATGTCACTTTCAAAAAAACGCACTAATGTCCATGCTCGCGTTAGAGCGAGCACTTCTTCTTCACCGCTTAATTGAATATGCTCTTGGTAAAGTTTATACGCTTTAATAAATGCCTGCATGCGTTCTAGCTTCTGCCCTTCGCGCAAGCGAGCATAAATATTGTAGAAAAAAGATGAGTGTACGTTAGGCTGCCACGTCATAAACCAATCCGTTGAAAAAGGCAGCATTCCTTTGGGTGGCGACTTGCCCGACACCTCTTTATACAACCGCACTAACCGACCGCGATTCAAACTCACTTCTGACTCGAGAACTTGCAAACGCGCACCAAGCTCAATCAGCTCAATAGCGAGCTGTACCTGGTTGAGTTCTTCAAGAAGCTTTTTCGTAGTCATGTCAGGATCTTTCTAATTGATGCGTGTGTAAAATTTACGCCGACGCCATATGCATTGCTAAATGAGTCGCCTGCATTCCCGTATCTCGCTTATTTGTTAAAATTGCTTTTAACTGGCTCACTGGCCCTAAATTTGGCTGCAACAAGCTTTGCGGTTGGCGGGCTAACATCGTCAATTCTTTAGCCGACATATCGGCTATTAAATCAGCTAAGTCATCGTCAATTTTCAATCGAAAAATTGCGGTATCGCGATCTTCGACGATCAATTTCTGAACCAACATCAGATAACTTAGGTTTAATTCCTGAAGTTCAGAAATAGTTTTGCTGTGACTCATGGGGGCATTTCTCCAACACTGCTGATTATTTTTCATTCGTAGGGTGATCTTTAGCAAATCTTAACAGTGTTGGTCAATAAAAATGATCAATATTTACAGTCTGCATTTCATACAAAATTGTATAGTTTATGTTGTTTGATGCGGTCATGAAAACATTAAATCAATGACTTGAGTCAACACCTTTGGCCCAAATCAACAATTCTGCAACAACTAGCCAAAGCGTTTGCGGTACATAATCATCTAGATCAATTTGCGACAAAAGATCGACCAATTCCGGCGAATCATGCACAAACACATTATGCTCGTTTGCCAGCGCAATGATCTTATCCGCGATCAATCCTTCGCCTTTTGCCACAACTTTTGGTGCTGGCTCAAATTCCTGATAACGCAACGCCACCGCTTTTTGTGTTTTTGGCTTTTCGTCATTCATAACGGCAACCTCGACACTGGAATATCGTCAATTTCTACGCCCGCGCCTAAACGCAGTCGCGCCAAAAGCCTTGACGTTGCCGCTTGCAACGACTCAACCAGCGGTTCAGCACATTGTAGCTGCATGGTAAGTCGCTTTTGTGACAACCGCATTTGTGCTCGTATTTCCCCAACATTTGGTAACGTGAGCTTTATTTCACTGTTCCAAGCTGGCGGCTCGGGCTCTTCGCCCTGTTTACGGCTCTGCTCGTCACGCCAACGCTGTACCAGCGGATTCACATCGGGTTGCACTAGCCACTGCAAATGAGCATTAGCCCATAACTCGGTATCGATACGAATCATACCCGAATTCAGAAGCTCAAGTTGCTGCCCCAAAATTTGCTGTATTTGTGGTGAGTTGGCACGAAATTGCCCAAGGTTATGTGGCTGTTGGCGTACCTGCATAAATGGGACTTTCTCTGCCGCCCAACGCGCCAATAACGCCTCGTAGAATAATCCGGAGTCTTTCACAATGGTCTGCAATCGGCCCATTAGCGTTAACGCATCAAGCTGTGTCGTTGCAGGAAATAACGGCGCATTGGGTTTTATGTGCCCGCCCATTTGTTGGGCGCCTGGCTGAGTGCCTTGTGAAAACTGCGCTGGTAACTGCTGCTGAAATGACTGAATTAACTGCACCAAACGCGCAATTTGTTGCCCGGCTTGGCTAAATTCGGTGGTACTTGCTGTAGCTTGTATGGGTGCCACGGGTAGGGTGTGGCGAGGAAGAAGGTCCACCGTTGAGCGTTGCTTAGCAACTTGGTGGACCAAAGTATCCAATAATGGCGTTATGCTGCTCAATTGCGATAGCTGTGCTCAAGCTTTTGCTTTTTCTGCATGCTGAGCAACGTCTGCTCCAACATGGTGCGACGCGCGACTAATCGCTCCCGAATCTCACGGTCTTGATCCATGATGGTGCTCAAAAGTTGTAACTTGCTAAGCTGTTGGTCCTCAGACAGCTCAACTCCGGCTTCGGCGTGGCTCAACCGCTCCACCTCACGAACGTACTCAACTTCCGTTTCGATCAAGGTTTCCCAGTCTTCGTTGCGCACACTGGCGAGCATTCTGTTTGAATGTTCCAGCAGCGTCTGATACGACATAATGACCTCCGTCGGCGACATTAAATAGTCACGTTTTATTTGCGGTTGCGCGGCCACGAGCCTTACGCCCCTTCAACCTGTGGTTGAATTTCTTTCCAAGCAGAACCAATTTGCTCTAACAACTCTGCTGCTTCGTCTAATTTTGCAACGTCGTTTTTAAGGTTAGCCTGTAGCAACAGTTCAGCCACATAGCTGTATAGCTGCTCTAAACGCTCGGCTAACTCGCCGCCTTTTTCTTTATCTAACGCCGCAGCTAAACCTAAGTTCACAATGTCGAGCGCTTTTGTAATCGACTCAGCTTTGGCTGACACGTTGTTCTGCTGCATATGTAGTTTGGCGGCTTTAATTGCTTTTAAAGCACCTTCAAACAACATATTGATCAACTTGTGCGGACTGGCTGAAAGCACATGGCTTTCTACGTCAACTCGTCCATACGCTGCTGCGCCTCGCATACCGTACATTGTTATATTCTCCTAGTTACTTCTTCTGACCCAGTTGTGCACTTAAGGCATCAAACTGTTGGGTCAAATAACTGCTGGTTGAGTTCATGTTCGCGATCATGCTGTCTAAGCGAGCAAACTGCGTTCTATAACGCTCAACCGTGCGAGCAATACTTACTTCTTCACGTGCGTAGCGCTCTTCTAAGCGCGTAATCGCACTCTTCATGCCCTCGGTACCGGTGGTTATTGGCCCGTTCTCGTCTAACAATTCATCAACTGTTTTGCTCGACAGTGCCGAAAACCCTTCAACACCGTTCGCTTCGTCGCCAGCAAAAAACTGTTGTAGCTGACCAAGCTGTTCCGAGGTAATGGTTTGTAACTTCTCTTTATCTACTTCAAGCGTGCCATTGAGCTGACGCGTAATGCCAAGCTCAGACAAGGTGTTTAAATCACCGCCTTGAACAGCCTCAGAAAAAATTCCGCGTAAACGCGTTTCAACCGTACGCAAGCCGCTGTCACCCAATAGCCGACCAGCGGTCTGAGTTTCTGGGTTGTACTTACTTAAATCTTTAATGGTGTTTTGCAAACTGTTGTAAGCACTAACGAAGGTTTCCACCGATTTCATAATGGCTTCTTCGTCGCGCGTAACTTTAACGGTTGCAGTTGCGCCTTGTTCTTCAAGGTTTAGCGTTAGCCCTTGAATAGCATCGGCAACTTGATTGCTTTGGCTACTGACATTAATGCCGTTAACCGTAATTGACGCATTCTGTGCGTTCTGCACCGAACCGGCATCTACAGCAAGTTCAGTACCAAACCCGGTGAATGCCAACGTATCTACCGCCGCGTCAGTACCGGTTTTCGAAGACGTTAAGGCTAAACGATATGGGTTAGTCGGGTCGCCGTCGTTCACTATAGACGCGGTTACGTCGCCTTGCTGCGCGTTAATCGCGTCGCGAATATCTTCAAGCGAGCTTGCTCCTGCATCAATATCGACGGTGTGGCTCGTGCCGTCACCTAGCGTAAAGCTAACCGAGCCTGCTCCTAAGTCGCGAGCTTTGTCGTCAATGCCTACGGTAGCGCTGCTGTATGCCTTCGCGAGCGCATTCACAGTCACCGAGTAACTACCAGGTACAGCTGTAGACGATGCCGCAGCGGTAATGCCTTCGCCGGCCACCGTGCTCGACACGGCCTGGAATGTCTCAGGTTTGCCCAAAGCAGACAGCGAGGTTTGTAACGCCGAAAGCGAGCCCTCGAGTTTACCGTAAGCTGAAATACGCGCCTGATACGAAGCCCGTTGTTCAACCAGCGGCTGCAGTCGCTGACGCTCAGCTGATTCAAGCTGAGTCAGTAAGCCGTTCAGGTCTAAGCCCGAACCGATACCTAATGCTGCAATGGATGCCATGGTGTTAACCCCTATTTCTATAGCAATCAGTTTGCATGAATAAATTCAATTCAAAACCGATAAAAAGCGACGCAAAACACGCCTATTCTCATTTATCGGCCATTATTTATTCAACTTTAGTAATTTTAATTTAACTCGTTTTGATACGCCTGTCGGCGCGAAAGATCAACTTTCCGGAACCAACACATCACGAATACGGCCAAGCTCAGCTAGCCCAGCGCCTTCAATGGGGGGACCCAGCTTGTCATCGGGCGCCAGTTTGTGCGGGGAAATTCGAATACGGTTCACGCGCTTCTTCGCGTCTAGGCCAACCACCCAACCAAACTGGCCTTTTTCAAAACGCAGCAACGAGCCAATTGGTAGTGGACCAAAATGCGCGATGTAACGTTTTACCCAAGCTTCATCGAATTGGTCTGTGCGGGATTGCATAGATTTCGCTGCGGCAATAGTACTCATTGCCGGTCGGTCTGGGCGGTTACGTTGAATTGCATCAATCGCATCCACCACTGCTGCTGCCCGGGCTAACTGCCCTAGTTGCTTGTCTTTGAGGCCATTCGGATAGCCCGAGCCATCAAGCCGTTCATTAATTTGCGCGATCACATTGTCGCGTACCACCGGTGCCAGCCATTTTACGTTTTCCATTTTTTCTAAAATAGCTTCAACGTGGCTCTGCATTTCTTCGTAAATGTCTGTGCTTAGCGTGGTGGCGCGCCAAATTTCTGGCGCCAATGTACCTTTACCTAGGTCATGCACCATGGCCGCCGCGACTACAGCTTTGCGCAGGTCACGCGGCATTTTCGCCGCATTCAGCAAATCAGCTAAACGCACCGCAACCGCTAGGCCGTGCTTTACCCAACGCGACTCACGATGAATACAATGCACCGAAAACAAGGCTTCTTGCCGATCATCTTCTAGCATGTCAAGAATACGGTCAGCATGCAGCGACAGCTGTGACGAATTTACTTGCTGCCCCTGCTTCATCACCACCATTTGGCTATCAAGGTAACCGGCAATACGTGCCATTTTTCGCGCCATTGGCGTGGCATACGTATGGCCATGGCGACGACTGAGTTTCTTGTCGTTTTCATCGCGTACGCGGAATAACTCCGACTCGCTACGACTATCGCCATTGCCAGCACTGCGCGACGCTTCGCGTTCTATTTCGCGCACATAGCCCCAAATTTCGCGCTCTTGCGGCTTGCTGACATCTTCAAATTCAAACCCAACCGCAAGCACTTGGCGATCATTGTCGGTTTTCAAATGCCGAACCTTAGCCTTCACCTCAAACGAGGTACCGTTGGGGAAATACAATTCAATTTCGGTGGCAATATCTGGCAACACGCGTGACACGCCGTCTTGCATAAAGAATTCAGCCAAACAGCCGGTTGCTGACAGATCTTTTAAGTCGCCCTGCAGTTCTACTAATTCTTCTTTGTCATTATCTTTGCTACGTACGTGCACACCCACGTTCATGCCAATGCGTAAACTGGCGCGGAAACTTGCGCGGCGTTGCTTCACATGAATTTCCGTTGGCCAATCGGCATACGCTAACAAACGGCTTTCTACAGTGGTGAACTCACGAATAGACATGGGGTTGGTGCGCACTAAGCCACCAGGGGTAAAACCGGAAAGAATAAACTTACCACCGCGGCGCAGCGGCGGGGCCACATCACGAATCGCGGTCAGATCAAACAGCAGGTAATCTTCTTCTAATTGTTCCACAAGCACCACGGGGTGGTCTTTCTCGGCCGGCCCAAGCAGCGTCAATACCGCCACGCCTGGCTGACTTAATGCGTCATAATATGTCGCAAGTTCAACCACGCTATTTATTGGCGTAAATTCGTTTTCGGCTGTTTGAGTGGCCTCGCTCACGCGATGCTCCTTTCCTTAGTTATGTTCTGGTTCCATTTATCGGCACTTCTACGAGTGCCTTTAACGTGCATGCCCTTAATATAGCAGCCATACGCCAATGTTTAAGCAAAAATTAGCCTGCTGTAAAAAAGAATTTCAAAAAAACATTAAAGCTTTCGGTTGGTTGACCCGATAACTGAATGTGACGGCCGGTAAACGCCAGCCTATTTTGGAAACAGAAGGAATAAGACTATGTCAGTTATCAATACAAACATCACTTCGATGATTGGTCAGCAAAACCTTCAGAAGTCGCAATCAGCATTAGCAACTTCTATGGAGCGTTTGTCTTCAGGCCTGCGTATCAACAGCGCTAAAGACGACGCAGCCGGCCAAGCCATTGCAAACCGTATGTCTTCACAAATCACTGGTTTAGGCCAAGCACAGCGTAACGCCAACGACGGTATCTCTGTCGCGCAAACCGCTGAAGGCGCTTTGAACCAAGTGAACGACAACTTACAACGTATCCGTGAATTGAGCGTTCAGGCGCAAAACGGTACGAACTCACAAGACGACTTACAGTCAATCCAAGCTGAAATTAACCAGCGTTTGGGCGAAATCGACCGTATCTCTGAGCAAACCGACTTCAACGGCGTGAAAGTTTTGGCTAATGACCAAAAACTGAACATCCAAGTTGGCGCGAACGACGGTGAAGCCATTGAAATTGATTTGCAGAAAATCAACTCTTCAACTTTGAACTTGGGTTCATTTAACGTATCAGGCCCAGCTGGTGTTCCTACTGCAGCAGGCGCTGCTGATTACCAAGCTGCATATGGCGAAACTACTGCTGTTACTGCATCTTCGGTAAATGACTTTTCAGCTGATTTAGCGACTCGTTTAGGTGTTGCTGGAACTTCTGTTGCGGTTACCACAGGTAATGCTACAGTTGATGATAACGGTAACTTCTTCGCCGAAGTAACCATTACTGCAGCAGATGCGACCGAAGCTGCAGCTCTTCAAGAGTTTGGCTATAAAGACGCTGAATCTGGCGTTGCGTTTAAAGCGTATGTTGCTCTTGAGCCTGCCGAAGCTGACACAACAACTACAGCCGGTACTGCCGCGTTTACTGTTGATGTAGCCGCTCTTGAAGACTCAGAAGTTTTACGTGCTTCAACAGCTGATCCTCTGTCAACTTTAGACAGCGCATTATCAACTGTTGACACTTTACGTTCTGACCTCGGTGCTATCCAAAACCGTTTCGAATCTGCAATTACTAACTTGCAAACTAACGAAACTAACTTGGCTGCAGCGCGTTCACGTATCGAAGACGCTGACTATGCGGTAGAAGTTGCGAACATGACTCGTTCACAAATTCTTCAGCAGGCTGGTACTTCGGTTCTTGCGCAAGCGAACCAGGTTCCACAAGGCGTATTGTCACTGTTGGGTTAATACCGGCAGGGCTAATCCCCTTAGTAATGATGAAAGGCACCTTCGGGTGCCTTTTTTATTCAATAAGTGCATTTACATTCTAAAGAAATATTACTTACTGCCGATAATTTCAGCATAGTCACAAATTTCACTGCGCGGTTTCTATGAGGTTCTGCTGACTCTTATAACTTGGAGAGCGTATTATGTCAGTTATCAATACCAATATTACCTCCATGATTGGCCAGCAAAACCTGCAAAAATCGCAGTCTTCGTTGGCAACATCTATGGAACGCCTTTCATCTGGGCTGCGTATAAATAGCGCAAAAGATGATGCTGCCGGCCAAGCGATTGCAAACCGCATGACCTCACAAATTACCGGCTTAAGCCAAGCGCAACGCAATGCCAACGATGGTATTTCTCTCGCGCAAACTGCGGAAGGCGCTTTAAACCAGGTCAACGATAACCTACAACGAATTCGTGAGCTGAGCGTACAGTCGTTAAACGGCACCAACTCGAACGATGACCTCGCCTCTATTCAGGCTGAAATTACCCAGCGCCTGCAAGAAATCGATCGCATTTCTGAGCAGACCGACTTCAATGGCGTAAAGGTGCTCAAGCAAGATCAGCAGTTAAGTATTCAAGTAGGGGCGAATGACGGCGAGTCGATTGACATTAACCTACAGCAAATAAACGCTCAAACACTTGGGCTTGCTGACTTAACCCTGATGGGCCCGCAATTTGGTGATGATGGTGTTGGCATGAATATTACCGATGCGCTAAAAGCCAAATTCGGTGATGACACGACACTCACTAGCACCAGTGTGTCTTCAACGCCAACCGGGGCTGAGTGGGCTAGCTTGCTTGACCTAGAAAACACGGTTGTCGTTAATACCATTACAGCTATTGCGGACGACAACGGCAATATTTATATAGAAGACAATATCACGGTAACCGGTGACGATATCACCAAGCTTGAGTCGATGGGCTACACCGACGAGGGTGGCGGTAATTTTAAAGTGTACACGCCTGCAAACTTTGACCGCACCACAACATTTGGCACCACCTTAACGTTTGAATGGGAAGTGAGCGACTATACCAGCGCAGATGTAACTCCGGCGGCAAGCGCTAATCGGTTGAGTCAGATCGACGAAGCGCTCGCAAATGTGGACACCTTACGCTCTGATCTCGGTGCTATTCAAAACCGTTTCGAGTCTGCAATCACTAACTTGCAAACTAACGAAACTAACTTGGCAGCAGCGCGTTCACGTATCGAAGACGCTGACTATGCAGTAGAAGTTGCGAACATGACGCGTTCACAAATTCTGCAGCAGGCTGGTACTTCGGTTCTTGCGCAAGCAAACCAGGTTCCACAAGGCGTATTGTCACTGTTGGGTTAAAATTCTTAAGCAGTTCAAAGGCACCTTCGGGTGCCTTTTTTAATTTTCTGAAAAAATTTTCTAAAGTTCTAAAAAATACGTCCGATAACCATAGTAACGGCAGGCCAACGTAGGCAGCCATTTTGGAAACAGAAGGAAATTCGCTATGTCAGTTATCAACACAAACATCACTTCGATGATTGGTCAGCAAAACCTACAGAAGTCACAGTCTGCATTGGCTACTTCTATGGAACGTCTGTCTTCAGGCCTGCGTATTAACAGCGCTAAAGACGATGCAGCCGGCCAAGCTATCGCAAACCGTATGTCTTCACAAATCACTGGTTTAGGCCAAGCACAGCGTAACGCGAACGACGGTATCTCTGTCGCGCAAACCGCTGAAGGCGCTTTGAACCAAGTCAACGACAACTTACAACGTATCCGTGAATTGAGCGTTCAGGCGCAAAACGGTACCAACTCACAAGACGACTTGAAATCAATCCAAGCTGAAATTCAACAACGCTTGGGTGAAATCGATCGTATTTCTGAGCAAACCGACTTCAACGGTGTGAAAGTTTTGGCCAATGACCAAAAACTGAACATTCAAGTTGGTGCGAACGACGGCGAAGCCATTGAAATTGATTTGCAAAAAATCAACTCTAGCACCTTAGGCTTAGGTTCATTCACTGTAGCAGGCCCACAACTTGAAGACGGTGGCATTGCGATTGCTGATGCACTTAAAGCCGAGTTTGGTGATACTACAGCGTTAAGCACTACCACTGTAACTGCACAGCCCGCAAACACCGATTGGCAAGCACAATTTGGTTTAGCTGCTGCACCTGATACTACAACTACCCCAGCTGAAGTAATTGCAGACGACAACGGAAACTTCTTCCTTAAAACTACCATGGTTACGTCTGCAGCCGATACCGCGACGATGCAAGCCCAAGGGTTTGAAGAAACAGCTGCCGGAAGCAATACGTTTGAAATCTATCTGGCTGTTGACCCACAAGCGGCGACTGCTGACACCACTAATGGTGATTTAGAGTTCTCTGTAAGCTTGGCAGATTACACCGACGCCGAAATAACTGGCGCAGCTTCAACAGATCCGTTAGCGTCACTTGACGAAGCGTTAGCACAAGTTGACACCTTACGTTCTGACCTCGGTGCTATCCAAAACCGTTTCGAGTCTGCAATCACTAACTTGCAAACTAACGAAACTAACTTGGCAGCAGCGCGTTCACGTATCGAAGACGCTGACTACGCGGTAGAAGTTGCGAACATGACTCGTTCACAAATTCTTCAGCAGGCTGGCACTTCGGTTCTTGCGCAAGCAAACCAGGTTCCACAAGGCGTATTGTCACTGTTGGGTTAATACCGGCAGGGCTAATTCTCTTAGCATTGATGAAAGGCACCTTCGGGTGCCTTTTTTATTGGCTGATCATGTCTCGACAAATAAATTAAAGTTACTTGAATACCCGCCGATAACGTTAGATGGCCTTAAAAACAGCCTAATTCGCGTACAAGGTAAATAACATGAAAGCAGCAAGCGCAACCGTCACGTCAGACCAATTAATAAATGATGTGATTCCTAAGCTTAAAACGGTGGAGTTTATTTTGGAAAGCAAACTCAAAGCCGCAATTCAAAACAGCACGGATGCGCAGCAAAAAGCCAAGTATGAACGTCAGCAGCAAGAGTTTGAGCTGGAACTGATGATGATTCAGATGAACCTGGATCATTTGCTGAGCCGGTATGCAGACATTATTAAGCCACAAGACGGTACCCGCGGTGAGAACACCTATTTAGAATTAGACGATAGCGAACGCGTGGCGTTATCAGCTATTATGAATTTGTATAATAAAGTCAGTGCGTTAGCTTCGACTTTGTGATCTTAACAGTGCGGCTAAAGTTTGTACAATTTTGGCCGATATCCAATGTAAGCGAAAAGAAACAAGGTTCGCATTTTTGGAGAATATAGTATGGCTACCCCAATTAATGAAGCCAGTTTAAATTGGCCGGTGACAACCGCAGCCGCCGAGAAACAGCGTTTAGACCGTGTATTGCAGCAATTACCTGCGGTGCGTCAAAGTGAAGCGCAGCGGGAAATTAAAAAAGATGAATTGGTAAAACCCGTTCAGCAAATTAACGAGGTGATAAATAATTACGGTATTCACTTCGAAATGAACGATGATGCCGGCAAAATGGTGATTAAAGTGGTGAGCCAAGAAACCGGTGAAGTGATTCGTCAAATACCGAACGAAGAAGTGCTACGTATTGCACAGCACTTGCATGAAATGTCAGGCCTATTGGTGCGCGAAGAGGCTTAGGGCCTCTTCTGCCACACAAAAAACTACACCTGCATATTCATAATGTCTTTATAAGCACTGACTAGCTTATTACGCACCTGCACGCCCATTTCAAACGCCAAGCCGGCTTTTTGTTTGTCCACCATCACTTGATTCAATGACACGTTTGGGTCACCTAACTGAAACGCCGTAGTGGTTGCAGCCGATGTTTGTTGTAGTGAATTAATGCGCTCAATAGAGTTTTTCAACTCGCTCGCAAAGCCACCGTTTTGCGTTTGTTCAACGCCCGGTTGCACATTCAAATTAACTTTGGCTGCAGCAGGCGCTGCCACCTCTGCTTTCATGGTTTGCATTTGCTGTAGCGCGGTTTGTATTGCCGGTACGCTCATGAATTTTCCCTCGTATTCACGCCTTTAACGTCACATTCAACGTTACATAACATGCAGCAACTATACGCGCGCGCAAGGAATGTGAAGCGTGTAATAAAGCATAAAAAAGTGCGCTTATTGTCACTTTGACTTGCTTTTGTCTCGGCATAATGTGCAGTAGATAAATCCGTGCACAAATTGAATTGAGATACCCAATGGAAGCAACGCAAGCACAAACAGTAACCAGCCCCGCGCCAGCCGCCTCAGCGGCACCGCAGCAGTGGCTGAACAAGCTAAAACAAAGTGGTTTAGTGCCGCTGCTTATTGGCGGTGCGGCCTTTATTGGTTTGGTGTTTGCCTTGGTCATGTGGGCCAGCGCTCCTGAATACCGCGTGCTGTATAGCAATTTAAGCGAGGCTGACGGCGGCCGTATTGTGAACGAACTCGATACTCGCCAAATTCCCTACCAGCTAAATGGCGCTGGCACTATTTTGGTGCCAAGCGACCAAGTGCATAAGCTGCGCTTACAAATGGCCGAGCAAGGCTTGCCGCAAGGCGGCAACGCTGGTTTCTCACTCATGGACAACCAAGCTTTCGGTATTAGTCAGTTTGCTGAGCGGGTGAATTTTCAGCGCGCGTTAGAAGGTGAACTTGCTAGCTCCATGGAATCGTTAGGCCCTGTACAAAAAGCTCGGGTCCATTTGGCGATGGCTAAAGCCTCGGTGTTTGTCCGTGAGCGCGAGCCTGCCAAAGCGTCGGTTATTTTAACGCTGCAGCCTGGCCGCAAACTCGGTGATGGCCAAGTGCAAGCCATTATTCATATGGTATCGAGCAGCGTGCCTGAACTTGCACCGGACAATGTGACCGTGGTGGACCAATATGGTGCCTTGTTATCACAGAATAACCGGGGCGACGCATTAAGCGGCTCTAAACTAGACTACATTCAGCAAGTTGAGCGTTCATACCAACAACGCATTGAAAATATCCTGATTCCTATTCTTGGCCGCGAGAACATCAAAGCGCAGGTAGTGGCACAAGTTGATTTCTCGAAGCGTGAAGCGACTTCTGAGCGCTATAGCCCAAACCAAACCGCTGACACCGCAGCAATTCGCAGCATTCAACGCAATACGAATATGCAAGGTTCAGGCAATGGCGCAATGGGTATTCCTGGTGCGTTAACCAATACACCGCCGGGTGTTGAGCCCTCGCCTATTGAAGCACCTGCTGAAGGTGAAGAAGCTGAAGCCACGGTGAACACCGGCACACGTGCGGTGCAGCAAGACCAAGTGGTGAACTATGAACTTGACCGTTTTGTTGAGCATGTTGATCACCAACGCGGCCAACTAGAGCGTTTGTCTGTCGCTGTGGTGATTAACCATCGCACCACGCAAGACGAAGAAGGCAACCCGCAAATGGTGCCGCGCAGCGAAGAAGAGCTTGAGTACATTAACCGCTTAGTGCGCCAGGCGATGGGCTTTCAAGAGGCACGCGGTGATCAAATTGAAGTGGTTAACAGCCCGTTTGTGAGTGAAAAAGACACCCTCGTTGAAGAGCCTTGGTACAAACAACCGGCTGTTATGCAGTTAGCACAAAACCTCGTGCGCTATGTTCTGGCTGGAATTGGTATTTTACTGCTGTACTTATTGCTGTTACGCCCAATTATGAAACGTTATGTGCATATTACCCCAGCCGCTGAAGGCGCCGTGGCAACCAACGGTAAAGGCACCTTACGCGCTGTCGTCGGCGATGATGACGACATGGAAGAAGTTGTGGTGAAACGCCGTCGCCGCAAAGACGGTTCAACCTATGACGATGAAGAAGACATTGAAGACGAAGAAGCCGCAGGCGATAGCTTCCATTGGCCAGAGCAGCGTAAAAACAAGAGTTACACGCAAGCCTTGGCGAAAGCGAAAGAAGTTGCACAGCAGAACCCGCGCCAAGTAGCCCGTATTTTACAGAATTGGATGAACGAAGATGACCACGTCTAACGCAACCGACAGAAACGCTGACAAGAGCGTTGCCAAAGAAATGACCGGCTTGCGTCGCTCGGCGCTGCTGTTACTGATGCTAGAAGAAGAGTCAGCCGCGGAAGTGTTTAAGCATTTCCCGCCGAACCAAATTCAGAAAATCAGTAAAGAAATGACCAAGCTCTCGGATGTATCACACGCCGACATTAAAGCCGTGCTAGAGATGTTCCATAACGACTTGTCTAACACGCCGTCACTGGATAAATACGACGACTACGTGCGCTCGGTGCTCACCAAAGCTTTGGGTTCAGATCGCGCCAACACGCTTATTGAAGATGTGCTAGAGCATAAAGTTGGCGGCATTGGTATTGATGCCCTGAACATGATGGACGTACCTGAAGTTGCGGAGATGATCAAAGACGAGCACCCGCAAATTATCGCCACCATTTTGATTCATTTAGACCGCGCACAAGCCGCTGGTGTACTCGAGCTATTTGATGAGCGCTTACGCAATGACGTTGTGTTACGTGTGGCTACGTTTACTGGTGTGCAACCGGCTGCGCTGCAAGAACTCACCGAGGTTCTTGGCGGTATGCTTGATGGTCAGTCACTGAAACGTAGCAAAATGGGCGGTGTGCGCACCGCGGCTGAAATTCTTAACTTGCTTAGTGCGGGTCAAGAAGACACTGCGCTGGAGAATATTCGCGCCTACAACGACGAGTTGGCACAAAAAATTGTCGACGAAATGTTCTTGTTCGAAAACCTTATGGACCTCGACGACCGCAGTATTCAGGTACTGCTACGGCAAATCGAAACCACCTCTCTGGTGGTGGCGCTCAAAGGTGCCGACGATGGCTTGGTCGAGAAATTCTTGCGCAATATGTCGCAGCGTGCAGCGCAGCTTATTCGCGAAGAGATGGAAACTCGTGGGCCTATTCGTGTTTCACAGGTTGAAAGCGAGCAGAAGGCAATTCTGCAAGTGGTTCGTCGCTTGGCCGACTCGGGCGAAATTGTGTTGAGTAGTGGTGATGATGCCTTCGTCTAATACCAACAACCAGTGGCGTAGCTGGAACATGGAGCCATTGGCCGCGAAGCAAAAACGCGATGCTAAACAACAGGCACAAGCCGATCAAGCTCAGTTTGATCAGCAAAGCGAGTTGCGCAAGCTCCGCGAGGAAGCACGTCAACAAGCCTACGAAGAGGGCCTAAAGGCAGGCCGCGAAGCGGGTTACCAAGCTGGTCATGAAGAAGGCTTAAAAGTCGGCCGTGAAGAAGGCTTAGCCGAGTATAGCGAACAGCTAAAAACCGCTTTGGCGCCGCTTGGCGAGTTAATTAAAGAAGCAGACGCAGCCGTACAGGGTATGGACGCGCATTTGTCAGAAAGTTTGCTGCAATTGGCATTAACGGTAGGCCGCCAGTTAGCTGGTGAAGCTCTTGACGCAAACCCAGAACAAGTATTAGAACTCATTCGTGCCATTTTGCACGAAGACCCGATGCTTACGGAGAAGCCGGTGTTGTTGCTAAACCCAGACGACTTAGCCTTGGTAAAGCAGCACTTAGAACAAGAAATTGCGGTGGTCGGCTGGAAGCTTCGCGCTGATGACCGTTTAGAACGCGGCGGTTGCCGTTTAATTAGCGCCAACGGTGAGCTAGACGCCACTATTGAAACCCGTTGGCAACGCATTGTGCATCAACTAAGAGGACGCCATGGCTAACGCCCAGCAGCAACTCGACCAATGGCAGGTTACGCTTAACAGCGTGAATCAGCGTTTGCAGCACTTACCCCAGTGGTACATGTGCGGTCGATTGGTGCGCGCTACCGGCATGGTGTTAGAAGCCGTTGGCCTGAAGTTACCGGTGGGCAGCAGTTGCGTGATTGAGCTGCCACAACACGGCGAGGCCTTAGTCGAAGCCGAAGTGGTTGGCTTTGCTGGCGATATTACCTATTTAATGCCACTGGACGCGGTGCAGGGCTTAGTGCCAGGTGCACGTGTTATGCCACTGAACGATGGCCACAATGACAGCCGTCGCTTTCCGCTTGGTGAAAACTTGTTAGGCCGTGTGCTTGATGGCAGTGGACGTCCGCTTGATAACAAGCCACTACCCAAACAAGCAGATTATGGCTACTTGGCAACAAAAACCATTAACCCCATGCAACGCGCACCTATTGATACCGCCATTGATGTGGGTATTCGCGCAATTAATGGTCTGTTAAGCGTGGGCCGCGGCCAGCGCATGGGCCTGTTTGCCGGTTCTGGTGTAGGTAAATCGGTATTGCTTGGCATGATGGCGCGCTTCACCAAAGCCGATGTGATTGTGGTTGGCTTAATTGGTGAACGTGGTCGCGAAGTGCAAGAATTTATTGACCATATTTTAGGTGCAGAAGGCATGGCACGCTCGGTAGTGGTTGCCGCCCCTGCTGACGCTTCGCCGTTGCAACGTTTGCAAGGCGCCTCGTACGCAACCCGCTTAGCGGAAGATTTTCGCGATAAGGGCAAACATGTGCTGCTCATCATGGACTCGCTGACGCGTTTTGCTATGGCACAACGTGAAATAGCCCTCGCTATTGGCGAGCCTCCAGCAACCAAAGGCTATCCACCCAGCGTATTTGCAAAAATTCCCGCTTTAGTTGAGCGCACAGGTAATGGCGTACGTGGTGGCGGCTCAATTACAGCGTTCTATACTGTATTAACCGAAGGTGATGACCAACAAGACCCCATTGCCGACTCAACCCGCGCAATTTTGGACGGTCACATTGTGTTGTCTCGCAACTTAGCGGAAAGCGGTCATTACCCAGCTATCGATGTCGAGGCGTCAATTAGTCGCGTTATGCCGTCGGTGACCACGCTAGGGCACCAACAACAAGCCCAACGGTTGAAAAAATTATTCTCTGTTTACCAGCGTAATCGCGACTTAATTAGCGTTGGGGCGTATAGCCCAGGGCACGACCCGTTACTTGACCAAGCGGTACAAAAGTTTCCGCAAATAGAAGCTTATTTGCAGCAAAAAATGAACGACCAAGCACCCATTGATCAAGCACAACAACGCTTAACTGAATTAGTAGGAGGTTCGTCGTCATGAATAGCGTCGTTCTTGCCCACTTAACCGAGCAAGCTGAAAAAGCACGCAACGAAGCAGCCAAATTATTGGCTGAAGAGCGTCAAAACAAGCAAAAAATTGCCCAACAACTGCAAACATTGCAGCAGTATCGCAATGACTATGCCGTGCAGCTGCAGCAGCAAATGCAAAGCGGCATTGCAACGCACTTATTGACCAATTATCGACACTTTTTGGCAAGCTTAGATCATGCCATTCAGCGTGCACAAAACGCGTTAGTAGACCAAGAAGGTAAAGTCGATAAAAGCCAACAACTTTGGCAAACCAAACAACGTAAACTGGCTTCTTATGAAACGCTTGTCGACAGAAAACAAGCGGCCGCAATGAAGGTAGCTAACAAACGAGAACAAAAGTTAGCGGATGAACTTTCGTTAGCAATGTACATGCGCCAGCGCGGGCTGCGTTAGGAGAAACAAGGTGAGCATGATGGTAAATTTCAATAATTTAGTGAATACCGCATCAACTACCGCCAAAGGCGCGACCGCGGCAGACAATTCGGCTCCGGCGAATGGGTTCGCAGCGCTGTTCGCGGCGTTACAAAGCGATACCGGTGAGCTTGACCAAGCTCCTTCGCAAGCGCAATTGCAGCAGTTGGCACAAAACCTCAAAACGAGTGAGCACGAACAGCTTATTGAGCAGTCGGATTTAAGTCCAGAAGCTCTTGCGCAGCTACTAGCCCAATTGCAACAAGCGGTACAGCAATCTGCGCCTACAACATCACAAGGTACTGTGGCACAAAGTGCTTTGACAACCCAGCAGGTTGTCACCAGCGTAGTTGCGCCAAACCAAATGTCACCGATGCAATTGCAAGCAGCACCACAGCAAACTGCTCAACAATTAGCTGAAGCATCGCCACAATTAACGGCAGGCCCTATGCTTAACGCCAAAGTTACCGAAACCGATAAACAAGGTCAGCCGCCGGTATTCACCACCCCGGTGACGCCTCGTAACCCAGAGCAGACTGACGCTCGTGTTACGTCAGCACCAGTCGTTGCGAACTTGAAGCCAGCTGACCAAATAACCCCGATTGATGGCGCCCGCCCTGCACAAGTGCCCGCGCCAACCATGACTGCCAGTGTCATCATGATTGATGCGCCGATTGCGCAATCGGCGCAATCAACACAAGCAGCGCCTGCAACACCAAGTACTACCGCAGCTACCGCTTCTCTTGCGGCGCCAGTTGGCAGCCAAGCATGGGCAAACCAATTACAACAAAACGTGTTGCAAATGGTGATGCACAACCAAAACGAAATGACTTTGCGCTTACATCCAGCCGAACTTGGCCCATTGCAAGTGCAACTGCGTATGGATGACACCACCGCACAGCTGAATATTTTGACGCACAGCCAGCAAGTTCGCGGCGCACTTGAGCAAGCCTTACCGACGCTACGAGAGGCTTTAGCCAACCAAGGTATTCAGCTTGGTGAGTCGAACGTAAATGATCAAGGCCAACAGTTCGCCCAACAACAAGCGCGACAACAAGCGCAGCAATGGGCTGCCAATGGGCAAAACAATGCACAAAATTTTGACGAAAATACTGTAGAAAGTTCGGAATCGGCCGAAAATACTGACATGGGCGAAAATTCTCGGCATACTGCCGCCGCCCCGAATGGTCAAGTCGATACCTTTGCTTAAAACCAAGCCACTAGCTGGCTTGATAAAACAAAGGCTTAGCTGATAAAGAACGAAGGAATATATCATGGCGCGTAAAAACGACACACAGGCAGCTCCTAGCGGAAACAATTCGCCGATTATGCTGATTATTTTGATATTGGTGCTCGTGCTCATTGGCGCAAACACCTATTTACTGTGGGATACGCGTAATTTAGCTGCTGCATCAGCTATGGGCGCGACACCGCCCGAACCAGAGCCGACAGACCCAGTATTTTTATCTATTCAGCCATTTACGGTGAACTTAGCTAGCGATCAGTTTGGCCCACGGTTGTTATACGCAGGGTTAACGCTTGAAGTGCCTAGCGAGCAAGTAAAAACCACGTTAATGAAGAACATGCCACAGATACGCAACCGCTTGTTAGTGCTATTGTCAGGCCAACAAGCTGAACAAATTGCGCAATCTGAAGGCAAGAAAATTCTAGCAAAAAGCATTATGGACTCGTTAAGCGCACCTTATCAGGGCGACGAAGCGTTAGTCATCAATGACGTACTGTTTACTGAATTCATCGTTCAGTAACGTGAACAAACAAGAGCAATCATGAGTAACGGACACCAACTGTCACAAGAAGAGCTTGATGCATTATTAGCCGGCATTGTTGACGACGATGCATCTGGCGATACCAATACCGCAGCTGCCCCCGCGGCAGATGTGGGTGTTGATGCGCTTGTTCAAAAGCCAAAACGCAAAGTGACGCAACAACCTTTTGACCCCGGTTCGCAAGCTCGAATTGTCCGTGAACGTTTGCACACCCTTGAAGTCATTAACGAGCGCTTTGCACGACAGTTTCGTATGAACTTGTTTAACTTATTGCGCCGTAACGCGGATATTACGGTTGAGTCGGTCAAATACCAACGTTTTAGTGACTTTGCCGACGCCACGCCTACGCCGACTAACTTAAACATTATTTCGATGAAACCGTTGCGTGGCAGTGCCTTGGTGGTATTCCCCCACGCGCTCGTTTCAATGATTGTCGAGAACTTGTTTGGTGGCGATGGCCGCTTTATGACGCGTAACGAAGCCCGTGAATTCACCGGTACCGAGCAGCGAATTATCAACCGAGTGCTTAACTTAGCCATCGATGCTTACCAAGAGTCGTGGCGCGCGGTACACCCGCTTGAAATTAGTTACATTCGCTCAGAAATGCAGCCAAAGTTTGCCGCAATCACGAGCTCGCCTAGTGAAATTGTCGTGACCACCACCTTCCATTTAGAAGTGGGTAACCTCGACAGTAACTTTAAAATTTGTATGCCATACGCCATGGTTGAGCCACTACGCGACAAGCTCACCAACTTACGTGCTGACATTGGCGGGAATAGTAACGACAAAGCTTGGCGCCAACGTATTACGCATGAGTTACAAGCGTCGAGTGTCGAGCTTATTGCTAACTTTGTGGATATTCCCATGCGTATTCCGCAAGTCATGTCACTTAAGCCTGGCGACGTGCTACCCATTGAGCTGCCAGAAACGGTCACCGCCACCGTGAACGCATTGCCCATTATGGAATGTGAATTTGGTAGCTTAAATGACAATCGCGCACTTAAAGTGAAGCGATTGCTTGAAAATCACCGCTTTCCGCAGTCACTAATGCGCGAACGCAACAAAGGCGGCATTTTTACCCCAATGCGCGCAAAGGAGTCCTCTGATGACGAATAAAGACAACGTAACCCCAGATAATGAACAAGATCCGTGGGCTGACGCGTTAGACGAAGAAACTGGTGCTGCCGCTGATGAAAATGCCAACAGCGTGTTCAAGCCACTAGAAAGTTCAGCTGCCGCTAGTTCAATGAACGAACTGGATATCATTATGGATATTCCAGTGAAACTAAGTGTTGAACTGGGCCGCACACGCATTACTATTAAACAGCTGCTAGAATTAGCGCAGGGTTCAGTCGTTGAGCTTGATGGCTTAGCTGGTGAGCCAATGGACATTTTGATTAACGGATACTTAATAGCACAAGGCGAAGTGGTTGTTTTAGATGACAAATACGGTATTCGTATTACCGAAATTGTCACGCCGTCAGAACGCGTACAAAAACTAAATCGATGAACGAAACATCTACAGCAGAACTTGATACAGGCCTTGCATTACTGGGCCAAGTAACCTTAGTGCTGATATTAATTATCGGTATTATTTTGCTGTGTGCGTGGCTCTTTAGAAAAATTAACGGTACGTCATTTAGTCACTCGAAATTACTGCATGTTGTTGGTTCTGTTGCTGTTGGGCAGCGCGAGCGCGTCGTCATTGTTGAGGTAAATAATACCTGGCTAGTGCTTGGCGTCGCTTCGGGTCAAGTAACCAAACTGCATGAATTACCAGCGCAAGAAAGCCCAGAGCCGCAATTAAATAGCTTTGCCGCGCGCTTTTCGCAAGCCCTCAATAAAACTTCAGCTAAGCCAACCGAAGAGGCCAAATAATGCGTACTGTTTGGCTTGTTGTGGTGACTCTTGCCGTTTTTATCGCTCCTTTAGATGCCCTCGCGCAGTCTATTCCCGGTGTATTGGTTGAGCCCACTGAAAATGGCGGCCAGCAGTGGTCATTGTCGCTGCAAACCTTACTATTTTTAACCAGCCTTACATTCTTGCCGGCCGTCATTTTAATGATGACCTGTTTTGTGCGGCTCATTATTGTGTTTGGTTTGCTGCGTACCGCAATGGGTACGCAGTCAGCACCACCGAATCAGGTGCTACTTGGGCTCGCGTTATTTCTAACGTTTTTTATTATGGCGCCGGTATTTAACCAAATTTACGACATCGCGTGGCTGCCATTTAGCCAAGACGCCATAGATTTTCCACAATTTTTAGAACTTGCTTCAGGCCCAATGCGTGAGTTTATGCTAGCCCAAACGCGCGAACCCGACTTGGCTTTGTTTGCCGGCTTAGCCGACGTTGGCCCCATGGCCACACCTCAAGACGTACCGTTTCATGTGTTGGTGCCATCATTTGTCACCAGCGAACTGAAAACCGCGTTTCAAATTGGTTTTACTATTTTTATTCCATTCTTAATTATCGACTTAGTAGTAGCCAGTGTGCTTATGGCGCTAGGTATGATGATGGTTCCGCCCGCCACGATTTCTTTACCGTTTAAACTGATGTTGTTTGTATTGGTTGACGGTTGGCAGCTACTTATTGGCTCGCTTGCAGCCAGCTTTTACGTGTAGGGGGCGCCAATGACTCCTGAAACGGTCATGACCATTGCCTATCAAGCCATGCTGCTATGCGTGTATTTGGCCGGCCCACTGCTGTTAACTGCGTTGTTGCTTGGCTTGTTGATCAGCTTATTTCAGGCCGCCACCCAAATTAACGAAATGACCCTGAGTTTTATTCCCAAAATTTTGGGTGTACTTGCGGTGCTGGTATTAATCGGCCCCTATTTACTACAGCTTATTATTGATTTCACCACGCGGTTATTCACCAATATTCCGTCTATGATTCAATAACGGAGCCGCGCATGATCACGGTCACCTTTGCGCAACTTCAAGAATGGATCAGCCTATTTTTATGGCCGTTCTGCCGCTTTACCGGCTTATTGCTTATTGCACCGGTATTTAGCCACTCTAGCGTACCGAATCGCGTAAAACTGGGCCTGGCGCTTATATTTAGCATTATTATTGGCCCTGTATTGCCACCACTTCCAGACATTCCGCTGTTTTCATGGGCAAGTTTCGGCATCATTGTTGAACAAATCATTATTGGCGTTGCTATTGGCTTAGTGGTGCAGGTGGTTTTTGCTGCCGTACAGGCCGCTGGTGAGTATATTGGCTTACAAATGGGCCTTGCCTTTGCCACCTTCTTTTCGCCCGACAGTGGCGCAAACACCATGATTTTATCGCGTGTGTTTTACACCTTCGCTATTTTGATGTTTCTCGCCATTGACGGCCACCTCATCATGCTAGAAATTCTCGCCCGTTCATTCGAATTTCTGCCCATCGGCACGCTAGGTTTAAATGCGGGTGCATTCGAGCAAGTTGCCCGCTTTGGTATGGTGGTGTTCAGCTCTGGAATATTGCTAGCGTTGCCGGTTTTTGGTGCGCTGCTTATCGTCAACTTAACCTTGGGTATTTTGAACCGCTCGGCCCCGCAGTTAACGGTATTTTCGGTCGGTTTCCCTATGTCGTTAACCTTGGGATTAGTGCTGATGACAGTGCTTACAACTGAGTTGGGTGGTTACTTACAACGCTTGTTCCGGCTCGGGCTCAACATGGTCGAACAAGTCCTTCTCGCGATGTGAGAGCAAGAGCGATATTAGCTATTAGATATCTTCTCTCGCTTTTATAAGAAGTTGAAGAGGCTCATGTCTTTCATGTCGACAAAGGCTTTTTGTGCCGCCTGCAAACCAACCATGCGCACACTATATTGCGAAGCCGCTTCCACATAGTCCAAATCGACCAAATCTGACAATGCCTGCTCGTATGCCAACGTGCGATTACCGCCAATGGTGTCGAGTGCATCAAGCTCATTCAGCCGGGCACCCACTTCTGCGCGGGTGGTTAACACGTTGTCCATGCCGTTATCAAATTCACGCATAACGGTGCGCAAGGTGTTCGTGCGCTGCGCCTTTTCAGCGTCGGTGGTTGCTGGACTATCAAGTACCGCTAACGCTTTTTCAAAGGTACGGAAAATATCCATGTTGTTGTCTTGACCACGCGCCACACGCAAGGTATCGCCACTAACTGGGGCGCCTTCTAGCTCAATTTCAATTCCACCTAAAGTGACGTTGGTTGGGCTATTGTAATCAGCCCAGGCACCGCCGTTTACGCGATACTGCATTTGCCCCGCGTTGTCGGCAAATTCAATATCATAGGCTTGGCCAAAGTCCGGGTGGTTTGAGTCGACAATATTAATGCCGTCAAACTGCAAGGTACCTTGGTTGTTCAAGCCGGCGTCGGCCAAGTAACCAGCACTACTGTGTACCGAACGGAAAATTTTGTCACCTGAATGGCCTACAGCCATACGGCGCTCGCCGTCGACTTGCTGCTCGCGTACTTCAGGGTTGCCCACGTAGTTGACGTTACCATTGGCGTCGCGCACAAATGGCGCCGTATCGTCTTGATAGCCACCAAACAAATAACGGCCGTTTCCGTCACGCGTGTTTCCTAGGCCAATTAACGACTCATACAGCCCACGCAACTCGCTCGCAACAGAAGCTCGGTCAGCATCTGCTAAGGTGTCACTTGAAGCTTGTACCATCAATGTTTTGGCGCGCGAATACACGTCATTCACGGTGTTTAGAACGCTTTCTTCTTGCGACAATGAATTACGTACACCCACCCGGGCGTCATTAAACTGGTTCGACACCGACTTTGATTGCGAAATATTAATCGCTTGCGTCATTGCTTGTGGGTCATCAGAAATATTTACGATGCGTTTACCGCTGGCAATTTGCTGACCAATTTTCATGAACTCAGTTTGCTGCCGGTTCATCGACGACACGTTTTGGTTGTACATTGTGAGTGTGCTAATTCGCATAATCTATACTCCGCGGTGTCTGGTTAGCGCAATTGCAAAATGGTATCGAGAATGGTTGAGCCGGTCTCGATGACCTTGGCATTGGCTTGGTAATATTGTTGATAACGAATCAGGTTGGCAGCTTCTTCATCAAGGTTTACGCCCGACTCTGACTGCTGCAATGCTGTCAGCTGCTCGGTTAAGCCTTGTTGCGCGGCCAAGTTAGCCTGTACCACATTAATTTGGTTACCCAAGGTACTCACCATGGTGCCGTAAGCTTGGTTAAACGTGCCTTTGCCTTCAACTAATAGCTGGTTTTGTAAATCAAGCATGGCTAAGCCGTTACGGTTATCGCCGCTTGCATTTGACTGCGCCGCAGCCAACTGTGAGCCTTCGGTAAGCAACAATTCAAAGCTTTGAGTTTGATTTACCAACGGACGCACGCGGAAACTGTCACCTTGATCAACGGTACCGGTTATAGCGACTTCCAAACCGTTAAACGCCAAGGTACCGGTTGCACCGTCAAAGGTTGCGTCAACCACTTTGCCGTTATCTACGCGCCGAACTTCGTAGCCCGTGTCGGTTAATTTAATGTCGTAATCGGTGGCCAATAAACCATTGGCGTCGGTAATTTGTACGCCAGCGACACCCGTGCCGGTGTTGCGTGAGTTGCTGTACGCAACTGGGTCGCCGGTGCCAAACATTGCTTGGCCTGGGTCTTGGTTCAAATCAACACCAGCTTGATGTTGCTGATTAAATGCATCAGCGAATACGCGCACCATTTGCCCAACTTGATTACGCATGGTGTCTAGGCTTTTCGAGCGAAACTCCATTAAGCCGCTTAAGCTGCCACGATTAAACGTCGACTCTTTAAGCTGAATTTTATTACCCGACACGTCGTTATAGAACACGGCGGTGCGGGTGGGGTCATTGTTGTCGGTTAGGGCATCAAGCTGATACGACGTATCGCCAGAAACCAATGGCGAGCCGTTATTCAATGAAATGGTATAAGAACCTGATTTTTGCTCGTGCACACGCACATCAATGCGTTGTGACAAGTCATGCACTAATTTGTCGCGTTGGTTTAACAAACTATTAGGGGCGTCACCTGCACCAGAGCGAGCAAGCAAAATCTCTTTGTTTAACTGGCTAATTTGCCCAGTTAACGAGTTGATTGAATCGACCTCGAATTTCATTTCAGCGTTCACGCTACGCTCAATATCTTCAAGGTAATTATCGAATGACTTAAATTGGCTAACTAAGGTGCTCGCAGTACCCAACACGCCCGCTCGCGCTGCGGGGTCAGCTGGGCTGCTGTTCATTTGCCCAAGCGCATTAAAGAACTCTTGCATAACCGGCGCTAGCCCAGAGCGCTCGTCTGACAATAAATTATCAATTTGGCGCACTTGGCTATAATAGGTTTCAAGAGAGGCAAGCGAACCGCTTGAAGCATTTAGACGGGTTGCAACAAACTGGTTGAATTGGCGCTCGACACCGTTCACCAACACACCATAAGAGCGATTTTCGCCAAGCTGAACAAGCTCGCGGTTATAGCCAGGCGTATTCACATTGCTGATGTTGCCACTGGTGGCGTAAAGCCCCGTTTGGGCTGCCCGTAAACCACTTAAGCCAATTGAAAAAATACTCATGCTTGCTCCCTAATGCTGATACCTCTGTTTATCGGCATCAGCACGTATAACTTTATGGTTTTTTCGCCTGATCAAGCTGCAACTGCTGTAATAGTTGCTCAGCCAAGCCAATACCCTTACCAGCTACTTCAGTTGCCATTTGTTGATCAAACATATCGGTATAGGTACGCATCGCTGAACTATTGAATAACTCTGATTCGCCGCCAGCTTGACGCATTGACTTCATCATTTGTGAAATAAACAATGCCTCAAATTGTCGCGCAGCTTCAGCCGCAGCCTCTTGTGGGCGCTGCTGACTTTGGGTTTTCAATTTGTCTAATTGCTGGGCATCTACAGCTAACCCGACCGACGCAACTGAGTTAGCCATTAAATAATCTCCAATTCAGCACGCAATGCACCCGAGGTATGCAGCGCCTGTAAAATTGCCATTAAGTCACTTGGCGTTGCACCCAAACTATTGAGCGCCTGTACAACTTGCATCAACTCAACGCCCTCAACCATTTGTAAGGAGCCCTGCTCTTGTTCAATGGCAATATTGCTAGTTTCGCCAACCACTGTTTCACCACCGCTTAGTGCTGGCGGCTGACTAACATAAGGTTGACGGGTAATCGTTACCGACAAGTTGCCATGCGCAACAGCCGCTTGACGCAGGGTTACTGGACCACTTAAAACCACCGACCCGGTGCGTGAATTCAATACAACACGAGGGCTTGCTGACCCTGGACGCACATCAACATTTTCAACCCGCGCCATAAACTGCACGCGGTTTGCTGCATCTGAAGGGCCATCAAGTTGAATGGTGCCGCCGTCCAGCGCCATAGCAACCGCATAACCAAATTCTTGATTTATGCGTTCAACCATACGTAAGGCTGTGGTGAAATCTGCTTCTTTGAGGTTCAGCTGCATTTTGCCGTAGGTAATGTCGTGCGCAACACTGCGCTCTACCGTAGCACCGCCAGTAATACGGCCACCCGCCTGTTGGTTAATCACCGCTGACGAGCCTTGTGACTCCGCGCTAGCACCGTTGATCAATAAGTTACCTTGGGCAAGGGCGTAAACTTGGCCATCGGCACCTTTTAGTGGCGTCATTAACAGGGTACCGCCGCGCAAGCTGCGGGCATTACCAATGGAAGACACCACCACGTCGAGTTCTTGACCAGGCCGAGCAAAAGCCGGCAAGGTTGCAGTCACCATTACCGCGGCTACGTTACGCAACTGCATATTAGTACCCGGCGGAATAGTGACACCTAGTTGCGCCAACATGTTTGTCATGCTCTGACCGGTAAACGGCGCTTGCATGGTCTGGTCACCGCTGCCGTCAAGGCCAACCACCAAGCCATAACCAACAAGGCTGTTGTTACGCACACCAGCAAAGTCTGCAAGCTCTTTAATCCGCTCTGCTTGCGCACTAGAAAAGCCAACAATAACTACAGTTATAAGCATTATAAGCTGTCGTAACATGATAAAACCTCTACTTAAAACGGCGCGATGTAATTAAAGAAACGCTGCAACCAACCCTGTTTCTGCGCATCGTTAATATAACCATCGCCAATGTACTCAAGGCGCGCCTCGGCCACAGCGGTTGACAACACGCTGTTTTGGCCACTAATACTGCGCGGATTCACGACCCCAGAAAAGCGAATATATTCAGTGCCTTGATTAATGGCGATTTGCTTCTCACCGCGCACGCGCAAATTTCCGTTCGGTAGCACTTGCATAACTTGCACGGTAATTACGCCAGAAAACTGATTCGACGCGCTGCTGCCGCCTGAGCCGGCGAAATCATTCGCACTTCCAACGCTAAAGCCATATTCGGCCAGTTGTTCAAGCGCATCTGGCAAGCCTTCCAAATCCACACCAATATTGCTTGCCCGCGACGACTGTGAAGAGGCGTTCTTGGTCGCGCTAACTTGCTCTTCAAGCACAATGGTAATAATGTCGCCAGTGCGGCGTGGCCGCTGATCTTCAAACAGTGGGATATAGCCATTTTGCGCCTGATAAATAGAACCATTAGGCACTCCATACGCGTTCTCCGGTATAACCACCGGCTCGTATGGTTCCACCACTACAGGCTCTGGCGGCGAGCTGCTACATCCTGCTAAAAACACCGCCATTGTTATTATCAAAACCGCACGCATATGCTATCTGCCTTTATTCGCCTAATCGCTTGTTATAACTGACTCAACCGCGCCAGCATTTCGTCGCTGCTTGAAATAGCTCGGCTATTAATTTCATAAGCGCGCTGGGTTTGAATCATGTTCACCATTTCTTCCACCACGTTCACGTTCGAGGCTTCAACAAAGCCTTGGAATAACGTGCCGGCACCGTTCATACCTGGTAACGACTCCGTTGGCGCACCCGAAGCTTGGGTTTCAACATAAAGGTTTCCACCACGTGCTTCTAAACCGGCGTCATTCATAAACATCGCCAAGGTAATCTGCCCTACCTGAACGTTTTGGGTGTTACCTGGTTGGGTGACGGTGACAATACCGTCTTGGCCAATGGTTACGCTCATAGCGTTAGCCGGAAGAAAAATTGCTGGCTCTAATGGAAAACCGTTGGCTGTTACCATTTGGCCGTCTTCATTCACTTGAAAGCTACCGTCGCGGGTATAAGCCAATGAGCCATCTGGCATGAGTACTTGAAAGTAGCCTTTACCGCTAATGGCTAGGTCACGCGAGTTCTCGGTGTTGTTTAAGCTGCCTTGGGTATGTAAGCGTTCTGTGGCAACTGTACGCACACCGGTGCCTACCTGTAAGCCAGAAGGCAAGCTGTCTTGGGCGTTATTCATGGCGCCAGGTTGGCGCATGTTTTGATACAGCAAGTCTTCAAAAACTGCGCGTGAGCGTTTAAAGCCTGCAGTATTGACGTTGGCCAAGTTGTTGGTGATGACATCAAGCTGCTGTTGTTGCGCGGTCAAACCGGTTTTGGCAGTCCATAACGATTTAATCATAATTTTTCTCCAGTAAACCTATTTAGCCCTTAACCGACAGCAGGCTATTTGCTTGTTGGGCCGTTTCATCAGCGGTAGAAATCACGCTCATGTTCAAGTCATAACGGCGCTGCGTATCAATCATGGCGACCATAGCTTCAATGGTGTTCACATTACTGCCCTCTAACGCGCCTGACACCAATTGCGCAGTTTCGTCACGTTGCAATGGGGCACCCGCGGGGGTACGAAACCAGCCATCGTCGCTGCGCTGTAACTGATTCGGCTGATCAACACGTACCAACTTGAGACGATCAAGTGGCACCAGCTCGTTAGCGTCGCCGCCTAAACCAATGCCACTAACCGTACCGTCGTTACCAACCGTCACTTGGGTACCTAGCGGCAATAAGATGGGCCCGCCATCGCCAAGCACCGGCATGCCATTCACCATTAATTGGCCATCGGCATCTATCTGCAAATCGCCGCGCTTGGTATAGGCTTCGCCTTCTGGCGTTTGTACGGCAAGCCAGTTGGCTTGATCGAACGCCACATCTAAATCACGTTCGGTGGTTTGAATAGCACCCGCCGAAGTATCGAACAAACCAGTGGTTGTCACTGCGGCCACGCGCGTATCCAATACGCCGGGGCCATTAACAGGCACCGCACGGGCAGCCGCAAGCTGCGCCCGAAAACCAGTGGTTGATGCGTTACTCAAGTTATGGGTCACCACCGACTGCTCATCGAGTGTTTGTCGCGCCCCATTCATTGCCGTGTATAAAATGGCGTCCATGATTAAGCCTCGTTACCTTAGGTATTATTTCAACTGCATGGTGGTTTGCAGGGCTTCGTCTTGCGACTTAATGCTCTGCGCATTGGCTTGATAATTGCGCTGTGCAATTATCATGGCCACCAATTCTTGGGTTAAGTCAACGTTGGATGCTTCTACAGCGCCCGCCATAATTGAGCCAAACTGGCCTTCACCAGGTACTGACAAAATCGGCACGCCCGAACGTTGCGACTCAACCCATGCGTTATTACCCACCGACTTCAAGCCCTCTAGGCTTTGGAAGTTCGCCAGTGCAATAGTACCGAGCACAACTTGTTGTTCATTTGAGTAGGTACCAATAATGCTGCCGTCTTCTGCTACCGCTACTTGCATCAGCGTGCCTGACATATAGCCGTTTTGTTCCATTGAGGTTAATTCAAACTCGTTGGCAAACTGCGTGGTACCGGTAACGTCCATGGCAATCGACATATCCGCCGCACCTTCACCTGGGGCAAAGGTAAAGCCGTCCATGTTGGTGGTGCCGGTAAGCAAACCGTTGGTATCAAAGTCTAGTTGGCCCACTTCCGGCGCTAGCTCGGTACCACGTGACATGCGCACTTCCCACTGGTTATCGCCAGTTTTGGTGAAGTACATCATGCTTGGGTGCGGGTTACCTAAAGAGTCGAACAAGGTGACCGAGTTCGCGTAGGAATACGAATCTGGGTCGGCTTGGTCAAACGGCACTGCTGCACGGTCGACAATTGCAGTACTGGTATCTAAGTTAAATACGCCGCTAAGCTCGCTTGATGCATTCGCTGGAATACCGCCTGGCGGTACACGCAATACCTCTGGCTGCCCACCAAACTCAACACCTCGCGGGTAGCCGGTTAGCTGCGCGCCTTGCGCGTTCACAATAAAGCCTTGTTTATCAATGGTTAACTGGCCATTGCGCGAGTATTCAATTTGGCCTTGGTTTTCAAACCGAAAGAAACCTTTACCGCTAATCGCTAAGTCCATATTACGGTTGGTAGTTTCTATGTTGCCGTCACTGAAGTCTTGAAATACGCCAGCTACGCGTACACCTAAACCCACTTGCGCATTGGCATAAATATCTGAGAACTGTGCGCGAGCACTTTTAAAACCAACCACCTGTGAGTTAGCAACGTTGTTACTAATCACGTCTAAGTTAGTGGCTGCTGCACGTAAACCTGATAATGCTTGTGAAAAACCCATGGTCGAGCTCCTTAAATAATTTGCCGAATGTCTTCAAGACGAACGGGTTCTAAAATACCGCCCAAGTCGAGTCGCGGACCGCTGTCTGTCATACTCACCGCGATAACCTGTGCATAGTTAAAGCGTTCTGAGGTAACCGGCTGGTCACCGTTGGTGGCTTCAACTGTAAATTTGTAAGCGCCAGCAGGGGCTGCTGTGCCATCGTCCATTTTGCCGTCCCATGAGAACGACTGTGGGCCCGAGCCCACTTCGCCGAGATCCATACGGCGAACCAGCATACCGCTGGCGTTATAAATATTTATCTTCACGCTTTCGGCAGGGGCGTTTAGCTCTAGCCCAAATGGCGTCGCGTCGCCTTCACCGTCGTTACCTACCAAAATGCGGTCGCCGGGTACTAACACAGCACGACCGATTAATGCCGAGGCCTGCATGGTTTTGGCGGCCTCCATTTGGCCATTAATGGTTTGCATGGTGTCGTTTAAAGACTCAATACCGCTTACCGTATTAATTTGCGCCAACTGCGAGGTCATTTCGTTGTTTTCCATTGGGTTCAATGGGTCTTGGTTGCGCAATTGCGTCACCAACAACGTCATAAAGTTATCGCGCATTTCTTGGCTATTCGAAGCCACCTGCGCGTTATTGGCGCTTTGGTTAACGCGATTTAATACGCTTGCATCAATGGTACTCATTGGTTACTCCTTAGCCCTTGCCAATAGTCAGTGTGCGCATCAGTAAGTCTTTACTGGTGTTCATGACTTCGACGTTGGCTTGATAAGACCGCGAGGCAGAAATCATGTTGACCATTTCAGCAACCGGATCGACATTCGGCATGGTCACATAACCCTGTTCATCCGCCAGCGGATGACCAGGTTGATATTCACGTCGCGCTGGTGCTTCTGACTCAACCACTTCTTTTACTTGCACGCCGCCAACACCGTTGGCTTGCAGCTGCTGCTCAAAAATGACTTGCTTGGCTTTATAAGGTTGACCATCAGGGCCAGCCACGCTGTTGGCATTCGCCATATTGCTGGCCGCCACATTCATGCGTTGCGACTGCGCTGTTAACGCCGAACCTGAAATATCTAAAATTGAGAAAATTGCCATATTTCAGCCCCTTTTATTGTTCTGGTTGCATGGCTTTTTTAAGGCCACTAATGCGATCGTCTAAAAATTGGATGTCTGCTTGGTAGCGCAGCGAGTTATCTAGAAACTGCGCGCGTTCCATATCCATATCCACAGTGTTACCATCAAGCCGATTTTGCGCAGGCACTCGATACTTCATGTCCACCGCCGTGTTTGATGCCGATAGCTGCATATGCCCAGCATGGGTGGTTGCTAGCTTTACCGGCCCCGACTGCTGGGCTGTAGCGCGTTTGAGCTCTTGCGAGAAATCAAAGTCTCGCGCTTTATAGTTCGGCGTATCGGCGTTCGCGATATTGCCCGCCAGCGTTTCTTGGCGTTGCTGGCGTAGCGCTAACGCTTGTTGTTGAAACTGCAACGCACTGGTTAATTTGTCGATCATGGTGCAGACCCTCCTGTTCACGTTGCAGAGTACTTCGGCTTGTGTAAATACAAAGCAAAGAATAAGCGCCTTTTTTACCCCCAATTCTGCCAATACCTCATTGCGAAACTGTCTATAATTCGAGCTGTCATTTATTTTTATTGGTATGGTCATGGGCGTCGCCACTTTAAAACGAACAAACTTGCTGCAAACTGGCGCCTTGGTGGCGTTGATTGCTTTGAGTGTTGGAAGTTGTCGGGTGTATGCTAGCGAGGCTAGCGACCTAGCTAAAAGTGATGTGGCGCAAACAAACTGGTACCGAGCCATTATGCAATTGGTTCAGCAATACCTACCGGCCACCACAACCAGTCACAAGGTTGATCTTTTAACGCCCGCAGAAACGCTACAACCATTGCTAAGCTGCCCCAATATTCATGCGCGTTTTACCCGTGAACCTCAGCGTTTAGCAGGGCGAACCATGGTGACCTTATCCTGCGGCGACAACCAGCGTGACAACCCGCGTTTTGTACAAATAGATGTTACGGTGACAGGAAATTATTTGGTGGTGACCCGTGACTTAGCCGCAAAGCACACCTTGGCGCGTAATGACATTACCATTGAGCAAGGTGATTTAGGCCGTTTGCCACGTTATGCATTATTGGCGACGCCTAAGGCAATGCAGCAAGTTATTGGCCAACAGTTACGCCGGGCGCTTAGCCAACACAGCATTTTGCAAGAAAACCTATTAACCAAGCCGCAAGTGGTTGGTTTTGGCGATGAGTTGGTCATTGAAGCCAGCGGTAAGGGGTTTCAAATTACCCGAACGGCCGAAGCGATGGATACTGGGGCAATTGGTGATATAATTCGCGTTAGGTTAAATAACAAACAACTTATACGCGTTAAAATAGTTGCTCCGGGCCGAGCTGAACCCGCACAATAACTGTTAAATATGTGCAAATAAACTTAAAGAATTTGGTGCTCGTGCCGATAAATAATCTAGCAACGCCAATAATAGCGAGGGATTTCCCGTGAAAATCAATGGTTATCAACCACCTAATAGTGTTACTCAGTCAGAGTCTAGTCGTTCACAAGCGGCCCAAAAAACTGAGAAAGCCAGTGCTGGTGAAGCCAAGCAAGCGGAAGTTGTAACGCATTTAAGCCAACTACCGCAAGACGCTAGCCAAGACATTAATATGGCCCGTGTTGAAGAGCTACGCGAAGCAATTCGTGACGGCAAATTAAACATGAACACCGACAATATTGCCGAAGCTTTATTGAAAAGCTTAACGGATGGTCTGTAAGCGCTTATGAGTTTACGCCAGCATTTAACCGCACAAGTTGAACGTTTAGATCAACTCAACGCCCTGCTTGAACAAGAGCAGAAGCTACTTGGCGACGGTAAAATAGATGGCGAACAGCTCAAGCAACTTGCAGAGCAAAAACAGTCGCTGCAGCAAGCCATTGAAAGCAATGAAAGTAAACGCCGAGCGGCCCAACAAAAGCTTGGTTTTAGTAATGATTCGGCCGGTGCGCGCGAAGCTGCTGAGCAAGCCGACTGTGCCGATGTGTGGCAACGATTACTTGAGCGTACCCAGCGTATTGCCCAACTGAATAGTTTAAACGGCGAGCTTATTCAACATCGTCTACACCATAACCAACAAATGCTGAATATTCTGCGCGATGCCGCAGGTACCGGTGGCGCAGCTATTTATGGCGCTGACGGTAGCCAAGAAACCACTCCACAGCGCCTTAATTCTAAAGCTTAATTAGTTACTCGTTCGCATATAGCCCATCAAGAATAGCGGCCAACCGCTGCGCACCTTGTTGCATGCGTTGCTCCAATACAGGCCCCCACTGCGCGGTATAATCGTCAGCTATTTCTTGGCCTTCACGGTAGTTTGAATAAATTCGCCGGGTAATGGCTGCTGACTCATTGGCCCACGCCAAGGTTTGCTCTGGGTTCACCGAAAGCGGCGCTAATGGCTCAAGCTCTTTGGTTAGCTCCTGTGCTTTGACGCTACTTTGCTCACCACCACGCTTGGCAAACATATCTGTGTCCCACAACCGATGCAAATTAGTTGGTTGATCAAAGTAAACTAAGTTAGCTCGGTTGCCACCTAAGTCATCAGCAAAACTCACGTGCATGGGTTGGTGTAAGTCACCCATAAAATGCACTAAAAACGCCAATGCCACCCAGTCGTTTGGGTCATGCTTTAATACGTTGTAATGATGTTGAATGGCACTCAAAATACAGCCTTTGTTGCTGCAATCTTTAGCGCGAACTTTGGCTTCTGAACGCGGGAAGTTCACATAATGATGTGGCTTTGCCCAGTCCCATTGGTCGTTACTTTTAATATGATCGGCCCAACTACAAATGTTACCAAAGTCTTCGTAGTCAGGGTGTTCCGCCACCATTTTGTCGAGCCGCGCTCGTGTTGCTGGCTTCACCAATGTGTAAGTTATTTCGCAAAACGCATGGTGGCCAATACCGCCGTATGCCTGTGCACTGGGCGCTGCAAACGTAGCCATAACTGCCATTGCTACGGTAAAAATTAGAGACTGAATAATTTTCATGGTAATTCCACTTTAATTAATTGGCCTTCGGCGCTGTCGGTAAGCACATAAACTTCATTGTCTGGGCTGGTATACACTGCCCGTATACGCTGGCCTAATTCGCTTAGGTACTCATCGGTTAACGTCCAGCTGTCGTTACTGTATTGAAACCGTTGTAAGCGCCTTCCAACCAAGTGCGACACCAACAAATCACCGTTGTACAAAGCTAAACCAGCAGGTGCTAGCGATGGTGTCCACGTATACAGCGGCGCTTTCACGCCCGGTAACTGGTTAAACGGTGAAACTTTCGCGCCCGTGTAATCAATGCCGTAGGTTGCAATAGGCCAGCCATAGTTACCACCAGCCACAATTTTATTGAGTTCATCACCGCCTTTAGGGCCGTGTTCGTGCTGCCATATGGCATCACGCTGTTCATCATAGATCAAACCTTGCACATTTCGATGACCATAACTAAAAATTTGCGAAGCCTGGCTGTGCTTGTAGGGGTTATCGTTTGGGGTGCTGCCATCGCGATGAATGCGGACTATTTTGCCAAGGTGATTATCTAATTGCTGCGCCTGTTCGCGGTGAACAAACCCATCACCTAAGGCCACTAGCAAAGTGTTATCGGCAAGCCATGTCATACGTGCACCAAAATGCGCGGCGCCGGCTTTTTTCGGTAACGCTGTAAAAATATTCTGGGTGTTAAATACGCTATAGGGTGCTTGTGCTGACAAAGTGCCTTTAACCACGCAGGTGTTATTAGCCGCCTCGCTACCGCAGGCATAACTTAATACCAATTCACGTGTGCTGGAAAAATCCGGCGCCAAAAGCACTTCAAATAATCCCGCCTGCGCGGTTGCATAAAGATCTGGAAGACTAAGTTCTATCGGTTGCTGATTGCCATTCGGTGCAACATAAATTAGCTGCCCGCCGCGCAGCGTGACCACAAACCCGCCTTCCGGCAAGGCCGCCATTGACCAAGGAAACGCTAAATCTGTTGCTATAACGGTGGTTTTAGTGGTGGCCGCTGCGCCCGGCAAAGCTCCCACCACCAACACCAAGGCCATAGCGAGGTAACCCCATAACCTGATCATTTCGGCAGCTCCTCGTTCAGCTCTTGCGCTTGTGGATGCCACAGCCTATCGAATATCCAACCGGCAAAGGCACCTGTCGCGCTCATTAAAACAAACCCTAACGTAGTACGGTTCGCTGCAATTAAAGTCGGCATTGGGGCAAGAGAGTCAATAATAATAAAGGCTGTGGCTAGGCCCAAACCGCCACCAACGATAAACCACCACCGCTCAAACCGCGTGAAACGTTTGGCAACTAGCCAAGCAATCATGAAAGCAATGAGTAAGGTAGGAATTAACATAGCCGCAAACACTGGGCCGAAGTGCAGCAGATCATGAACAATGGTGTTCATACGGGTTGGCATATCAACACTTACCGACAATGCGGTTATTTCCGCCAAGTTAAATTGTGTCTGCATAACGCTGCCAACCAAAGCAGCGCCAACAACCGCAATGAAAAAAGCTAATAAAACACGTAGCATGGCAACCTCCATTATCGGCGCCGGTAACGTTTTTACTTTTATACCGAAATGACAGGCCTAAAAGTAAACTTCTAGCCAGTTATCTGCAGAATTAAATGTCACACTTTGCAGTGGGCCATTGCCTTCAACATTAACTAAATTTTGTTGGCTCTGCCATACGTCTTGCAACGCTTTGTGCCGTATTTTCAAGCCTTTTAAATTGGGGACTATCGGCGCTTCTTGGTACACCCAGAAATTATTGCCGTCAATTTCATAGCCAACATGGCTCAGCGGTAGTTTTTGATCATCTAACGTTGCCAGCCCAAACCGCTGTTGCACATAGTCGCTAAATTGCTCACGGGTTCGCTCTAGCTGATGAATATCGGCTTTTTTATCAAACAATTGTTTAACTGCGTGCTCGGCGTCATGCAAAAAGAACCGATGTAACACTTCAATGTTACCGGTGCGCTCATTAAACAATACTGTGGTGCTAGCGGTTCTAAGTTGGTGAGCGCTTGCTGCGCTCACCCCAATTAGCACCATGAATGCGAGCCAAAAGGTACGCATTAATTTTGTTCCTCTTCTTGGTTTTCTTCAGTTTTGTTATCTTCAGATTCTGCCGACTTCAGTTTGGTTTTCGCGTCTTGCATTAAGTCACGTGAAATATGATCGGTTGACCGGTTATATTTAAACGCTTCAATGCGCGACGGCATAATGCGGCGCGGATAATAGTTGTTTTCAATATCAACATCTGCAGTTTCCCAGTTCGGGTCTACCGCAAATTCCACCACTTCTTTGTCGGTCACAATAAGCTTACTCACCGACTGCGCGTTGCGACGCCAAATTTCAGCAGGAATATTTAAGCTTTCTGTGGTGCCATCCGAGTAGGTTGCTTGTAACAAAATAGGCATGACCAAACCGCCAAGGTTTTTGAAATCAAGCACGTAATAGTTTTTGTCTTCTGCTACCGCTCGCTCAAATACACGACGCTCCCACGGCTCTAGTTTTTCCAAGAAACTTTGATAAGCGTTGCGTTGCTTGTTGGTTACCGTAAAGCGGTCATTGTCGTCATGGAAATCACGCACGCCTGGGTTTAATTCAACCCATGTTTTACGACCTTCGGCTTGGTTACGCTGCACAAATAATGGCGTTGGTTTATCCGCCTCTTCTTGACGACGACGCTCCCAGTCAATATCTGGGTCTTTGGTGTCTAAACGTAACTTATAAACTCTATCCAAACTAATATCGACATGGTCTGTTGAATAGAACCAACCGCGCCAGAACCAATCTAGATCAACGCCAGAGGCTTCTTCCATGGTACGGAAGAAATCAGCTGGGGTTGGGCGTTTAAATGCCCAGCGCTGCGCATATTCTTTAAACGCATAATCAAATAGTTCACGGCCTAAGATAACTTCGCGCAAAATATTCAATGCCGCAGCTGGCTTGGTGTACGCGTTCGGGCCTAAATTTAATACGCTATCCGACTGCGTCATAATCGGTACTTGGTTGGTTGACTTCATATAGTCAACAATAGATCGCGGCTCGACACCCCAAGGTATGCTTGGGTCCCATTCGCGGCCGGCAACACCATCTAAAAAGCTATTTAAGCCTTCATCCATCCAGGTCCATTGACGCTCGTCTGAATTCACAATCATTGGGAAATAAATATGGCCAATTTCATGAATAACGACACCGATTAAAAAACGTTTTTCTGACAATGAATAAGTACGGCTGCCGTCATCTTGCAAAATTGTCCGCGGCCCATTGAACGTAATCATTGGGTATTCCATGCCGCCCACAGGGCCATTCACAGACTGTGACGTTGGGTATGGATAGTCAAACGAGAAGCGCGAATACACTTCCATGGTGTGAATGACCGAAGCCGTTGAGTATTTTTCCCACAGTTCGCCACCTTCTTTCGGGTAAAAACTCATGGCCATAACCAATGGCTGCACATCACCGCCTTGCTGGTAACCTTGTGCGTCCCAAATAAACTTACGTGAGCTCGCCCAAGCAAAGTCACGAACATTTTCTGCACTGAACTTCCAAACTTTGCGTTTATCGGTGCCGGCTTTTTCGTTCTCAAGCGCTTCTTCTGGGGTAACAATAAAAACCGGTTTGTCGGCTTTTTCCGCTTGTTCTAAGCGCTCGCGCTGGGTATTACTCAGCACCTGACGCGGGTTTTGTAAAACACCGGTAGATGACACGATGTGATCAGCGGGTACGTCAATTTCAACCGTGAAGTCGCCAAATTCTTGGGTAAATTCTCCGCGGCCTAAAAATTCTTTGTTGGTCCAGGCTTCATAATCGGTAAACGCGGCGACGCGCGGGTACCATTGCGCCATTAAAAAAATATCGTTGCCGCCTTCACGTGCATCGTCAGGGAAGTGCTCGTAACCTGAACGTGCGCCAACAGCGTCTTCTTCAACAATATTGAAGCCGAAGTCAATGGCAAGCTCGGTTTTTTGATTCGGTTTTAAAGGCGTTGGCAAATCAACGCGCATATTGGTGCCGACAATCACAAAATCTAAAGCGCGACCGCGTGAATCCGCAATTTTATCAATGCTAAAACCCAATTCGTTGTCAGCCATGAACTGCTGACGGCGTAATTGATTCAATGAAATTTTCGCCGGTTTATCAATACCACCTAGGCTTGTATCTGGCTTGCTGTTAAACGTCGACGTTCGTTCAGCAATAGAGTCATTGCGGAAAATATTCTGGTCAAGCTGAATCCAAATATATTTCAGCGTATACGGCGAGTTATTGTGGTACTGAATCGTCTCTTGGGCATCAATACGACGTTTTTGTTCGTCTAAACGAACCTTAATGGTGTAATTTGCTTGCTGTTGCCAGTAACTTTCACCCGGCTCACCCGCTGCATTACGATACACATTGGGCGTTGGCAACACTTCGTCGAGCTGACGAAATTTATCGACAAAGTTGCCCTTAGTTTGCGACACAGCTGACGCTTGCGCAAATTGTATAGTGCCAGCAAATACTAGCCCAGCAACGAACCACACCTTTGATTTGTTCATGATTAATTCTCTGTTAATTCTCTAAGTACTTAGATGATTAGATAAAATATATTCCGCGTACTTTAGCAAGAATACACTTTGTGCTCCATTGCACTGGGCGTGAAAATTAACCATTTGTCGTGTTTTGAATTCTGGCTTAAAGTTAGGGTACCAACTGAAAAGGATGATTAAGTTGATAGCGAGACGCGCACTACTTCCGTTTGCATTATTATTTGCACTATGGATTATTACGTGGCACTTGTCTGGGTTGATGGAATATCAAGCCCACGCTAGCTTGTGGTTTATTCCTGCAGGGCTTTCGTTTGCAGCCTTTATTATGTTTCGATGGCATGCAGCCGTGCCCATATTTTTGGCCGCGCTTGCCACAACCATTGGTTTGAATTTTTCAACAACCGAACCACTCCCCCTGTCTGATTCACTAGCTAGAGCAATGCCGTTTGCACTTGTACATGTGGTGATTTACGGCATTGGTGGCATGGCTTGTCGGTTTTTTATCGGTCACTTTAACCACCTGCAAATCGTGCAAAAAATTCTGACGTTTTTGCTCTGTGCTTTTATCACCACCTTAGTGGCAACATTTCTAAGTATTGCCACACTCAATGCTACTGAAATGCTAATTGAAAGTGCTAATTCAGCAATATGGCTACCTTGGTGGATAGGTGATCTCGCCGGTGTTTATATTCTAACACCTGTTTTTCTCCTACTTTTTGCAAGAATTTGGCCTGATGCTAAACGTGACAGCCGTCTTTTTGCATTTCGCTATGACAAATCACCGAAACGTGCATGGTCGCCATTTATTTTCAAACTCGGTGTTTTATTAAGTTTGACGACTATCCACTTAATGCTCGATGCTTGGTTGGAAAACCCCGAATTTGCTTACTTCATTTTCTTTTTGTGTATTCCACAAATGTGGATTGTGTTCACCGAAAGTATTCCTCGCCAATGTGTTAGTTTAAGCGTATTAGCTATTTTTATTACCCTGTCGTTTCAAATTTTAGACATGAACTCCAGCGCCATTACCTACCAATTCGCGCTTTGTGTCATTAGTGCCAATGCTTATTTCGGTATGGCCGTACCAAGTTTAATTACAACCAACAATTATTTATTGAAACGCAGCAACACCGATGGCTTAACTCAAATAGCCAATCGTCAACACTTTGCTGAACAAGCAAAATTAATGTTAGCTGACCGGCGTAATTATCCCATGTCGTTGGTGTTATTTGATCTGGACAAATTTAAAGCCATTAACGACAATTACGGCCATGCCACTGGTGACCAAGCGCTTGTAACCACAGCAAAAATAGTGCAACAATCGTTACGAGAAAATGACTTATTTGCGCGTTATGGTGGCGATGAGTTTATTCTGCTTTTAGCGAAAGAAAATTTGCAAGGCGCAACCAATATAGTTGAACGAATAAAGCTTGAATTAGCTCAAGCCAACAACCATGATCGCCCATTCGTTATACAAGGTAGTTTTGGCGTAGTAGAAATAGCGCCAGAAGAAAGCTTAAAACTCGCAATAGAACGTGCAGACAAACAGTTACTAAAACAAAAGACGTACTCACGTACTTAAGGATGGCGTTTGAAAATCAGCACCTTTGTTTTCGTTTTTGCGCTTTGGGTGAGCTCTTTTTATGCTTCAAACCTAATGGCTTACGCTGAGTTTATCAGCCTCTGGTATATGCCTGCCGGCGTTTCATTTGCTGCGTTTTTAGTGCTGGGTAAACGCGGTTTCTTTCCCGTGTTTTTCGGTATTTGGTTTGTTTCTTTTCATTTTCAAACACAATTTGAAAATGGATTTGACCCAACTCATCTTGCAACGTCGTTATTATTCTCTCTTGTACATACCTTGTCATATGGCGCCGGCGGATTAACCGCGCGCTTTTGGCTGAGCCATTATGTACAAAAACCAATGCCGCTAAAAATTATTGGTTTACTGGTCATTTTTATAGTTTCAGCGTTGTTCGCGACATTTTCCGGATTACTGGTGTGGGCCTATGCCACCGATGACTATCAAAACATTATTGCTGACGGTTGGTTCGCTTGGTGGCTAGGCGATCTGATTGGTGTCATTGTGGTTACGCCAATATTGGCACTTATTCTGCCTAAGCTAACAGGTCAAAAATTATCGTGGATAGAAATATTCTTCGAACACGATAAACGTTTAAGCCCAAATTATGCTTCGTTTATTGTAAAGCTTAGCCTCGCTATCGTGATTATCATTTCAATTATGCTGCTTGACCGCGCAATCGATCACCCTGGTGTGGCTTACTTCATTTTCTTTTTAGCTATTCCGCAATTGTGGATTGTATTTACTGAACGTACGTCTCGCGCCTCAATAAGCTTATTAGTCATAACGTCTGTCATTGCCTTTGGTGTTGGTTTATTTAACGTGACCGACCAAGCTATTACGTACCAGTTCGCGTTATTTGTTATGGCCTTTATGGCTTATTTTGCAATTACGGTGCCCGCTTTAGCCCAGCAAAACAATGCGCTCAAAGAACTCGCCATGCTTGATTTGCTCACGCAATTACCTACGCGCTGGCTAACCAAAACCTTAGTAGAACAAGTAATCAAATCATCAAAACCCAATCAAAATCACAGCTTAGCGCTATTTGACATTGACCGCTTTGCGCTCATTAATAATGAGTATGGCGAAGACGTCGGTGACAAAGTATTACAACAGCTGTCCGCTATTTTAAAAACCGAGTTACGTGACAGTGAAATTCTATCTCGCTATCGCGGCGACCGCTTTATTGTCTTTATGCCAAACTTAGATCTTTCCTAGGCCCAACAACGCGCCGAAGAAATTCGTCGCAAAATGCCTGTACTGCGTATTGACGAATTAGTTTTACCAATTCGTGGCAGCTTTGGCGTGGTGCAAGTACAATTCGGTGAAAGCTTTGATGAAACAATTCAACGCGCACAACAAGCAACTAGCGAAGCAAAACAAAAAGGTCGCAATAAAGTTGTCGTTGCCGTTTAATGCTCTCGCATTCAATTAAGTAGGAACAAACCCCATGGCTGCTATCGACATTCTTGTCGCAACCACATCTGGAAATACCGAATACTTAGCTGATCAACTCGCCAACCAACTTCAGCAAGCCGGTCACAGCACCAACATGCATTATGAACCTGATTATTCGAATCTTATTGAAGCTCTAAATCCTGACTCTGTGTGGCTATGCTGCGTTGCAAGCCACGGTGCAGGTGACTATGCCGATAGTATGCTCGACTTTGCTGAGGAGTTACATCAACACAAACCCAGCTTAAATGGGCTTAACTATGGCGTTATCGCCGTTGGTGACAGCTGCTATGACACCTACTGTGCAGCAGGGCGTGATTGCGATGCAATGCTCGCGATATTAGGTGCAAAACGCCTGATCACACACCTTGAAATAGATATGTCACAAGATGATCCGGATGAAAAATCATCAACATGGCTTGAAAATTTCATCAAATCTTTGTGAATAATCCTATGTATAAGATCAAACGAACCCTGTACATACCCACTGCATAACTCTGTGAATAACTTACCCTGTGTATAAGTAGCCTAGTTATCCACTGGTTGATCACCGAAAGGATCATGATCTGATCACATGTTAGCGGATCGTTTTGATCCTTACCCGATATGGCTTAGCTTGGGTTATCCACAAAATTCCCAAAGCTAATAGTAAGAGTAATAAAAAAGATCAAAAAAAAGATCTTAATTTATTTACTTAGATCCTTAAGGTATTCAGCACAAATTCATCCATAAACCACGACTAAAATTTAACCGTTTTGATCTGAGCCAATTCAGGTTAAAATATCCGGCTACGTTTTATTAAAGACATCACTGACGTTCTAGGATCGCACTGTATGCCAAATACCAATACTTACCACCAGCATTATGACGTTATTGTCATTGGTGGTGGACATGCCGGCACTGAAGCTGCATTAGCATCAGCTCGCATGGGCTGTAACACTCTGTTGCTAACGCACAACATTGACACGCTGGGGCAAATGTCTTGCAACCCAGCTATTGGTGGTATTGGTAAAGGCCATTTAGTCAAAGAAATTGATGCGCTTGGTGGTGCTATGGCCATAGCGGCCGACAAAGCGGGTATTCAGTTTCGTACATTGAACTCTTCGAAAGGCCCTGCAGTTCGTGCAACTCGTGCTCAAGCCGATCGCGCTTTGTACAAAGCAGCTATTCGACATATGTTAGAAAACCAACCTAATTTAAGTTTGTTTCAGCAAGCATGTGACGATCTGATCGTTGAAAATGATCGCGTGGTAGGTGTTGTTACCCAAATGGGTTTGAAGTTTTCAGCCAAAACTGTGGTATTAACCGTTGGTACGTTTTTGGGTGGTCAAATTCATATTGGTTTAAACAACTATCAAGGTGGCCGTGCAGGCGATCCTCCGGCCAACAATTTAGCACGCCGTTTACGTGAGTTGCCATTGCGTGTAGATCGCTTAAAAACCGGTACGCCACCGCGTATTGACGCCAAAACGATCGACTTTAGCGTTATGCAAGAACAACCTGGTGACACGCCAACACCCATATTCTCGTTTATGGGCTCGCAAGCGGATCATCCGCAGCAAATTTCATGCTGGATCACACATACTAACGAGCGTACCCATCAAATTATTCATGGTGGGCTTGATCGCTCACCCATGTATTCTGGCGTTATTGAAGGCGTTGGTCCGCGCTATTGCCCTTCAATTGAAGACAAAGTCATGCGCTTTAGCGATAAAAACTCGCACCAGATATTTGTCGAACCAGAAGGCCTAACCACTAACGAGGTTTACCCAAATGGTATTTCCACAAGTTTGCCATTTGATGTTCAGGTTGAGTTGGTACGCTCTATTCGAGGCTTCGAAAATGCGCATATAACGCGCCCCGGTTATGCCATTGAATATGACTATTTTGATCCGCGCGATCTCAAACAAACCCTAGAAACTAAATATATTCAGGGGTTGTTTTTTGCTGGCCAAATTAACGGTACCACCGGTTATGAAGAAGCCGGTGCGCAAGGCTTAGTGGCCGGTACCAATGCTGCCTTGCAAGTACAAGACAAAGACGGTTGGGCGCCTCGCCGCGATCAGTCGTACATGGGCGTACTTATTGACGACTTAAGTACCCTAGGAACCAAAGAGCCGTATCGCATGTTTACTTCACGTGCTGAATACCGCTTGCTATTACGCGAAGACAACGCTGACATGCGTATGACCGCGCAAGGTCGCCAATTAGGTTTGGTTGATGATGTGCGCTGGACGGCGTTTGAACACAAACTCGAATCGATTGAACAAGAACAACAACGTTTGCGCGGTACTTGGATCCATAAAGATCACTCTGCCGTGGAACAAGTTAATGCATTGGTTAAAACGCCAATTACACGCGAAGTAAACGCTGAAGAATTATTGCGTCGGCCAGAAATTACCTACAGTGAGTTAATGAAAATTGACGCGATAGGCCCTGGTTTAACCGACGAGAAAGCAGCTGAACAAGTTGAAATTCAAACCAAATACGCGGGTTATATTGCGCGTCAACAAGACGAAATTGCCAAGCAACAGCGTCATGAAAATACCAAATTACCGCTCAATTTCGATTACGGGACTATTAAGGGGCTGTCGAACGAAGTGGTGGCGAAGTTAAATCAACACCAACCTGAAACAGTGGGCAAAGCGTCACGCATTTCAGGTATTACGCCAGCGGCTATTTCTATGTTGCTTGTGCATTTGAAAAAACAAGGCCTATTGCGGAAAAGCGCTTAAGTCATGCTGACAAAATTACAAAAATTATTAGCGCAAACCACGCTAAATATAAACGAGCATCAACAACAGCAGTTAGTCACCTTGGTTGAGCAGTTGGACAAATGGAATAAAGCCTATAATCTAACCTCAGTGCGCGACCCACAGCAGATGCTCAGTCGCCATATTTTAGATAGCTTGGTGGTATTACCACATTTGCAGGGACAACGTTTCATAGACGTTGGCACCGGCCCTGGTTTACCAGGTTTGCCACTGGCCATTGCCGCCCCTGATCAAGAATTTGTGTTGTTAGACAGCTTAGGTAAACGCATTCGATTTATTCGCCAGGTGTGTCATCAGTTAGGCCTTAAGAATGTAACGGCTGTGCAAAGCCGCGTAGAAGACTATCAACCTGACCTAAAATTTGATGGGGTGATAAGTAGAGCCTTTGCCTCGCTTAGTGATATGCTGAATTGGTGCGGGCATTTACCGAATGACCAGGGCAAATTTTATGCCTTGAAAGGCGTCTACCCAGAAGCCGAAATTGCTGATATTCCAGCAAAATATCAGGTTGAACAGATTATTCGATTACAGGTTCCCGAAGCCGATGGCGAACGCCATTTGGCCATAATTACAACGAGAGGTTAGTCCTGTGGGCAGAATTATTGCAGTTGCGAATCAAAAAGGTGGTGTAGGGAAAACCACCACAGCGGTGAACTTAGCAGCCTCTATGGCGGCAACACGGCGCAAAGTATTATTAATCGATCTTGATCCGCAAGGCAACGCAACCATGGGTAGCGGCGTTGATAAATACGACGTGGACAATACCGCTTACGAACTGTTGATTGAACAAAAGCCTGCCAAAGACGTGATTATTCGCGAAACCAATGGCAAATATCACCTCATTGCCGCCAATAGCGATACCACCGCGGCCGATATTAAACTGATGGAAGAATTTGCCCGTGAGCAACGTTTGGCACAAGCGTTAAAGCCAGTTGTTGACGATTACGATTTCATTTTTATCGACTGCCCACCAAGTTTGAGCATGCTTACGGTTAACGCCATGGCCGCTGCTGACTCGGTTTTAGTACCAATGCAGTGTGAGTATTTTGCGCTAGAAGGGTTAACTGCATTAATGGATACCATTGAGCGCCTGGCCGAAGCGGTGAATCCACGCTTAACAATTGAAGGTATTCTGCGTACCATGTACGACCCACGTAATCGCCTAGCGAACGATGTTTCGGAACAATTGAAAACGCATTTTGGCGAAAAAGTTTACCGCACGGTTATTCCACGCAACGTGCGCCTTGCTGAGGCTCCTAGTTTTGGGGCTCCGGCCATGTACTATGATAAATCATCGGCTGGTGCCAAAGCCTACTTAGCGCTTGCAGGCGAACTTATTCGCCGCGCAGAACAACAAAAAAAGGCCGAAGCAGCGGCTGAAGCTTAAGGGAAACACGCTTTATGTCTGCCAAAAAACGAGGACTTGGACGCGGCTTAGACGCGTTACTGACAACTAGCAAAACGGCGCGTGACAAAGAACAACACGACGCTGTGCCTGACGTTGACTATACCAAAGGTGAACTGCAAAAGTTGCCGATTGAATGGTTGCAGCCGGGTAAATACCAACCCCGTAAAGATATGACCCCCGAGGCCCTTGAAGACTTGGCTGCGTCAATTAAGGCGCAAGGCATTATTCAACCTATTGTGGTGCGCGAAGTCGCCCACGAAAAGTATGAAATTATTGCCGGTGAGCGCCGTTGGCGTGCCGCGCAAATGGCGCGTTTGCCAGAAGTTCCGTGTTTAATTAAGCCGGTACCCGATGAAGCTGCAGTGGCCATTGCACTGATTGAAAATATTCAGCGTGAAGACTTAAACGCGATGGAAGAAGCCACGGCGTTACAACGCTTGCTCACCGAGTTTCAATTAACCCATCAAGAAGTCGCTGACGCCGTGGGTAAGTCACGTGCAACCGTGACCAACTTATTGCGTTTGAATAACTTACAGCAAGAAACCAAAACCTTGCTGGAACGTGGTGACATTGAACTAGGCCACGCCAAGTTATTGTTAGCGCTTGAAGGCGAACCTCAGGCTGAAATTGCACGGCAAATTGCCGCCAAAGGCATGACAGTGCGAGAAGCCGAAAAATTGGTTCGCCAAGCATTAGAACCCGCCAAAGAAAAAGCCGCAAAACCTCAGCCAGATGCTGATATTCAGCGGCTTGAGAAGCTTATCAGTGAACGCCTTGGTGCCAACGTGGCAATTAACCACGGGCGTAAAGGAAAAGGCAAAGTCGTGATTAATTACAGCAGTTTAGATGAGCTTGATGGCATCTTGACGCATTTTCAATTAGAACACGACAGCTAGCCGTCCCAATTTGTTTGCAATTCAACGCCAAATCTTTATACTATCGCGGGCTTTTAACCGAGGTTTTTAGCCCGTGAAACAAACAATGACAGCAACAGGAAAACAGCTCGCAGCGAAGTTAATTCGCGTGCAAATTGGCGCCATATTTTTATTGGCTTGCGTGTTTTCTTTGGTACAACCCATTGCTGGATATACATATTTTTGGGGTGTTGTGGGCGGCGGATTAGCCGTAGTTATTCCAACAGCACTCTTCGCATGGCGCGCTTTCGCAATAGGTGGCGCACGCTCTGCAAAAGACATAGTAAGTAACTTTTTTGCCGGCGAGGCGTTGAAATTAATCCTTGCCGGGGCCTTGCTTGTAGGCCTGTTGGTGTTGACATCGCTCCCGCTTAGCGCGGTTGTTAGCGGCTACACTGCAGCCCTTATTGTGCAATGGCTAGCACCAATTTTACTTTTAAAATCAACTTAAAATTGTGGGAAACAACATGGCTGCAGAAGAGTTAACGCTCCAAGGCCATATCCAGCACCACTTAACGAACGCAAAAATGTGCTCAACCGACGCCGGTATCGAGTTCAACAAAGCGTGTAGTGAAGCAGGTTTCTGGACATGGCACATTGACACCCTCGCTTGGTCTATCGGACTGGGTATTCTGTTTTTAATGATCTTCCGCTCGGCGGCAAAGAAAGCAGATACTGGCGTTCCTGGTAAACTACAATGCTTTATCGAAATGATCGTTGAGCTAGTATCAGACAACGTTCGCGATACCTTCCATGGTAAAAGCAAACTCATTGCCCCATTAGCACTAACTATTTTCGTCTGGGTATTCCTGATGAACTTAATGGACTTAGTGCCAGTTGACTTCTTACCTGCATTTGCGGGTTGGGTTGGCGCGACATTCTTTGGCATGGACTCGCACGACGTGTACATGAAAATTGTACCAACAACCGACTTGAACATGACCGTTGGCTTAGCGGCTGGCGTATTCTTGTTGATGATTGGTTATGCCATTCGCATCAAAGGCGTGTTGGGCTTTATTAAAGAATTAACCCTGCATCCGTTTCATGCGAGCAACCCAGTGGTTCAAGCTATCTTGATTCCATTTAACTTGCTGTTAGAAACCATTGCTTTGGTTGCGAAGCCGTTTTCATTGGCTTTGCGTCTATTCGGTAACTTGTATGCTGGCGAGATGATCTTCATCTTGATTGGTGCTATTGGCCTATTCCAGTTGCCATTGCACTTTGTGTGGGCGGTGTTCCACATTCTGGTTATTGTACTGCAAGCATTCGTATTCATGATGTTGACCATTGTTTACTTAAGCATGGCCAGCTCTGAAAGCCATTAATTTTTGTATTAACGTTTATTTTTTAACTTAACCTTTGAAATATTGGAGAAAACAATGGAACTAGCATTAGGTCTTAAATATATCGCTGTAGCTTTATTGATCGGTTTCGGTGCTATCGGTACTGGTCTTGGCTTCGGTAACATGGGTGGTAAATTCTTGGAAGCGTGTGCACGTCAGCCAGAATTAGCACCTTCTTTGCAAGTTAAAATGTTCATCCTAGCTGGTCTTATCGATGCCGTTGCTATGATCGGTGTTGGTATCGCCATGTTCTTATTGTTCGCTGCTTAATAAGCCATTCAACTTTCGAACAATAGAACTTATAGGAGGGGGGGTTAATGAATATCAACATGACCCTGATCGGAGAATTAATCGCGTTCATCGTCTTCGTACTGTTTTGTATGAAGTTCGTATGGCCTCCGCTTAATAATGCGATTGAAGCTCGTCAGAAGAAGATTGCTGATGGTCTTGCAGCCGGCGAACGTGCCGAAAAAGACTTAGAGCTTGCTCAAGCAAAAATTGCTGACGAACTTAAAGAAGCGAAAGCGCAAGCTGCCGAAATCATTGCTCAAGCGAAGAAACGCGCTGAGCAAACGGTTGAAGAAGGTAAACAACGTGGCGAAACCGAGCGCGAAGCAATTATTGCTGCTGGTCACGCTGAAGTTGAAGCTGAACGCAATCGCTTACGCGAAGAATTGCGCAAGCAAGTAGCTGTATTGGCTGTTGCTGGTGCAAGCAAAATCATCGAGCGTGAAATTGATAAAGACGCTCACAGTGACATTGTTGAAAAACTGGTCGCTGAACTCTAACCAAAGGGGTTTGTGCAAATGTCAGAATTGACTACGGTTGCTCGCCCCTATGCAAAAGCAGCTTTTGATTTTGCAGTAGAGAACGGCGCTATCGAGAAATGGCATGAAATGTTGGCGTTTGCGACAGCGGTTGCAGAAGACGCCACTATGGCCACGTTTTTGAGTAGCGCCGAAACGCTAGATAAGAAAATTGAAGTTTTCATCAACGTATGTGGTGAGCAACTGGACGACAAAGGCCAGAATTTTGTTCGCGTAATGGCCGAAAACGGCCGTTTGAAAGCTTTATCTGCTGTGGTTGCGCTGTTCGCTGAATTGCGCGCCGACTACGAAAAAGAAATCGCGGTAGACGTAACTTCTGCGGTGAAACTGACGAAGAAACAGCAGGACAATCTAGCGAAAACGTTAGAGCAACGTTTTTCACGCAAAGTTAAGCTGAATTGCACTGTCGATACAGCAATTGTTAGTGGCTTGTACATTAAAGCTGGTGACACGGTAATCGACGGCACGGTGCGCGGCAAGTTAGATAGACTTGCACACGCACTGCAATCCTAATTGGGGACTTGAGCATGCAACTGAATTCAAATGAAATCGCAGAGCTGATCAAAAAACGAATTGAACAGTTCGAAGTGGTCAGTGAAGCTCGTAACGAAGGTACCATCGTATCTGTAACCGACGGTATTATTCGCATTCACGGCCTTGCAGACTGTATGCAAGGTGAGATGGTTGAGCTTCCTGGCAATCGTTACGCAATCGCATTGAACCTTGAGCGCGACACCGTTGGTGCCGTTGTTATGGGTCCATATGCCGACTTGCAAGAAGGCGTAAAAGTTAAATCTACTGGCCGTATCTTAGAAGTACCGGTGGGTCGTGCCTTGTTAGGCCGCGTGGTAAACACCTTAGGTGAGCCAATTGACGGTAAAGGTCCGATTGACGCAGACGGCTTCGAGCCAGTTGAAAAAATCGCACCAGGTGTTATTGAGCGTCAATCAGTTGATCAACCAGTACAAACGGGTTACAAATCAATCGACGCCATGATTCCAGTAGGTCGTGGTCAGCGTGAGTTGATCATCGGTGACCGTCAAACCGGTAAAACGGCTTTGGCTATCGATGCCATCATCAACCAGAAAGACTCAGGCATTAAGTGTGTGTACGTAGCCATTGGTCAGAAAGCATCGACCATTGCTAACGTAGTACGCAAGCTTGAAGAACACGGCGCATTGGAAAACACCATTGTTGTTGCCGCTTCTGCTTCTGAATCAGCAGCGTTGCAATACTTGGCAGCCTACTCAGGTTGTACCATGGGTGAATACTTCCGTGACCGCGGTGAAGACGCATTGATCGTATACGATGACTTGTCGAAACAAGCTGTTGCTTATCGTCAAATTTCATTGTTGCTACGTCGTCCGCCAGGTCGTGAAGCTTACCCAGGTGACGTGTTCTATCTTCACTCACGTTTGCTTGAGCGTGCAGCGCGTGTAAACGCTGACTACGTTGAAAAGTACACCAACGGTGAAGTAAAAGGTCAAACCGGTTCATTAACGGCGCTACCAATTATCGAAACCCAAGCGGGTGACGTATCAGCGTTCGTACCAACCAACGTGATTTCAATCACCGACGGTCAGATCTTCTTAGAAACTGATTTGTTCAACGCCGGTATCCGCCCTGCAGTAAACGCAGGTATCTCGGTGTCGCGTGTAGGTGGTGCAGCACAAACCAAGATCATTAAGAAGCTTGGTGGTGGTATCCGTTTGGCATTAGCACAGTATCGTGAATTGGCGGCGTTTGCTCAGTTCGCTTCAGACTTAGACGAAGCAACTCGCGCGCAGTTAGAGCACGGTCAGCGTGTTACTGAACTGATGAAACAGAACCAATATAAGCCAATGAGCGTGGCTGAAATGGCAGTGTCTATCTTCTCTGCAGAAAAAGGTTACTTGAAAGACGTAGAGAAAGACAAAATCCTCGACTTCGAAGGTGCGTTAATTTCGTACATGCGTAGCGAGCACGCTGAACTAATGGCTGATATTGATAAAACTGGCAACTATAACGACGACATCGAAGCGAAGCTGCACGAAGGCCTGAAAACCTTCAAGAAAACGCAGTCTTGGTAAGCGGAGCGTGGCTACACTATGGTGTGGCCACAAGTCGTTGAGTTAACAGGAGAATATCATGGCCGGCGGTAAAGAGATAAAAACCAAGATCGGGAGTATTAACAATACTCAGAAGATCACCAGCGCAATGGAAATGGTTGCTGCGTCTAAAATGAAAAAGGCGCAGGAACGTATGGCTTCTAGCCGTCCGTATGCCGACAGCATTCGCAAGGTGATCGGCCATGTTGCCCATGCCAACTTAGAATATAAGCATCCGTACTTAGAAGAGCGCGATGTGAAACGAGTTGGGTACATTGTAATTTCAACCGACCGCGGTTTGTGCGGCGGCTTAAACACCAACGAATTTAAAGCGGTGGTTAAGCACGCAAAAGCATTCAAAGACAGCGGAGTAGACGTTGATTTTGCAGCGATTGGTAACAAGGCTACGGGTTTCTTTAAACGCTTTGGAGGCCGTTTACTGGCGCAAAAATCAGGTTTGGGTGATAAGCCAAGCGTGAATGATGTGCTCGGGACTGTACAGGTAATGTTAGATGCCTTTGATGAAGGCAAAATTGACCGCCTGTTTGTGGTGTACAACAAGTTTGTAAACACCATGAAGCAAGAACCAACAGTAGCGCAATTGCTACCGTTGCCAAAAGCTGAGTCTCGTGACGAAGTTCAATCAGGTAGCTGGGACTACTTGTATGAGCCGAATCCACAGCCAATTTTAGAATTACTGATTCGTCGTTATGTTGAAGCGACCGTGTATCAGGGCGTAGTGGACAACATCGCTAGTGAACAGGCAGCGCGGATGGTGGCAATGAAAGCCGCTACCGACAACGCCGAAGACCTTATTGATCAGTTGCAATTGGTGTACAACAAAGCACGCCAAGCAGCGATCACGCAGGAAATTTCGGAAATTGTATCGGGCGCCGAAGCGGTTTAAGGCGAAGCTTGCAAGAATTTTAGAGTTAGAGGAAATGTCATGAGTCAAGGTAAGGTCGTGCAAATTATTGGCGCGGTTGTGGATATCGAATTTCCACAAACAGACGTGCCAAAGGTATACGACGCGCTGCAGGTGACCGACGGTGACCTCAAGGGTCTGACCCTGGAAGTTCAGCAGCAGTTAGGCGGTGGTATTGTGCGTGGTATCGCACTAGGTACTACCGACGGTCTGCGTCGTGGAATTACCGTTCAAAACACCGGCGAGCCAATCATGGTACCAGTGGGTAAACAAACCCTCGGTCGTATCATGAACGTATTGGGCGAGCCAATTGATGAAGCGGGCGAGATCGGTGAAGACGAGCGTATGTCGATTCACCGTGCTGCACCGTCGTACGAAGAACAGTCAAGTGCAACTGAACTGTTAGAGACCGGTATCAAGGTAATCGACTTGATTTGTCCGTTCGCTAAGGGTGGTAAAGTTGGTCTGTTCGGTGGTGCGGGTGTAGGTAAAACCGTAAACATGATGGAGCTTATCCGTAACATCGCTATCGAGCACAGCGGCTACTCAGTATTCGCAGGTGTTGGTGAGCGTACGCGTGAGGGTAATGACTTCTATCACGAAATGAAAGATTCAAACGTACTGGACAAAGTTGCGCTGGTTTATGGCCAGATGAACGAGCCTCCTGGTAACCGTTTGCGCGTTGCGTTAACCGGTTTGACCATGGCAGAGAAGTTCCGTGACGAAGGCCGTGACGTATTGTTCTTCGTTGATAACATCTACCGTTACACACTTGCCGGTACCGAAGTATCTGCATTGTTAGGTCGTATGCCATCTGCGGTAGGTTACCAGCCAACTCTTGCAGAAGAGATGGGTGTTCTCCAAGAACGTATTACTTCAACCAAAACTGGTTCAATCACGTCAATCCAAGCGGTATACGTACCAGCGGATGACTTGACCGACCCGTCACCAGCAACCACGTTCGCGCACTTAGACGCAACTGTTGTATTGTCACGTGACATCGCGTCATTGGGTATTTACCCTGCGGTTGACCCGTTGGATTCAACGTCACGTCAGTTGGACCCATTGGTTATCGGTAAAGAGCATTACGACACAGCGCGTGGCGTTCAGTCAGTATTGCAGCGTTACAAAGAGCTGAAAGATATCATCGCTATCTTGGGTATGGACGAATTGTCAGAAGAAGACAAAATGACCGTAGCCCGTGCGCGTAAAATTCAGCGCTTCCTGTCACAGCCGTTCTTCGTTGCTGAAGTATTCACCGGCTCACCAGGTAAATATGTATCGCTTAAAGATACCATCGCTGGCTTTAAAGGCATCTTAAACGGTGACTACGACGACCTTCCAGAACAAGCGTTCTACATGGTTGGTAGCATCGAAGAAGCGGTCGAAAAAGCCAAGAAAATGTAATAAACCGGGAGGTTTAAATGGCAGCTAAAACTGTACAGCTTGATGTGGTCAGCGCCGAAGAACGTTTGTTCTCAGGTGCCGTTGAGACCCTGCAAGTGACCGGTAGCGAAGGTGAGCTGGGTATTCACCCAGGTCACGCCCCGCTGTTAACCACAATCAAACCAGGTATGGTTCGAGTGGTTAAAGAAGGTGGCGAAGAAGAAATCATCTACGTTGCTGGTGGTGTGCTTGAAGTGCAGCCGCATAACGTCTCGGTCCTTGCTGACACAGCCATTCGTGGTGAAGAGCTTGACGAACAAAAAGCTCTGGAAGCTATGAAACACGCTGAAGAAGCAATTGCAGATCAAAGTTCTGACTTAAGCTACGCAGAAGCGGCAGCAGAACTGGCTCGAGCGATGGCTCAGTTGCAGATTATTCGTAAATTACGTAAATAGTCAGTACGCCAGCTTTAAAAAATCGAAAAGACCCGCAAATCTTGGTTTGTGGGTCTTTTTTTCGCCTGTTAATTTGTTGTAAACAGCATTAAAATAGACGCTTAATTTACTAAACAGAAACGGAAGGATTCATGTCTCTGAGTGTTGTTGTACTTGCCGCAGGTAAAGGCACGCGTATGCGTTCGGCCTTACCTAAGGTATTACACCCGGTTGCTCATAAGCCCATGGTTCAGCATGTGATTGATACAGCGCGCACGCTTGCGCCTGAACACGTGCATGTTATTTATGGTCACGGTGGCGATGTCTTAATGGAAAAACTCGCCGAGCAGCAATTAAATTTTGTCGAACAGGCGCAGCAGCTTGGTACCGGCCATGCCGTGCAACAAGTGGTGCCGCACCTGGGCGATCATGAAACCGTATTGATTTTATATGGCGACGTACCGCTCACGCGCAAAGAAACCTTAGAAGGGTTATTAAACGCCGCCGCCAACACCGATTTAGCATTACTGACCGTTACCCTGCCAGACCCAACTGGTTACGGGCGTATTGTGCGTGACGCAACGGGCGCTGTGGTTGGTATTGTTGAGCAAAAAGACGCGAATGCCGAGCAACTGGCCATTAGCGAAGTGAACACTGGCATGATGGCCGTAAAAGGCGCGGCATTGAAACGCTGGCTTGGAAACTTGTCAAACAACAATGCCCAAGGCGAATACTACCTGACTGATATTGTTGCCATGGCGGCTGATGAAGGCGTGCAGATTGCCACTGCGCAACCACAGGCGATAAGTGAAGTGGAAGGCGCCAATAATCGGGTGCAGTTGGCAGGCTTAGAGCGCGCTTACCAAGAATGGCAGGCCGAGCAGCTCATGCTAAACGGCGCCACGTTAATGGACCCAGCCCGCGTTGACGTGCGTGGCGAAGTGATCATTGCCAACGACGTGGTGGTTGACGTGAATGTTATTTTTGAAGGCCGCGTGGAACTTGGCGAAGGCGTGGTTATCGAAAGTAACTGTGTGCTGCGCAACTGTAAAATTGGTGCAGGCTCACGGGTTAAAGCCAATAGCGTGATTGAAGAAGCTGTACTCGCAGAAAACTGCGCTGTAGGGCCTTATGCGCGTTTGCGTCCTGGCGCTGATTTAGCCGAAGGCGTGCAAGTGGGTAACTTTGTTGAAATTAAAAAAACGCGTATGGGTAAAGGCTCTAAAGCCAGCCACTTAACCTACCTTGGCGATGCGCAAATTGGCGCTGGGGTAAATATTGGCGCAGGCACCATTACGTGTAACTACGACGGCGTGAATAAGTTTGTCACGGAAATTGATGATGGCGCGTTTATTGGCTCGAACAGCTCGTTAGTCGCCCCGGTACGCGTTGGCAAAAACGCAACAGTAGGCGCGGGCTCCGCGGTCACCAAGAATGTCGACGATGAAGAATTAGCCGTTGCGCGCGGCAAACAACGGAATATTACAGGCTGGCAACGCCCAGTGAAAAAAGGATAAGAACTATGTGTGGAATTGTTGGTGCAACTTCAGAGCGCCGTATTAGCGAAATTTTATTAGAAGGCTTAAAGCGCCTTGAATACCGTGGTTATGACTCGGCCGGCTTAGCCGTATTGAACGACCAAGGCGTAATTGAAAGCGTACGCCGTACCGGTAAAGTACAAGCATTGAAAGATGCGGTTGGTGAGCACCCACTATCGGGCACGACCGGTATTGCACACACCCGCTGGGCAACTCATGGCGGTGTTACCGAGGCCAATGCCCACCCACACATTTCTGATGATAGTATTGCCGTGGTACACAACGGCATTATTGAAAACCACGAAAAACTGCGCGAGCAACTTAAAGGCTTGGGCTATATCTTTGCCTCGGACACCGACACCGAAGTGATTTGTCACTTGGTGCATCACGAACGCAAAACCCACGACGATTTGTTTGAAGCCGTGCAAGCTACCATAAAACAGCTTGAAGGCGCATACGGCACCGTAGTGATGGATTGCCGTGAACCTGGCCGGTTAATTGTCGCCCGTTCAGGCAGCCCATTGGTAATTGGCTTAGGTATTGGCGAAAACTTCGTGGCTTCTGATCAACTCGCCTTGCTGCCAGTAACCCACAAGTTCATGTACCTTGAAGAAGGCGACATGGCGGACATTAACCGTACCGAAGTGAAAGTTTATGACGCGAAAGGAACTCGTGTAGAGCGCGATATTCACGAGTCAGACGGCAACTATGACGCGGGCGGTAAAGGCGAATATCGCCACTTTATGCTCAAAGAAATTCACGAGCAACCAAGTGCGGTACGTAACGCGCTTGAAGGTCGTATTGTCGATGGCCATGTGGCCGACGATGTGTTCGGTAACGGCTCATTAGAGCTTTTGAAAGACATTGAGCACGTACAAATTGTTGCTTGTGGTACCTCCTACCACGCCGGCATGGTGGCACGCTATTGGCTTGAGTCCATGGCTGGTGTGTCGTGCAACGTGGAAATTGCTTCAGAGTTCCGCTACCGCACCTCGCACGTGCATCGTAACAGCTTATTGGTCACCATTTCGCAATCGGGCGAAACTGCTGACACCCTAGCGGCACTACGTTTAAGCAAAGAGCTTGGTTACAAAGGCAGCTTAACCATTTGTAACGTGTCTACCTCGTCTATGGTGCGTGAATCAGACTTAGCCTATATGACCCGCGCCGGCACTGAAATTGGTGTGGCCTCAACCAAAGCCTTTACCACACAGCTAGTTGGCTTGCTCATGCTTACTTTGGCCATTGGCCAGTTCCGGGGCATGAGTGCAGAGCAGCAAGAAACCGTGATCAAATCACTGAAAACCTTGCCAGCAAAATTGGAAGAAGCCCTGCTATTAAGTGACGCCATTGAAGCCTTAGCGCCAGAGTTTGCCGACAAGTTTCACAGTTTGTTCCTAGGCCGTGGCACGCAATACCCTATTGCAATGGAAGGCGCGTTGAAGCTGAAAGAAATCTCGTACATTCACGCTGAAGCCTACGCCGCTGGCGAACTGAAACACGGGCCTTTGGCACTGATTGACGCCGACATGCCGGTGATTGTGGTCGCACCAAACGATGAGCTGTTAGAGAAGCTGAAATCAAACGTGGAAGAAGTACGCGCTCGTGGCGGCATCATGTACGTATTTGCTGACAAAGACGCCCATTTCAAAGGCGACCACAGCATGCGCGTGATCAACGTCACCCACTGTGACGAGCTGATTGCACCCATTGTGTATACCATTCCGCTGCAGCTGCTCTCCTACTTTGTGGCCATTATTAAAGGCACCGACGTAGACCAGCCGCGCAACTTGGCGAAATCGGTTACGGTTGAATAATCACGCTATTCAATAATGAAAGGGCTCTTCGGAGCCCTTTTTTTACTTTTAAAACTAACGCTACAGGGAGCGCTGACTATCGACATCCGGCCAATGAGCCTATAAGGTGTCATTAGATTACATACTTGGTGAAGCGTTTATGAAAGCCTTGAATTTATTGTTAGTTTTAGCCGTTATCGGATTATCTTTCACGTCAACTTCACTGCTGGCGAACGATAACTCAAAGCTACTTGCTGCTTATCAAGCTGATCAAGAAGCGCGTTCGGAAGAGAATTTGAAAAGCGGTAATTTCCCGCAATATAGCGATGAGATGACTCGCCGATTATTCGTTTTTGAAGAACTTGCAAATGGGCGTATTTCAACTGCTGCAGATTTCGTTCATGCAGCGGTTATCCTGCAACATACAAATTTGGAGCGTGTTGGGGAAAAACTCGTAAGTATGGGTAATGAAAATCACTTATTAGCATTCTATTTAGCAAAACGAGCAGCGGAATTAAACCATCCTGACGGTCGTTGGTTGATGGCTGCAAGCTACAATCGATATATCGAAAACCGCGGGCTAAGTCTTGAGTCTTATGGCGTGGCTTATAGCGATGGTGAATTGAAAGCGGCGAACAAAGATATATCCAATGTTGATCGCACAACCAAAGGCTTGCCCCCGTTACCTGCGATTGCATACGAACGCGATGAGTAAAACATGCGGGGTCGTAATGTCCGTTAGGTTTGTTTTCAGTTTATGCGTAGTATTTATTTTATCCTCATGTGCTGTAAGTTCAGACACCGTAACGCCAATATGTTTTGCTTCCGAGTCTGAAGCGCGCAAAGTGGGCCGTGAGATATATGATAAAGGATTTAACCACCGAGTGAGTTATTGGGTTACCGGTAATCCAGAAAAAACTATTGTGGGTCTCGGGCTAAAATGGGGGGGATTTTCACCTACAGATTTTTGTCCACAAGATCAGTTTCCGGTTTTAGTGCTATATGACCAACCGAAGAATAGTCAATATGATAAGCAGGTTGTTTTGAAATGGGCTAATTTTGTGTTTCGCCAAATGCATAACGATATAAAAACCTCTGGATAAGGCACTCATCAAATGCGCACCGCCATAACAGCGCAGGTGAACCAAAAGTTGCCATTGAAATGAAACCATCAAGTGATTTAATGATTAAACGCCACTTATCATAAAATCGATAGCAGCGATGATTTCTGAATGATAGTGCGTTAAATCATAAGCCGGCTGTCCGAGGTGCTTGCGCTCAAGCCCCGCGATTTCCTGAGTAATTCCCGTGTAACTTTCGTCGTTAATTTCAAACTCAGGGTTTAGATGTGACATGCGAGATTCGTTTGTTGTTTTTGAACTGGTCAGGGGAATAACGACAGTCGTTCCCAAATCACGCAACAAATTGCTTTGTATTTCGAGTAAAAATGGATAGCTATCACGCGTTGCAGGGTTAGGGTTGGTATACGCCCAAAATTGTCCCATCAAAACTTCCTTACACTGTCGCTAAACGTACCATTCTCGGCCACATATTCGTTATACGCTTCTATTGCTTTGGCGTTGTTACGCAGCCATTGTAGGCCCTTATTAGGCTTTTCTGGTTGTTTTGGACGATAGTTATAAGCAGCTGTACCACTAGCCACTTCGTCTTCAAGCTTTCGTAACCCAGCTCTAATCACTTCGCTTGCAGACGCATAGCGGCCGCTTGCAATGAGTTGCTCAACAAACTCATCAAAATGGTCGCCTAAGCTAACACTTGTATTTTTCGCCATAAACACCTCAATACCAAATAATATTAAATATTGGTACATGCTGGCAGCCAAGTCAAATTAGCTCGGGGAAGGCCCTTTTTTGACGCTAAACTATACTTGTCGTCGGAAATCATTCCAATAAACGGGAGACGAACCGATGATAAGAACTTTCAAAAGCATATTTGTGTTGTTGTTAGCGCTTATGGCGTTATTTTACGCACTACAAAACATTGCCAATATCGACGCGTGCTATGCAGCAATTGCCTATGTGCTGTCGATGCAAGACCATAGTGCCTACCCTAACTCGATTATTCCGGCGATAACGGCTGGTTGGTTGGTGTGGGCCGCCGTCATTGTCATTATTTCTAGCGAAATCATTGCGGCAGCCTTATTATTGGTTGGTTTTTGGCACTTATGGAATGCTCGAAAAGCTGCAAGTAAAGAGTTTAATCAGAGCAAAACTTTTGCTTTTTATGGAGCTGGCGTAGGTATTATTGTTTGGTTTGGCTATTTTGGTGTGGGCGGCGGTGCCCTCATGCAAATGTGGCAAACCCAAGCTGGCGGATTGTCGCTAACTGGTGCATTTCAATACTTTGCTAGTTGTGTGTTTGTATGGCTAATATTAGCCATTCCGGAGAACTAATCGCGTATGAGCCGTACTCAACGACTGCTGCTATTTATGCTCATTCCGCTGCTATCAAGCTGCCAGGTGGCTGGCGTTGCAGTGCAAGCCGTTACGGGCAGCATTGGTTGCAGCGTGAACGACAACCCAACGGCTAACGTACAGCCCGGCTCCACGCGAGACATTACGCTGAACTTATCACTTAACGATGCGGGTAAAGTGATTGAGCTGAATGAAACAGCTGTGTGTGAGTATCAAGGCAGTATGTGTGCGGGCGGTAAGTGGTATTCAGTTTGGTATGGTGACCCAGATATCACGCACACAATTCATTTATCTGATGACAATCAGCTGGTTTTTAAGCCGCATAATTTCTGCATTCAAATCCATGATTATGAAGAACAATGTGCGGCCGGTAATTGCTCAGCAAGTGAGCAATTTATGGTTAAATTACATTATTCAAAAGCAGTACAAGAGCAGCGAAAAGCATACGATCTTGACTGGAAACAAGGTGAGCTAACCGAGTTTTCGTTGGTTAATGGCGAAAAATTGGTGAACTATGGGTATGACCTTAGCACCTATCATGTTGTTTATGGCGACCTAAAGCCGGCCAGTACAACGATAAAATAGCTCAATGACGCTATAACGTTATGATGTTATAATGCCTTTCGAATTCACTTTAGCTGATACTGTATTTTGAAGAGAGGCCGCTACCATGGCGACATTATCCAAACGGTCAACAATTTATTTTGAACCTTCAGTACACCAAGCATTAAAAATGAAAGCCGCGGCTACTGAAAAATCAGTATCTGAGATTGTCGACGAAGCGGTTCGTTTATTAATGGCGGAAGACCAAACTGACCTAGCTGCAGTAGCAGAACGTGTAGCAGAACCCGAAATGAGCTATGAAGCATTGATCAATGACTTAAAAGCTCATGGCAAAATATAAAATAGTTTTTAAACAATCAGTTGCCAAAGATCTTCGTACAATACCGAATGTCCAGGTTGCAAAAATTATCGCAAGAATTGATATGCTAGCGGAAAACCCAAGGGCGGCTGGCTGTATTAAACTCTCTGGAAGTGACAAATATCGCGTGCGTCAGGGTGATCATCGAATTGTTTATGAAATTAGAGACACCGAATTAGTCGTGAGTGTCATTCGTATTGCACATCGCTCAAGCATATATAAATCAAAAACATAATAACCGGAGTCGTTATGCTTACAAAATTACTGCAGCATGTAGGCGCATTTGTCATTGTCATGCTGGCATTTGCAATGCTGAGCTTGCCGGCTATTGGCTTTACGTATTTGCTGGCTTGGCTGCTTAGCTTCCTGTTTGATATAAATTTCGACAGTGCCATAACGCACGGTGTGCTATTGGTGCTTGCCGCCATTTGGACATTAGCTACCATTAACAGCAAAGAAGGCAGTGAAGAACTTTCGAAGGTGCTAACGCTGAAGCGTTAGCGTGCAATATCATGAATACCTTTTAAATAGTCATAAAAACGTCATAAACCGTTGCTAAGTTGGCTGATCACCGCACATAAATAAAGAGAAAACGATGACGCAGCAGTTAGTTCGTGAAACCACTTTAGTCGGCGCTATTATTCTTGGCTTAGGTTCAATTCTGGGAACCGGCGCCTATGTCAGTGTGGGCTTAAGCGCCGAATTAGTTGGCCCGAACTTGGTTGTCGCCATAATTATTGCTGCGTTTACCGCGTTGTTTAATGGCTTAAGTTCGGCGCAATTAGCGGCGGTGCACCCAGTTAGCGGCGGTACCTATGAATACGGCTATAAATTTCTTAACCCCACCGCAGGCTTAACCGCGGGCACCTTATTTGTGCTCGCGAAAAGCGCGTCAGCCGCAACCGCAGCACTTGCCGTTGCATGGTATTTACACAGCTACATAAGCACAGTGATTAACACACCAGCGTGGGCAATCAATGCAATAGCCGCGACGTTATTGCTTATTTTTACTGCCTTTGTACTTAGCGGTGTGCGCCGCACCAATTGGTTAAACGCCATTCTGGTCACCATCAGCGTTGCCGGTTTGGTGGCATTTATCGCAGCCGCATTTGGTGAACCGAGCCCGCCCCAAATATTTACCGAGGCGTCACTGCAGCATTACGACAACGGTTTGTTTTTTGCGGCCGCGTTAATGTTTGTGGCTTTTACCGGTTATGGCCGTATTGCCACTATGGGTGAAGAAGTCGTGAACCCGCGACAAACCATACCAAAAGCAATCGTACTTACTTTAGCGGTCATTAGCATGCTGTACATAGCCGTTGGCCTAGCTATTTTGCATGCAAGTGGTGCCGAAAGCTTTGCCCAAAGCAACTTCAATATTGCTAACCTTGTTGAAAACTCGCCGTGGCACAGCGTGGTGGTTGTGGGCGGTATTGTCGCTATGTGCGGCGTTATTCTGAACCTTGTGCTTGGTGTGTCACGGGTGGTATTAGCCATGGGCCGCCGCGGTGATTTACCACGTAGTTTGGCCAGCCTAGACAGTCAACAAAAATCAGCGCCAGCCGCCACCTGGTTAACTTTTGCAGTTATGGCCGCCATTGCACTACTCGGTGGTATTGAAACCGCATGGACATTCAGTGCATTCACCGTACTTATTTATTACGGGCTAACCAACCTCGCCACCCTCAAAGTACCCCAAGCCCAACGCTTTGTGCCCAAGTGGGTTTCCATACTCGGCTTAGTCGCCTGCCTTGGCTTAGCTTTTTTTATTCCCTGGCCCACCATGGTCCTAGGTACGCTCTTGGTGTTATGTGTTATCGTCTTTAAACGAATAACGAACTAGCTTTTCAGCTAATATCCAATATCTAATAGCTAATATTGAAGTTGAACGTAAACATGGGCCATCATCACGATCACAGCAAAGACCTCTCCTCCGAGCGCCTCGGCTGGGCCTTTATTCTCAATTTTTGCTTTACCATTATTGAGTTTATTGGCGGCATACTCACCAACAGTACTGCCATACTTGCCGACGCTGTTCACGACTTAGGCGATAGCCTATCGCTGGGCATGGCGTGGATACTCAATAAGCTTGGCAAAAAGCAGGCGAACAATCAGTTTACTTATGGTTACCGGCGTTTAAGTTTGGCTGGCGCTTTTATCAATGCCATTGTACTTATTGCCGGTTCGGCATGGGTTTTAATGGAGGCTATTCCGCGACTGTGGAACCCCGAAATGCCCATTGCTGAGGGTATGATCGGCCTCGCCATTTTAGGTATTGCGGTGAATGGTTTTGCTGCCTATAAACTCTCTGCGGGCAAGTCATTAAACGAGCGCGTCATTAACTGGCACTTAATGGAAGACGTGTTGGGCTGGGTTGCGGTGCTTATTGTGGGTATTGTGCTGCACTTTGTGAATTGGCCCATTCTTGACCCGTTGTTGTCGGTGGCATTTACCTTATTTATTTTGTTTAACGTGATTCGTAATTTGTACGAAACGGCTCGTTTATTTTTCCAAGCGGCACCGGACACTGGCACGGTGACTTCGGTGAGTAATACCTTAAAGCAGTTGCCCCATGTGGTTGATGTACACCATTTGCATTTTTGGTCGCTAGACGGCGAACACCATGTGTTGACCGCTCATTTAGTGCTTGATGAAGACATTGGCACCCAAGCGCGGCGTGACTTAAAAGAGCAAATTGATAACGCGCTAGCGCCTTACCATTTAAGCCACACCACCATTGAGCTTGAGCTGCCTGGCGAGCTATGTCGTGATGACAAACCACATCACCACGACCATGCACACTAGGTAAAACTAAACAATATAGGCAGCAGCAACACCACCACAGCTGCCCATACAACGTAAACGGGCACCATACGAGTTTGCCAGCGCTCTAGCTTGGCAAATCCTGCGTGGTTAGCGCGAATTAAACCCCAGTAATACCAAGCATAGCCGCTCAAACTAACCAGCAAAATTAAGTTTTCACCCAGCGCCGCTAACCGATTGGGTGTTATGCCCATTGCAAATATACGATCAGACATGGCGCTCAATGCAACCACATCCACGCATAACGCCGCTAGCACCAATAACAATTGCAAGGTGTCAAATAGGCTTGGCGCTTGTGTGGGTTCGCGTGACGATACCGCGTAGAGCACTAAGCCCAACACAATAATCAGCATGGCGTCTAAACCAATAAGTACTTCGCGTTGCATATCGAAAGCGCGCCCTGAAATAAGCAGCACCGCTAAAAAACTCACTAGCAGTAAAGTAAATAACGGGGTGAAAATGCGAGCAAGCACAGGGGCCATGTTTTCTACGGTGCCTTTTTTGGCTTCCACTAACCAGCCCACAATAACAACTGCACCCATGGCACCGCTTGGAATAAGCCATTGCTGTGCAAAAATTTCGATATCAAAACCAATAAACGAAAACAGCCCTATGGTCATTGCCGTGAGCACAGCGCCGCCTATGGCGATTAGCACAAAGTAAATGGCGTATTCGCCAGAAAACCGAATAAAGTCCATGCGGCGTGCATCGGTTTGCCACCAATTGCCGGTGTACATAATGCCCACTAAAAACCATAAAATAATCGGCAAATGTAAAACGGCTAAATCGCCAGTGTCGGATATGGGTTGCCAGGGGTAGGCATTCATGGTGACCGCAAACAGCGCTACGGTGCCTAAAATTAGCCACCAAGCGCGAGTACCAAGCTGCCGTTGTACCACCCAGTATCCGGCTAGTAGCGGTAAACAAAACAAACTTATGTTACGTGCATACACCCATTCGTGTTGCTCGGGGTTAAAGCCAAATAACCGCGGTATTTGGAATAGCAGGGCTGCGGCAATCGCAAAGCACAACGCGACCAATACGTCATTGAGCCAGTTGGAGTGGGGTTGGCTTAATACCAAATTTCGCCACAGTCGGCCGGTGTGTACCTCAGCAAATTGCTGCGAAACAGCTTCAATATTGCCAATTCGTTTAGTGGCTATTAGAAAGGCTTCATCGGCATGCAGGCCCTGGGTAAGTAATGCATCAATTTGATCGCGCAAGTGGCTCTCAAGTTCATCGGCATCGTCATTCAAAATAGCTGAACGGCGCAGCACAAACTGGCGCCACTGAGCAATGCTTTGCTCTAAATCGAAATGATTAGGCGAACTGGATATCATTGTCGTCACTCCGTTGCATGTCGCGCCAAATTTTATTCAGCGCTTGGTTGATGATTTGCCATTGCTGCTGTTGTTCACACAATGTCTTTCGGCCTTCTTCCGTAATTGCGTAATACTTACGTTTACGGTTCGAGTCACCCACGTGCCATCGCGAAATGAGAAAGCCTTGTTTTTCTAAGCGATGTAACAGCGGATATAACATGCCATCTGTCCACTGCAACTCGCCCCCAGACAACTCTTCAACGCGCTTCACTATCTCGTAGCCGTAGGTTTCACCTTCAGCAATAACGCCAAGTACCAATGGCGTTGATGAAGCCGCCATTAAATCTTTTGATAAATTCATGGGTTACTATTTCACTTATACCTAGAACTATTAGGTATAATCCTATACCTAATAGTTCTAGGTATGCAAGCTCGCGCGATAAAAAATTTCTGCTAGGCTTACTAACGAGTTGTTTAAAAACAAAAAAGGAGAAGCAAATGGGTTTTCTTTGGTTTTTGTTAGTAGGGCTTGTTGCAGGCTGGTTAGCCGGTACGCTCGTTAAAGGCGGCGGCTTTGGTATTTTAGGCAACATAGTTATTGGTATTATTGGCGCTATGCTTGGCGGGTTTTTGTTTAACTTGCTTGGGTTGTCGAGCGACGGCAGTATCATTGGTAGTATTATTGTCGCGACCGTTGGTGCCATTGTACTGTTAATCATTGTGCGGGCGTTGAAAAAAGCTTAGCTGTCATTGTTCGCAAAGTTCGCAAAGTTCGCAAAACCAAAAAAGGGCTTTTCAGCCCTTTTTTATTGGTTAAAGTCACTCGCGTCATGGCGCTCGCTTAATTGCTTGTCGGGTTCGCCCCAGGTTTTATTCACAATACGCCCGCGTTGTACTGCGGGGCGTTTGGCTATTTGCTCAGCCCAGCGCAGAACATTCTTATACGTATGCGCTTCAATAAATTCAGCCGCCTCATAAACCTGATTCGTCACTAACGCGCCATACCAAGGCCAAATGGCCATATCCGCAATCGTATACTCGTCGCCCGCTATGTATTCATGCTCGGCTAACTGGCGATCAAGAACATCTAACTGGCGCTTAATTTCCATAGTATAGCGGTTGATTGGGTACTCATATTTTTCTGGGGCATAGGCATAAAAATGGCCAAACCCACCGCCTAAAAGAGGGGCGCTACCCATCTGCCAGAACAGCCAATTTAAGGTTTCAGTGCGCTTAGCGGGGTCTTGCGGCAAGAACGCATGAAACTTTTCTGCTAAATAAAGCAAAATTGAACCTGACTCAAATACCCGCGTCGGAGGTGTTGTACTCATATCTAACAGGGCCGGTATTTTCGAGTTAGGGTTCACACTGACAAACCCACTACTAAATTGGTCACCTTCAAGAATTTCAATTAAGTGGGCATCGTATTCAGCGTCACTTATACCGGCTTCCAGCAACTCTTCAAGCATGACCGTTACCTTCACGCCATTTGGTGTGGCCAAAGAATAAAGCTGCAGCGGGTGTTTCCCCACAGGTAATTCTTTCTCGTGCGTGGCGCCTGCAATGGGTCGATTAATGCTTGCAAACTTGCCTCCACTTTCTTGATCCCACTGCCAAACTTTCGGGGGCGTGTATGATTTATCTGTTGATGACGACATGCGTGCTCCTCGCTATGAAATGTATGGTTAAGAGTGTAACGCACTGTTGGGTGCTTTGGATTATTCGACTTTGGCATAAGGCGTATTGAATTGGCATAAAAAAACGGCGCCGAGGCGCCGTTTCTCATAAGTTTTGAGACTTATTGCTGCACTTCAATGTCGTTTTCAACCGACTTCACGCCTTCAATGCCTTCGGCAAGCTGTTCAGCTAAATCAGCCTCGCTAGCCGTTGCAACAACGCCGCTGAGTACGACGTGGCCGTCAATGGTTTCGACATTAATTTGGCTAGCACTCACCTGGTCAGCTTCAAACAATGCTGTTTTAACGCGTGCTGTAATCGAGCTATCGCTTAAAAAGTCGCTGGTACGGTCGGCCGATTCACGAGCAAAGTCAGCAGCATCTTCAGCTGCGCGCTGGGTGGCCTCTGTTGCTTGCTCTAACGCTGTTTGTGCTTCTTCACGCGTTTCTTCTTGCTCTTGCTGTGAGCAAGCCGATAATGCCAACATTGAAATGGCTGCAATTAGCAAAGTTTGCAGTGTTTTCATGGTAAAACCTCCTGTTTTCGATATGCTTGTAAGTGATTACGGTCTAAACATAGTAAAGGCACGAGAAATTTGTAGGTGGTTTACACAGCTTTTGCGTTGTCGACATAACAGGTTCGGTAAAATTTGGCGGAGATAGCAGTATGCGTACTTTAGGTAATATTTTGTGGTTTATTCTAGGCGGCGCCATTATGGGCTTAGGCTGGTGGCTGGCCGGCTTAGTTGCATTTATTACTATTGTAGGTATTCCTTGGGGCCGCTCCTGCTTCGTCATTGGCTTATTTTCATTTTTCCCGTTTGGCCAAGAGGCCATAGCGCGTGACGAACTGACACAAAAAGAAGATATTGGCACCGGTTCGCTCGGCTGCTTAGGCAATGTGCTGTGGTTCATTTTCTTTGGCTGGTGGCTAGCGTTGGGGCATTTAGTAGCAGCCATTGCCATGTTTATTTCAATTATTGGTATTCCATTTGGTATTCAACACATTAAGCTGGCAGCCATAGCACTTTCGCCTGTGGGTAAAACCATTGTAAGCAAAGAAGTGGCTGCAGCTGCACGTATGCATAATGCGCATCAAACCGTTAGCAATTTGCGAAAAAAATAAGGAACCAACATGAAGTGGATGATATATGGCGCCAACGGCTACACCGGCAAGCTCGTCGCGCAACAAGCCAAGCAAAGAGAACTAACCCCAGTGCTTGCCGGACGAAATGGTGAAGCGATTCACAAACTTGCTGGTGAACTTGAGCTACCGAGCTGCGTGGTGAACCTAAACGATACCGAAGCGTTGCAGCAAGCGCTGAGTGATATTGATCTTGTTGTACACTGCGCTGGGCCATTTGAAGTGACTGCCAAGCCTATGATTGAGGCCTGTTTGGCAAGCAAAACTCATTATGTGGATATTACCGGTGAGCTAAGTGTGTTCGAATATGCGCATGCACAACATGAGCGTGCGGCAGCGGCAGGCATAGTGCTATGCCCTGGTGTGGGTTTTGATGTTATACCAACCGACTGTGTGGCTGCCAAGCTCAAGCAAAAGCTGCCCGACGCAACCCATTTAGCGTTAGGTTTTGACTCGGCTTCGCGCATGAGCCGTGGCACCGCTAAAACCAGTGTGCGCCGTTTAGGCGAAGGCGGCGCCGTGCGCGACAATGGCACCATAACCACGGTGCCTCTTGCCTACAGAACCCGCGAAATAGACTTTGGTAACGGTAATAAATTCGCCATGACCATACCTTGGGGTGATGTTTCAACGGCGTTCTACACCACGGGAATTCCGAACATTGAGGTGTATATTCCGGCCTCGCCGAAGCTAGTAAGTAAGTTGAAAAAACTCAATTGGCTACGTTGGTTGCTACGCCTTGAAAGTGTGAAAAACTTTTTAGAAAAGAAAGTTGATAGGCAACCTGCGGGGCCAAGCGACAAGCAACTTGAACAGGCGACGACTTACGTATGGGGTGAAGCTCGCAATGCAGCAGGTATAACGGAAACACTGCGCGTGCAAGTGCTGAACGGTTACAAGTTGACCAGTATGGGGGCAATTGATGTAGCCATGCATATTGTCTCGCAGCAGCCGGCGGGCGGCTATTACACCCCAGCGTTGTTATGCGGTGAGCAGTTGGTGGAGAAATATTATGTTTAAGTATAGTGCTGTGAAGTTTGGTTTATTGGTCGGTGGACTGTTTTGGTCTCAGCTTGTGTTGGCGCAAGATACCTCGGAAAATGCCGTGAACAATCCACAAGCTGAAGTCGAGCTTGATGCAGAAGCTTTTGCAGAAACCGACTTAATTGGTCGATTTTGGGAGCTTGGTGAAGACCAAAAGCGCGGTATTTTTGACCTGCGTACCTTTCACCCCAACTTTATTTTGCCAGTTCATTACAGCTCAAACCCCAATGAGCAGCCAAGCTCGCCAACGCGTGGGCCGGGAACGCCATTTGAAAACTTGCAACCTAACGAGGTCAAGCTGCAGTTGTCACTGCGCACCAAGTTGGTTGAAGACATTTTGTTAGATGGTGATATTTGGGTGGCGTATTCGCAAACATCGCTTTGGCAAGCATGGAATTCAGACGACTCTTCTCCGTTTCGAAGCACCAACTATAAACCTGAAGTTTTTTACGTGATGCCGTGGAAAGAAAAATGGGACTTTATTCCTGGTGACGCCACCGTACGCTTTGCCAAAGCAGGTTTGGCGCATGAATCGAATGGTCAGCGTAAGCCTGACTCGCGTAGCTGGAACTATATTTATTTTGGCGGCGCCGTTGAGTGGGGCCCAGTCATTTGGGAGACTACGTGGAAGCAACGTGTTAACGAAGTTGGCGATGACGACGATAACCCTGATTTAGTGCGCTATCGCGGTAATTTCGAGAACCGTTTTTCGTGGCGCAATAATTTGAGTACCTATAGTTTAACGCGCATTACTCGAGAACTGTCTTGGGACAAAGGCTCATGGCAGCTTGATTTCACGCACCCATTAAACTCTGACAAGCCTGATGGACTACGTTTTTATATTCAATTCTTCTCGGGCTACGGGGAAACGTTGCTAGATTATAACCATCGTCAAAACCGTATTGGCATTGGCTTTTTGTTGTTAAATATTTAGGTTGTGAGAGCAGCCGACGCCCTTTGGAGTACAACCAACTGATGAACGAAAACTACTTACTCAAGCTTTATCATAAAACCTTAAAGCTACCCTTTGGCCGCGCGTTGTTTTCGCGCATTTTTGCCAAGAAAGCACCGTATTTCAGCACCATAAAACCAACCATTGCTGACTTAAAGCCTAATTACTGCGAGTTAACCTTCAAAAAGCGCAAAGCCGTGCAAAATCATATTGGCACTGTGCATGCCATTGCTTTGTGTAATGGCCTTGAAATGGCGATGGGAGCCCTTGCGGAAGCGTCGATACCGAAACATCTGCGCTGGATACCTAAAGGCATGACAGTAACCTATACCGCCAAAGCTGATAGCGATATTCGAATTGTTGCCAGCGCTGATGAAAATGCTTGGAAACCGGGTGATTTACCTGTGCTTGTGCAAGGCTTTCGTGCTGACGGTACCTTGGTTATTGACGGTGTGATTACGATTTATATTTCTGAAAAACCGACGCGCAAATAGTGCTGCGAAAGTTAACGCCACGCCGGTTACTCAGAGGCCAATGCCAGTAACTCACGCTCTATGGCGAACACATGATCATCGTGTTCGCCAAGCTCGCGCAGGGCCTCGGCTAATTTTAATAAGTACTCATCATTAGGGCCGCTTGGGCCGTGCGAGTTGGCAATATGCTGGGCAATCTGTGTTGCTGAAGCGTCGCCCAAAAACGCCGCGTTATCGGGGCCGGCAATATAAACCAACCCTTCCACTGAGCCGGGCTCGTCAAGCCACTCAAATTCAGTGAAAATTCGCAAATAACCGTTTTTTTCACGGTGATCAAGGTGGGCAAACACGTCAGGCGTTACTTCATAGGCCATGCCGGCGCATACTGCTTCGGGTGCTTCAATCAGCGTCGCAACACGGCCCGGCTTTTCCGGAGTACCGCGATGATCGTGTGAGCCTTGCCAAAACCGCCGAGCCCAGCCACGAATACGTGCTGGTTTGCGTTGTATAAAAGGGAAATCTGCTTTATAAATCAATGACCCATAACCAAAAAGCCACACTGACTTTAGGTGGTCTAATGGCTGGCGTTGCTGATTTAATGCAATCGTGTTGTGTGACATAGGCTACTATTTTACCACCTCTTTACTTGCACAGGAAAACGGTATGCAAAAACTTGAGTTGAAAGTGCCACCGGTGGCGGTGGTTGCCATTATTGCTGGTGTTATGGCGTTAACGTCGCGTTTGCTACCCATGCAACCCTGGCACTTTACCGATGCCAAGGCGCTGGCCTTTGCTTTGGTAACCGCCGGCGCATTTATTGCGGTGGCTGGGGTTATTGCATTTCGCCAAGCCAAAACTACCGTCAACCCAATGAAACCCGAAGAGAGTTCTGAAGTTGTTCAAACGGGCATTTATCGGTTTACGCGTAATCCAATGTACCTAGGTTTTTTGCTGGCACTAGCGGGCTGGGGTGTGTGGTTGGGCAGCTTGCCGGCATTGGTTTGGCTGATTATTTATGTGTTGTATATGAATCGCTTTCAAATTATTCCTGAGGAGCGCATATTACAGCAGCACTTTGGCGCTCAGTATGTGAATTACAGAAAGCGCGTACGGCGCTGGTTTTAACGGTAATTCAATGCTATACGTTATGTAAATATAAACAAAAGAGGTGCCATTTGGGAAACATGAAAAGCATATCGTTTTTAGCGTTAGCAGCTTGTCTATGTTTCTGCCAAGCCTCTTTTGCCTACAACAATGAAGTCGAGCCTCAAGTTATTCGGGTTGGGGTTTATGAAAACCCACCTAAAGTTATGTTCGAAAATGGCCAAGTTTCGGGTATTTTCGGCGATATTCTGCAGGAAATAGCTTTCCGAGAAGGTTGGCAAATTGAGCCAATTACCTGCCAGTGGAATGACTGCTTACAATTGCTTCAGGCTGGCGATATTGACCTAATGCCCGACGTGGCGCTGAATCAACAGCGTGACGAAAGCTTCATTTTTCACCAAACACCGGTGCTGCACTCGTGGTCGCAGCTCTATGGCAAACGCTCGTTAAAAGTATCAAGCTTGCTTGATCTTGAGGGTGTGCGCATTGCGGTTTTAGAAGACTCTATACAACAAGACTATTTGGCTGACATTGCGACAAACTTCGGCTTACAGGTCGAATTTGTTGCGGTTCGCTCGTTTGAGCAAGGTTTTCAGGCCGTGCTGGCAAACCAAGCCGATGTGGTTGCATCAAACCACCTGTACGGCGACCGCCGTGCACGAGAACTTGATCTCGAACCGACACCGGTGATGTTTCAGCCAAGTCGGTTATATTTTGTTAGCGCCAACACCCAAATGCAGGGGGCTATTAACACCATCGAGCAGTACATCAGTGACTGGCGGCGCGACGCACACTCACCGTTTTACCAAATTCTGCAGCGCTGGCGTGCCATGCCTTCCGATGCACCTGCATTCCCTTATACATTAATTACTTTACTCGGTAGCGTGTTGCTACTGGTGTTTGTCACTATGCTGTGGCTGCGTCGGCGTGTAAAACAGCGCACCCTTGAACTAGCTCATAGTGAACTTAAGCTAAACACCATTCTTGATTCGGTAGAAGCTTATATTTATATCAAAGACAAAAACCTTCGTTATGAATATGCCAACAAAAAAGTGTGTGACTATTTAGGGACCACCACAGAAGAAATTATTGGTCGGTCGGATGCGGCTTTTTTCAATAAAAAAACCTGTGAACACTTAATGGAAAATGACTTACGCGTTATTCGCCAAGGTGAACGCGTGGCAGATGAAGAAAATAACGTGACCGCCGATGGCAGTATGCGCCACTTTTTGTCGGTAAAAATACCGTTACGCAATGCATACGGAGAGGTTTATGCGCTGTGTGGTATTTCGACAGATATTACTGAACACATCACCATTAAAGAGTCGCTGACTCAGTTGGAGTATTACGACGCCATTACTGGCTTGGCGAATCGTAAGTTACTGCTGCAAAACTTAGAACATGCATTGGCCAGTTCCAATCGAACCGGCTTCGAAGGCGCTCTGGTTAGCATAGACTTAACCCATTTCACCATTATAAATGACGCCTTAGGGCATGCAGCCGGCGACCAAGTGCTGCAGCAAGTTGCGCAGCGTATTCGTAGTAGCATTGATGACACGGACACGGCAGCGCGTTTAGGCTCGGATGATTTTGTGGTGATTTTGGAAGACCTAAGCCGTGACCCAGAACAAGCGGTATTAGCGGCTCGAAATTGGGCGCGAGAATTGTTAGCCGCACTTGCTGAGCCTTATGTGTTGGGCGACATAACCCATAGCACAACCGCGTGTATTGGCGTCACTATGTTCTCAGACAGTCAAAACAGTGTCGCTGGGTTGCTTAAAAATGCAGACCTAGCCATTGCCGAAGCAAAAGCGCAAGGGGCCGAGTCCATTCGGTTCTTCAACCCGGCGATGCAAGAATCAATTAACCGTCGTATGCTCATTGAATCGGCATTGCGGCGGGCGGTGAAAAACAACGAACTAGAGCTGTATATGCAGCCGCAAGTGAATGAAGAGCGTGAAGTCATAGCCGGTGAGCTGCTACTGCGTTGGACCGACCCGGACCTTGGGGTTATCTCGCCGGTTGAGTTTATTCCTGTGGCTGAGTCGAGCGGCCTGATTGTGCCCTTAGGTAGCTGGGTGATAGAACAAGCCTGCAGTATTTTGCAGCAATGGCAAGCGCACGAGGCACTCAAACACATACCATTGGCGGTGAATATTAGCCCGCGACAATTCCGTCATAGTCACTTTGTGATCCATATTGAACGCTGCTTACAAGCCATGAAAATTCCACCTGGATTGCTTGAACTTGAAATTACCGAAGGCTTACTTATCGATAATATAGATATAACGGTGAAGCGTTTGGTGCGCTTGGGCGAGCTGGGCGTGCGTTTTTCACTGGACGATTTTGGAACGGGGTACGCGTCGTTGGCCTACTTGAAAAAGTTACCGCTGTACCAATTAAAAATCGATCAAAGCTTTGTGCGTGACATGCTCACCGACGTGAACGACGAAGTGATTACCACAACCATTTTGGGGCTGGGTAAAAACCTAAATTTATCGGTTATTGCCGAAGGCGTAGAAACGCAGGCCCAGTTAGAGCACTTGCGTGGTTTAGGCTGTCATAAGTTTCAAGGTTATTTGTTCGGCCGGCCCCAGCCTATAAGTTACTGGCAGAGCCGGCTTGAACAGAGCAAGATATTACCAGAAGACGCGTCGGCCTAGCGAGCCGGCGGTACTAATTGCTCTAAGCTTGCTGGAGTTATGCGCATGATCATGGTGCGCAGCGGGTGCCAAAATACCGACACCAACAGAAGCCCAAAGCCAATCACCACACCAATAATTGCTGCACCTAAGTTAACCACACCAAAGCTGGTTAATAGCGCGCCAAATACGTAAACCACGTACGACAACGCCGATACCATCAGCGCGCGGCGATCGAGAATAAGTGATAAGGCACTTAAGCCAAGGTAAAGCACTAAGGTGATCAGTGCTTGTGCCACACTCACCTCAAAGTCACCGTCTGCAATGGTGACAAATATAGGATGGACTAATAACGGGGCCGCCAGTAAATGCAGCCAAAAAGCCACGTCAGAATGGCGTGATTGGCGCAGCCGATCTTGGCTGTCCCACCACAAGGCAACGGCAAACACGACAACGCCAGAAATAAAAATCAGTACCTTTATCAAAGTGTCAGAAAAATCAAAAACCAAGCTGGCCGATGAAATGACAATACCAATCACCGTGGCAAAACCGGCAGCAAGGGTAATCGGCACTTTAAAGCGGTACCAGTGCGCAGCAGCTACAGCCGCAGTTAGTGCAAAAGCCAAGACAAAATAACCGCCGTGCTCAGCCGATTTGGCGGCGAAGCCTGTTGCGACTGCGTAATAAACACCCCCCAAACAAAACAACATCAAGACAATGGAAGGCAGAGCCATGCGGCGTTTTAAGGTGAAATATTCCGACAACCCCCAGGCGGTGACAGCAACAAGAAGGCCACCAACAAAGTCGTGAACGGTATTACCTAAGGTGCCAAGAGCGAATAATGCCAATACAGCGGCAATCACTACAAATATGTCGTTAAAACCTGTAACCAGCCGAAAATGTTCTTCATCCTGTAGGGTGGAATGACGTTTTTGTTGCACAAAATCTCGAAACGCATTGATATTCTGTTCGGTTAATACTCCGCGTTCAACAGCGCTGTTGAGATCGTCATCGGTGTACATATGCACCTCGTGGTTATGATTATGTTGATTCTTATAGTGGCATTAGGGTGTGACTGAAACAAGTAGGTTGTCTGAGTTAATAATTGAGCTCGTTACAACTCTTTGCTACCTTTAATTAATTGTTATGAAACATTTGGTTGAATAATGAATCATAAAAAACAGATTCTTGTAGCTGAACATGACACCACCCTTCGCGAGCTGTTGGAATATTTGTTGCAACGCCAAGGTTACGCGGTTGAAAGTGTAAGCGACGGTGAATTTGCCAAACGCCAATTGATGAGTCACAAAACCTATGACTTGGTTATTCTCGATTTATTATTGCCGATATTTTCCGGTAGCCAATTATTAAAATGGCTGCGCGATTATGAGACACATCGCCACATGCCAGTGCTGATATTAACTGACTTGCAGGACGACGATGATATTGCTGATGCACTTGATGCCGGTGCAGATGATTACATGATCAAGCCGTTTCAGCCTAAAGAATTGCAAGCCCGTATTCGCAAGCTTTTGCGCATAAAAAAGGACTAGAATATGGTGCGCTTGTTATTAATGGTAACTCTGCTAAGCGTAAGTGTCAGTTATACCGCCCAAAGTGAAGAGCGGAAACAGCAAGCTCTAGAGCTGAGTTTAGGCTCAGAGCAGTTGAGCGATAATTATCAAAGTTGGCAACTTGCGGCACTGCAATATGAGCAACAATTCAATGCAGATACTTTGGCGTATGCGCGGCTTCAAAACACCAAACGTTTTGGTCAACGTGATAACGAATGGACACTTGGCACCTACTACAATATTAATTCGCTATGGCAAACCCATATTGAGCTGTCGCATTCTCCTAGCCATCGCGTCCGCCCAGTTAATGCTGCGCAATTTTGGTTGTCACGTACTTTGGATAATGGGTTTATTGCCAGCGTTGGTTATCACCGAACTGACTGGGACCCTACAGTCAGCCAAGGCTTTAGCGGCCGAATTGAACGCTATGTTGGCGCTTGGCGCTGGGCCTATACGTTACGTCGCGATGCACTCAATGGTGCCGCCCAAAATGGCTTATCCCATCAACTAACGCTGAGCCGATATTACCGTGAGCATAACCATATCTCGTTGGCGTTGTCGGCGGGAGAAGAACTTGAAAAAATAAACCCAACAGACGTGGTTATCACTAACGTTAAGGGGGTTGCCATTTACGGATTGCATTACTCCAGTAACGATTGGGGTTGGCGTTGGTCAGTTAGCTTCAATCAACAGGGCGACTATTATGATCGCGCAGGAGCACAACTTGGCCTCCGATACCGCTTCTGAAGCACTGCTTTATTGGTTAAACCTCATTACCGTTGGGGTGTTGCTGGCGGTGGTCGCTACCTTTGTGAGCCTGTTTTGGCTGCGCCTAAAACACCAAAAAGTCGCTGAGCAAGTAGCGCAGCGGCAAACCTACTGGCAACAGGTGCTATTTGAGGCCTGTGATCCCAAGCACCGTATTAAACTTGATTCGCAACGTCTACGAGAGCTAAAAGCTAATAAAAACATTTTTTTTTGGTTTATGCAAAAGTGGTCGCAAATGCATCAGTACGTGCGAGGTGATGCCGACGATGGTTTGCAGCAACTGGCTGATAGGCTTAAGCTTGAAACGCGCATTTTACGCCTAACAGATACCCAAGATACACGGCTACTAATAGCTTGCTGCATTGCCTTGGGTGACATGCAAAAATTAAGTTCACATGCAGTTATTCGGCTGGTTGAGCTTACTGACCACAAAAGTGGCATGGTGGTGCTGACGGCCTTGCGCGCGCTCATGCGTTATGACGCTCCGTTAGCGTTACCGTTGCTACTGAAAAACGTACAGCACATTGCCCCAGAACGATTGGTATCTATACTGCGCGAGTGCCCACCGAAGTTATTATCGGAGCAAGTTTCGCAAACAATTTTGCGAGATAATCCGAAATACGCAAGTTACCTTTTAAAAGTCATAAAAGGTATGGATCTGAACGTATCAGACACATTTGTCATGCAAACCTTACAACGTTTTGCCGATAGCGACGACATTATTGCCGCCACAATAGGGTTAATTCAGTCACCTAAATTACTGCCGTTAGTACGTCAGCATACCAAGCACCCAGCTGAAGCCGTTCGAATTCAAGCAACGTCGACACTGGCGCGCTTAGCGCAACCTGCAGATATCGAGTTACTCTGGCAGTTGGTTTGCGATAAGTCATGGTGGGTGCGCTACCGTGCTGCAGAAGGGCTTTTTGAACAACCCCAGTTAGCGCGATCAGAAATTATGGCGCGTGCGGCACAGCTTACTGACGAATATGGCAAAACTATGATCGCGCAAATTGCTGCGGAGACTCACTATGGACGCATTTGATAAAGCCGACTGGATAGCTATTGCTCAAGTTGTATTCATTGGTTACTTCGCTATTTTGACCTTCGTTTATTTATTGCTGAACATAATGAGTTACGTTGTCATTCGGCAATACATGAAAGACTATGACAATAATTTGTTGCCAGAGAGTTATGGGCCCTTGCTTCCGCCCGTCTCGGTAATCGTGCCAGCATACAACGAGTCGGCAAATATTATCGCCTCGGTAAAAAGCATTCTGCAATTAGACTATGCACGCTATGAAGTGATTGTGGTAAACGACGGCTCAAAAGATGACACCTTAGCCAAGCTTAAGCACGAGTTCGCGCTAGAGCTTTATACCGAAGCTTACCGACAGCAGGTTCCTTCCAAGCCAGTGATTGCGGTTTATCGTTCACGAAATTACCCACAACTACGGGTTATTGATAAAGCCAATGGCGGCAAAGCGGATGCACTAAACGCCGGCATAAATGCTTCACGGTATCCTTTGTTTTGTGCTGTGGACGCAGACTCTATTTTGCAACGAGATAGCTTGCAGCGTATTGTCCGCCCGTTTATTGATCGTCACGATACCGTTGCCGTTGGTGGCTCTATTCGTGTGGCTAATGGCTCGGCAATTCGTCATGGCCTTCTTACGCGCGTCGGTATTCCCAAATCTTGGTTAGCGCGGTTTCAAATTGTCGAATACTTGCGCGCATTTTTGTTTGGGCGAATGGGGTGGTCACCCATTAATGGCATGTTGATTATTTCGGGAGCCTTTGGGCTTTTTCAAAAGCAGGCTGTGGTTGCTTGTGGTGGGTATCAAGCAGCTACTGTAGGCGAAGATATGGAGTTGGTTTTGCGTTTACATGCGCATTTTAAACAACGCAACAAGCCGTATCACATTGCGTTTATTCCGGACCCCGTGTGCTGGACAGAAGCTCCTGAAGATATGGGTACCTTGCGAAATCAGCGCATTCGTTGGCAACGCGGGTTATTGGAAAGCCTTTTTAAAAATAAGCGCATTATTACCTCACGCCAAGGTCGCGTTGCAGGCTGGGTTGCCTACCCATTCATGCTGCTGTTTGAGGGGATGGGACCCTTAATTGAAGTGTTGGCGTACAGTTTGTCACTGTATTTTTTTATGACCGATGCGGTCGATATTTATTTTACCTTAGCTTTTGTCGTGGTGGCTTTTGGCTTTGGCATTTTAATGTCGACATTTTCCCTTATTCTTGAGGAGCTTACATTTCGAACGTATACATCAAAACGGGCACTATTGGTGTTAATTTTTACTGCGGTGTTAGAGAATTTTGGTTATCGACAAATAAACAGCTGGTGGCGCGTGCGCGGCTTATGGCAGTGGCTGCGCGGTCGCAAACATAATTGGGGCGCCATGAAGCGTGTGGGGAGCATTAACTCCCCATAACTGACTGTTACATCCAGCGCGTAGAATTATTCGCAATGTCATGTAGCCAGCTGCTTTGCATTTGTTTAGCGACGGCAAGAGGCTGATATTTAATGACTTCTGCACCGGCTGCGGTATAAATAATAACATCGGCAAAGCCGAGTAGACGTAACCACGGCGACTGATAGACGTCCACTTGTTGTGCCTTATATAGTGGGTACCAATATTCGTAATGACCAAATACGCCGCGGTGCACGCCTAACCAGCCTTGCGCTTGGGTAAAGCCATAACGTTGCCAACGTGCCACAACATAAAGCTGCAATGCCAGCCACACACTGGCACCTAGCGCCAGCGCAAGCAGGTTACTTTCCCATTTTAAATAACTTAATGTAGCAGTAAGTGGCGCACTTAATGCGACCCAAAATGACGGATGCAATAAGGCAATTGGGCTGATACGCTGCCAATTTAGTTGCTGCCGCGTCGGTAATCGCAACCAGCGGGATAGCTCCTCAAGGCCACTGCGGGTAAGCACTGGCAATACGAACGTACCACTAGATTGTTGTTGCGCATGGGCTGAGGGCCGCAATTGGTTTACGCGCACCGTAAATCGCTTGAGCAGCCGCGCCCGAAGGTTTTGACGAATGCGCACTCGCTGCAGTTTGGGGTAGCGAAAACTTATCGTACGAATACTTAATAATCCGGCTCGCGTTTGAAAGCGTTGTTTGGCAATAGTTAGAGTGAGGTTGTAATTGGTGACTACGGTGACGCCGATGGCCAATACAAACAGCGCAGTTAAACAAACAACAACAACACCTACGTTCAACCACATGCTTTCTTCAAGAAAGGTTATGTTAGCTTCTAGCCACGGCAAAACGCGCTCTTCTAGAACCTCGGTTTGTGACAGTGGATAAATAAGCACCGCCAATAGTACAAATAATTTATTATCAAAAATACCAGCTCTAATTAGTTCGGCGAGGCCGTATTGGCGTTCTAAGTCAACAGGGCTGTTTGCTTTCGCGGTTGGTACGGATGGCAAATCGGCGTCATCACGCAACTCTGCTGCAACCGCTTTACGCTCAGCGAGCATGGTTTGGCGCAATTGCTGGGCGACATCGATGGATAAGCCTGGAATTTCAACTTCCTTGCCAGCTGAACCTGCGCTATCGACGCGTAAAATGGTGAGTGAAAACGGCCGGAAATACCAGGTTTGATCAAGTTCGGCTTGTTGAATGCGTTCATATTTAAGGGTGAGGCTTTTTTTACTAAACACCCCGGTACGAAGATGCACAGCATCATCAGTTAGGGCGTATAGAAAAAAGTGATGATTCAAAATAGCACTGACGATAACAAATACTAGATAACCACCACCAATGGCATAGGGCAACCAGGTACTATCAGTCACGAAAATGGCGGCCAACACCGGAATAAAGTTGGTGATGTTCTTGATTAAATTGCGCACTTCTTTGGCAATGAAAAAGCCAATGGTGAGTAGTGGAGTGCGTTGCCAAACTAACTCAGTCATGGTCACTCTCATCCGTTTGCTCATTAGCAATCGTGGTAATCAGCTCTGCTTTCATGGCTTCAGCATTGGCCAAAGCCAAGCCCGGTATGCTTAAATCTGCGCCGCCACTGCCTGCGGTATAAAGCGTTAAATGCGCAAGCCCAAATAGGCGCTCCAAAAAGCCTTGGCGAACTTCAACATGTTGAATACGGTTCAGTGGCACTGCACGGGTTAAACGCCACAGCGCACCACGGCGCAAAAACATCGCTTCTTCGGTGCGAGCATAGGCGGTGAACTGGTAACGGCGCAACGACCAAAACAGCCCAAAAAACACGGTGATGGCGGCCCATGGTGCACCGAACCATAATGGCGCTGGCAACCAACCGTTGTTCGGTAAGAACAGGTATAAGCTTGCTCCAATAATTGCCAGAATGGCCATATCAATAAGTACAACCAACTGTAAATAGCTCTTGTAATTGGGTTCGACAGGTATCCAATTTACGGGCATGTGATCAAATCCTCACTTGAAAAAGTATGTTAACGGGCGCATGTCTTTGTTATACCACTCTAACACGCACTTAAGAATTAGGAGCAAGCTCATGAAAATATTAATGGTATTAACCTCGCACGAGCAGCTCGGTGATAGCGGCCATAAAACCGGCTTCTGGGCTGAAGAATTTGCCGCACCGTACTATTTATTTAAAGACGCGGGAGCCGAAATCGTCCTTGCCAGCCCCAATGGCGGGCAGCCACCCATTGACCCGAACAGCGAACAATCTGACGCACAAACCAATGCGACCGTGCGTTTATTTGAAGACGAAGCGGCTATGGAGCAGCTGTCGAATACGCTGAAATTAAGCCAAGTTACCGCTGATAAATTTGACGCAGTGTTTTACCCAGGTGGGCACGGCCCGTTATGGGACTTAAGCGAAGACCCATTATCGATAGGCCTTATTCAGCAATTTTGGGAGCAGGAAAAACCGGTGGCAGCTGTGTGCCATGCGCCAGCGGTATTGGTTAATGTGAAAACGCCAGCCGGCAAGCCATTGGTACAGGGTCGCAAAGTCAGCGCCTTTACCAATAGCGAAGAAGCAGCGGTTGGCTTAACCGACGTGGTGCCGTTTTTGCTCGAAGATAAACTGCAAGAACTCGGCGGTATTTACGAGAAAGTGGCTGACTGGAAACCACACGCCGTGGTGGATGGCAACTTAATTACTGGGCAAAACCCGGCCAGTTCTGAGTTGGTCGCGCGCGAGTTACTTAAGAAGCTCAAGCGCTAAAATGTCATCAAAGCCAGCGCTAATGCGCTGGCTTTAACTTTGGCTTACCAGCGACGACTAAGGCCAAATCCAACCTGTACTTCGCGCCCAACGCCAGGTTCAAAAGCGCGGCCATTGCCTTGGTTAACCACCACTGCACCAACGTATTTGGTGTCACCAATATTGTGCAGCTGCAGCCATGGGCTAACTTGCCAGTTGCTAAAGACATAGTCTGCGCGCCAATTGATATGCCACAGCGTATGGCTAGGAGCAATGACGCTATTGTCATCCGTGGCAGCAATATCACCGCGGTATTCGGTGATTAAGCTAAGCCGGTGATCCGGTTGATAGTTCCAATTAAGTTGGCTATAAGCGGTTTGTTCAGCCACACCAGGTAACCGGTTGCCATTGCCATAGGTTGCTTTAAGCCAAGTAGCGGCGCCCCGCCAATCCCAGTTTTCGGCCAGCTGCCAGCTTATTTCAAGCTCAGCACCATGGCGTTTGGTAAGGCCCGCGTTGGTGTATGTTGTACGGCCATCAATGCTTTGGTCCACCACAATTTCGTCAGTGGTTTCTATGTCAAACCAACTCAACTGGCCTTTTGCGGTTGCCAGCTGCCAGCTTACGCCCACTTCCCATTGATCATTGAAAGCAGGGCCGAGCGCAGTATTTAACCCAGTTTCGGTGTTGCTGTACGCCATTTCGGTTAAGGTGGCGGTTTCAAAGCCATGCCCCCGAGCGACAAACACACGCCAGGTGTCACTAATTTGATAGTTGGCGCCAAGGCTCCAGCTCAACGCGTGTTGCTGTTGCGCCCCGCTATCATCAGGGTTTTCCGGCAGAATGAAATAGTCATCAACACTAAATTCAACGTCGCTATAGCGCAGCCCTGCAGTAAATGACCATTGTGCGTTAAGGCGCCAGTCGGTCAAGCTGTATAAAGCCGTTTGGGTCACTTCACCGCGCTCATCACGACGCAGCTCACCCCGTTGACCAAAGTCGTTCACAAAGCCATAGCGGCGATCCACTTGTTCTGCCATGTGAGCACCCAATGTCGTTTGCCATTGGCTGTTCCAGCGTAAGTGATAGCTTGCGTCTAGGCCTTTGAAACTGCGTTGTAGGTCAATGACAGCGCCTGAGCTGCGGATGTCGCTGCCGGGAAACGGCAAATACTGCAGCACGTCACGCCAGCCGTGCCAAGCATTTAGGTGCCAGCCGCTCTCGTTGCGCACCGAGCTGCGCACAGACAACGACATTTGTTGATGATGTATCGACTTGCGGGTATTAAAGCGTTCAGCGCCGCCAAAGGTTTGGCTGGGGTCGGCCCGCCAGTCTGCTGGTGTGAGCGAGCCTGGGTCTTGCAACAAGGGCGCGTTGTTATCATCCAAGCGCACAATCATTTCAACGCTGTCGGTTAAGTCGTAGTACCACCGTAGCGCCAATTGGTCACGCTCTGCGCTATTGTGTTGGCGTGGGCCGTCTGTGCGAAAGCGCCCGCCAGCCAACCTAACGGCACTGCGCTCGCTCACATAATCTGCTTGTACATGCTGGCGTTGGGTATCATTGGCGCCGACCATAAAATCCACTTGCACTTGGGTTGTCTGCGGGCGTTCGCTAAACCATTGAATGACACCACCGGCGCTATTGCCGTAAATGGTTGCTAAGGGCCCACGAATAATCTGCACGTTGGCTGGTTCGTCGAGCAAAATACTCGATGTTTGTGCTTGTCCGTCAGGCATGCTCAAGGGAATACCATCCAGTTGCAAGAGAACCCCACGCACCCCAAATGCCGAGCGCGCGCCGAAGCCTCGTAAGGTAATTCGGGTATCTTGCGCGTAGTTGGCACGCGAATCGGCTTGCACGCCAGCCACCCCTTTGAGCAGCTCGGCGGCATCAACGCGTAGGCCTTCGGGCTGTTCATCTAAGTCTAGGTTGGTGAGCGCAGCAGGGGTTTCATCAGCGAGGCGTGGCTGGCTTTGATTCACCACAATCACTTCATCTACAACAACGCTGGCCGAAGCCAGCGTTGCTGATGTTTCTGTGGTCGCTGCAAGTGAGGCGACCAAAATACTACTTAACAACATGATTATTGTGCCGGTTTAATTTGAATAAGCTGACCGTTGCGATCATCGGTAATTAAATAAATATAACCATCAGGGCCTTGCTCAATGTCGCGAATGCGTTGTGTCACGGCTTCTTCAAACAAGGTTTCCTCATGCATCACGCGGTCGCCATCAAGGTCAAGGCGCGCAACTTGAGAGCCCTTAAGAGCAGCAACGAGTAAGTCTCCCTTCCAGGCCGGAAATTTATCGCCGGTGTAAAAAATCATATTGGAGGTCGCAATGGAAGGTACCCAGTAATAATGCGGTTGCACGGTACCTTCAACGTGAGTTTTGTCGCTAATAATGCTGCCATCGTAGTCCACGCCGTAGGTGGCTTCTGGCCAACCATAGTTGTGTCCGGCCGCAGGGATATTTATTTCATCACCGCCTTTGGGGCCATGCTCAACCGTCCACAGCTTGCCGGTAGTCGGGTGAATGGCGGCGCCTTGTACGTTACGATGACCATACGACCAAATTTCCGGCAAAGCGCCTTGTTTGCCAACAAAAGGGTTATCACTCGGTACGCTACCGTCGGGCTTAATGCGTACCACTTTACCGTGATGATTATCTAAGGTTTGTGCGTCATTCATGGCCGAATAACGGTCGCCTAAGGTAATAAATAAGTGGCCGTCGGGCGCAAATACTAAGCGTGAGCCAAAGTGCGCGCCGCTTTTATATTTCGGTGCGCCGCGAAAAATAACCTTGCCGTTGGTTAAACCATTGGCCGTTAATTTGGCCCGCATAACAGCCGTGCTATTCCCTTCACCACCTTGCGGGTCAGCTTCCGAGTAACTCAAATAAACGTATTGGTTGTCGGCAAAGTTCGGGTCTACCGCAACGTCGAGCAATCCGCCTTGGCTGCGATCGACCACTGCAGGAACGCCACTTAAAGGCGAGCTAATGTCGCCACCTAATGTCACCCGGCGCAAGGTGCCTGACTTTTCGGTGATGAGTAGATCGCCAGAAGGCAAAAACGCCATTCCCCAAGGCTTTTCTAGATTGTCAGTTAGGGTGTTTACCGTGACTTTATGACGCTCCGTAGAAACCGTCTCCGCGAAGGCCTCACTACTGCCAAGTGAACTGCCAAATAGTGCGGCGGTAACCGCAAGAGCAACAAATTTGCGTAACATGGAACGCTCCTTAACGTGAAAATTTACAAAGCTTTACTAAAGTAAATATAGATTAAATCCAATTTTGGATTGATTTTTTTAGCTACAATTCTGATATCACATGATATTAACAAGCGACCAAGGAGCTCAAATGGCAACCTTAAAACGCAATACACTACGTGCAACGGCTTTAATTCTTGTCACGTTACACCTAACCGCGTGTGGCACTATTCTCTACCCTGAGCGCAAAGGTCAAGTCAGTGGACAAATTGACCCAGGCGTTGCCGCACTGAACGGTATTGGCTTACTGTTTTTCTTAGTGCCGGGCGTTATTGCATTTGCGGTCGACTTCTCTAACGGTACTATTTATTTACCGGGTACAGCCTCAGTAGACGGTAACACCGATATACGCGTGGTTAAAACCGGTAAACATTTAACCCCAGACCAACTGCAGGAAATTATTTCTGCTGAAGTCGGTCAGCCGGTCGACCTTACTCAGGCTCGCGTGCACAGCGAAAAAGCACCTGATCAAGCCAGCATTGCGCCGCGTTTAGAGCAATTACAAACGGCGCCCTAATGGGTCGGGCCTAAGTCGCACTTAAGGTGACACTTAAGATGGCACGTAAGCCGCTATTTTAATAGCGGCTCAGGTAATAACTGCGCAATAAACTCAGCTAACCGCCGGAATGTTTGCCGGCGGTTTGTTGTTGGTCGATACACCAATCCAATTTCACGCGAAGCCTGCTGCCCCGTCGGTTGTAGCGCGACCAAATCGGTACCATTCAAAATACCCCGGTCAATTGCCATTTGCGGTATAAATGTCGCGCCTAATCGTGCGTCAGCCATTTGCACCAAACTATGTAGGCTGGTGGCGGTGAATGGGTTAATTTTCGTTGAGTCCGCTAATTCACAGGCAGCAACCGCATGCCCCGTTAAACAATGCTCTTTTTCGAGTAGGAAAATTGAATTATCGGGTAGCTGATTGTATTGAACCGGCTCATGTAAATTGTCAGCCATTGACTGGTGCATAACTAACTTGAACGGGTCACGGCCTAACACATAGCTTTGATTGCCTTGCAGGTCAACTGGCAGTGCTAAAACCAACACATCAAGCTCGCCGTTGCGTAGCAGGTGCAATAAATTATCGGTGGTGTCTTCGCGAATATTCAGTTGCAATTTGGGGTGATCAACCTGCAATTGCTTGGTTAAAGGGCCCACCAAGAACGGCGCAATAGTTGGAATGCAGCCTAGGCGTAACGGGCCTTCCATAATTTTGCCTTGGCTTTGCGCAAAATAAAGCAGCTCTTCGGTTGAGGTCAGTATACGCCGAGCCTGCTCAACCACTTCTTCGCCCATGCCGGTAAACAAAAATGATTTGTGGTCACGCTCAATCAGCTGGCAGCCTAATTGTTCTTCTAAATTCTGAATACCGCTACTTAACGTCGACTGGCTAACGTTGCATGCCTGCGCTGCTCGGTTGAAGTTCTGATGTTGGTGCAGCGCCAATAAATAGCTGAGGTTTTTTAAGCTAGGTAGCTTGCTCATTCAATAGCCCTCTCGAAACCTTAATTAGTATTTCCGATTATAGTAATCCGTTTTATTCGTTTTAACAAATTTTGATGCGCGCCTATTATAGTTCCCGAGCTAAGGCAACGGGCCTTACACAAATTTCTCTAAGACGATTTGAAACAAGGAGCAAAACGTATGTTAACAGTAGGCGATAAATTACCAGAATTTGAAATTGTTGGTGTTAAACCTGGTTTCAACATGCCAGAAGAAAACGGCGAAAGCGCGTTTGAAACAATCAACAATGAAAGCTTTGAAGGCAAATGGAAAATCATTTTCTTCTACCCGAAAGACTTCACCTTCGTATGCCCAACTGAAATTGTTGAGTTCGCGAAGTTGAACGAAGAATTCGCAGACCGCGATGCTATCGTTTTAGGCGGCAGCACGGATAACGAGTTCGTTAAATTAGCATGGCGTCGTGAGCACCCAGACCTGAAAAGCTTGAACCAATGGTCATTCGCTGACAACGGCGTGAAGTCTTTGGTTGACGGTTTAGGTGTACGTGACCAAGTGGAAAACGTTGCTTTACGTGCCACTTTCGTTGTGGACCCACACGGTGTTATTCAGCACGTGTCAGTAAACAACTTGAACGTAGGTCGTAACCCAACAGAAGTACTACGTATTTTGGACGGCTTACAAACTGACGAGTTGTGTCCATGTAACCGTGCAGTAGGCGGCGACACCCTGTAAGCAGACATCACATCCCCCACATAACGTGATGTCTTTAGGTGCCGCGCAAGCGGCACCTTTTTTAAGCGGAGGAATTTTTATGAGCATTGCAGATTACAAACAAGGCTTGGGTGAGCACGGTAAAGATACCAAACTCAATTTGTCGAACCTGTTCGGCAATGTGGATACCTCTGGTATGACCCCAACCCAGTTTTACGGCACCGCCCTGTCATTGGTGTACTCAATTGGTGACCAAGAACTAATTGACGCGGTAAAAGCCGAAGCTGAAGGCAACATTGAAGATAACGTGGATGGCGCAGCGAAACTTGCGGCAACCCTAATGGCGATGAACAACGTGTACTATCGCTTTTTACACCTGTGCACCGACAAGCAGTTTACTAAATTGCCAGCCGGTTTACGCATGAATGGCATGGCCAACCCAGGTGTTGATAAAGCCGATTTCGAATTGTACTCGCTCGCAGTATCGGCCTTAAACGGCTGTGGTATGTGCATCGACTCACACGTTGGTGTATTGCTGAAACACAATATTTCAGCACAAGTGATTCAAGCATCAATTAAATTAGCGGCGGTACTGAACGCAGCAGCAACCGCAAAACGCATTGCCTAATTTAATTGACGTGATGTCACATCTTTGTCATAGGTGCTGTTTATAGTGCTGTGAAACTTCCCTGAGATCTGGTTGTTCTCTTCTTGCCCGGCACCCGCCGGGCTTTTTTTAAAGCCGTTACTCGTTATTCGACCGCTTCGCTCTTCGTTATTCGAAAACCCACAACCCAAAACCCAAAACCCAAATTGAGCTTCTATACTATCTTTAACGAATAACGACGTGTACGAACAGCGAAGCGTACGAAACACGAACAACGAAGTGGACGAATTATGGAGATCAATGCAGAGCGACTGAAAGCCAACCTACTCGAACTTGCAAAAATCGGCTACAACGAACACGACCGCGGCATGTACCGCATCGGCTTTACCGATGCCGACATGCAAGGGCGGCAATGGTTACAAGACAAAGCGAAAAGCGCTGGGCTTGAAACCTACATGGACGGCGCCGGGAATGTTTTTTTTGGCCGCGGGTCGCGAGACAAGCCTGTGGTGCTCATGGGCTCGCATATTGATACTGTACCGGCCGGCGGTATTTTCGACGGTGCCCTTGGAGTTATGGCCGCACTTGAAGTAATTCAAACCATTCAGGAACAACAACCGAACATAGAAACTCCCATTTGGGGTGTCGCCACCGCCGAAGAAGAAGGCCGATTTGGCGGTATGTTGGGTTCGCAAGCCATGTCGGGCTGCTTGAACCCCGATTGGCTATTGTCGGCACATGATGCCGATGGCGTGTATTTGAAAGACGCCATGGCAGCGCAAGGGCTTGATGCGATGCAAGCGCTTGATGCCGCGTGGCGGCCAGAACAGCTCAAGGCTTTTTTGGAGCTTCATATTGAGCAAGGCCCTGTGTTATTTCAAAAAGACCTACAAATAGGTGTGGTAGATGGTATTTCGGGTGTATTCAAGTGGATAGTTCACCTGAAGGGAAAAGCCGATCATGCTGGTACCGCGCCTATGGATATGCGCAGCGATGCGTTTATGGGGCTTGCTGATTTCGCCCACGAAATCGATCGAATTATTGCTGAAAACGGCACCGATAAAACGCGCATTACTGTTGGTAAAGTGGAGCTCAAACCAGGTCACCCTCATACCGTGCCGGGTGAAGCTGTATTTACCATTGTGGGGCGCGACATGGACGAAGGGGTCATGAAAGAGCTCGCCAATGCGTGTCGTAAAACCTTGTCAGCAATTGCGCGCAAGCATCGCCTCATGTTTGAGTACGAGCAGGTCAGCTGGCTTGAGCCTAAGCACTGCTCGGCTGAATTGACGAACTTAATTGAGGCGCAAGTGAAACGCCGAGGTTATTGTTACACGCGTATGCCAAGTGGTGCTGGGCACGATACACAGTTTATGACTGAAGTAACGGACGCGGGTCTTATTTTCATCCCTTCAGTGAATGGCGTAAGTCACGCGCCAGACGAGTGGTCGCACTGGCATGACGTAGAAGCCGGCACAAATGTGCTATTGGACACTATTGTTGCCATTTGCGGTGTTGATCGTGATCAAAAAACGGCCGCTAACACGTTGAAAAAGCCTAAATAGACATACAAAAAGTATGTATAATCGGGCTTATTTTCTAGTCCAAACAGAAGCGGTATGGCTATGGAACAAAAAATCGAAGTGCAAGCGGCCGATAAAGTAAATATTCATCGTCCTGACCCCAAACAGCGCAGTAATGATTACTCGCCGCGTAACCGTATTTATGTTCGTGATGTGAAGGGCACGCTAGAGTGGTTTCGTCGCAGTTTCGGTTTTATTTTGTTAGCAGTATTTGCCTTGTTACCGTGGCTGCAGTGGAATGGCGAACAAGCCATTTTGCTTGATATTGCTGAACAACGCTTCCGTATTTTTGGGCTAACCTTGTGGCCACAAGACTTCACTATTTTGGCCTGGATTTTCATTGTTTTAGCGTTTGCCTTATTCTTTGTCACCACCCTTTATGGCCGTGTGTGGTGCGGGTTTATGTGTCCACAAACCACGTGGACTTTTATGTTCATGTGGTTTGAGAAAAAGTTTGAAGGTTCTCGCAACCAACGTATGTCCCTTGATAAACGGCCATGGGACTTTGACAAGCTGTGGCGCAAAACCGCTAAGCAAATTTCTTGGATTTTATTGTCATTACTGACGGCATTAACTTTCGTTGGTTACTTCACCGATGTGCGCGAGTTATTTGTCAACTTCTGGACCTTTAATACCGGTTTCTGGGCCGCGTTTTCAGTGTGGTTTTTTGCCTTCTGTACATACGGTAACGCGGGTTACATGCGTGAGATCATGTGCACGCACATGTGCCCTTATGCGCGTTTTCAGTCGGCGATGTTTGATAAAGACACAGTAACCGTTTCATATGACACCAAACGTGGTGAGCCACGTGGTGGCCGCTCTCGTAAAAAAGACCCCAAAGAGCTTGGTCTTGGTGACTGTATCGACTGCTACATGTGTGTGCAGGTCTGCCCCACCGGCATTGATATTCGTAACGGCCTGCAATATGAGTGCATTAACTGTGGCGCCTGTGTCGATGCCTGTAACGACGTGATGGATAAAATGAATTATCCGCGCGGTTTGATTCGTTTTACCACCGAGCGCAATTTACAAGGCGGGCGCACCCATAAAGTGCGCTTCAAGAGCGTGGGTTACTTTGTGGTCATGATTGTTATGACCGCCTTGTTAATTTGGGATATCAGCACCCGCTCGCCGTTGCAATTTAACGTGCTGCGAGACCGCAACCAGCTATACAGTATTAATATGGACGGTTGGGTGCAAAACGTATTTACTCTGAAAATTCAGAATAAATCGCAGCAGGAACAAACCTTAGTGATTAGTGTAGAAGGCTTCTCACGCAGTAAATTACTGGGCGATGCCACGATAACCGTTGCGGCAGGTGAAGTGGCAACACGGCCAATAACACTTGCCGTGCACCCAGATGACGTGACCGAGCGCGTGCAAGATGTTACCTTTGTGGTTAGTTCAACCACTGGTGATGTTCGTGAGCAACACGTTACTCGATTCCTCTATGAGTGATCACTCCACTCAACAAGACTTTAGTTTTCAAAACCTCACGCCCGAGCGCATTGCTGATGCGCTCGCGCATGTTGGGGTGGATCCACAATCCGGTTTATTGGCGTTAAACAGCTATGAAAACCGCGTGTATCAGTTTATTGCTGATGACAATAAGCGCTACGTGGCGAAGTTTTATCGCCCAGGCCGTTGGCAAGACGAGCAAATACTTGAGGAGCATGCCTTCACGCAAGAGCTACTCGATGCTGAAGTACCCGCAGTGGCACCATTACAGTTGCACGGCACCACCTTGCACCGCTACCAAGATTATCGCTTTACGGTTTTTCCAAGTGTAGGTGGACGCGCCGTTGAACCGGGCGATCTTGACCAATTAGAACGTATTGGCCGGCAAATTGGTCGCTTGCATGCGGTGGCCAAACAGCAATCGTTTTCACATCGCCCAACGCTGTCTTATCAAGAGTTTGTTGCCGACGCCATGGCAACTTTGCGCGAGTCATCGCTGTTGCCCAGTAATTTGCAGGAAGCATTTTGGGCTATTGCAGAGCCTTTGGCGCAGCACCTGCGCAGTGTGAACTTGAGCGCCTTTACGCAACAACGTTTGCACGGCGACTGTCATTTAGGCAATATGTTGCTACGCGATGATCAGCTTATGTTTGTCGACTTTGATGACGCTCGCAGTGGGCCTGCCATTCAAGACTTATGGATGATGTTAGCGGGAGATAATCGCGCTGAATGCACGTTGCAACTGGATGTGTTGCTTGAGGGCTATCAAGAGTTTTGCGACTTTGATAGTAAAGAAGTCGCTTTAATTGAACCCTTGCGCGCTTTTCGCATCATACATTATATGGCGTGGTTGGCACGGCGTTGGAATGACTCAGCATTTCAACGGGCGTTTCCTTGGTTTGCTGAACAGCGTTATTGGGAACAGCAAATTCTCACGCTCAAAGAACAATTTTCCGCGTTGCAGGAGCCTCCATTGGCACTGCAGCCTATGTATTAATAGCTTTAACGTTTAGAACTTAGGAAGTTATACCCATGAAGAAGTTGTTGATTGGTTTTCTAGCATTATTGGTGTTGCCAACGGTTGCACAAGCTAACGAAGAAAAGTTCAAGGAAGGTGTTCACTATGAAGTGATCGCTGAAGAGGGTACCAAGCGCCCAGAAATTAAAGAGTTTTTCTCGTATTACTGTATTCATTGTTATCGTTTTGAAACGGTAGCCGCGGCGATGAAAGAAGCCTACCCAAAAGAATTCGAGAAATCGCACATTGTGTCTCATCCAACGTTGCGTTTAATGGCGCGTGGTATGGTGGCGGCGAAGCTATTCAAAAAAGAAGCGCCAATTAGCAAAGCATTTTATGAGCGTATTCACGATCAGAAAAAGCAAATTACCACGGAAGAAGATTTAAAAGCGATTTTCCACGTGCATGGTATTGAAGCTGAGAAGTTTGAAAAAGCGATGCGCCATCCGTTGGTATTGAAACAAGTAAAGGAAATGGAGCGTGAAATGAATAAATATAACGTGAATAAAACGCCTACCTTTATTATTAACGGCAAGTATCAGCTGATGACGGAAGGCTTCAGCGGTAGCGATGATGTGATTGCGGATCTTGTTGAAGCTGCCGGTTACTTGATGAAGAAGTAGCTGAAGAGCAAGAGCGATATTCGCTTTGTGAAAGCCCTCCAAGATGGAGGGCTTTTTTGTCTGATATCCGATATCTAATATCTTAACTCGCCTTTCATAGCGTCAATTAATTGATCTTTGCGCTGCCAGCGAGCGTTTAGCCAACTTTGAAAATGTGCTTTAAACGCTTCATCATTGAAGTAGTCGCCAATTAAGTCGTCGGTGACTGGTAAAGTTTCAACATTCACGTAAATATCTCGTAGCTGGCCCGATAATAGCTGCCAAACTGCTGGGCGCTTATCGTTAGGGTAGACAATAGTAATGTCCAAAATGGCGTCAAACTGCTTGCCCATAATCTGTAGTGCAAAAGCCGTTCCGCCCGCTTTAGGTGCAAGCAAATGCTTAAATGGACTTTGTCGCTTTGCGTGTTTTTCAGGCGTAAAGCGGGTGCCTTCGCAAAAGTTAATTACCGTGGTTGGAATATGACGAAATTTCTGGCATTTCTTTTGTGTGGTGGAAATGTCCTTGCCCTGTAATTTTGGGTTTTTGGCAATTTGCTCACGCGAATAACGCTTCATAAACGGCATATCAAGCGTCCAGCAGCCGAGCCCGACAATCGGCACCCAAATAAGTTGATGCTTGAGGAAAAAGCGCGCCATAGGCATGTTGCGACAAGACAAATGCATTAACACCAATATATCGACCCAGCTACGATGATTGGCCAAAATCATATACCAGCGGTCACGATGCAGCTGGCTGTCGCCTTCTATATGCCAGCGCATGGGTTGGGTTAAGCGAAAGGTTGCCGACATGGCGTAACCCCATAAGCGAAATAGCCCATTGGCCCAAGTTGAAAACAGGCGTTGTACAGCCGGTATCGGCAGCAGCAGCTTAGGCAAGCCAACTAAAATAATCAGGGCACCAATAATTCCAGTCGACACTAATGCAAAAGTAAATGTAATGATAAAGCGAAAAGGAATGAACAAAGTTGTCAGCATAGTCTCGGCTTATTAGTCGCAAATTGTTGGTGTGATGCGCATATGATACCCCATTGTGAAAGACTTGCCAGTTTCCCAAAAACGCTCTAAAGTATACTGTATATTTATACAGTAATTTGTGGCTTTCGTGAGGGGTTATGGCGTTTCCAGCACAAGTTGAAGCCTTGGTTAAGCAAGGGCTGGTTTGGCAGGGGCAGCAAGCGCCGCTGCATAAATCACCAAGCTCTGTGTTAACAACGGGTTGGCCCGAGCTCGATCAGCGTTTGGGCGGTGGTTGGTTGCAGGGGTGTGTACATGAGCTGCAATTGCAGCTGCCTTTTATTGGCGAGCTTGCGTTGCTTTTTCCGTTGTTGTCGCAGCCCAATATAACCAGCCTATGGGTTAACCCTCCCGCGGTACCTTATGCGCCAGGGCTTAGCTATCAAAATATTGCTTTGTCACAACAGGTGGTTGTGCAAGAGCCGGACGATACGTTGGCATTATGGGCGGCCGAGCAAGCGTTACAAAGCAAAGCGGTTGATCTTGTCTTGTTTTGGCATGCCACGGGGTTATCGGCTGCTGCGGTACGCCGCCTGCAGCAAGCTGCTGAAGCGGCGCAAAAAACGGTTTTCATTATAACAGCAACACAGCCTAAAGATGACGCGCGTGCTTATGCAATGCGTTTGCGGCTGACTAAATCTGCAACTGCGCAGCTGCAAGTGGCCGTGCTAAAACGCCGCTATGGCTGGCCATTACCACCATTTCCGTGCGCAATAGAAAGTCGCTTACCAAAGCGTCGGCGGGCGTTATGAATACTTGGGTGTATTTGCACTTTCCGCATCTATTGCTGGACTATCAACAGGCCCTGCAGCCGCCAGAGCAAAACCAAGCGCCGTACGCGTTGTTTGAAAGCCATGCGGCTAGGCGCACTTTGGTTCAAGTCAATGCGGCGGCTCTGCAAGCTGGGGTTAAAGTGGGCATGGCCGATGTGTTAGCGAGCACGCTCGCGCCGAGTTTACGTGTGCACCGTTATTCTTTGTCGCAAGAGCAGCGGGTGCTAACGCAGCTTGCTCAAGTGCTTTATCAAGACATAGCGCAAATTGTTTTATACCCACCGCAAGGCTTGTTATGTGAAGTGCGTAGTTTGGTGCGTTTGCATGGCGGTTACCAAGCGGTCATGACGCGCCTGCAGTCACGTGTTGAGCAGTGGCCGTTACGTTACTGCTTAAGTAGTGGTTATAGCCCTCTTGCCGCAAAGCTACTTGCTGAGGCGGGCACGCCGGTGGTTACTGATGACGGTGACAGCGTGCAGCAAGCAATAGCGGCGTTGCCAATACAACATAGTGGCCTAGCGGGCAGCCATATTAAAAAGCTATGCCACGTTGGTTTTATAACTGTAGGCGACTTATTAAAACGCCCACCAGCTGAAGTGGGTGTGCGCTTTGGCCGAGCCGTCATGACTTATATGGCCGAGTTAAGCGGTACGTTTAAACCGCCCCAAGCGTTTTATCATCCGCCTGATAAGTTTGATGAAAAAGTAGAGCTCAGCAGTGAAGTGTCCAGTTGGGTGCAGTTACTTTTTCCGCTAAAGCGCTTGTTGCAACAAGCTGAAAGCTTTCTGCAAAGTCATCAATGGAGCACAAGAGCCCTCGTTATTCGCGCGCATCATCGGCAAGGGCCGAGTACACAGGTTTCTATTCAGTTTGCCCATGCGGTTTGGCAGCACCATGACTTATTGCAATTGAGTCAGTTGCATCTTGAACGCCAACAATTGCGTCAGCCGGTGTTGGCGTTAAGTGTTCGATTACAACGCCCAGAACCACGACAAGCCAAGCATGCGCAATTGCTAGCTGGCGCAACAACCGGCCAAGATCAGCTCAGTGCGTTGGTCAGCCGTTTGCAAGCTCGCTTGGGGGAACGCAGTGTACAAAGCATTCAGTACACCGAAGATTGGCGCCCAGAGCGTCAAGGTGGTGTGCAGCCGTGGCAGTTTGGGCAACAACCACAACCACTGAAGCAACAGCGGCCTTGCTGGTTGCTACCGCAAGTGCAACCGATTAATCGCCAACAATGGCAGCTACAGTGGGGGCCTGAGCGTATTGTCAGTGGTTGGTGGGATGCCAAGCCAATAAAGCGTGATTATTACATTGCGGTTGATCAAGCACAGCGCCAAGGGTGGATTTTTTACAGTCAGCAAGGGTGGTATTTGCATGGCTGGTTTACCTAATGGTGCCACGATGAGCTTACCAACGGCACAAGATTTACGACCTGCCGCCCTACACTGCTTAAGTAATTTCAGCTTTTTGCGTGGGGCTTCGCATCCGCATGAGTTGGTTGAACGTGCTTGCCAGCTAGGTTATCAAGCCTTGGCCATTACCGATGAGTGCTCGGTAGCGGGTGTGGTGCGCGCTTATGTTGCCGCTCGCGATAAACCGTTACGGTTAATTATTGGTAGCGAATTTAACTTGCCAGAACTGGGTACTTTTATTGTCTTGGTGCGTAATCGACAAGGGTATGCTCAGCTCTGTCAGCTCATTACCAAGGCGCGAAACCGTTGTAAAAAAGGACATTATCAAGTCACCTTATCAGACTTTGTTAGCACCCTGCCCGACTGTAATTTGCTTTGGCGGCTGCCCCAAACAGATAGCGGCGCAGAGTTAATTGAACAAACTTTTGCCACCCTCAAACAGCATTATCCCGCAAGGCTTTGGCTAGCTTATGGGCGTCATTATCAAGCGCATGATGCCGATAACTATTGCTGGTATCAGCAGCTAAGTGAAGCGCATAAGGTGCCCGTAGCTGCCGTTTGTGAAGTGTGTTATCACCAATCAAAGCGCCAAGCCTTGCATGATGTGCTTGTCGCCATACGTCAATGCCAACCCATTGACAGCCAAATTGCACAACTGAAGCCAAATCAAGACTATTGCTTACGTAGTGCCCATGAGCTAGCAAGTTGTTACCCAGCAAAATGGCTTGCGCACACGGTAGCCATCGCTAAGCAATGTTGTTTTTGTTTAAGTGAATTGCGTTATGAGTACCCAGCAGAGCTAGTTCCTGAAGGTAGAACAGCGACCGATTATTTACGAGAGTTAACTTATGCTGGCGCCGCCTTACGCTTTCCCGAAGGGCTACGCACAGAGGTGCAAGCCAAATTGGAAAAAGAGCTCGCCTTAATTGCACAGTTAAATTATGAATATTTCTTTTTAACTATTCATGACATTGTGCAGTTTGCCCAACAACGCGGCATTTTGTACCAAGGCCGCGGATCAGCGGCCAACTCTGTGGTGTGTTATTGCTTACAAATTACGGCAGTGAACCCCGATCAAATCGATGTACTGTTTGAGCGTTTTATCTCAGCTGAACGTGACGAGCCGCCAGATATTGATGTTGACTTTGAACATGAGCGACGTGAAGAAGTCATCCAGTATATCTATCAGAAGTATGGGCGTCACCGAGCGGCGTTGGCGGCAACAGTTATACGTTATCGCTTACGTAGTGCGTTGCGTGATGTTGGTAAGGCGCTAGGGTTTCATGAGCAGGAACTGAGTCATTATTTACGCCAGATTGATCGGCGAGATGGTCAACAAAGTTGGCAAGAGCAGTTAGCAGAAAAGTTTCCTGGGTTACAGACCAGCTATCGTGGGCGTTGTTTATTAAAGCTCACGCAAAGTATTTTAGGCTTTCCCCGCCATCTATCACAACACGTCGGTGGCTTTGTGATTGCCGCGACACAACTGACAGAGCTTGTTCCTGTTGAAAACGCCAGCATGCCAGAACGTACGGTTATTCAATGGGACAAAGACGATTTAGAAACCTTACACCTTATAAAAGTTGATGTGCTTGCCTTAGGTATGTTGACAGCGCTACGTAAAATGTTTGCGTTAGTGAAGCAACACCACCAACGCGACTTAGGTTTGGCGAATATCGTGCAAGAAGATGCCGCTGTTTACGGTATGTTGCAGCGAGCGGACTCGATTGGTGTGTTTCAAATTGAATCGCGGGCGCAAATGAACATGTTGCCACGACTGCGGCCCACGACGTTTTATGATCTGGTGGTACAAATAGCCATTGTACGGCCAGGGCCTATTCAAGGTGACATGGTGCATCCTTATTTGCGTCGTCGTGCCGGTTTAGAGCCCGTCACTTTTCCCAGTGAGGCGGTACGTGAAGTGTTACAACGAACGCTTGGGGTGCCTATTTTTCAAGAGCAGGTTATTAAGCTGGCCATGGTCGCTGCTGGTTTTAGTGGTGGCGAAGCCGATCAGTTACGCCGAGCCATGGCAAATTGGAAAAGTAGCGGCGAATTACGGCAATTTGAAAGTAAACTGATTGCCGGTATGCGAGAGCGTGGATATAGCGATGAGTTTGCGCAGCGTATTTTTCAGCAAATATGTGGTTTTGGCGAGTATGGCTTTCCCGAGTCGCATTCGGCCAGCTTTGCCAATTTAGCGTATGCCTCGGCGTGGCTAAAATACTATTACCCCGCGGCGTTCTACTGTGGGCTGCTGAATAGCCTGCCTATGGGGTTTTATTCAGCGAGTCAGCTTATTCAAGACGCGAGACGGCATCACATTAATGTCTTACCAATCGATATTCAGCACAGCCAGTGGCATCACCAACTTGAGTTGGGGCAACATGGGCTGCAGTTGCGTTTGGGTTTACGTTTAGTCAAAGGCTTACGGCAAAGCGCGATTGATAAGCTGCTAAGTCAACGTCCACAAGGCGGATTTAAACACTTGCAGCAGCTACGAGCTGCTGGGTTAAGCGGCGCAGACTTACATAAACTAGCGGCGGCCGATGCGCTTCAAGCATTAAGCGGGCACCGGCATGAAAGCCAATGGCAAAGCTTAGCACTACAAGTTGAGCAGCTCCCTCTTTTTGCTGAAGCAACAGCGCCGAATAACAATGCCACTAGTTATGATCTTCAAGCCCACCCTTTACCACCGCCGGCGGAGTTTCAAGATGTCGCCGTTGATTATAAAACGACGGGCGTCTCTATTCGTCGTCACCCTGTTGCGCTACTTCGCGAGCAACAAGGGCTAACAGGCTATAAGCTCGCCAGTGAGCTGGCACAATGTCGGCATAAGCAATTAGTGCGCGTGGCGGGGTTAGTGACTTGCCGGCAACGGCCGGGCACTGCCTCAGGGGTTACTTTTGTGACTTTAGAAGATGAAAGTGGTTTAGTAAATGTGGTGATTTGGCAACAAACCGCGCGTTCTTTTCGGCAAACATTTTTAACTGCGCAGTTGTTAAAAGTAAAAGGCGTGGTTGAAATTCATGGTGATGTTATCCATGTCATCGCGGGGCACCTCGAAGACGGAACTGAGCAGTTAGCGCAACTAGGCGTCGCGGCTAACCGCTCCCGTGACTTTCATTAAGCTGACTTATATATAACAGCCTTATACTTATATAGATTACTTATATAGAAGTGACGTGCAGTAAGTAGTCTTCTTTTAATAACACATAGTTTGCCGCTGACTGTGGTAGAAAATTCAGCTCTGCCTCAGTTAAAGGGCGAGCTTCTTTCACTGGGCTCCCCACATAAAGATGGCCGCTACGTAAAGTTTTGCCAGGCGGCACCAAACTACCAGCACCAATAATAACGTCGTCTTCGACAACAGCACCGTCCATAATCACTGCCGACATACCAATAAGTACTCGGTTACCAATACTACAACCATGCAGCATTACGTGATGACCTACGGTCACATCATCGCCAATAATTAGCGGATGCCCTTCAGGATTGCTTTCACTGATACGACTAACATGCAGCACGCTATTGTCTTGCACATTCGTACGTGCGCCTATACGTATCTGGTTAACATCGCCGCGCGCCGCCACCAATGGCCAAACACTACTATGCTCACCAATATGTACGTCGCCAACAATGACAGAGCTGGAGTCTATATATACATGCTCCCCAATTTGCGGCTCAATACCCCGATAGCTACGAATATCTCCGTTCATGACTGCTTACCCCGTTAATTCGCGAAAATGTTACATTTTTGATCTGTGACTAAACTTACCTAAAGATTAGCAGAAAGCCTTATTGGTGGCTAATCCGACAGTTTCCGTTGCTTTTTACCGCGCTTCGTTCACAAAAACAGCAGTCGGCAAAAAAACACCTAAAAATGTGAAAAAGGCGCTTGACGCAGCCAGTTAAATCTCTAAAATGCGCCCCACGCTTGAGGCAGGCAACGAAGTCGCCA